>WNFV01006645.1_pt1 | contig 23544 bp, 24 predicted proteins | sample 5400101 | NCBI WGS metagenome assembly WNFV01 (sample SAMN13153361, study PRJNA577476) | soil metagenome | isolation source: 115 cm soil or saprolite under grassland replicate 1 | place: USA:California | collected 2016-06-15 | reverse complement strand
CGAGGCGCGCGAGAAGGGAGAACGCGGGCGCGTCGCGAGCGACAAGCCGGTCGACGTTCAGCGGTGCCGCGTGGGGTTCGGCGGCCTCCCACGATTCCGCGGTCGCGAGTGCGGCGGTCGGGACGACGCGACGGATCATCCCGTCACTGTCGCGTACCGGAAGATGATCGAACCCGCGCTCGCAGGCTTCGTGGTAGGTCTTCCTTAGGTCGCCGCGGCTGAGATCGACGCAGAACGGCTCTTGCGCGATCGCATCTACCCGCAACCCGTCAGCGCTCTCCAGCAGCCCTGAAGGGCGCCAATACTCGTGTCATGCCTCATGCGGCGGCTCGGTGGTACTCGTGGATCAGGCCGCCGAGCCGGTCGCGGCGGCGGATCTCGCCCACGGTCGATCTCGCCCCTGGCGTGTCCGGATCTGGCGTGCTGAGACCGAGTCCGCGATGCGGCCTCTGCGTGTTGTAGTGGTCGACGTAAACGCGCAGAACGCGTTCGAGGTGGCGGCGGTTGAGGATCAGCAGCCAGTCGAGACATTCGTTGCGTACGGTTCTGACGAAGCGTTCTGCGATCGCGTTCGCCCTCGGCGCACGCACCGGTGTCTTCACAATCCGGATGCCTTCGCTGCGAAAGACTTCGTCGAAGTCGCCGCTGTACTTGCTGTCGCGGTCGCGGATCAAGAAGCGGACGCCCTGGTCTGAGAAGTCGAGGCCGAGGTTGCGCGCCTGCTGCGTCACCCAGGCGCCGGTGGGGTTTGTTGTACAGCCGGCCAGCCACACGCGTCTGCTGCCGTGGGCAATGAAGAACAAGGCGTAGTACCGGCGCAAGAACACACTCTCGACACTGAAGAAATCGCAGGCGAGGATGCTCGCCGCCTGCGCTTGCAAGAACTCGCGCCAACTTGGACCGCTGCGCCGCGGCGCCGGCCCCAGCTTCGCCTGGGCGAGCAGCCGACGGATACTCGTCGGCGAAACCCGGAAGCCGAGCTTGGCGAGTTCGCCGCAGATGCGCCGATGGCCCCAGCGCGGATTCTCCCGCGCGAGCCGTAGCACCAACTCCCGAACCTCAGCCGGCAGCTTCGGCCGCCCACACCGGCCGGACTCCTGGCGCCACTTCCGGCGAACAAGCGCCTGATGCCAGCGCAACAGCGTCCGCGGCGTCACCAGACGCGAGCTACGCGACGAGCGCGGCAGGTGGCACGCCGCCGCCGCCAGCAGCGCCCGATCGACCATCCGGAACTTCGGCCCTGCGACCTGCCGACGAAGGACCTCGAGCTCCTGACGCAGCACCAGCAACTCGACATCTTTTACGTGCAGACCACGGCGACTACGAACAAGCGCGCCGAGCACAGCCCGCACCGCGAGGTAGAGGAACGAGAAGGCCATGCCGACGATCCTCCCAGCCCTCGCCCCAATCGGCGATGACACCGATATTGGCGCCCTTCACGCGTTCCGGCGTCCATGACCGTACAGTACGCCGCCACGATGCCACCGCACGGGAATTGCGTGCGACTTCCGGCTGCGACGAGCGCGATCCACGCCGCCGGTCTGTGGTTGACCGTCCGGCCTAACCGGGCGATCGGCGCCCGATCCAGGCGAGACAAGCGCTGGCCCAGCTAAGAGACGAGCTCGCCGGCTCGGATCGGAATCGGGAGACGGTTCGGCGGTGGGCAGAGTGGACACGCCCAGCGCGGGTCATACGAGCAGCTCGGGTTGTAGGCGAAATTGAAGTCGAGGACGAGCCTGCCGTCCTCCATGCCCAGGTCCGCACCCTTGACCGAGTCGAGCACGTACCGGCCGGGGCCGTAGGACTCGCCGCCATTGGTCGCGTCGCCGAACGGGACGAAGATGCCGCCACCGTACCCCTCGAGCCAATAGAGCTCGAGCGAGCGCCGCTCGCCGGCGAGTGCGAAGCCGGCGCGGCCGAACCGCGTGAAGCGCACCGCCGGGCCGGCGCTGCCCGCAATCTCGAGCGACTCAGGCTCCGCCGACTCCACGGCGGCGAGCACACGCAACTGCCGGTCGTACGGGAAGTACTGGACACCGCGGAACCCGGCGCGCGCATCCTCGGGCAGCGGCGACTGCGGATGCAAGCGGAAGAGATCGTCGCGCACCTCGCGCCAAACCAGCCACGCCTCCGACGGGTCCGAAGCAGAACGAATCCCCGCATACAGCTCGAAGATCCGCCGCTTCCACTCCAAGAGGTCGAAAACGTCCATCAGCATCCCCTCTACCTTCGGCGCCGAAGCCACGCCGGATTGCCGCTCCGGCGCGCATACCCCAGAGCACGCGATGATCCGCCGTCGGTGGACTGCGAAGGGACTGCTGGCGGCACGACTGCGGTGAAACAGATCATCCGAGCAACGAGATCCGCTCGACCAGCAAGTCGAGGAAGCGTTCCGCCTCCACATCGACGCCGACATGCACGTTCCGCGGTGCGTCGAGGACCTGCCAACGGTCGACGAGCGTCCGCCCGTCGCAGTAGTGCGACTGAATCTCGATCGCGACGTTGCACTCGAGCGTCGTGACGAGCGTCGGGTCGATCACGTGCGCGACGGCCATGGCGTCGTGCATGGGAGCACCAGAGAAGCCGAAGCGCTCCCGGTGAACACGGAGGAAGAAGTCGGCGAGCTCGGCAACCGTACGTCCGACACTCCCGATGTTGCGCAGCCGCTCGGCATGCTCGGTCATGAAGAGCGCCTTGTGCGTGACGTCGAGGCCGATCATCGTGATCGGAAGGCCGCTGGTGAATACGGCAGCAGCCGCTTCGGGATCGACGAACGCGTTGAACTCGGCCGCCGGCGTCACGTTGCCCAGGGCGATCGCGCCGCCCATCCAGACGATACGGTCGAGCCGGTCGCGGACGTCGGGATGACGCTCGAGCAGAAGCGCGACGTTCGTCAGCGGCCCGGTCGGGACGAGCACGACGCCCGGCTCGATCGCGTCGGCGAGGAGCTCCGCCGCGTGCGCGTCGACCGGACGTGTCGTCGGCTCCGGCAGATTCGACCCGTCGAGGCCACTCTTGCCGTGGACGTCTGCCGCCGTGCGTAGCCGCCGCCGCAGCGGCGCGTCAGCCCCCGCCGCAAGCGGGATGTCGCTCCGGCCGGCGAGCTCGAGCACTTTGAGGGCGTTCCGCGTTGTCTTCTCGAGCGTCTGATTCCCGGCAACGGTCGTGACGGCGCGGAGCTCGAGCTCCGGCGAGGCGAGCGCGAGCAGAAGCGCCATCGCGTCGTCGTGGCCGGGATCGCAGTCGATGACAACGGGGGTGCTCACCGGAGCGCGTCCACCTACTCGGCGGTCGGTAGCGAGGTCTGCGCAGCGAGACGACGAGCCGTAATCACCGCGTACTCGACGGTCGCGACGGGGATCTCCAGCTGGCAGCGGGCGCCGTCGGAGTCGGGCAGGGCGACGTCCTCGGGATCGAGCCGACGGACGGTGCCGGCACCGACCACCGCCACTCTGGGACCGCTCACGCCGTGATCGCATCCTTCTGCTGCAGGCGGCGGAGCTCCTCGATGGGGATGTGACAGCGCATCAGGTGGTCGCGCTCCACCGCGACGAGCGGCGGCTCTTCCTGCTCGCAGATCGGGCCGACCTTGCGCGGGCAGCGCGTGTGGAAGACGCAGCCGCTCGGCGGGTCGGCCGCGCTCGGGATCTCGCCCTCGAGCCGGATCCGCTCCCGGCCGCCGCCGTCGATCGTCGGCACGGCGGAGAGCAGCGCCTCCGTGTACGGGTGGTGCGGGCCTTCGAAGACGACGTCTGCCGGCCCCAGCTCCATCAGCCGGCCGAGGTAGAGGACGGCGATCCGGTCCGAGAGGTACCGGACGACCCCGAGGTCGTGCGAGATGAAGAGATACGAGACGCGATGCTCCGCCTGGAGCTCGACGAGCAGGTTAAGGATCGCTGCCTGGACGGAGACGTCGAGTGCCGAGGTCGGCTCGTCGCAGACGACGAGCCGAGGCTCGCCGGCGAACGCGCGCGCGATCGCGACGCGTTGCTTCAGACCGCCCGAGAGTTGATTCGGGCGGACGGTCAGGTAGCGCTCGGCTAGCCGCACCGAGTGCGCAAGCTCGAGCAGCCGCGCGTTGGCGGCGGCGCCGGTCAGGTCTGCGAGCTTTTTGAGCGCCCGCCGAATGATCCGCCGCACGGTGTGGCGACGGTTGAGCGCCGAGTCCGGGTTCTGGAAGACGATCTGGAGCGCTTCCACGTCTTCCCGGGAGCGCTGGGCAAGCCGCGGCGGCACGACGCGCCCATCCACCTCGACCGTCCCGGCCGTCGGCGCCACGAGCCCGAGCAGCGCGCGGGCGAACGTCGTCTTACCGCTGCCGGACTCGCCGACGAGGCCCACGGTCTCGCCCGGCCAGATCGAGACCGAGACCCCGGTGACGGCATGGACCGTGTGCCCGTGCTGGCGGTAGATCTTCTCGATCTCCTCGATTCGCACGAGCGGCGTGGACGACCGGTCGAGCGGCAGCGGCTGCCCGAGGTCGGCGGGGATCACACGCGGGAGCTCCGGGGCCTCCTCGTGGAAGTGGCAGCGGCTCGCGTGCTGCTCGCCGAGCTGGTAGAGCTGCGGCTCGAGCGTGTGGCAGACATCGCGCGCGAGTCCGCAGCGGTCCGCGAAGACGCAGCCCGGCAGCTCCTCGCCGAGCATCGGCAGGAAACCGGCGATCGTGTCGAGCCGCCCGCGATCCTTGCGGACGCCGCCCCGCGGAATGCAGCGGATCAGCCCGACGGTGTAGGGGTGGCGCGGATTCCTGAGGACCACGTCGACGGGCCCTTCCTCGACGAGCCGGCCCGCGTACAGCACTCCGACCCGTTCGCACATCTTCGCGATCACTCCGAGGTTGTGGCTGATGAACAGAACGGACGTGTGGAGCTCCGCCTGCAGCTGCGCGATGAGCTCCAGCACCTCCGCTTCGACGGTCGCGTCGAGCCCGGTCGTCGGCTCGTCGAGGATGAGTAGGGCAGGATCCTTGGCAAGCGCCATGGCGATCACGACGCGTTGCTGCATTCCCCCCGACAGCTGGTGCGGGTAGCGCTTCATCACCGAGCCGACGTCGGCGATCTGGACGCGACGGAGCGCGGCCGCGGACCGCTCCTGCGCCTCCTCCCGACCGATCCGGCGCACCCGGAAGACCTCCGCCACCTGGCGACCGATCTTGATCGACGGATTCAGGGCCTGGCTCGGGTCCTGGTAGACCATCGAGACCTGGGTCGCCCGCAGCCTGCGGAGCTCCGCGCGCGAGAGCCGGACGACGTTCCGCCCGGCGACGTCGATCGAGCCCGAACGCACTCGGCCGTTGCTCGGGAGGTACCGAACGACTGCCAGCGCGGTCGTCGACTTGCCGCAGCCCGACTCGCCGACGAGACCGTACGACTCGCCCGCTCCGACCGTGAGCGTGACGCCGCGCAAAACCTGCCGATCGCTCCCCCGGACGCGGTAGACGACATCGAGGTCGCGCAGCTCGAGCGCGGCAGGGGCGGCCTCGGGCGTCATCGTTCCAGCGCTCGGGAGATCCCGTCGGCCATAAGGTTCACCCCGATGACGAGCGACGCGACGGCGGCACCCGGGAAGAGGACGATCCAGTAGTTGCCCTGGTGGGCTGTGTCGTTCAGGAGGGGGTATCCGTCGGAGATCTGGAGCGCCCAGTCGGGCGACGGCGGTTGGACGCCGAAGCCGAGAAACGTGAGGCCCGCGACGGTGAAGATCGCGTAGCCGAGGCGGACGGTTGCCTCGACGATGATCGGCCCCATCACATTTGGGAGGATCTCGACGAACATCACGTACGGCGAACGCTCGCCGCGCAGCCTCGCCGCCTGGACGTACTCGAGCTGGCGCTCGGCCAGTACCGCCGCGCGCACGGTTCGCGAGACGATCGGCATGAAGACGACGCCGATCACGACGATGAGCGTGATCGTCGAGGCACCGAGCGCTACGAGTGCAGTGACGGCGATCACGATCACGGGCAGCGCCAGCCACGCGTCGACGATCCTGCTGATCACGTTGTCGACGAGGCCGCGGAAGTATCCCGTGACGAGGCCGATCACCGTGCCGCCTGCGATGCCGAGCAGGGTCGCGAGCGGCGCAACCTTGAGGATGTCGCTCGCGCCCACGAGCACCCTTGAGAAGACGTCGCGGCCGAGGGTGTCGGTGCCGAACAGGTGGGCTCCGCCGGGGCGGAGCAGCGGGTCGAACGACTGGTCCTGGGGGTCGTGAGGAGCGATCGCGGAGCCGAAGAGGGCGCAGAAGACCCAGAAGCCGACGATCGCGGCGCCCGTGACGAACGTCGGCGACCGCAGCAACTGGCGGAGCGTCTCGCGGCGTGCGACCCGCGCCTCGCTCCCCGTTATTGGCGGCGCGACCGTGCTCACTCCGCGCTCCCAAAGCGGATGCGCGGGTTCAGCAACGAATACAGCAGGTCGGCGATGAACGTCGCGACGAGGTACACGAGGCCGACGAGGAGCACGCCGCTCTGGAGCATCGTCACGTCCTTGTTCTGCGCCGCGATGTAGATTCGCTGGCCGATCCCGTTGTAGTTGAAGAGCTTCTCGATCACGAGCAGGCCGCCGATCAGGTAGCCGGTCTGCGTCGCGACGACCGCGATCGTCGGTAGGAGCGCGTTCCTCAGCACGTGGCGGCGGATCACCGTCGTCGTGCCGACACCCTTCATGTAGGCAGTGCGGGTGTAGTCGGCGCTGAGCGCCTCGATCGTCCCGTGGCGGGCCATCCGGGCGATGTACCCGAAGAGGACCATGACGAGCGCGAGGCTCGGCAGCAGCAGGTACTTCATCTGCCCGAGAACCCCGGTGCCATCCGGCCACTGCGCGTTCACGGGCAGCCAGGTGAGGAACACGCCGAAGGCAACGATGAGGAAGATCGCGGACACGAACTCGGGCACCGCGGTCAGCGACAGGCCGGTGATCGTGATCGCGCGGTCGGTCAGCCGGCCCCGGCGCAGGGCGGCGGTGACGCCGCCGAGGATCGACAGCGGCACGACGAGCACGAAGGCCTCCGCGGCGAGCTTCAGCGAGTTGACGAGCGAGGGCCCGAGAAGGCTCCAGACCGATACCTGGTACTGGCGCGACGTGCCCATGTCGCCATGGACGAACTTCCAGATCCAGTCGCCGTACTGGACGAGCACGGGCCGGTCGGCGCCGACCTGGTGGTTGTAGAGGTCGACGGACTTCTGGTCCGCGAAGGGCCCGAGCACGTTGCGGCCGACGTCCCCGGGGAGCAGCTGCGTGGCCGCAAAGACGATCACGCTCAGGATGAAGAGCGTGACGATCGAGAGGGCGAGTCGGTTGGCGAGGAAGCGGGCCATGCGGAGGCCTTCGGTCGACGCCGGGCCGCCGCCCGGGAGAACGGCGGCCCGGCGCTCCGACGGCTCAGGCCAAAGACGTGTGGCTTAGATAGACGAGCCCCTGGGGATCCGCGTGGTAGCCGCGAACGCGCTTCGCCCCGGCGCCGAGCTGGTAATAGAAGTACGGATAGATCGCGGGCGTGTCGTGCTGCAGGAGCAATTCGAGCTGCTTGGCGTACTTCCGCTGGTCCTTCAGCGAGACAGCAGCGACGTACGACTTCGCGAGCGAGTCGAACCGCTTGCTCTTGTAGTGCGACGCGTTCCAGACGCCCTTCGAGTTCAGTGACGCCGAGAGGTAGACGTTCGGGATCGCGCGGCCGCCCCAGTCGGTGATGTTGATCGGTGTATTGAGCCACGGGGTCGTGCCCCAGCCCTTCGGCGGGCCGAGCTGCGAGCCGGCGTAGTACGCGGTCGATGTGAGGATCTGGAGGCTCATCTTGATCCCGATCTCCTTCACCGAGCGCTGGATGATTTGGGCGAGCAGCGGCAGCTCGAAGGCCTTGTACGTCGTGAGCTGGACCGAGAACCCCTTCGACTCCCCCGCTGCGGCCATCAGCTGCTTGGCCTTCGCGATGTCCTTGTGACGCTGCGGCAGCTTGACGCTCGACGGGAAGACCGGTGCGAAGGGCGTGTCGTTGCCGAGGTCGGCGAGGTCGTTGAAGAGTCTCTTGCGGATCCCGACACGGTCGAGCGACAGCGCAACCGCTTGGCGGATCCGGAAGTCGTTGAACGGCGGCGAGTCCGTCAACATCGGGACGAGGCGGTGCGTCGCACCGTGGGCGGAGAAGATCTCCACGTTCGGATTGTTGAAGAGCGCGCGACCGGTCGAGACATGGACCTCGTTGATGAGGTCGATCTGGTTGCCCAGCAAGGCGGAGACGACGGCGGCGTCGTCCGAGAAGTACTTCAGATCGACGCCGTCGAGTGCCGGCTTTCCGCCCCACCAGCCGTCGAAGGGCTGGTACGTCGCGCCCACACCGGGCGTGTAGGAGGTGAGCTTGAAAGCCCCGGTCCCCTGCGGCGTCTTCTCGAAGGTCCCGGCCTGGTAGTTCGCCGGCAAGATGATCGCCTGGTAGGTAGTCGAGCTCGTGAGGAAGGGGAACCCTCCGGTCGGTGCGTCGAGGTGGAATGCGACCGTGTCCTTGTCCACCTTCTGCACGCCGTCGGGTGAGAGGACGCCCTTGTACGCCGAGAGCGCCTGCGACCCGCCGTTGGGGTCGGTGAGTCGCTTGTACGTCGCCACGACGTCGTCGGCCGTCATCTCCTGACCGGTCTGGAACTTGACGCCCTTGCGCAGCTGGTACGTCCAGACCGTCGCGGCCTCGTTCGACTTCCAGCCCGTGGCCAGCTCCGGGACGAGCGTCCCCTTGTCCGTCGTCCGGTTGAGCATCTCACCGGCGATGTTGCCGGTCACGAGGCTCCCCGTATCGGCGTACGTGTGCGGGTCGAGGCCGTGCGCGGGCGGCGGGATGCAGCCGACGCGTAGACGGCCGCCGGCCGTGCCCCGCTCGGTCGCGGCAAAGGCAAGCGGTGCGTGTCCGAACGCCTCGAGCGCCGCACCGATCATGGAGGCCGACAGGCCGAACATCGTCGCCCGCCGGAGGAACTCCGCGCGGTCGAGCTCACCGTCGCCGAGCTCGTCGAGCAACGTGTTCTCGACCGGCCCGGCTACGGATGCGCGGTACTGCTCAAAACGCCTACGCCTTTCCGTGTCCACTGCTCGCCTCCTGATCCGGTTGCGTTTGAACCTGAGCGTCGTAGAGCACTTTTCCCGATGGAAGCGTCGGTCTTACCAGCTGACCCACCCGATTACAATGCACTCCCGCACCGGGTCGCCGCAAGGCCGAAGCCCGGGTCTGTCGCCTTCTGAGAAGCTTCCCATATGAGAGCGATCGTCTTCGCCGGCGTCGGCGGTCCGGAAGTGATGCGGCTCGAAGAGCGGCCGGACCCGGTCCCGGGCGACGGCGAAGTCCTCGTAGCCGTGCGATTCGCGGCGTTGAACACCGCCGATCTCGCGCAGCGTGCCGGCAACTATCCCGCGCCACCAGGCGCGCCGCAGGACGTTCCGGGCCTGGAGGTCGCCGGCGTCGTCGCGGCGGTCGGCGCGGCCGTCCGCGACTTCGCCGAGGGCGACCGGGTCTTCGGACTCGTCGGGGGCGGCGGCCTGGCCGACCGCGTCGTCGCCCACGATCGACATCTCACTCGGGTGCCGGACTCGCTCTCCGACGAGGAGGCGTCGGCCGTGCCGGAAGCGTTCATCACCGCCCACGACGCGATGGTCACCCAGGCGGGCCTGGGTCTCGGCGACGTGCTACTCGTGAACGGAGCGAACGGCGGAGTCGGCTCGGCCGCCGTCCAGATCGGGCTCGCAGCGGGTGCGCGCGTACTCGCGTCGGCGCGCTCGGCGCGCGACCGGGTCGCCGAGCTGGGGGCCGAAGCCCTACCGCCCGACGAGGCGTTCGAACGAGCGCGGCAGGCCGGCGGCGCGGACGTGATCCTCGAGCTCGTCGGCGCGCCCAACCTTCCCGACGACCTCGGCGCCGTCGCGACACGCGGGCGCATCGTCGTAGTCGGCACCGGCGCGGGCGCGGACGCCTCGGTATCTCTTCGCGCGCTGATGGGGAAGCGCGCGCTGATCCTCGGCACGGTCCTCCGCGCACGCCCGCTCGAGCAGAAGGCGCTCGCAGTGCAGGAGTTCGCGCACGAGATCGTGCCCCTCCTCGCATCCGGAAAGATCCGGGCGCTCGTCGACCGGATCTTTCCGGCCGAGGATGCCGCCGCTGCCTTCGACGCGATGGCGGCCAGCGGGAAGTTCGGCAAGATCCTCCTTGCGTTCTGATGGCCCGCATCGCCTTCATCGCGCACTGCCTCCTCAACCAAAACGCCAAGGTCGAGGGCGGCGCGAAGCGGCCCGGCATGTGGGAACCGGTGCTCGACCTGCTGCACGAGCACGGGTACACGATCCGGCAGATGCCGTGTCCCGAACTCGCGTTCGGCGGCGCCCGCCGCTTCTGGGGTGTGCGCGAGCAGTTCGACACGCCGTTGTACCGGCGCCATTGCCGGCGAATCGCGAAGCTCGTTGCCGCAGTGATGGAGCAGCACGTTGCGGCCGGCGACGACGTCGTCGTGATCGGAGTCGACTCGAGCCCGACGATGGGCATCGACTTCACGCCGTCCGCGCCGCACTGGGCGGGAAAGCCCGACATCGGCGAAGACGACTCGACCCTTCTCCGCGGCGACGGCATCTACATCGAGGAGCTGCAGGCGGAGCTTGCGGAGCGCGGGCTGCCGATGCCGCGGATGACGGGGATCCGCCACTGGTTCGTCGACTACGACCCGGACGAGGAGCGGCAACGCCTCGTCAAGCTGCTGATGGGATGAGCAGCGGCGATACGGACCCGCGCGGGCGCCGCGTCGCCGTCGTCGCGGACTCGCTGCTCGAGCACCTTCTGCCCGAGCTGCAGCAGGAGGGATACGGGATCATCCAGCTGCCGCCGGTGGGACTACCGGGCGAGATCGCCTCCGAGTGGCTCGAACAGGTCGCCGAGCACGTGCAGGAGTTCCTGCGCACGGGGTACGAGGTCGTGCTCGCGGACGACGGCTCGCACGGCGCCGCGCTCGCGGAGCTCGAGCTCCCTCAGTACGCCATCCAGCCGCCGTCGACGAGCAGGTTCGTGCCCGAGACATAGCCGCTGTCGTCGGAGGCGAGGAAGAGCGCCGCCCCGGCGACGTCCTCGGGGCGCCCGAGGCGGTGGAACGGGGTCCGCGCGTGCGAGTACGCGAGCGTCTCCGGATTCTGCTGCTCGGGTGAGCCGGTCAGGATCTTGCCGGGTGCCACCGCGTTCACGAGCACGCCGTGCGGTCCGTAGTCGACGGCGATCTGGCGGGTGAGGTTGACGACTCCTCCCTTGCTCGCCGCATATGCGACGTGCCCGGGCGGCCCGACCATGCCGTGCTGCGACGAGATGTTGACGATGCGGCCTCGCACCTCGCCCACCGGCTCCTGCTCGAGCATCTGCGCGACCGCACGCTTGCAGCAGAGGAAGACCCCGCGCAGATTGACGCCGACGATCGCGTCCCAGTCGTCCTCGGTCGTCTCGAGGAGGGGCTTCGAGTACTGGCCGGCAATCCCCGCGTTGCAGACCATCACATCGAGCCGGCCGCCGCGGCCGAGCGCCGCCTCGACGAGGCGGTCGATGTCGTCCCAGCGCGACGCGTCCGCCTCGAGGACGACGCCGCGCTCGCCCATCAGATCCGCCGTCGGCGCACCGCCCTCGCGCGGATCCGGGCGGACGTCCCCGACGACGACGAATGCTCCCTCGTCGGCGAAGCGCAACGCGATCGCGCGTCCGAGCCCGGACGCACCGCCGGTGACGACGGCGACACGACCCTCGAGGCGACCGGAGCTCGGCACGTGCATACCCTACGCGGGGGCGGATCTTCGGCGGCTTGGTCGTGACGGCTGACGGCGCGCGTCGGGGCGACGTCGAGATCGCGAGTCCGGAGCCGGACGTCGACGCCCGCGGCTGCGTCGTGCTGCCGGGCGGCATCGACCCGCACACCCATCCGCTCGCGGATCTGGCAACGGCAGGCGCCGAGGCACTCGTAGCCGGGACGACGACGCTCGTCGCCTTCACCGCGCCGCAGCCGGGCGAGGCGCCGGCAGCCGCGTACCGGCGGGCGCGCGAGACACTGTCGCAAACGCCGGCACACGTCGAGCTCCACCCGGCGGTCTGGGAGCCGGACCGGCTGCGCCGGGACGACCTCGTCGCGCTGCGGCAGGCCGGCGCGCGCGCGATCAAGCTCTATCTGGCCTTCTCCGAGCTCGGGATGCGCACCTCGGACCGGACGCTCTACGAGACGCTCCGTGACGGGAGCGCACTCGGACTGCTCGTCCGCGTGCACTGTGAGAACGACGACGCGATCCAGGCACTCACCGACGAGGCGATCGCGGCAGGTCGAACCGGCGTCGACGGCTTTGTCGCGTCCCGGCCGCCGCTCGTCGAGGAGGAGGCGGTCGCGCGTACGCTCGCGCTCGCGCGGCTCGCCGATGCGCCGGTCTATCTCGTCCATCTCACGACCGCGGACTCGCTCGAGCTCGTGCGCGCGGCGCGCCGTCGCGGCCAGACGGTCTGGGCCGAGGCGTGCACGCACCACCTGATGCTCGACGACGGCTGCTACGCGAGGGCCGAGCCCAACCGCTTCCTCGTCGTGCCGCCGCTGCGCCCCCGCGCCGATGTCGAGGCGCTGTGGGACGGCGTCGCCGACGGAACGCTCGACGCGATCGGCTCGGATCACGCGACTGCACCATACCGGCCGCCGTTCGCAACGGACGACTTCCGCTCCTTCGCCTACGGATTCGGCGGCGCCGGCGCGCGAGTGCCGCTCGTGCTCTCCGAGGGAATGCGGCGTGGCGTGCCGCTCGAGCGGCTCGCCCACTTGCTGGCCACGGGTCCCGCGCGCGCACTCGCGCTTGGCGAGCGTCCGGGCGACGTCGTCGTGTGGAATCCGGAAGCCGAGCGAAGCGTGGAACAGCCGCCGTTCACCGGCGTGCACGCGCGCGGTGCGGTGCGGGACGTCTTCGTCTCCGGTCGCCGCGCACACTGCTAGTTGGCGCAAGTGTCGGAATCCGCCCGGCGCGGATTCCGACACGCGCGAAGACCCCTAAAGGCGGCCGCATTCGCGGCCGCAGAGGCTTGATCTTCCACATCAAGCCTCTAGGGTTGGCCAATGGAGCGGCTCCGCGTAGCCGTCGTCGGAGCAGGCTGGATCGCCGCTGACCACGTCGGGGAGCTCCTGCGGCGAGACGACGTGCAGGTCGTCGGCGTCTGCGATCTCGATCGTGCCCGCGCTGAGGGCCTCGCACCTCCGGGAGCGACGGTCTACGGGCGGTTCGAAGAGCTCCTCGACCGTGGCCAGCCGGACGCGCTCTGGGTCTGCACGCCGCCGCTCGCGCACCGCGAGCCCGCCGTCGCCGCGCTTGCGCGCGGGATCCACGTCTATCTCGAGAAGCCGATCGCCCGCACGGCGGACGATGCCGCCGCGATCGTCGCCGCAGCCGAGACGAGCGACGCAGTCTGTGCGATCGGCTACCAGTGGCACGCGATCGATCTCCTCGACGCTGCGCGCGAGGCGCTCGACGGGCAGGAGCTGTCGCTCCTCGTTGGGCGGAGCATCGGCCCGACGGGGACGCGGTCATGGTTCCTGAGTCCGGACGCTCGGTGGCGAGGTTGAGCGCGTGCAGGCCGCCGCGTCGTCGGTGCTGCTCGGCCAGGCCGAGGGCGACCGCGGCGACATCGACGACGCGGCGACCCTCGTCCTCCACCTCGAGAACGGCGGCATCGCAACCGTCGTCGTCGCGTGGACGCGCCGCAGCCAGCCGGGGATCTACACGCTCGACATCGTCGCGAGTGATGCAACGCTCGCGCTGACGCTCGACCCCGAGTTCACGCTGCGCGGAACGTCAGCCGGCCGTACGGTCGAGGCGCACAGCACCGTGCACCCCTTCCGGCGTTCGATCGCCCGCTTCCTCGATGCGGTGAGCGAGCGCGATCCGGCGCGCGTGTTCTGTACTCCGGCTGACGCCGCGCGCACCCTCGCAGTCGCGCAGGCGTGCGAGGAGGCGCTCGCGAGCGGCGAGACGATGACGGTCTAAAGCAGCGCGCCGGACCGGACGAGCCCGAGGACGCGCTCGACGTCGGGAGCGAGCGGCCGGTCCTCGACGACGTACGGTACGGCCTCGCGGAGCGCCGACGCGACGCGTTCGAGCGATGCCGGCAGCGTCCCGCCGCGCAACCTGCTCGCCTGCGCGAGCGCCACCAGCTCGTACGCGAGCACGAGCTCGACGTTGTCGAGCAGGCGGCCGAGCTTCTGCGCCGCGAGCGGGACGAACGCCTGGAAGTCCTCCTGTCCGGCGGACGTGTCCAGCGCGGTCACGGAGGCGGGCGCCGCCAGCAGCCGGTTCTCGGCGCAGAGCGCCGCCACCGCCTTGTGCAGCACCGACACCCCCGTATGCCTGCCGGGCTCAACGGCGAGCTGCTCGGAGAGACCGGAGAAGCGCGCGTCCAGCAGCCGGTGCAACCGCTTCTCTGCAAGGTTCGCCAGCTGCGTGTACGCGATCGCGAGCGCGTCCACCGCGAATGCGACCGCCTGCGAATGGAAGTTGCCGCTCGGATAGAAGCCCTCCGGCTCGCCGTCGGCGGCAGGCAGGAAGAGCGGGCTATCGGTGACAGCACGCACCTCGCGCTCGAGCTGGCGCTCCGCCTCCTCGAGCACGGCGGCCACTGCGCCGTGCACCTGCGGCGCGACGCGGTAGGAGACCGGCGCCTGCGGCCTGTCGGCGAGCGCGTCCGGCTCTAGCAGCTCGGCGAGCCGCTCGTGCATGCGCAGCTGGCCCGGGTCGCCCTTGAGCCGCCCGATCCGCGGCGAGAACGGCCGCGACGAAGCCGCCACGACAGCCACGGCCAGCGCGGCCGCAAGCGTCGCGTGCTCGAGCAGCGCACCGGCATGCCACACGAGCGGCGCCGTCAGCGCAGCGGCGAACGGCGCCCCGTTGACGAGCGCGAGACCCTCCTTGAGGCCGGGCTCGTACGGGGAGACGCCTCGCGCGGCGAGCGCATCCGCCGCGGGGATCGGCTCGCCGTGCTCGAGCACGAAGCCTTCGCCGACGAACGTCTGGAAGAGATGTGCGAGCTGGGACACCTCGCCCGCGGTGCCGTGCGGCCGCTCCGGGACAGCCGGCGTCCAGCCGTCGTTCAGGCGGTCGGCGATGAACGCGCAGAGCTCCGAGCCGACGCCGGCGGCGCCGCTGAGAAAGCCGGTCAGGCGGAGGAGCATGACCCCGCGCACGACCTCGCTCGGCAGCGGCGCGCCAACGGCAACGGCGCGCCCGAGCAGAATCGAGCGCTGGAGCGCCACACGGTCCGCTTCCGGGATCGTGCGGGTGGAGAGATAGCCGAGACCCGTCGTGACGCCGTACGCAGGCATCCCCGCGTCGACCGCGCGGAGCATCGCCGCCCGCCGCTCGTCGACCCGCCGCAGCGCCTCGGGCGCAACTGCAACCGGCTCGTGCTCGAGCACGACTCGCCGGTACGCCGCGAGGTCGAGCGCGTCGTGCCGGTCGAGCAGGATCACGGCCGATACCGGAGGACAGTTCCGGCTCCCTCGGCGGCCGCGCGCTCGAGGAAGTGCGCGCCGAGCGCGACGTCGCACGTCGCAAGGCCGCGATGCCAGAAGAGGATTCGCTCCTCCGGCCGCTCACGGCCCGGCTTTCGCCCTGCGACGATCTCCCCGAGCTCGGCGTAGAGCGACTCGCGCGTGAGGAGGCCGCGCTCCACGTGCTCGCGCAACGCGCCGAACCTCCCGCCCGGCTTGCACTGCGCCCAGTCGTCCACGACGACCTTGCTCATCACCGAGAGCAGATCGAGCTCGACAGCGCTCATCGTTCCGTAGGGAACGACAAACGCACCCTGCTCGATCCAGGCAGTCCGGAGGATCGGCTCCGGCGCAGCCAGGCGGGTCGCCTCGACGACGATGTCGGCGCCTTCGACGGCGTCCCGCACCGTGTCGACGACGCGCACCGGCCTACGGAGCGCACGCTCGAGCTCTCGCCCGAACCGCTCGCGAGACTCGGCGCGCGCGCTCGTCACCCGGATCTCGTCGAACTCATAGAGCGACGCGAGCATCGTCACGTTCCAGAACGCCGTCCCGCGCGCGCCGAGGTGTGCGAGCACCCGCGAATCGGGACGCGCGAGATGCTTCGCACCCACGGCGGTGAGCGCACCTGTCCGCATCGAGGTGAGCAGCGTCGCGTCGATGATCGCCTGCGGCGCTCCCGTCTCCGGGTCGTACAGGGTCAGCAGCCCGAGCTCCGACGGCAGGTCGCGGCGGAAGTTGTCGACGAAGTCGCCGACCACCTTCACGCCTGCGACGCCGAGCGGCGCCACAAACGCCCGCAACACGTTCCAATGACCGTGGAAGCGCTCGCCCGGCTCCAGATGGACGCGCGGCTCGAGGACGACCTCGCCCTCTCCCTGGGCCAGGATGACCGTCTCGACCACCTCGAGCACCTCCCCGATGGTCGGACGAAGCCGCTCGACATCCTGCGCCGAGAGGAAGCGCACGTCGATCACCAAGCGCCTAGTGTAGAGCCGTGGCGCCGACGAACCCGTTGCTCGAACGGCTCGAGGCCGGTCCGGTGATCTGCGCCGAGGGGTATCTCTTCGAGTGCGAGCGTCGCGGCTACCTCCAAGCCGGCGCGTACGTGCCGGAGGTCGTGCTCGAGCATCCGGAGGTCGTCGCGGAACTGCACCGCGAGTTCGTGCACGCCGGCTCCGACGTCGTCGAGGCGTTCACCTACTACGCCCATCGCGAGAAGCTGGCGACGATCGGGCGAGAGGACGACCTCGAGCCGCTCAACCGCCAAGCGCTTGCGGTCGCGAGGGAGGTCGCCCGCGAGACCGGAGCGCTCCTCGCGGGCAACGTAAGCAACACGAACGTGTTCTTCGCCGACGACGATTCCCGACGCACGGTCCGCAAGATGTTCGAGGAACAGATCGCCTGGGCCGTGGACGCAGGCGTCGACTTCGTCATCGGCGAGACCTTCTCGTTTGTGGAAGAGGCCTCGATCGCGCTCGAGGCGATCCTCCAGACGCGTCTGCCCGCCGTGATCACGCTCGCGGTCCACCGCGAGCCGGTGACGCGCGACGGCTTCACCCCGGCGGACGCGTGTCACGCGCTGGAGCAGGCCGGCGCGACGGTCGTGGGGCTGAACTGCATCCGCGGGCCCTTGACGATGCTGCCGATCCTTCGCGAGGTGCGCGCAGCGTGCAACGGCTACGTCGGTGCGCTGCCCGTGCCGTACCGAACGACCGACGAGCAACCGACGTTCCAGTCGCTGCGCGACCCCGAACGGGAGCCGCCGGGCGGGCAGCCGTTCCCGACGGCGCTCGACCCGTTCGTCTGCACGCGCTACGAGCTCGGGGACTTCGCGCGCGAGGCGTTCGAGCTCGGCGTGACGTATCTCGGAGTGTGCTGCGGCGCAGGTCCGCACCACATCCGCGCGGTTGCGGAGGCGATCGGCCGGCGCCCACCGGCAAGCCGCTACTCGCCCGACATGTCGAAGCACGCATACCTCGGCACCGACGCTCGGATCCCCACCGAGAACCGGGACTTTGCCGAGCACCTCTAATACGGCCGACTGGTTGAACGAGCTGCTCGTGCCGGCGGCGCGGGAGCTTCCGTCGCCGTCGGCGTATCTCGCGCACGTCGATGCGGCCGCCGCCGACCCGACGCTGATCCGCCTCGCTTCGAACGAGAACAGCGAGCCGCCGTCGCCGCGCGTCCGCGCGGCGCTCGAGGCCGTCTACGACGAAGCGCATCTCTACCCGCCGACCGTGCCGCCGCTGCGCGCGGCGATCGCGGACCGCCACGGCGTTCCACCCGCGTCCGTCCTGCTCGGCGCCGGGTCGACCGAGGTGATCGACGCGACGCTGCGCGCGTTCGTGCGTGCCGGCGACGAGGTCGTCATCCCCACGCCGTGCTGGCCCGTGATTCGGATGCGGCTCAACGCGCTCGACGCCTCTCTCGTCGACGTCCCGCTGGCCGACGACGGCGAGTCGTTCGTGTTCGACGTGGACGCACTGCTCGCGGCGGTGACGCCGCGAACCAAGGTGGTTGTGATCTGCACGCCCAACAATCCGACGGGGAACTCGCTCGACTTCGACGACCTGAGTCGCTGTGCAGACGCCGGGCCCCTGCTCTTGGTCGACGCGGCGTACGCGGACTTCGACGAGGAGCACGACGCGACACCGCTCGCGCGGAAGAGTGGCCGAGTCGTCGTGACGCGCACCTTCTCGAAGGCGTACGCGCTTTCGGGTCTCCGGGTCGGCTACGCGCTGGGCGACGCGGACCTACTCGACCACGTCGCACGCATGCTCGTGCCGGGCAGCTCCGTCAGCGTCGCCGGGCTCAGCGCCGCGCATGCTGCGCTCGCGGACGAGAAGTACGTCCGGCGCCAGATCGAGCGCGTCCGGGCCGAGCGTGAGCGACTGATGACGGCCCTCCGCGCACTCCGACTGCGCACCTTCGCGTCACGCGCGAACTTCGTGGCCGTGGAACCCGCATCCGTCGGCCGGACGCCGGCGGAGCTCGCGGCCGCGCTGCGCGAGCGGGGCGTCCTGATCCGGCCGATGGACGATCGCCTCGCACGTATCACCGTCGGGAGCCCGGAGGCGAACGCGGCGCTCCTTGCTGCGCTCACGTCCCTTATCTGAGCGCGAGCTCCAACGCCGCGTGCAGGAGCACGTTCGCGCCGTTCACGCAGTCGTCCCACGGCGTGTGCTCGCCCGGCTGGTGGCTGAGGCCGCCGGTCGACGGTACGAAGATCACTCCGGAGGGGGTGACCTGCGCGAGCGCCTGCGCGTCGTGACCAGCGCCCGAAGGCAGCTCGAGCGTGGACAGGCCGAGTCGGCCCGCAGCGCCGGCGATCGCGACGCGCACCGTGGCGTCGAGCGGCGTCGGCTGCCAGCGCCCGACGGGCCGGACGTCGAGGCCGAGACTGTGCTCACGGGCGACGGCGCCCGCTTCATCGAGCAGCCGCCGCTCGAGCCGTTCGAGCTCGTCGTTCGAGCCCGCGCGGAACTCGAGCGAGACTCGGGCACGGCCCGGCACGACGTTGAACGCGCCCGGCTCCAGCTCGATCCGGCCCACGGTGGCGACGCAACCGCCAAACTCGCCAGTGACCGTCTCGTACACACGCTCGACGTACGTCGCCGCTCCGAGGCCTGCATCGCGCCGCGCGTGCATCGGCGTCGTTCCCGCGTGCGCTGCCGTTCCGTCGAACGCGAGCTCGAACGACCGCGAGCCGACGATCGCAGCGACGACTCCGATCTGGAAGCCTCCCTGCTCGAGCACCGGGCCTTGCTCGATGTGCAGCTCGAGGTATCCCATCAGCGATCCGGGATCCCGGCGTGCGTCGGCAAGCCGCGCTTCGTCGAGCCCTGCGCGGGCGAGTCCCGCGACGAGCGCCTCCCTCCCGCCTCGCGGCGCGGCGAGCATGCGGGCATCGAGCGTGCCGGCGACGGCAAAGCTGCCGAGCAGCCCGACGAGCGCGCCTTCCTCGTCGGTGAAGTCGATCGCCTCGAGCGTCACGGGCAGTTCGAGCCTCGCCTCCCGCACGGCTCGCAGGACCTCGAGCGCCGCGACGACGCCGAGCGCGCCGTCGTACCGCCCGCCATTCGGCACGGTGTCGAGGTGCGATCCGAGCAGGAGCGTCTGCGCGCCCGGCGCGCCGCGCAGGATCGCCGAATGATTGCCCGCGGCGTCGACCGATGTCTCCAGCCCGGCGTCCGCTGCGCGGTGCAGGAACCACGCGCGCGCTTCGAGGTGCGCAGGCGTGAGCGCGATCCGTTCGACGCCTTCGGCCGGGGTGCCGCCTATGGCGGCGAGCGCGTCGAAGTCGCGCCTCAGCCTCTCCGCGTCGACCCGGATCCTCATCGCCGTATAGTCGCGCGATGATCCCCGACCGCGTGCGAGAGCGCGACCTCGTCGGCTACGGGCCCCAGCCAGAAGGGTTCTCCTGGCCCGGCGGCCCCAGAGTCGTCGTCAACGTCGTGCTCGTGTACGAGGAGGGCTCGGAATACTCCGTCCGCTGGGGCGACGACCGCAACGACGGCTGGGGCGAGTACGCGGATCCCGGCGTCGAGCCGCCCGGGCTCGACCTCGGGACGGAGTCGCATTACGACTACGGAAGCCGCGCCGGTGTCTGGCGGCTCGCGCGTATCTTCGACGAGGCCGCGATCCCCGTCACGATCTCCGCAGCAGCGGTGGCGCTCGAGCTCAACCCCGCCGTCGCCGACTGGATGCGCGCTCACGACCACGACCTGCTGGGCCACGGCTGGCGCTGGATCGAGCCGTGGCGGCTCTCTCGCGAGGAGGAGCGTGAGCAGCTCCTGAGGGCCATCGACACCTTCGAGCGGGTGCTCGGCGAGCGCCCGCTCGGCTGGAACTGCAGGTCGTGGCCGAGCCCACACACGCGGGAGCTGCTCGTCGAGGAGGGCGGCTTCCTCTACGACTCGGACGGCTCCGGAGACGACCTGCCGTACTACGTCCGCACCTCGTCGCAGCCGTTCCTCGTCGTCCCATACTCGAAGACGTACAACGACAGCCGGTACCTGGTCACCCCGGGCTTCTCCGGGCCGCGCGACTTCCTCGACACGTTGACGATGGGGATCGACGAGCTCGTCCGCGAGGGTCGAACCGCGCTGATGACGATCGCGGTGCACGCGCGCTGGAGCGGCCAGGCAGGGCGGGCGGCCGCGGTGCGGGCCTTCCTCGAGCACGCGCGCGGCCTCGACGGGGTCGCGTTCATGCGCCGTCTCGACGTCGCCCGCTGGTGGCTCGATTCGTACCCGCCCTGATCTGCCTCGGCGAACACGCGCCGCTGGAGTTCTCAGCCCTGCTCGAGCTCGACGCGCATCGCGACGTTGCCGGCGATGGCGCGGCACACCGGGCATTCGTGCTCGGCGTCGCGCACGAGCCGCTGCACGTCTTCCCACGGCGCCGAAGACGTCACGCACACACGAATGGTCGACGACGCGAGCCGGTGGTCACCGTGACCGTCCTCCCAGACGAGCTCGGTCGTGACGTCGGTCTCGACGCGGTCGAGCGGCAGCTCGCGGCTCCGCGCGAGCGCGGTGAGCGTCGATGTGAAGCAGTTCGCGTGGGCCGCCGCCAGGAGCTCCTCGGGATTCGTCCCTTCGCCCGGTCCGCCGAGTTCCGCCTGCGTCGACGTGGGAGCGTGCAGCGCTCCGCTCGCACCGCTCACGGAGCCGCGGTAGCCGGACCAGTCGACCTGCGCCCGAGCCTCGAGCCGTCCCATGCCGGCGAGGATAACGCGTGGCCTAGAGACGCGATGTCGGGCAGGTCTCGAACGATCGCCGCCGTCACGTCGGCCGGCGTTGCGACGACGTGCTGCCGGCCGGTACTTCTCGATCGCGGGAACCCGAGCAGCGAAATCGTCTCCTGGCGGTGGATGAGCGTGATGACCGTCGCGTCACGCCGTGGTGCGATCTGTCCCAGCATTCGAGCGACCGCACGCTCCAAGGCTACCCTGCTGCAAAGGGGGCGACTCGGTGGCCGGCCGAGTTTCCGCGCACCTACGGGCCAGCGACGCCACGGGGGACGTCGCGCGGACCGTCAGTAGCCTGCGCCGACGTCGCGGAGCGGCTCGCCCGACGCGTAACGGCGGAGTTGGTCGCCGACGAATCGATATGCGCGTGCCCGCCAACGGATCGGCGCTCCCGCGACGTGCGGGGTAATGAGCACGCCGGGCGCGCTCCAGAGCGGGTGCCCGTCGGTAAGCGGCTCGGGATCGGTGACGTCGAGCGCCGCGCGCACGCGCCCCGCGCGCAGCCGCTCGAGGAGCGCGTCAGTGTCGACCAGCCGGCCCCGGGCGGCGTTGACGAGCAGGGCTCCCGACTTCATCCGATCGAGGAAGCTGCCGTCCGCGATCCCCTCCGTCTCCGGGGTGAGCGGCAGGAGCAGCACGACGACATCGGCCGCCGGAAGAAGCCGCGGCAGCGCATCGACCGTGCTGACGCGCGGACGCCGATGCTTTGCGATCCCGACCACGTCGACCCCGAACGGCCGCAGACGCGCCTCGAGGGCGCGGCCGATCGAGCCGTGCCCGAGGATCAAGACCCGCTTCCCCTCGAGGTCGTCGCCGCGGTCGAACACCGGCGGCCCCACGGCCGTGGAGTCGTTCGCATTCACATCCCAGCGAGCCTCCCGCTGCAGCTCCAGGAATCCGGGCAGCCTGCGCTCCATGGCGAGGACCACGGACGTGCACCACTCGCTGACCGGCCCGTCGTGGACGCCGCTCGCGTTGCAGACCGTGACGCCCTCCGGAACGAGCGGCAACAACCGTTCGATACCCGCATTGAGCGACTGCACGACCTGCAGCCCCGGCAGCTCGGCGAAGAGTGCCGGCAGCCGTCCTGCGAGGTCCCCGTCGACGACCAGCACGTCGACGTCAGGGCGCGGGCCGGTCACGAGGCGTACGCGCTCCGGGAGCCGACCGAGCTCCTCGCGCAGGGCGCTCTGCGAGACAAGGACGGTCAGGGGGCGCGCGGCCAACGGACCCGGATTGTCTCTCAGCTGGCCTCGACGAGCGCGGGCGATGCCCCACCGTGGTCTCGTGCCCGGTGGAGCGCCGGCTCCCGTGCGATGCCGGCGATGAGGATCAGGTCGCACCGTCTGCCGCTCCGACAATCGTGGTGAGAAGCGCGACGCGTCCGGCGCTTAAGCTCAGGCCGGCGGCTGCTCCTGCTCGTCCCGCCGGCCGCGTCGCGCCAGCCGGTTTCGCCGTCTACGCGGGGACGAAGTGGGGCATGAACGGCTGGTCGGAGTCGCTGCGCCTCGAGCTGCAGCCCGACGTTCGCGTCATCGTCATCAAGCCCGGCGCCGTCGCGACCGAATTGACCGACCACATCACCCACGCCGACAGCAAGCGGGCCGCGCAAGAGGCGACGACCGCGACGCACATCCTGCCCGAGGACATTGCCGAGGTGATCGCATTCGCCGTCAGTCGCCCGCAGCGCGTCGCGCTCAGCGAGATCCTCGTGCGCCCCGCTGCGCAGGCACTCTATGAACCCTGTCCCTCGGGTCGAGGAACATGACGCGGCGCCAACTTCGTAGCCGGCGTGCTCACACTGGCGCGACACGGGGATGGAGCATTTATGGGTTCTCGCCGGACGAGCGGGGAGCGCTGCCTGGTCCTGTCAGCCGCATGCTACGAGGACGCGCTGACGGAAGCCGTTGGAGTACCTCGACGACGCGACGGTTGTCCGGGTCGGAAAGCGGCGGGGCGCTCGAGCACCAGCGACATCTTCGGCTTCAGCGCCCTGGTGCTGCCGTGCAGATCCAGACGCCGAGCGCGCTCAGTCGTGCGCCGCACCGCACGGGCGCAATGGCGCTACGGCCTAGCCGACATCCTCGCTTACCAAGCCCGATCGGGGGCAACGGCGCCGGCGCACGGAGACGGCGCAAACGGGGGTGTCGCAGAATGCGGGAAGTGCGACGCGTCCGGTCGCTGTTCAGCCGAGCTGCCTGGGGACGACGTAATTGATGAGCTCTGCCTCGCCGGGCCTGAGCTCCGCCCAGCTGTCGCTGTCGACGATGAGGGTGGC
>WNFV01002672.1_pt1 | contig 23559 bp, 18 predicted proteins | sample 5400101 | NCBI WGS metagenome assembly WNFV01 (sample SAMN13153361, study PRJNA577476) | soil metagenome | isolation source: 115 cm soil or saprolite under grassland replicate 1 | place: USA:California | collected 2016-06-15 | reverse complement strand
CCCAGAACCGCAAGCGTTGTGAACGCGAGCAGGACGGAAATGAGCCGCAGCCAGCGAGCGTTTATACGGTTTGGCGCCATGAACGGGTCCCTGATGATATTGTCCTAAAGATTCGGCGGCAGCAGGCGGTTTTGAACGTTGCGACAAGCATATAGGTGACTTTGTTCAGATTAAAGCGCAAGTCTCTGGCCGGCGCAAGTGCTTTCGATAGTCGTAAACCCAACCTCTCATCCAAGGGTCACTTTGGTTGCCGCGATGCAACAATATGGCTAGTATGAGAAAGGTTTCGCCGTCGCGGCGTTGTGGAGCCTGTTTCGGCCCAATCCAGCCGCAGGATCGACCGGCTTGTCGTTGCGAAAAGCGGTGAGGACGACGTGAATCAAACTGCCAGAGACTCGGGCTACCCGCCTGCCAAACAGGGCCTGTACGACCCGCGCCATGAGCATGACGCATGCGGCCTGGGCTTTATTGCCCATATCAAAGGCAAGAAAAGCCACGCGATCATCACTCAGGCGCTGCAGATACTGAAGAATCTCACACATCGCGGAGCCACCGGGGCCGACCCGTTGCAGGGCGATGGCGCCGGGATCCTCATCCAATTGCCCGACGCGTTTCTGCGCCGCGTCTGCGGTCGTCAGGGGCTCACCTTGCCTGCGATCGGGCAATACGGCGTCGGTATGGTGTTCCTCCCCAAGGAACCCGCGTCGCGCATGGCCTGCGAGCAGGAAATCGAACGCGCCATCGCGAGTGAAGGACAAATACTGCTCGGCTGGCGCGATGTGCCAACCGAAAACTCCGGCTTATCCGAACGGACCAAGGAGGTTGAGCCGGTGATCCGGCAAGTCTTCATCGCCCGTGGCGCCAACGACATGGACGCGGATGCGCTGGAGCGCAAGCTCTACATCATCCGCAAGAAATCCGGCCACGCCATCCAGGCGCTCAAGCTCCGGCACGGCAAGGAATTCTACGTGCCGTCGATGTCGACGCGCACCATCGTCTACAAGGGCATGCTGCTCGCGCACCAGGTCGGCGAGTATTACCGCGATCTCAAGGACCAGAGCATGGTCTCGGCGCTGGCAATGGTGCATCAGCGTTTTTCGACCAACACCTTTCCTACATGGGATCTTGCGCATCCGTTCCGGCTGGTATGCCATAACGGCGAGATCAACACGCTGCGCGGCAACGTCAACTGGATCCGCGCGCGGCAGCAGGCGATCGCGAGCCCCGTCCTCGGTCGCGATCTGGACAAGGTGTGGCCGCTGATCTACGACGGACAGTCCGATTCCGCCTCGTTCGACAACGCGCTCGAGCTCCTACTCATGGGCGGCTACCCGCTCGCGCACGCGATGATGCTGATGATTCCCGAAGCCTGGGCCGGCAATCCCTTGATGGACGAGGATCGGCGCGCGTTCTACGAGTATCACGCGGCGCTGATGGAGCCTTGGGACGGGCCCGCGGCGATGGCGTTCACCGATGGGCGGCAGATCGGCGCCACGCTCGATCGCAACGGGTTGCGGCCGGCGCGATATATCGTCACCGACGACGATTACGTGATCATGGCCTCCGAGGTTGGAGTGCTCGACATTCCCGAGCGCAAGGTGATCAGGAAATGGCGCTTGCAGCCGGGCAAGATGCTGCTCGTCGATACCGAGCAGGGCCGAATCATCGATGACGCCGAGCTGAAGCGCACGCTGGCGACAGCCAAGCCGTATCGCGCGTGGATCGACCGGTCGCGCATCGCGCTTGACTCTCTGCCCGATCCGGCACCGCCGCAGAAGTCGCCCGTGCCGCTGCTCGACCGGCAGCAGGCCTTCGGTTACAGCCAGGAGGATCTCAAGATCATCCTCGCACCGATGGCGCAGAACGGCGAGGAAGCCATCGGTTCGATGGGCAACGACGCGGCGCTGCCCGTGCTGTCGAACCGCCCAAAGGTCCTTTACAACTATTTCAAGCAGCTCTTCGCGCAGGTGACGAACCCGCCGATCGACCCGATCCGCGAGGAACTCGTCATGTCGCTGGTGACCTTCATCGGCCCGCGGCCGAACCTGCTCGCGGTCGACCTGGACGCGGAGAAGACCGATCCGCCGATGCGGCTGGAAGCGGAAAAACCGATTCTTACCGCCGAGGAGATGGAGAAGATCCGGCATATCGATCTGTTCACCGGCGGAGCGTATCGTTCACGCGAGCTCGATATCTGTTATCCGGCGGCGTGGGGCGCCGCGGGCATGGAGGCTGCACTCGCGAGCCTTTGCGCGCACGCCGAGGACGCGATCAAGCTCGGCTATAACATCCTGATCATCTCCGACCGCAAGGTTTCGGCGGAGTTGATGCCGATTCCGGCGTTGCTCGCCACCGCGGCGGTACACCAGCACCTGGTGCGCAAGGGTCTGCGCACCAGCACCGGGCTGGTCGTGGAGACGGGTTCGGCACGCGAGGTGCATCAGTTCGCATTGCTCGCCGGGTACGGCGCGGAGGCGATCCACCCGTACCTGGCGCTCGAGTCGATCGGCGAGCTGCACGAGTATGTGCCCGAGGTGTCGCCGGAGGAATCGGCCAAGCGTTACGTCAAGGCGATCTGCAAAGGCCTGTACAAGGTCATGTCCAAGATGGGCATCTCGACCTATCAATCGTATTGCGGTGCGCAGATCTTCGAGGCAGTCGGCTTGAACTCCGCGTTCGTCGACAAGTACTTCACGGGGACCGCGAGCAACATCGAGGGAATCGGCCTGTTCGAGGTCGCGGACGAAGCGTTCCGGCTGCATCAGCTCGCGTTCGGCGACAGCCCCGTGCTGCGCGACGCGCTCGACGCCGGAGGCGAGTATCAGTATCGCGTCCGCGGCGAAGAGCACATGTGGACGCCGGATTCGATCGCGAAGCTCCAGCACGCGGCACGCGCGGGGAGCTACGCGACCTATCGCGACTATGCGCGGCTGGTGAACGAGCAGGGCAAGCGGCTGATGACGTTGCGCGGATTGTTCGAGTTCAAGTTCGCGCCGGAACCGGTGCCGCTCGAAGAGGTCGAGCCCGCCGCGGAGATCGTCAAGCGCTTCGCGACCGGCGCGATGAGCCTGGGGTCGATCTCGACCGAGGCGCATACGACGCTTGCGGTGGCGATGAACCGCATCGGCGGCAAGTCGAACACCGGCGAGGGAGGCGAGGACGCGCGCCGCTACCCGCTGATCCGCAAGGGCGAGACCTTGATGTCACGCATCGATAGCGTCGTTGCCGACATTCCGCTCAAGGAAGGCGATTCGCTGCGCTCCAAGATCAAGCAGGTCGCCTCCGCCCGCTTCGGTGTGACCGCCGAGTACCTCGTCAACGCCGACCAGCTGCAGATCAAGATGGCGCAGGGCGCGAAACCTGGAGAAGGAGGCCAGCTGCCTGGCCACAAAGTTTCGGAATATATCGCGCGACTCCGCTTCTCGGTGCCCGGCGTCGGTCTGATCTCGCCGCCGCCGCATCACGACATCTATTCGATCGAAGATCTGGCGCAGCTGATTCACGATTTGAAGAACGCGAATCCGCGGGCGTCGATCAGCGTGAAATTGGTTTCGGAAGTCGGTGTGGGTACGGTCGCCGCCGGCGTGGCCAAGGCCAAGTCGGACCATGTGACGATCGCGGGTCACGACGGAGGCACCGGCGCTTCGCCTGAATCGTCGATCAAGCATGCCGGGACCCCGTGGGAGCTGGGACTCGCCGAAACGCAGCAGACGCTGGTGTTGAACCGCTTGCGCGGGCGGATCGCGGTGCAGGTCGACGGCCAGATGAAGACCGGACGCGACGTCGCCATCGGTGCGATGCTGGGCGCCGACGAGTTCGGCTTCGCGACGGCGCCGCTGGTGGTCGAAGGCTGCATCATGATGCGCAAGTGTCATTTGAACACTTGCCCGGTCGGGATCGCAACGCAGGATCCGGAGCTGCGCAAGAAGTTCACCGGAGCGCCCGAGCACGTCGTCAACTACTTCTTCTTTGTGGCCGAAGAAGTGCGCGAAATCATGGCGAAGCTGGGCATTCGGCATTTCAACGAGCTGATCGGCCGTTCGGACCTGCTCGACATGCGCGAGGGGCTGGACCACTGGAAGGCGCGCGGTCTGGACTTCTCGCGCGTGTTCTATCAACCGAAGATGCCGGCGACGGTGGCGCGGCACAACTGCGAGCTTCAGGATCACGGCCTGGAGCGCGCCCTCGATCATCGCTTGATTGCCGATGCCGCGGCCGCGATCGAGCAGAAGAAGCCGGTGCGGCTCGAGTACCGGATCCGCAACGCCCACCGCTCGGTCGGTGCGATGCTCTCTGGCACGATCGCCCGCCGCTATGGGCACGAGGGCTTGCCCGAGGACACGCTGCATGTCGCGTTCATGGGTACTGCGGGCCAGAGCTTTGCTGCGTTTCTCGCCCGTGGCGTGACCTTCGAGCTGCAGGGTGCAACCAACGACTACGTCGGCAAGGGTCTCTCGGGCGGCCGAGTGGTCGTCTATCCCGACCCCGAATCGCCCGCGACACCCGAAGAGAACATCGTCATCGGGAATACGGTGATGTATGGGGCGATCGCCGGCGAAGCGTACTTTCGTGGCGTCGCAGGCGAGCGCTTCTGCGTCCGTAATTCCGGCGCCGCCGCCGTCGTCGAAGGCACTGGCGACCACGGCTGCGAATACATGACCGGCGGCACCGTCGTCGTTATCGGCCGTACCGGGCGCAATTTCGCCGCCGGCATGAGTGGCGGCATCGCCTATGTCTACGACGAGGATGGAAGATTCGCCGAGCGCTGCAATGCCTCGATGGTAACGCTGGAGCGGGTCCTGCCCGAGGCGGAGCAGGCAGTGGTCGAGCTCGAGCTGGCGGCAGCTGGAAAGGGACGCCTGGTCCACGCGCAGCAGGCCGACGAACTGCTCCTGCGCGGCTTGATCGAGCGGCACTTGCGCTTCACGGGCAGCACGCGCGCGCTGGCGATACTCGACCATTGGGAAACGGCACGCAGCCGGTTCGTCAAGGTCTTTCCCCATGAGTACCGGCGCGCGCTGGGCGAACAGTACGCGGCCAAGGTCAAGAAGGACAAGGCGATCGCGAGCAGGCAGAAAGAGGCTGCGTGAGATACATGCGCACGATTGCTTCCAAGCCGTGTTCCTGGCCCTCCGCCCCTAGCGCCTCTCCCTCTGGGAAAGAGGAGCATATCGCGCGCTTTCCGCGCGGCAGTTCGGAGTAAAGGCCGCGCGATGGGCAAGATCACCGGCTTCATGGAGCTCGAGCGAATCCGGGAAGTCACGCTGCCGATCGAGGAGCGCGTGCGCAATTATCGCGAGTTCATCCTGACGCTCAAGGATGACGACGCGGCGAAGCAGGGCGCGCGCTGCATGGATTGCGGCATTCCGTTTTGCCAGTCGGGTTGCCCGATCCACAATATCATTCCGGACTGGAATGATCTGGTCTACCGGCACCAGTGGCGCCGGGCGCTCGACGTCCTGCACTCGACCAACAATTTTCCGGAATTCACCGGCCGCGTGTGTCCCGCGCCCTGCGAGGCGGCCTGCACGCTCAACATCAACGACGATCCGGTCGGCATCAAATCGATCGAGCACTTCATCATCGACCGCGGCTGGGAAGAAGGCTGGGTGATTCCGCAACCGCCGGTTGCAAGAACGGGGAAGCGCGTCGCGGTCGTCGGCTCAGGTCCCGCCGGCATGGCCTGTGCGCAGCAACTCGCTCGAGCCGGACACGATGTCGTGCTGTTCGAAAAGAACGACCGCATCGGGGGACTGCTGCGATACGGCATCCCGGACTTCAAGATGGAGAAGTACCACATCGATCGCCGCGTGGAGCAGATGCGGGCCGAGGGTGTCGAATTCCGGGTCGGCGTGCACGTCGGCGGCCGGGGCGTGGATGGGGCGTCGGCGCTCGAACTGCTCGACGACTTCGATGCGATTGCGATCACCGCAGGATCGGAACATCCACGCGATCTAGACGTGCCCGGGCGCGAGCTCGACGGCATCTGCTTCGCGATGGATTTCCTCCCTCTGCAAAACCGCCGCGTCGCCGGCGAACCCGACGTCCCGCCGCTCACGGCGCACGGCAAGCACGTCGTCGTCATCGGCGGCGGCGACACCGGTTCGGACTGCGTAGGCACGTCGAATCGCCAAGGGGCAGCGTCGATCATGCAATTCGAGCTGCTGCCCCAGCCGCCGGAGCACGAGAACAAGCCGCTGGTGTGGCCCTATTGGCCGATGAAGCTCCGCACGTCGACATCGCACGAAGAGGGCTGCGAGCGGGACTGGGCCGTGCAGACGAAGGCATTCAAGGGCGAGGGCGGCAAAGTGAACGCACTCTCGGCGTGCCGCGTCGATTGGAAGGACGGCAGGCTGCACGACGTACCGGGGAGCGAGTTCGAGCTCAAGGCCGATCTCGTATTGTTCGCCATGGGCTATCTGCACCCGGTGCACGAAGGCATGCTCGACGAGCTCGGCGTCAAATACGATGCCCGGGGCAACGTCGCCGCCGACACCGAGAGCTACCAGACATCGGTGCCCAAGGTATTCGCGGCGGGCGATACGCGGCGCGGCCAATCACTGATCGTCTGGGCGATTCGTGAAGGCCGTCAGTGCGCGCGCGCGGTCGACGAATTTCTCGTGGGCAGCTCGGAGCTGCCGCGCTAGCGCGACAACGCGGAGCAGCCGCGCAGGTTAGGGTTCTTAGCCCGAGCCCGGTTGCGACCGCGCAGCGTGCTGTTCGGCCCATGACCCCAATCGTTTCGCTGGATCTGGCAAGCTGGCAGCCGGACGCGCCCGCAGAGCAGCAGACTGCGATCCGTGTGCTCGAAGGAGGCGGCGTTGTGCTGTTGCCCCGTCTCGCGTTCGAGTTGTCGGACGACGAGCGCCGTTTCCTGTCGCCTGCCTGGTCCAACGATCGTGCGAAGAACATCAGCCTCGAAGGGAACGCCCTCAAAGGAGCGCGCGGCGACCCGGAAAGCCTCGCCGCCCTGGTCCAGATGGTCGCCCGGTTCGCGGAGCGCGCCGGAGAACTGGTGACGGCGCTGTTCCCGCGCTATGCGCCGTACGTCAAGCGCGCCCGCACGAGCTATCGCCCGCAGCCCGCCGTCGGACGCACTTTGTCCTGGCGCAAGGACGACTCGCGACTGCACATCGACGCCTTTCCCTCGCGGCCGAATCACGGCGAGCGGATTCTGCGCGTATTCTCGAACGTCAACCCGGTCGAGGATCGCGTATGGCGCGTCGGCGAAGAGTTCGCTGCGATGGCTAGGAGGTTCCTGCCGCAGATCCGCCGCCAGCTTCCGGGAACGCCAGCATTGCTGGCGCTGCTGCACGTGACCAAGGGGATACGCAGCGAGTACGATCACCTGATGCTCGGTATGCACGATAGAGCCAAGGCCGATCTCGGCTACCAGAGGGATTGCCCGCAGCAGACCGTTCGTTTCCCCCCCGGAGCGACGTGGCTGTGCTTTTCCGATCAGGTCATGCACGCGGCGGTATCCGGGCAGTACATGCTCGAGCAAACCATCAATCTGCCCGTCACGGCGCTCTACGATCCCGAAAGCTCGCCGCTCGCCCTCCTGGAGCGGTTGTGCGGGCGACGCTTGCTTCCGGGTCATTGACTCATCGATGCCGCGTCCCCGGCCCGCCGGCCGGCACAGTCCCGGAGCTCAGGTACCTGCGATGACCCGACCGCGCAACGACACGTTTTTGCGCGCGCTCCGCCGCGAAGCCACCGATTACGTACCGATCTGGTTGATGCGACAGGCGGGGCGTTACCTGCCCGAGTACAACGCGACGCGCGCCCGGGCGGGAAGCTTCATGCAGCTGTGCGCAAACCCCGCGCTCGCGACCGAAGTCACGCTGCAGCCGCTCGCGCGTTATCCGCTCGATGCGGCCATTCTCTTCTCGGATATCCTTACCGTGCCCGATGCGATGGGCCTGGGACTATCGTTCACCGAAGGCGAAGGCCCGCGCTTCGAGCACCCGCTCGCCGACGAATCCGCAATTGCGCGACTCGAAGCGCCCGATCAGGCTCGCTTGCGTTACGTCTTCGATGCCGTGGCGGAGATCAAGCGCGCGCTCGACGGCAACCTGCCGTTGCTCGGCTTCGCCGGAAGCCCGTTCACGCTCGCCTGCTACATGATCGACGGCGGCGGCAGCGTCGACTTCACGCGGACGCGCCGCCTGCTGTACGCGCGGCCGGATCTTCTGCACCGGGTGCTCGCGGTCAACGCCGACGCGATTACCGCGTACTTGAGCGAACAGATCCGTCATGGTGCCGATGCCGTGATGATTTTCGACACCTGGGGCGGGCTCCTCTCCGCCGAAGCGTATGCGCGGTTCTCCCTTGCGTACATCGAGCTCGTGCTCGCGCGCCTCCAGCAGGAATGCGAGGTAAAGGTGCCGACGATCGTCTTCACCAAGGGCGGCGGCCAATGGCTCGAGCGTATAGCCGGATGTGGATGCGACGCAGTCGGCCTCGACTGGACCGTCGACATAGCCGCCGCCCGCGCGACGATCGGCTCCCGCGTCGCGCTGCAGGGCAACCTCGATCCCCAGGTCCTGCTGACAAAGCCAGCAGCGATCGAGAGCGAAGCAAGAGCGGTGCTTCGCGCCGCCGGTCCGGCCCCGGGACACATATTCAACCTGGGCCATGGCATTCTTCCGCAGACGCCGCCCGAAAATATCGCGGCTTTGGTCGCTTGCGTGCACACGCAGTCGCGCGCGCGGCATGCAGAGGCAACCGGAGCTCGCTGAGGGAAAATCGACCGAAAAGCACGCCGCGCCTGCATGTGCATGGGCTCGACAAAATCCTAAACGTGTTCTCCCGCTCCCACTTATGCACATGCGTGATTGCACTTGCGCTTCCCGGGGGCGACCGGAATCTAATCGATAGCATTTACAAGTAACGAATTGATTCATAAAAATTACATACAAATTTCCGACCAGTTTCCAAGGCCTTTATGAGCAGTTTTGCACCAAATGCGGGCAACGCGACCTCACTTACGCACAAAGTTATCCACTAGGGCGATCGCGAACAATGAAATTATGAAAAAAGAGTGACTTGAGATCGAATGCTCCTGTCGCATGTAAGGAATAAGAATACCCAAGCGTCACGACGTCGGCGCCCTGCGATGCGGTTGGAGTCAGACGCTCCCTGGCCGAGCTCATGGCGATCGTTCGCGTAGCGCTACCGGTAGCGACCGACCAGCTCTTCGACTATTGGTCGCCTTCCGGTCTCGAAATCCAGAGGGGAAGCGTGCTGCGCGTCCGGCTTGGGCGGCGGCGGCTCATCGGCGTCGCGGTCGAGCGGGTCGAGGCGACCGATATCGCGCCCGAACGCGTCGCGCCGGTCGACGAAATCGTGACGGCGCTGCCACAATTGCCTCCCGACTTGTGCGCGCTGGCCCGGTTTGTGAGCGAATACTATCAACAGCCTATCGGCCAATGCTTTGCACAGCTTCTGCCACCGTTGGGCTCAACCACGGGCGCGCGCGAGCCGTTGGCAGAGCGCTATCGCCTCACCGCAAGCGGCCGCGCTGCACTCGTGCGAGCTGCGGACAAACGATCCGTGCGGATGCGGCGGCTGCTAAGTGTCCTCAGCGCGCCCGAAGGCGTGGCTACCGATGAACTGCGCCGCATCGGAGCCGACGCTTGGCGGACTTTCGGCGTCTGGCGCAAGCAGCGGTTCGTCGAGCCCGTACCGGACGAAGCAGGGATCGACTCCGGGAGCATTGTTCTCAACGTCGAGCAGGAAGCCGCGGTCATCGACGCCATGACCGAGATGGACCGATTCGCTCCCTCGCTCCTGCAAGGCATCACCGGAAGCGGCAAGACTGAGGTCTATTTTGCCGCTGTCGCGCGCGCTATCGCCGCCGGCCGCCAGGCGCTCCTGCTCGTGCCGGAAATCAATCTCACGCCGCAACTCGAGCAGCGCATCGCCAGCGCGCTGCCGGGCGTCAGCTTGGCGGTGGTCCACAGCGGACTTTCATCTACAGCGCGGCTTTCCCGCTGGCTCGCTGCAGCGCGGGGTGACGCGCAGCTTGTCGTGGGCACGCGGCTCGCCGTTTACACGCCGTTGCCACGGCTCGGGCTCATCGTCGTCGACGAAGAGCACGATGTCTCGTTCAAGCAGCAGGACGGTGTGCGGTATCACGCTCGCGACGTCGCAGTCTATCGCGCGCGGCTCCGCGACGTGCCGGTGATTCTCGGCAGCGCAACGCCGTCGCTGGAAAGCTATGCTCACGCGCGCCGCGGCCGCTATCGCTGGCTCCGGCTGGGGCAGCGCGCGATCTCCCGGTCGGTATTGCCACTGGTGCGCCTCGTTCCCAATCGCGCATCCGACAGCCGCGAAGGCCTCGGAGCACCGCTTCGCCAGGCGATCGCCGACCGAGTGGCGCGCAGCGAGCAGGCGCTGCTCTTCATCAACCGACGCGGCTTCGCGCCATCGCTTCTTTGCGTCGCGTGCGCATGGAAGGCGATGTGTCGGCGGTGCACGGCCAGGCTCGTCGTGCACCGTGACGCCGGAGCGCTGCGCTGCCACCATTGTGGATACACCGAGGAGCTGCCCGCGGCGTGCCCAGCGTGCGGCAACCAGGATCTCTGGCCGCTCGGCTTCGGTACACAACGGCTCGAGCGTGCGTTGGCAGAGCTCTATCCCAGCGCACGAGTTTTGCGGGTCGACCGCGACAGCACGCGCCGGAAAGGCATGTTTGCGACGATGCGACGCGCCATAGCGGCGGGCGAAGTCGATATCCTGGTCGGAACGCAGATGCTCGCAAAGGGACACGATTTCCCACGCCTCACGCTGGTCGGCGTGCTCGGCGCCGACAATGCGCTCTACAGCGCCGACTTCCGCGCGACCGAGCGGCTGTTTGCGCTGCTCGAGCAGGTCGCCGGGCGTGCTGGACGAGGCATCATGGCAGGCGAGGTCGTGGTGCAGACCGATTTTCCGGACCATCCACTTTATCTGGCGCTCGTCGGCCATGACTACGACCGTTTCGCCGAGACACTGCTCGCCGAGCGTGAACGCCTCGGCTTGCCGCCCTTTGCGCACTTGGCGCTCCTCAGTGCCGAAGCGCCAGGACGGGAGGCGGTTACTGCATTCCTCGAGTGGGCGGTCGCGCGCGGGCGCGCGCTGCTCGCCGCGAGCGAGCTTCGCTGTGAAGTGTATTCGCCGGTGCCAGCGGGGCTCGCGCGGCGCGCAGGGCTGGAGCGTGGGCAGGTTCTTGTCCAGAGCTCCGAGCGGTCGGCATTACATGAATTCCTGCCGCGCTGGAGGGCGCTGCTCGAAACGACGCGCCAGCGGCGCGTACGCTGGACAGTCGATGTCGATCCGCTCGAGTTTGCGTGACCGGACCACGGTGAAGCTATAAGCGCTCAAGCTATAATCACCAGCTTTGCCATCGCCGGCAACGGCTGCGCCGCCTTGACCGATCCCCGCTCCGAACTCGCCGCTTGCCTGCATGCGGCGATAGCGCGCATTGCGCCGGGCCAACCGGTTCCGCCATTGCCGCTCGAGCGTCCCAAACAGGCGCAGCACGGCGACTACGCGAGCAACGCCGCGTTGCACCTTAGCAAAACGCTCAAGCGCAATCCGCGCGAGCTCGCCGCCGCGATCGTGGTAGCAATCGAGCCTTCACCCTGGCTCGAGCGCGTCGAAGTCGCCGGTGCCGGTTTCATCAACCTGTTTCTGTCTCCGGCGGCGCGACAGGCGGTCGTCACGCGCATTCTCAACCAAACCAGCGGCTATGGCCGCGCTGCGACCGCGATGCCCGGTCGCGCGATGGTCGAATTCGTGTCCGCGAATCCGACTGGCCCCCTTCACGTGGGCCATGGACGCGGCGCTGCAGTCGGCGATGCGATCGCGACATTGCTTGAGTGGCAGGGGGCGGAGGTCCACCGCGAATTCTATTACAACGATACCGGCGCGCAGATTGCCAATCTCGCGCTTTCCGTTCAGGCGCGCGTGCGCCAGGCCTACGATCCGGCGGTGCCATTCCCGGAGGATGGCTATCGCGGGGATTACATACGCGACATTGCGGCGGCATACCGTGCCGCGCATCCGGACGATCACGCTGCGAATGACCTCGACGCGATCCGGCGCTTCGCCGTCGCCGCATTGCGGCGTGAGCAGGATTCGGATCTGGCGGCCTTCGGCGTGCGCTTCGACCATTACTATCTGGAATCCTCGCTGTACGTGGACGGCAATGTGCAAGCTATCGTCGATCGTCTCGTCGCCAACGGCAAGACCTACGAGAAGGACGGCGCGCTGTGGTTGAAGACGACCGAATACGGCGATGACAAGGATCGAGTCATGCGGCGCTCCGACGGCAGCTTCACCTACTTCGTTCCGGACATCGCCTATCACGTGACCAAGTGGGAACGCGGGTTCGGACGCGTCGTCAACGAGCAGGGCGCCGACCACCACAGCACGATCGTGCGCGTGCGCGCGGGACTGCAGGCGCTCGAGATGGGCATCACGGAAAACTATCCCGACTACGTCTTGCATCAGATGGTCACCGTGATGAAGAGTGGCGAGGAGATGAAGATCAGCAAGCGCGCCGGCGACTACGTCACGGTGCGCGATCTGATCGACGAGGTCGGTCGCGATGCCGTTCGTTTTTTTCTCCTGATGCGCAAGGCGGACTCGCAGCTTACCTTCGATGTCGATCTCGCGCGCTCGCAAAGCGAAGAGAATCCGGTCTACTACGTGCAATACGTCCATGCCCGCGTATGCAGCGTACTCGACAAAGCCGGGATATCATGGGCGACGGCGCCTGCGATGTTGAAAGATGCCGATTTATCACCGCTGACGAGTCCATATGAACAGGCGCTGCTGCGCTGGCTGGCGGATTTTCCCGAGGAGCTTGCGGGCGCTGCGCGCGAACTTGCGCCGCATCTGGTCACGTTCTACCTGAAGGAACTGGCAGCACAATTTCACAGCTACTATAATGCAGAACAATTTCTTGTCGACGATCCCGTGTTGCGCCGCGCACGTCTTGCATTGGTCGTGGCGACCGGCCAAGTCGTGCGCAACGGGTTGGGCATACTCGGCGTCAGTGCGCCGGAGAAGATGTAATAGACTTCCGATGCTTCGCAAACAACCGATACGCCGCTCGCGCGCCGTGCCCCGAGCCAGACAGGCTGGACGCGGCAGCACCTTGCTCGGCATCTTCATCGGCTTGGTGCTCGGCTTGTCGATAGCCGCCGCGGTCGCTTTTTTTCTGGGCAGGAGTGGACTCACTTCACCGCTCCAGGCGCCTGGCAGTTCGAAGGAGCCCGCGCGCACGGCCAAGGGAGATCTCGGCGCCCCGGGAACGGCGCCGGACAAACCGCGCTTCGACTTTTACAAGATCCTTCCCGGGGCGGAAGAGCCCAAATCGAGCGTTGATCGACGCGCCGCCGACAAGGGCGCGGAGCGGCCTTTCGACAAGGTTCCGGATACCGGCAAGGCCACCGAGGCGGCGAAACCCGTCGATCGCTATTGGTTGCAGGCGGGCGCCTTCGCCAGCGCATCGGATGCCGAAAATATGAAAGCGCGCTTGGCGCTGTCCGGTTGGGAAGCGTCGATTCAGGCCGTGTCGTTGCCCGACAAGACCGTGCGCTACCGCGTCCGGCTTGGGCCCTACGACAATACCGATGAGCTCGGCCGTATCAAGACCGAGCTCGGCAGCCGTGGCTTCGACGTTGCCGTGATCAAGAACCAATGAGGGGCCGTAACCGCGGATTGAACTTTGACGTCGACGACCGGCCCAAGGTCCATTTTCGGCATAACTGCTTGCAGGAGCACCGATGAAGCGATTGGCGATGCATTTTCTGGGCGCGCTTGCGTGGTTCGCCGTGACCGCGGCGGGCGCGGCCGACTTGGTTGAGGGCAAGGATTATGTGCGGCTCAAGAATCCGCAGCCGGTGGAAACGGGCAAGAAGATAGAGGTCATCGAGTTCTTCTCGTATGGCTGCCCGCACTGCCACGACCTCGAGCCGATCCTGCAGACGTGGATGCAGAAGCTTCCCCCAGACGTGCAGTTTCGCCGCGTGCCTGTGATGTTCCAGCAACGCTGGGAGGCGCTCGCCAAGATCTACTACACGCTCGATGCCATGGGTGATGAGGCGCGTCTTTCACCCGAAGTTTTCAAGGCGGTGCACGTCAACGGCGTGCCTTTGTATCAGGACAAGGCGTTTTTTGACTGGGCGGCGAGCCACGGTCTCGATCGGACTCGCGTGGCGGACGTGTACGCCTCGTTTACGGTGAACAGCAAATTCAACCGCGCCAAGGCGCAGGCGAACGCCTACAACATCCAGTCGGTGCCGACCATGGTTGTCGACGGCAAATTCGTGACCGGGCGCGTCGAGCACGCTGCGCTGCCCGCGGTGCTCGACGCGTTGGTTGCCAAGGCTCGCGCCGAGCGCGCGAAGTCCTGATCCCTCTGGGGTGGTGCCGGGCAGGACGGCGCGGCGCACCGCGTGAAGATCTTCCTGACCGGCGCGTCCTCCGGCATCGGCGCCGCGCTTGCGCGGCAATACGCTAGTGAAGGCGCGCAACTCGGATTGTTCGCGCGGCGCGCGGATGCGCTTGCCGCGCTTGCGGCGACGCTGCGTCCCCTGACACCCGAGATATACGCGGGCGACGTTCGCGATGACTCCGCGCTGCGTTCGGCCGCAGCGGACTTCACCGCAAGGCATGGCCCCGCCGATGTCGTCATCGCCAATGCGGGCATCTCACGCGGAACGCTGACCGAATACGCCGGGGACAACGCAGATTTTCGCGCGACGTTCGATACCAATGTGCTGGGCATGCTGCATACGTTCCAGCCGTTTCTGCCCGCGATGCGTGCGGCCCGGGCCGGCAAGCTGGTCGGGATGGCAAGCGTAGCCGGCTTTCGCGGCTTGCCCGGCGCCGGCGCGTACTCGGCGTCGAAGGCCGCCGCGATCAGCTATCTCGAAGGCCTGCGGGTCGAGATGGTGGGCAGCGGCATCGAAGTGATCACGATCTGCCCGGGCTACGTGGCCACGCCAATGACTGCAAACAATCCTTATCCGATGCCGTTCCTGCTGCCACCCGACCGTGCGGCGTGGCTGATCGTTCGCGCGATCGCTGCGGGGCGGCGCTTCTATGTCTTGCCGTGGCAGATGCGTTGGGCCGGTCGACTCCTCCGACTCCTGCCGCGAGCGATCTACGATCGCGCGTTCGCGAATGCGCCGCGCAAGCCGCGCGGCCATGCCTAAAGCCCGCGCAGTTCCGCCCCGAATCGACGCCGGCGAAAGGAAAGGGCCGCAGGAGCGGCCTTGGGTGTGCGAAACGCCAAGCCGTTGCTACAGCGGGACGCGGACGCCGACAGTGACTGCCTGATAATTGCCGTCGTTCTTGCTCGCCGTGGCATTGACGCTGATGAAGCCCGTGACTTTGCTGTTGCCGAGCTCGCCGCTCACGCCGACGTCGAACAAGACATAATCGTCGTCGGGTCTCAGCGCGGGAAGACCGAAACCGACTCCGCCGGTTGACACCAGTCCAGCGCGGACGATCCGGTCGTCGTTGTCGTAGTCCTTTTCCCAGCTCACGCGCGCATACGGGCGCAGCCAGCCAAGATTGCCGCTGGCTTGCCAGCCCAGGCTGGACACGAGCGAGTCGCGCTTCTGGTGGCCGAAGGACATCGCGGTGCTGGTGGTCCCCGTCTCCGACCACGCGTAGACCTTGGCTTGCTGGTAGGTGAGCCGCGCGAACGGGCCGTGAATCCAGTTGCCATAGTTGAACCAGTATCCGCCGAGGACGCGGCCCATGAGATGCGTGCCGCGCGTGGACCCGCTTTCGGTCCGGCTGCCGCCGCCCAGCGTGATCGTGCGGTGAATGTCGCGGTAGTCGAGATCGCCTCCGCCCACGCTCGCGCCGGCGTACCACGGGCCGTTGACCCAGGCGCCGTACGCTGTCAGCGACGCCTCGTTCAGCTTGAAGCCGCCGCCGTTGTTGCCTAGCGATGACTTGTCCTCGGTGTAGCCGAAAGCGATGCCTGCAAGCAGACGGTCGGTAAGCTTCATGTCGCCGCCGACCACGACCGAGTTCGCCTGGCTGTCACCGCCGCCGAAATCGTTGCTGCGATCGTAATTGCCGTAGTCGTAGATCGCGTAGGCGTCGAACTTGTTCTGCGCACGCGGCGTGCCGACGGCCGACATCATGCGTGCGTCGAGCGCACGGAAGTTCGCCTGCTCGATCTGCAGCGGCGCCTCGGCGAGCAGGCTGATCTTCTGCGGCGCCTCGATGACGGACGCGGCGTAATCGGCAACGATCTTGTGTCCGGCGGTTGTCGGATGCACGGTGTCGGCGAAAAGATAAGTCTGCGCCGCGTTCGGTGCGACCAGCGTCGCCGAGGTGCAGATGAGCGAGCTCGGCGTCGTGCAAGCCGGCGTCGTCACATTGGTAAGGCCGAACGCCGCCGGATCGGCGATGGCCTCGTTGAGCAGCGCAAAGGTGTTGAGGCGGATGACATCGACGTGCAGCGCGTCGAGTCCAGCGAAGAGCGTGCTGTTGTAGAAGCTCGACAGCGCGGTAATCGTCGCGCTCTGTCCCGACCCGGCGCCAAACGGCGTCTTGCCGATGTCGGGAAGATTGAACACCATGATGTAACGGGCACCGTTGGCATTCAGGATGCCGACTTGCTGCACCAACTGGGTCGCAGCGAGGGCAAGATTCGCTTGAACCTGGGCCGGCGTGGCGGCACCGGCCGCCGCGAGGCCAAGCTGGAAGAAGACGTCGTTCGCACCCGCCCACACCGAGTACAAAGCACCGGAATTGACCGCGCCTTTACCGAGGAAGTTTTGCACTTGCGTCGTGACCGGCGTCGCCGTTCCCGTCGGCGGCGTGTTCGGCACGCCCGGAAGCTGCGATACGCGCGCGCCGCCTTCGGCATAGTCGTTGCCGCCCTGGTTCGCCGGAGTCGCGGTGAAACCATAACGTTGCGCAAGCACCTCCGCCCAGATCGGTCCCGGGTTGGTCGTGAACTTACCGGTACCGGGAGGCAGCACCGGCTTGAAGGAGCCGGCGTCCGTCAGGCTGTCGCCGAAGAAATAGAACCCGCTGGACTGCGCCGCGGCTTCGCCGTGGCCTAGCCCCAAGCCGATGAACAACGCCGATGCGAGTACCGTTCTCTTCATCCTGCGCATGATGAATCTCCTCTCCGGCCGCATGTCAAATTGATTTTGCGGCATTGTAGAATGCCGGCGACGCTGCGTCATCCAGTCAACGCGCATCACGGCGTCGCGTTCAACGCGATCGACGGGCGGAGAAATACGTATGGGCGGAGCGGCAGGCGCTTGGCGGCGGAATTTGTTCGGATGGCTCGGCGCGGTGCTGATCCTGGCGTGGGGCGCCGGCGCCAGCCCCGGCGAGGGCCTCGCTCCTGCGCCGGCAGGTCTCGGCACCAAATAAAACGGCCCGGCTGCGAAAAAAGCCGGGCCGCTTCGAGGGCTGCGTTTTCAGTTGGCGAGCAACGCGAGCCGCTTGCCATCGACGACCTTGACGCGGTCCCCCTGTTTGAACGCGGGCTTGGCGCCCGACGTGATCGATTGCTTCGAGCCGTCGTCGAGCCGGACGGAAACCACCCAGTAGCTCTTCTTCTTGGCGTTCTTCTCGATCTGATTGCCAGCGTACGCGCCCGCTCCCGCACCGAGGATTGTCGCGGCGGTATTGCCCCGTCCCGAACCGATCTGATGCCCGAGCACGCCACCGACGACGCCGCCTGCGATGAGGCCAGCGCCGGAGCCCTCACCTTTCTTTTCGACGTAGCGCACTGACTCGACCACGCCGCAGGTCGCGCAGGGCTCAGTGGCCGGCGTACCAGGCAGCGGTTGCCCGATTGCCGCAGCGCAGAACGCGAGCGTGGCGGCAATGATGAACATGGATCGCATCGTCACCTCCATGAAGTTGCTTCACAGCGATCAACTATACCAAACTGCTGGAGATCGGCTCGAAGTGCTCCGATCTCTCAGCCTACATCGGCGCGCTGGCGGGCGTAACTACCCGGCGCCGCCTCGATTACACGGGCGCGGCTCTTGCCGCCCGCTTTGCCCACCTCGCGCGCCGCAACTTGAGGACCGAGCTGTGGCTGCAACCAATCGATCCAGTCTTTCCACCAGGATCCCTGGTGCTGCTTGGCGCCCTTGAACCACTCGTCGGCGCTTGCGGGGAGTTTCTCATTGGTCCAGTAGCCGTATTTGTTTGCTTCGGGCGGATTGATCATCCCGGCGATGTGACCCGAGCCGGAGAGCACGAACCGCGATTTTCCGCCGAGGATCTGGGTCCCCGCATATGTCGTCTTCCACGGCGCGATATGGTCCTCGATCGCCGATACGAAATACGCCGGCACCGCGATCTTCGACAGGTCGATCGGAGTTCCGGCCAGCGAGACACCGCCCGGCTCGCGCAGCTTGTTCTTCATATACATGTTGCGCAGATAAAAACTGTGCATCTTCGCCGGCATCCGCGTCGAGTCCTGGTTCCAGTGCAGCAGATCGAACGGGAATGGGTCGCGTCCCATGAGGTAATTGTTGATGACGAACGACCAGATGAGGTCGTTGCTGCGAAGCATGTTGAAGGTATTCGCCATGTGCGAACCTTCGAGATAGCCGCGCTCGCTCATCTTGCGCTCGAGCGAAGATACCTGCTCTTCGTCGATGAACACCTCGAGTTCCCCCGCGCCGGTGAAATCGATCAGCGAGGTCATGAAGCTCGCGCTGACGATGCGCTTGTCCTTCTTCGCCGCCAGATGGCCCAGCGTGGCGGCGAGCAGCGTGCCGCCGAGGCAATAGCCCAGGACATTGACCTCCTTCTCATCGGTCGCCTTCTCAATCGCGTCGAGCGCTGCCATCGGGCCCTCGAGCATGTAATCAACGAAGTCCTTTGCAGCGTGGCGCTCGTCCGGGTTGACCCATGAGATCACGAACACCGTGAGGCCTTGAGCCACGCACCACTTGATCAGCGAATTCTTTTCCCGCAAATCGAGGATGTAGTACTTGTTGATCCACGGCGGCATGATCAGCAGCGGCCGTTTCGCCACCTTCGCCGTCGCCGGCTCGTACTGGATGAGCTGCATCAGGTCGTTCTGGAACACGACGTGCCCCGGCGTCGTAGCGATATTGACCCCGAGCTCGAAGGCCTTGCTGTCGGTCATCGAGATCTTGAGCTGGCCGTTGCCGCGCTCGATGTCGTCGAGAAGGTTGTTGAGGCCCTTGACGAGGTTTTGCCCGCCGGAGGCGATCGTTTCGCGGAATACTTCCGGATTGGTCAGTGCAAAGTTCGACGGCGCCCACGCGTCGATGTACTGGCGCGTGAAGAAATCGACCTTCCTGCGCGTGTGCTCGTCGAGCCCTTCGACGTTGGCGACGGTATTGTGCAGCCAGCGGGCGGCGATGAGGTACGACTGCTTGACGTAGTCGAAGAGAAAATGCTCTTCCCAGTCCTCATGACGGAAGCGCTTGTCGCTTTTCGCCGGCTCGACCACCGGCGCCGTGGACTGGCCCATCAGCTTCAGCATCGACGACTGCCACAGCGCCGAATATTCCCACCACAGATTCATCTGTGTCTCGGCCAGCCGGTACGGGTTGGAGAGCATCTTCGCCGCCAGCTCGAGAAATGCCTGGGTCAGGCCGAATTCATCGGTGACCATCGACTTGCCCGCGGCGGCCTGCCTGGCAATGAAGTCGCCGAGTACCTTGGCGCTCTTGTCGGCGGCACTGGCAAGCGATTCCGCCAGCGCGACCGGATCATAGTCCGGTCTTTCTACGGCGGTGGTTTCAGTGGCGGCCATCGTTCTTCTCCGTGGTCACGCTATTGTAATCTGCGGAGCGACAAAGCGGATCGCGCCGTCGGCGGCGACCAGACGTTTGATGCGTGCGCCATGCCACAAATGGTTCAAATGCGCGATGGCTTCGCCCATCGCAAAAAAGCGCTGCTGCAGGTCGAGCTCGCGGTGGAAGAGCACCGGCACGATGTCCGCGGCCGTGACAGGGCGGCTCGCCGCGGCTTCGAGCTCGGCAAGGCGGGCGACGTGGTGGGCGCGCAGCTGCTCGACGCGGGCCACAATTCCCATAAACGGGAGGCCGTGCGACGGCAAGACGAGGGTGCTGGAGGGAAGCTCGGCAATACGGCCGAGCGAGGCGAGAAAGCGGCCCAGAGGATCGCCGTCCGGCTCGACCGGGCTGACACTCACGTTGGTGCTGATCTTGGGCAGGAGCATGTCGCCGGAAATGAGCACGCCCAAGTCGGCGCAATAAAGCGAGGCATGCTCGGGCGAATGACCGTACCCGGGGATCACTCGCCATCGCTGCGGCCCGATCGCGATCTCGTCGCCGGCGGCAAGATGTTCGAAGGCGAGCGGCAGCTCGGGGACGCCTCTACGGTAGCCGTTGCCGCGCGCCTCCAGCGCTGCGACATGCTCGGCCGCGAGCCCGTGCGCCCGGAATAGCGCGGAGATCGCGGCGACGCCATAGCCTGCGCGCTCGTCGCTAACCGCGTGGGCGGTCAGATACTCCGCCTGCGGCATCGCGACCGCGCAGTCCCAGCGCGCGGCAAGCCATGCCGCATTACCAACGTGATCCGGGTGGTAATGCGTTGCGATCACACGGCGAATCGGCCGGTCTTTGAGCGTGTGCGCGAAATGCTGTTGCCAAAGCCCACGCGTCGCAGCGTCCCCATAGCCGCAATCGACCTGTGTCCAGCCGTCACCGTCGGCGAGCAACCAGAGATTGATATGGTCGAGCGCGAAAGGCAGAGGCATGCGCAACCAGATGACACCGGGCGCCACCTCTCGCGACGCTCCCGCCGGCGGCGCCTCGAACCAGCGAAATCGCAGGACGTTCTCTGTGGCAGCGAGGGAGGCGTTCATCAGGTTGGCGGATGCACGCCTCAACTTAGATCGCTGGAGAGGCGATTGTGCAATGCAGCATCGTCATCGAATCCCCTCGTCGTGTCAAGTCTGGGAGCGTGACCCTTTATGGTATCTTGAGCCGTCCGCCGCCATCGTGCGCCTGCATCGCCTTGCCCTCCCGCGCCGAATCCGTCACGTATTCGATTTCCGACCTCGCCCGCGAATTCGCGCTGACGACGCGCACAATCCGCTTCTACGAGGATGAAGGCTTGCTTGCTCCGCGCCGCAGTGGGCGCAGCCGCATCTACGGCGAGCGCGAACGCGTACGCATCAAGCTCATCTTGCGCGGCAAGCGGCTAGGCCTTTCTTTGTCGGAAATTCGCGAGTTGCTCGATCTCTATGAAGCGACCAAGAGCGAGCGGCCGCAGCTCCTCAAGTTTCTGCAGGTGCTCGCCGAGCGGCGGGCGATGCTCAAGCAGCAGCAGGAAGACATCGCGATCGTGCTCTCCGAAATCGACTCATTCGAGCGACAGTGCCGCAAGCGGCTGCGGCTCGGAGCGAACGGCGGCACGGGCTAGCGATGCCGGTGCCTATTTGACGTTTACGTAAACGTCAGTCAGAATCCCATTTCGCCTTTTTGCCTTCCCGATCATGACGTCGCCTCGACCTGGCACCGCAGCCGCCGGCACGGCATTCGCCCCCCTCAATCCGGATTACGAGGCGCGGGTTCGGATGAGCTTCGGGCGCCAAGGCGCGATGCGCCTTATCGGTGCGCGCCTTTTTGAGCTCAGGCCCGGCTATTGCGCCATCGAGCTCCCCTTTCGCGAAGACCTCACGCAACAGCACGGCTACGTGCATGCGGGAATCGTCGGCGCCATAGTCGACTCGGCGGGCGGATATGCTGGCTTTACACTTTTTCCGGCCGACGCGAGTGTCCTGACCGTCGAATACAAGCTCAATCTCCTCGCGCCGGCGGCGGGTGAGCGCCTGGTCGCGGAAGCCGAGGTCGTCAAGCCCGGGCGGACGCTCGCCATCACCCGCGGCGAGGTTTACGCGGAAGCGGACGGCAAGCGCACGCTTTGCGCGATCATGCAGCAGACGCTGATCGTGCTGGCGGGCAAAGCGGACGCCTGATCGAGGATCGAATCGATTATCGAGATGCTGAACTTCCCCGCATTGGATTTTCATCTCGGCGAAACGATCGGCATGCTGCGCGAGAGCGTGCAGGACTTTGCCGTCGCGGAGATCGCGCCGCGCGCGGCGGAGATCGACCGCAGCAACCAGTTCCCGATGGACCTTTGGCGCAAGATGGGCGATCTCGGCCTGCTCGGGATGACCGTCGAGGAAGACTACGGTGGCACCGAGATGGGTTATCTCGCGCATATTGTCGCGATGGAGGAGATCAGCCGGGCGTCGGGCTCGGTCGGCCTTTCCTACGGAGCGCACTCGAACCTCTGCGTCAATCAGATTCGCCGCAACGGCAACGCCGCGCAAAAGCGGAAATACCTGCCCAAGCTGATCTCCGGCGAGCATGTCGGTGCGCTGGCGATGAGCGAACCCGGCGCGGGATCGGACGTCGTGTCGATGCGCCTGCGCGCGGAGCGCAAGGCAGACCGCTATGTGCTCAACGGCAGCAAGATGTGGATCACCAACGGCCCCGACGCCGACACGCTGGTCGTCTATGCCAGGACTGACGCGCAGGCCGGGCCGCGTGGCATTACGGCATTCCTGGTCGAGAAGGGCATGAAGGGATTCTCGACCGCGCAGAAGCTCGACAAGCTCGGTATGCGCGGATCCAATACCTGCGAGCTGGTGTTCGAGGATTGCGAGTTGCCGGCGGAGAACGTACTCTCCGAGGAAGGGCAAGGAGTCAACGTCCTCATGAGCGGCCTCGACTACGAGCGTGCCGTGCTCGCAGGTGGGCCGCTGGGCATCATGGCGGCGTGCATGGATGTCGTGCTGCCTTACATCCACGAGCGACAGCAGTTCGGCCAGCCGATCGGCGAGTTCCAGCTCATGCAGGGCAAGGTCGCCGACATGTACACGACGATGAACGCGTGCAGGGCGTACGTGTATGCGGTCGGCCAGGCGTGCGACCGCGGCGAGACCACGCGCAAGGATGCCGCCGGCGCGATACTCTATGCGGCGGAAAAAGCCACATGGATGGCCGGCGAGGCGATCCAGGCGCTGGGCGGCAATGGCTACATCAACGACTATGCCGCCGGTCGCCTGTGGCGCGATGCCAAGTTGTACGAGATCGGCGCTGGTACCAGCGAGATACGGCGGATGTTGATCGGCCGCGAGTTGTTCAACGAGACGAAATAGGACCTTGGGCCGATCGGACGAGGCTAACATGAGCGCAGCGAATGTTAAGTCGCCTTAGCGGCGGCCGAGGCCAGATCGCCCAAGGTACGAGCGAGATACGGCGGATGTTGATCGGCCGCGAGTTGTTCAACGAGACGAAATAGCGGGGAAGGATCATGGCTCTGGAAATGCGCGAACGCTGCGAGCGCTGCGCGTGGCCGTTGGCGCCTGAGGACGATACCGCATACATTTGCAGCTACGAGTGCACGTTCTGCGCGACCTGCGCCAATGCGCTGAACGGCATCTGCCCCAACTGCGGCGGCGAGTTGGTGCGCCGGCCGCGGCGCCCGCGCAAGCCGGCAGGCGCGGCTTCGAAGCCAGGTGCATAGCAATGCCACTTTCGGCGGCTGGCA
>WNFV01002671.1_pt1 | contig 23561 bp, 18 predicted proteins | sample 5400101 | NCBI WGS metagenome assembly WNFV01 (sample SAMN13153361, study PRJNA577476) | soil metagenome | isolation source: 115 cm soil or saprolite under grassland replicate 1 | place: USA:California | collected 2016-06-15 | reverse complement strand
TTCTCCGACCTGTGCCTGACCGCCGGGGCCGACGGCACACTGGAACCGTTCGCGGAGGAGCTGCCCCAACCCGTCGCGTCGGAGCCGGGAGAGACCTAATTCGCCGCATCCCGTTCCTGCTCGCGCTCGCGGTGCTCGCCGCCGGGTGCGGGGCGAAGCACGAGCAAACGGCCACCCCTGACGGCGGCCGCGCGCTCGCGCTGCACGAGAGTGCGCCGGCGCGGCCCCGCTCGACGCGTGCGCTGCTCGTGATCACCGTCGTGAACGGCGACACCAACAGGCGTGTGCGGGGCGCGGCCGTGCGCATCGGGAAGCGCGCCGACCGCACCAACCGGCGCGGCGTCGCCGGCATTCGGGTTCCCTTCCGCAGGTCGATGAACGTCACAGTGCGCGCACGCGGCTACACCTCCCGCACGGTGCGCGAGCCCTTCCAGCGCCGGCGCAAGGTCAAGGTCCGCCTCTACCGTCGTGCGTTGCAGTGGCCGGTGTACGGCGCGACCGCGTTGCGGTCGCAGGCGCAGACCGAGATCAGGCTGCGCCCGCCCTTCCGCGTCGTGTGGTCGCGAGGGCTCGGTTCGCTGATCGAGTTTCCCGCCGTCGTGTCCGATGGGGTTGCCTACATAGGCAACTCACGCGGCACGATCAGGGCGATCTCGATGCGCTCCGGCAAGATCGTCTGGCGGCACGACACTCCTCGCGGGAAGCTGGCCGCGTCGCCGGCGGTCGTCGGGCGCGAGGTGCTCGTGCACGGGATGGACGGCCACGTCTGGGCGCTCGACCGGCGCAACGGACGCCTGCGCTGGTACCGGACGATCGGCTCGCCGATCGAGTCGTCCCCGGTCGTCCGGCGCGGCACCGACTACTTCGGCACCTGGAGCGGCAGGTTGTACGCCTTGAACGTCCGCACACACCGCCTGCGCTGGGCGCGGTCCCTGGGCGCGAAGATCACGTCGAGCGTCGCCGTCGCCGGCGGGACGATCTACGTCGGCGACTACGCGGGGCGAATCTGGGCGCTGTCCGCGCGGACCGGGCGGACGCGCTGGGTCCGGCACGTCAACGGACGCGTCTACGGGACGCCCGCGGTCTCGCATCGTCGCGTCTTCGTCCCGAGCTCGACCGGCGGCTCCCTGACCGCGTTCTCCACCGGCGGCCGCCATCTCTGGTCGGTGCACACCGGCTCCTACGTCTACTCCTCGCCGGCCGTCTGGGCCGGTCGCGTCTTCTTCGGTTCCTACGACGGCGTCTTCTACAGCGTCTCGGCCCGAAGCGGTCGCGTGCTGTGGCGCGTGGGGGCGGGCGGCGCGATCTCGGGCGCTGCGGTCGTCGTCGCGGGAGTCGCCTACGCGGGCAGCTTCGGCCATCGCATCACCGGTGTCAACGCGCGGACCGGGCGCGTGCTCCTCCGCTTTCCGCACGGCGAATACGTCCCCGTGTCCGGGAACGGCGGCCGCCTGCTGCTGCACGGCTTCTCGCGGCTGTACGCCGTGGCGCCGCGGCACAAGCACCGCCGCCGGTGAGCCGGCCCTCGGACCGGCTTCGCGGCGCGTACGAGCGGCGCGCCGAGGAGCAGTACGCGACACCGTGGAGGCCCGATCCTGGGGACACGAAGTTCGCGCGGATCTGGGAGCTCCTGGCGGCGCATCTGCCTTGCGAGGCATTCCTCGACGCCGGTTGCGGCGACGGCCGCCACCTGGCCGCCCTCGCTCGCTCCCCGTGGTGGCCGGCGCGCGTCGTGGGGACGGACATCTCCGAGCGGATCCTCGAAACGGCGCGCCGAGCAACAGCGCCGCGCGAGCCCGAGCTCGTGCGCGCGAACCTGGAGTCGCTCCCGCTCGAGGACGAGTCCTTCGACCTGGTGCTCTGCACGCAGGTGATCGAGCACCTGCTCGACCCCGACGCCGGCTTGCGCGAGGTCGCGCGTGTGCTGCGGCAGGAGGGCACGCTGATCCTGACCACGGACAACGCGCGCAACGTCGTCACGCGCGCGCTCTACCTCGGCCGTCTGCACAAGCAGGAGAGCTTCGACTTCCCGCATCGTGACTTCCGCGCGGGCGAGCTGCGAGCGCGCGTGCGCGCCGCAGGACTCGACGTCGTCTCGACGGAAACGTTCCGCTTCACCGCTCCGCGCAGCGTGAGTAGGAGGCTGCTCAATCGCGTCGACTCGCTCTTGCCGCGGCACGGCTTCGGCGACATCCTCTGCGTCGTCGCACGGAGGGCGTAGCTAACCTCGTCGCCCGTGAAGAAGCTCGCCGCCGCGCTCGCGGCGCTCCTGCTCTTGCTCGCGGGCGCCGCGCTGGCGTACGTCCTCGTCAAGAAGAAGCAGGCGCGCGACATCCGCGGCTCGTCGACGGTCGAGTTCGTGACGACGGAGCGGATCCCGACGATCCCGAAGGAGCTGACGACGGTGCAGTGGCCGATGTACGGCTTCGATCCAGAGCGTGCGCGGGCGATCGGTGGCGTCGACCTGCGCCCGCCGTTCCGCAAGCTCTGGGTCGCCGGGGGACAGTCGCTGCTCGAGTTCCCGCCCGTGATCGCCTATCGACGCCTGTACTACGTGAACGGCGGCGGCACCGTCTACGCCGTCGGCGCCAAGAACGGCGGCGTTGCCTGGCGCAAGCGGACCGGCCGCTGCGCCGCCTCGAGCCCGGCCGTGCACGAGGGCTCGGTCTTCGTCACGCTGCTCAACCGGCCGCCCTGCAACGCAACGAAGGTGGCGGCCGGCGAGGTGATCGCCTTCTCCGCCGGCGTCGGCGCCATCCGCTGGCGCACGAAGATCGGCCCCTCCGAGTCGTCGCCGCTGGTGGCGAACGGGCTCGTCTACGTCGGCGACTGGCGCGGCCGGATGATCGCCCTCGATGAGCGCACCGGGAAGATCCGTTGGACGTTCAAGACCGATGGGCGCATCAAGGATGCACCGGCTTACACCGCCGGGACGATCTTCTTCGGCTCGTACGACCATCACCTGTATGCGCTGAACGCGAAGAACGGCAAGCTCCGCTGGAAGGCGGCGGCGCAACCTCGCTTCGTCGGCAGCAGCGGCACGTTCTACTCGACGCCGGCGATCGCGTACGGGCGCGTCTACATCGGCTCGACGGACGGCAAGGTCTACTCCTTCGGTGCCACGAGCGGCAAGCTGCGCTGGTCGCAGTCGACGGGCGGATACGTCTATGCGTCGCCCGCGGTGTGGAAGCGGCGTGTCCTGATCGGGTCGTACTCGAAGAAGTTCTACGCGCTCGACGCGGCGACCGGAGACGTGCGATGGTCGTTCAAGGCGAACGGCCAGATCTCGGGCTCGCCGACGGTGATCGGCAACCTCGTCTACTTCGCGACGCTGAAGGGACGAACGTACGCGCTGAACGCGGCGACCGGCAAGCGGGTCTGGACGTTCCCGGACGGCAAATACTCGCCCGTCGTCGCCGATCGCGACCGCCTCTATCTGATCGGCTACGCGAAGCTGTACGGCCTGGTGCCCAAGTAGGCTGATCGGGATGCGGTACGTCGTAACGGGGGCGGCCGGGTTCATCGGCTCACACCTGGCGGAATCTCTCCTCGAGCGCGGGCACGAGGTCGTCGGCATCGACTGCTTCACCGACTACTACGACCCTGCGCTGAAGGAAGAGAACGTCCGCGGACTCGAGGCGGACGTGCGGCGGTTCGACCTCGCGGCGGACGAACTCGATTTTCGCGGCTTCGACGGCGTCTTCCACCTCGCAGGGCAGCCGGGTGTCCGCAGCTTCGGCGACGTGTTCCCGCTCTACCTGCGTCGCAACGTCGAGGCGAGCAGGCGCGTGTTCGAGGCCGCGGCGCGCGACCGCGCGCGCGTCGTCTTCTCGTCCTCGTCCTCCGTCTACGGCGAGGCGGAGCGCTACCCGACGCCCGAGGACACGACTCCGCGTCCCGTGTCGCCGTACGGGATCACGAAGCTCGCGTGCGAGCACCTGGCGCGCGCGTACGCGCGCAGCTTCGGTGCGGACATCGTCGTCCTGCGTTATTTCAACGCGTTCGGGCCGCGACAGCGCCCCGACATGGCCTTCACGCGGATTGCGTACGCGCTCGCGCGCGGCGAGACGTTCACGCTCTACGGAGACGGGTCGCAGTCCCGCGGCTGGACGTACGTGACCGACGTCGTCGACGCGACCGTCGCCGCAATGGAGCACGGACAGGGCACCTACAACGTAGGCGGCGCGATCGAGGCGTCGATGCGCGAGTCGATCGCGCTGTTCGAGCAGGTGTCCGGCCGCACGCTCGACCTGCGGCAGGAGCCGGAAGTGCCCGGCGACCAGCGGCGCACGCAGGCCGACACGACGCGCATCCGCACGGAGCTCGGCTGGCAACCGCGCGTCGAGCTCGAGGCGGGGATCGAGGCCCAGTGGGAATGGGCCTCGGCTAGCGTACGCGCGCGATGAGCGCCGTTCGCGAGCTTGACCTCGACGCGGAGCAGGAGGTCGATCTCGGCCGCTACGGCCGCACCCTCGCGCAGCGCTGGTGGCTCCCGGCGCTGGGACTACTTGCGGGTGCGATCGTCGGCTACCTGCTGTCGCTGGGCGGCGGCACCGTGTACCGCGCGCAGGCGCTTGTCTACCTCGGGCAGCCGCTCGGAATCCTCGGCGGGAACCCGGTGCAGAGCCCGAACACCAACCCGACGACTGCACGCTCGATCGTGAAGTCGGAGTCCGTGATCCAGAAAGTGGCACATGACGTCGGCTTGTCCGCCTCGAAGCTTCGCAGCGGCGTCTCGGCGAACGCCGTGCAGGGGTCGAGCGCGAAGCTGAATCAGAATCCGCTCGTGCAGGTCGGCGTCAAGACATCGAAGCCGGCGAAAGCCCGAGCCGCCGCGAACGAGCTCGCGCGGATCCTCGTCGTGAAACTGTCGTCGTATTCGAAGACGAAGGTCAGCACGCTCACTGCAGAGCTGAACGCCGATCGCGCCGCGATCGACTCGATCAACACGGCGCTCGCCCGGCCCGGCGCGCCGTTCGAGACGAAGCTTCTGCTCCAGATCCAGCTGGCCCAGCATCAGCAGGACGCCACGCAGACGGCGCAGCTCCTGTCCCTCGCCAAGAACGTCGAGTCGCCGCGAATCCTCACGCGCGCCGCGGCCTCGAAGACGACCGCCCGCAGCCACCGCAACTCGACCGCGGTCGGCGGCCTGATCGGGCTGATCCTCGGCGGGATCGCCGCGCTGCTCTGGGACCCGGTAGTCGAGCGGAGACGCCGAACGCCCTGATCGCCGCCGGCTCCCGGCCGGCGGAGCCGGCCTCCGCCAGCGGCTCGGCCCGCTGACCGCGCTCCAACGTGCGGGCCGTATTTCACATACTGTCCCGCCCGTCTACGCACGCCCAGCGGGCCGTCAGGACGCTCGGGACGCTTAGGCTGCGGTCGTGCTCGACGGTAAGTCAGTCGCGGTCGTCGTGCCGGCGTACCGCGAAGCGGAGCTGATCGGGGACACGCTGCGCGGCGTGCCCCCGTTCGTCGACCGCGTCTACGTCGTGGACGACGCGTCGGACGACGGAACAGCGGACGCGGCGCGCACGCTCGGCGACGCGCGCGTCGAGGTGCTCCGCCACGAGCGAAACGGCGGCGTCGGCGCCTCCATCGTCACCGGCTACAAGCGGGCGCTCGCCGACGGCGTGGACGTCACGGCGGTCATGGCCGCGGACAACCAGATGGATCCCGCCGACCTCGCGCAGCTCGTGCGTCCTGTGGCACATGGGGAGGTCGACTATGCGAAGGCGAACCGGCTCGTGTCCGGCGAGGCTTGGCGCGTGATCCCGCGCAGCCGCTACATCGGCAACGCGATCCTGTCGCTGCTGACGAAGATCGCGTCCGGCTACTGGCACATCGCGGACTCGCAGTCCGGCTACACCGCGATCTCGCGGAACACCCTCGCCACGCTCGACCTCGACAACGTGTACCGCAGTTACGGCTTTCCGAACGACATGCTCGTACACCTGAACGTCTTCAACGCGCGGGTGCGTGACTTCCCGTCGCGACCTGTCTACGGGGTCGGCGAGCGGAGCGGAATCAAGATCCGCCGCGTCGTCCCGCGCATCTCGTGGCTCCTGCTGAAGGGCTTCCTCTGGCGGTTGCGCGAGAAGTACGTGATCCGGGACTTCCATCCGCTCGTGTTCTTCTACGCGCTGGGAATCGTGATGACGATCGCCGGGCTCGCGCTCGGGATCGTCGAGACGGTGCTGAGGATCGCCGGCAACGACGTCTCCGTCGGCACGGTCGTGCTCGTCGCGCTGCTGCTGATCGCGGGCTCCCAGTTCACGCTCTTCGCGATGTGGTTCGACATGGAGTCGAACAAAGACCTGCGCTGAGTTCGCTCGGGAAGCCGGATCGTGGCCTCCGCGACCCCACCGTGCACGCCTCCGCAACCCCCGGGGGCCCGAGGCGAGCTGGGCTGGCGCGCTCCGTTGTGTCGCACGCGCGGTCGATGACGCGCTGCGCTAACTGGCTCCGAGGCTAAGCGGTGTTGTCTGCGCTGCCGCTGGAAGGAATCGAGATTGGTTCAAGCTCGAACTCTGGTTGAGTCCGCACGCCGAACCACATGTGGAGCACACCATGCTCGATCTCTGTCTCCGGCATTGGCAGCCCGGCCTCGGTCGCGGGCCACGGCTGAGCAGAGTCCTCGGTGATTACATCCTGAACCGTGCTGAGAACGTTAGAAGCCGCGATCTCAACGAACCGCTCACGGGAGACTTCCGGCTGTTCGACATACGCAGGCCCCATCGACCAGACCGCGATCGTGTGAGGCGTGAAGGAACAGAATGCCGCTCCCTTCCCGAGATATCGAGTCGGGGGCAAACCGTCGGCGCTTCGGATGAGGCTGTATTGGAAACCGACCCAAGCGGCAGACTGGCGTCGTCGACGAGACGTCGTCACCTTGAACGAGGTCAGCCGCAGGCGTTCGCCGTGGGCGTGCCGTTGGATGAAATAACCGACGAGGCTGCCTCGGTCGCGCGCGGCACCCTTGAGGCGCTCGCCGGGTCCGAAGTCGAGTACCACATGAAGTCCGCTCCGCGCGCGAACATTCGGTCGAGCGCGGCGAATCGGCCGTTGTTGAACGACTCGACGAACGTTCGGACGAGCGTCCAGACTTCCGCGCCCGTGCAGGAGTGAAGGCCGCTCGGTGATGCCGACGAAACGGAATGTCTGCTCGCATCTGACGCCGCAACGGCTGAAGCTGCCGAGATCGCAGCCAGCAGCCCGATCGCGGATTTCCCGAACACGCTGCGCGCAGAATGCCGGATCTCGCCGGTAATGGGGATCCGCTGACGCTAGCTCGCGGCACGCGCCGCCGTCGATGACGCGCCCGCGCCAGCGGCACTGAACCCGCGTGAAACGCGAAGAGACAACCTGACGCTTCACGAGACGACTCGACAATCATGCGCTATGTGCCAGCCCGGAATCGTTACCCCCGCATTACCCTTTCCTGACCCGCGACGTCTACATTCGAGCTCCTGACGATCCGTCGGCGAGGTGGTGGCGATGCGTCTCACAGCTCAGGGGCTCGCGTGTCAGGCGGTCTCCGCGGTCGTCCTCGTGGGTGCGCTGCTGCTCGCCGACGGCGCCGCGACGGCGCCGGCCGCATCCGGCAACGGTTCAAGCGGCAACGCTGCGATCAGCGCCGACGGCCGCTTCGTCGCCTTCACATCTGACGCCTCCGATCTCATCGCTGGGGACACGAACCACGTCTACGACGTGTTCGTGCGGGACCGCTCCCGCGGCACGACCGAGCGGGTGAGCCTCGGCCCGTCCGGTGTCCAGGCGAACGCGCGCACGGGTCTTTCCGCAATCAGCGCCGACGGCGGCTTCGTCGTGATGTGGTCGGATGCCTCGAATCTGGTCGCGGGCGACACCAACGGCGTCCCCGACGTCTTCGTGCGCGACCGTGTGGCGAAGACAACTGAGCGCGTGAGCGTGGGGACCGGAGGCGCACAAGCAGACGGGGAGAGCGCGCACGGCGCCATCTCCGCCGGCGGCCGGATCGTCGCGTTCGCGTCGACCTCATCGAATCTCCCGGGCGGCGGCGCGACTCCCGGCTTCGACGTGTTCGTCCACGACTGCGCCACCGGCAGCACCGAGCTGATCGGCGCCGGTTGGATGCCGGCGCTGAGCGCCGACGCGCGGTACGTCGCCTTCGCAGCCCGCAGCGGCGCGATCCTCGTGCGTGACCGTGCGCTCGGTGAGACCGAGGACGTGAGCGTGGGGACGGACGGGGCGCCGCTTCCAGGGACGGGAGTGGTGCCGACAATCAGCGCCGACGGGCGGTTCGTTGCGTTCCTGATGGTGGAGCAGATCACGCCTCGTGACCGCCGAACGCTCCTGTACGTCCGCGACCGGTCACGACGGACGACCGTGCGGGTCGACGTCGACAACCCAGGCAACCCGTCCATCAGCGCCGACGGGCGGGTCGTCGCGTTTTCGGACGGAGGCGTGTTCGTCCGCGATCTCCTTGCAGGGACCACTGAGCTCGCCAGCACGGCGCGCGGCGGAGTGCCCGGCAACGGCAGCAGCTACACCGGTTCGGGGCCGCTCAGCGCCGACGGCCGGTTCGTCGCGTTCTTCTCGCTTGCCTCGAACCTCGACCCGTCGGATACGAACGGCGCGAACGATGTCTTCGTACGTGATCGTCGGGCCGGGACGACCGAGCTGGTCAGCGTCGCCCGAAGCCGGCTCCTCGTCGCGGAGCGCCTGACGATGCTGCCAAAGCGACCCGTGTCGGGCAGGCTCTTCACCGTCACGCTGAGGGTCAGGGGCGACGACAGGGCGGTCCCGCAGGCAACGGTGCGCTGCGCTGCGAGGATCGGCGGACGGGCGCTCCCCGTTGTGGCCGCGAGATTCCGCTCGAGCAGCGCGCAGTGCATTTGGCGGCCACCGCTTCGATCGCACCAGGCCAGGCTGACGGGCTCGATCTCTGTCAGGACCGCGTACGACAGCGTCGAGCGTACGTTCGCCGTGCTGGTGCGCTGAAAGTCTCTCCCGGTTTGACCCGCTGCGGGACGGGGGTCATCCCGCAGCGGGTCTCCTCGGAGCTATCCAGTCACCGGGGGCGTGACCACTCCGACCACGCCCACCCTGGTGTTCCGGCACGTCTTCCGGCCCACGGCCGTGAAGGTGACGATACCGGGGCGCTGCGGCTTGAGGAGCATCCGCACCAGACCCTGGAAGTTCGTGCGCGAAGAGAGGCGATTCATGCCGGCACCGCGAGCGCGGATCCGGACGAGGCGCACAGGCTTCGCCGCTGCGCGAACCCGCACGGTCACCCTGGTCGTCTTGCCGGCTTTGAGGATGTGCGGTGCCACCGTCACGGTCTCGCACGGGCTCGGGGGCGTGAACGGGCCCTCGACGAGTGTTGTCGCAGTCGCCTGGTTGTCGGCGGTGTTCGCCTCGGGCTGATCGCCCACGACCACGGCGGTGTTGGTGATCACGCCGGTGCGCGTCGCGGTAGCGAGGACCGTGATCGTCGCCGTTGCTCCCGACGCGAGCGTGCCGAGGTCGCAGCTGATCACGACGCCGCCCGTGCACGTTCCCTGCGTCGTGGAGACCGACTGGAATGCGAGCTCCGGCGGGAGCGGGTCACTGACCTTCACACCCGTGGCGGTGCCTGGTCCGTCGTTCCGCACGACCAGCGTGTAGGTGATCGTGCCGCCGAGAGTCGCGGGGTCCGGTGCGTCGGCCTTCGTGATCGAGAGGTTGATCGGCTTCCGCGCATTCGTGATCGTGCAGACGGCGTTCGCACCCTCTGCGATGTCGAGCGATGCACTCGTGCCCTCGACCTTCGCCAGCTGAGTCGAACCGGCGGCGCACGAGACGCTTGCGCCGTATTCGCCGAGATCGGTGCCGAAGGCCGCCACTTCGCCGACGGTGTGCTGGCCGGGCTGGACGACGACCTTGCCGGTGCTTCCGCCGTTGCCGACGCCGGCAGCCTTCGTCGCACCGTCGATCCGGAGGTCGAACCGTCCCGAGTCGGTCGCGGGCAGCAGGTTCTTCACTACCTCGAGCGTCGTGAGCGGGCGTGCCTGCAACGGCTCGCACTCCGCGTCCGCCGCCTCGTACGTCGCATCGCCGTTGTAGCGCGCCTTGAAGCTCGCGCCCCCGTCGGGGACCGTCTCATTGTCGGAGGGGTGCGCCACTCCGTTCGAGTCGACCTGCGCCGTGCCGGCCGCCTTCGCGGTTCCGGTGCAGTTCGTCGTCGTGTACCAAGCGAAGCTGACGGTTCCGGTCGGCATGCCCTGGCTGCCGCTGACGCTCGCCGAGTCGTGCACGACGGATCCGACGAGCGCGCTCGTGATCGCGTTGTGGTTCGCATCGTGAATCGTCGTGACCACCTTCGGGACGAGCTTGGACGCGTTCAGCGGCTCGCAGTCGGCATCGGCGGCCTGGTAGATCGCGTCGCCGCCGTAGTGGGCCCTGAAGCTCGAGCCGCCTGCCGAGACGGTGCCCGTGTCGGACGGATGCGCGACACCGTTCGCGTCCAGCTGCACCGTGCCCGCCGGCTTGGACGCCCCGCTGCAAGTCGTGCCGTTGTAGAAGGTGAAGCTCACACTGCCGGTCGGCGTTCCAATGCTGCCGCTGGCCTTGGCCAAGTCGTGCACGACCGCTCCGATCGGCGCGCTGGTGATCGCGTTGTGATTCGCGTCGTGGATCGTGGTGACGACGCTCGGCTTGAGCTTCGTCGCGATCAGCGGCTCGCAGGCGGCGTCGGCGGGCTTGTAGGTCGCGTCGCCGTTGTAGTGCGCCTTGAAGCTGCCGCCGCCGACCGGGACGGTCTGCGAGTCGGACGGGTGCGCGACGCCGTTCGCGAGCTGGACCGTGCCGGCCGCCTTCGGCTCGGCGGTGCAGTCGGTGCTGGTGTACCAGCTGAAGTTCACGGTGCCGGTGGGCGTCCCGCCTGCCTGGGATCCGCTGACGTTGGCCGAGTCGTGGACGACCGAGCCGATCGGCGCGCTGGTGATCGCGTTGTGATTCGCGTCGTGGATCGTAGTGACCGCGCTCGGCTCGAGCTTGGTGGCGTCGAGCGGCTCGCAGGCGGCGTCGGCGTCGTTGTAGGTCGCGTCGCCGTTGTAGTGCGCCTTGAAGCTACCGCCGCCGACGGGAACGGTCTTGGTGTCGGACGGGTGTGCGACGCCGTTCGCGTCGAGCTTGACCGTGCCCGCGGCCGTCGCCTGGCCGGTGCAGTCGGTTGTCGTGTACCAGCTGAAGCTGACGGTGCCGGTCGGGATGCCGCCCGCCTGGGTGCCGGTGACGGTCGCCGAGTCGTGCACGATCGAGCCGATCGGCGCGCTGGTGATCGCCTTGTCGTTGGCGTCGTGGATCGTGGTGACGGCCTGCGCGTCGAGCTTCGTCGCATCGAGCGGCTCGCACGCGGCGTCGGCGTCGTTGTAGGTCGCGTCCCCGTTGTAGTGCGCCTTGAAGCTGCCGCCGCCGGCGGGGACGGTTTCGTTGTCGGACGGATGAGCGACGCCGTTCGCGTCGAGCTGCACCGTGCCGGCCGCGCTGGCGCGCCCCGTGCAGTCGGTGCTCGTGTACCAGCTGAAGCTGACGGTGCCGGTCGGGGTGCCGCCGGCCTGGGTGCCGGTCACGGCGGCCGAGTCGTGCACGACCGAGCCGATCGGCGCGCTTGTGATCGGGTTGTGATTCGCGTCGTGGATCGTGGTGACGACGCTCGGCTCGAGCTTGGTGGCGTCGAGGGGCTCGCAGTCGGCATCGTCGTCGTTGTACGTCGCGTCGCCGTTGTAGTGCGCCTTGAAGCTGCCGCCGCCGACCGGAACGGCCTTCGCGTCGGACGGGTGCGCGACCCCGTTCAGCAGCTGGACCGTGCCCGTCGCCGTCGACTCGCCGGTGCAGTCGGTGCTCGTGTACCACCTGAAGCTGACGGTGCCGGTCGGGGTGCCGCCGGCCTGGGTGCCGGTCACGGTCGCCGAGTCGTGCACGAGCGAGCCGATCGGAGCGCTCGTCACGGCGTTGTCGTTGGCGTCGTGGATCGTGGTGACGGCGTGCGCGTCGAGCTTCGTCGCGTCGAGCGGCTCGCACGCTGCATCAGCGGCGTCGTAGGTGGCGTCGCCGTTGTAGTGCGCCTTGAAGCTGCCGCCGCCGACCGGGACGGTCTTGGTGTCGGACGGGTGCGCGACCCCGTTCAGCAGCTGGACCGTGCCCGCGGCCGTCGCCTGACCGGAGCAGTCATTGCTCGCGTACCAGCTGAAGCTGACCGTTCCCGTGGGCATACCGCCGGCCTGCGTGCCGGTGACGGTGGCCTCGTCGTGCACGGCGGAGCCGATCGGGGCGCTCGTGACGGCATTGTGCGCCGCGTCGTGGATCGTGGTCACGACCTGCGGCGTCAGCTTGGTCGCGCTGAGCGGCTCGCAGGCAGCGTCGGCGGCGTTGTAAGTCGCGTCGCCGTTGTAGTGGGCCTTGAAGCTGCCGCCGCCGGCGGGAACCGTCTCGCTGTCAGACGGGTGGGCGACGCCGTTCGCGTCGAGCTGAACCGTCCCCGCGGCCGTCGACTGGCCGGTGCAGTCGGTGCTCGTGTACCAGCTGAAGTCGACGGTGCCGGTCGGGGTGCCGCCGGCCTGGGTGCCGGTGACGGTCGCCGAGTCGTGCACGAGCGAGCCGATCGGCGCGCTCGTCACGGCGTTCTCGTTGGCGTCGTGGATCGTCGTGACTGCCTGTGCGTCCAGCTTCGTCGCGCTCAGCGGCTCGCACGCGCCATCGGACTGCTTGTAGGCGTCGTCGCCGTTGTAGTGGGCCGCGAAGCTGCCGCCGCCGACCGGGACGACCACCGGATCCGATGGGTCGGCGACGCCGTTCGCGTTGAGATTGACGACTCCCACGACCGTCGCCGCGCCGGTGCAGTTACGGCTCGCGTGCCAGAAGAAGGTGACCGAGCCGGTGGGCACGCCCAGCGAAGCCGTAACGGCCGCCGAGTCGTGCACGACAGAGCCGATCGGCGCGCTGAGGATGGCGTTGTGATTCGCGTCGTGGATCGTGGTAACGGTTTGCGTGTCCAGCTTCGTGGCGTCGAGCGGCTCGCAGGCCGCATCCGCCGCGTCATAGGTCGCGTCGCCGTTGTAGTGGGCCTTGAAGCTCCCACCGCCGGGCGGCACGGTCGCAGTCTGTGACGGATGGGCGACGCCCTGTGCGTCGATTTGCACCGTGCCCGCATCGGAAGCCGGGCCGGTGCAGTCCTTGCTCGTGTACCAGGAGAAGCTGACGCTGCCGGTCGGCGTGCCGTTTGCTCCGCTGACGGTCGCGGAGTCGTGCACCTTTGTGCCGACCGCGGCGGTGGTGATCGAGTTCTCGTTTGCGTCGTGGATCGTCGTCACGACCGACGGAGTCAGCTTGCTCGCCTGCAGGGGCTCGCATTCGCCGTCTGCGGACGAGTAGCTGCCGCCGCCGAGGTAGTGCGCCTTGTACGAGATCCCGCCGGGCGGGACGGTCGTCGTGCCGGACGCGGCCTCGCCGTTCGTCAAGGCGACCGGCGCGGACGTCGTGCCGCTCCCCGAGCAGTCGGTGACGCCGGTGTACAGCGTGAAGGTCACATTGCCCGTAGGCGTTCCGGCGTTCCCGCTGACGAGCGCGGTGTCGTGGACTACTGTCCCGATCGGAGCAGACAGGATCGCGTTGCCCGCAGCGTCGCGGATCGTCGTCACGACGGACACCGTCACCTGCGTGACGTCGAAGCACTCGCCGTACTGGCCGCCGACCGTCGTGTTGGTGTGGTTGGCGGGCGAGTACGGTGCGAAGACGTCAGGCGTGTACTCGGCGCGGAAGCAGTACCGGCCCGGAAGCGTGGGCGAGAACGACCCGGAGGTCGCCGAGCCGCTTCCGACGGAGACCGGCGAGCCGAAGTGCGTCCCGCCCGTCGTGCAGTCGGGCGTGCTCAGCGAAGGCCCGCACACGAAGAACGCGACCGAACCGCTGACCGGCCCGTTCGGGCCGGTGAGGAGCGCAGTATCGGTCACCGACTGGCCGACCTTGGCCGACGATGCGCTGGCCTGCGTCTCGAACTGCGCAGGCGTCGGCAGGATCGCCGAGGCCTTCATCGAGCGGTCCTGGTTTCCGCCCGCTCCGTCGAGCGAAAGGATGCGATTGTGGTACGGCGAGCCGGAGATCGCGCTCGCGCTGTTGCCCACACCCCAGTCGATCTGCGAGGCGACATGGCCTCCCCAGGCAAGCACTGCGGTCGGCGCAGACGCCGTGAACGTGATCGTGAGCGAGCGCTGGCCGGCTGCATCGGACGCGCCGTAGGACACGCCGGCGACAGCACCGTTCCAGATCGAGATCGCACCCGGCAGCTGCGTCGAGAAGGGATTGGAGAACGCGAGCGTGGCATCGGTCGGGATCGCTCCCGACGTGCCCGGCGAGCAAGGGGAAACGCCGGCGCAGGGGTCCGCGGACGTGACGGTCCGGTTGTACGACGTCAAGTAGTCGTACGCGTGCTTCCCGCCCGCGAGCGTGTCGTACTGGATGACGAGTGTGTGCGTGCCGAGCGAGAGGTTCGTCAGCGTGGCGCGGAAGGGGACCGAGTCGCCTTCGCGGTAATGAGAGTTGTTCGAGTTGAGGTCGCCGTTCTGCCAACCTGGCGGGCAGCTCTGAGGCGCGGAGATCTCCCCGTTCGCGCACTGATCCAGATTCGCCGCCTGGTTCGCGCCTGAGGCGGAGCCCGCGCTGATCGCCGCAGCGGCGGTCAGCACCAGCAGCGCGGCGACGAGGTCGACGACGTTGCGACGACCGCGCGCGGTCACCCGAATACCCCTTGCGAACAGAGTCTTGCCCACGTGTGCCCTCTCCCTGTGTCGATTTGCGGAGGCCCCAGTGCCTCATACGTCTTGATATGGGCATGCCTCGCGGCCCGATTCGCGGGAACGGGTAGTCGCCACTGGCCACTCGGGTGGTCGCGGGCCTCGCGTACCCCGTTCGAGGGATGGATGTGATCCACGCGACGCCGATCCAGAGGGCAGGTGTCATTCGTGCGGCCACAGCGAAAGACAATCCTCTTGCCTCTCCTGGCAGCCGTCCTCGCATTGCTTGGCGCCCCCAGCGCGTTTGCCGTCTGTGGCACGTCGGCCTACGCCTATGCCGGCGTCCAAGGTCTGCAGACCGTCGCGGGGGTCAGCACGAAACTTCAGGTCGTCTCCGCGCCGAGCGTGCTCAGCGGGCATGTGGCAGCGTGGGTCGGGGTCGGTGGCCCGGGAGCCGGCGCGGACGGGCGCGACGAATGGATTCAGGCCGGCTTCAGCGGCTTCCCTGGCACGAGCATGACCAGCGTGTACTACGAGGTCGTCCGCCCCGGCGAGCAGCCGCAGTACGTTCTCGCCGAGTCGGGACTGATCGCAGGGACCAGCCGGCAGATCGCTGTTGCCGAGCTCGCCGGACGCCCGAACTGGTGGCGTGTCAAGGTCGACGGCCGCGCTGTCAGCGATCCGATCCTGCTGCCCGCTAGCCACCGGCAGTGGCAGCCGATGGTGACAGGCGAGAGCTGGGGCGGGAACGCGACGGTCTGCAATGGGTTCCGCTACCGCTTCGACGGCGTCCGGACGACGGCACGAGCCGGCGCAGCATGGCGCTCGCTCACCGACCCCTACGTCTTCCATGACGTCGGCTACCGCGTCGAGCGTCCGGCGCCGGGAAGCTTCGTCGTCTCGCGGGCCGACTAGGGGACGATCGAGACGGGCGTGCCGAGCGGAACCAGCCGCTCGAGCACACGTGCCGCGGAGTTCGAAACGCGCACGCATCCGTGCGAGACGGCCCGGCCGAGCAGCGACGGCAGGCTGGTGCCGTGGATGCCGACGACGCCGCCTCCGGGCCACTCGGTCAGCTTCGAGTAGGCGCTCGTCTCGAGCGCGAAGGTGCCGAGGAACGAGTCGTCGGGGACGAAACGCGCGGTGACGTAGAACGAGCCGAGCGGCGTCTCGCGCCCCTTCGAGCCGACGGCGACGATGGTCGTGAAGGCGAGGCGACCGTTGCGGTACACGCGAAGCCGCCGCTCACCCCGGCGGATGATGATCTGTGTCGTGCGCGGGGTGACGCTGATGCTGCCCGCAGGTACCCACCCGACGGTGCCGTTCGGCCGCATCGGGAGCAAAAGCTTGTCCCAGGGCTTTCCATCCGCACCGATCCTCTGTTGGGTCGCGAGGACGACCTGCGGGCGAAAGTCCTTGCGGAACTGGCGCAGAACGCGAACCGCCGGCGCAGCGGGATCCGGTGCGCTGCGGGCGACGAGGTGATCGCGGAGGAGGTTTCCGGCGCGCGGCCACGTCACAGCCGAGGAAGTCGCGCCTTGCGTGATCGTTGGGCCGATCGACGCCGCGAAGGCCGCGGCGAGCGTGAGCGCAGCGATGCGCCTCATTCGGTTCTGGAGGAGACGAGCTTGCGCCATTCGCGGGGATCCCGGTTGTACACACGCTGGAGCCACAGGTCGTGACCCCAGCGGACGATCCGGTCGGGCAGTTCGTCCAGAGCGTCCTCGCGTGCGGGATAGAGGAGATCGAAGATCTCTTCAGGCGATTGGGGTCGCGTTCGCTCGCAAATCGCGACCACGAGATTGAGATGCGGGCAAGGGCGCGTCTCGTTATCGCCGACGAACAGCCCGACGAGCTCCTCGAGAGTCACGGTCGAGTTGGCTGCGGCTACGGCACTCATCGTCGGTGCGACTTCGCAGGTCGCTGACTGGAGCTGCGCGCCGGTGGGTTCGACGGGCTGAAGACGGCACCGCAGGCGCGGCAGTACGCCGAGTCCCTGGGCTCAACGGTCGCGCCGCAGCGGCCGCAACGCTCCTCCCGGCCGGCTTCCGGCTCCTGATCCTTTCCCCACGATGCCACTGGTCGCTCCTCCATCCCAGACGATTACTACGCCTGGAAGCGGCTGAGCGCCCTACCCGATCGTCCCATTCCTTCCACCGGAAAGCGCAGCCTCCGATGCGCGAAGGAGAGCGACCGCCGGACCGCCGGACCTCTACTACTAGGGCATGAGAGCGCTAGACCCGCTCGAAGAGCGGATTCTCGACGAGCGCGTGCTGGTAGGCATACCGAATCGCCTCGGAACGGCTGCTGACGTTCAGCGCGCGGTAGATGTTGCTCAGGTGGAACTTGACCGTCTGCTCGCTCAGCCAGAGCTCCTTCGCGATTTCCTTGTTGGACATCCCCCGTGTCAATGCCTGGAGCACCTTCAGCTGGCTCTCGGTCAGACTCGCGTCCTCCGGCAATCTCGGAGGCGCCGGCTCGGTTCCGTTCCGGAGGCCGAGTGGCTGGTAGACGGTGCCCTCGTTCGCTTGGCGGATCACGGACGCGAGGTCGCGCGGGTCGATGTGCTTTGCGACGAACGCGCGGGCACCGCGATCGAAGGCCGTCTGGATGAGCGCCGGATCGTCGACGGCCGAGACCATGACGACCTTCACGTCGGGATAGCGCTTGCCGATCCGCTCGAGGCAGGTCAGCCCGTCCATCTGGGGCATCATCATGTCCAGCAGCACGATGTCGGGGTGAGTCGACTCGATCAGTGGGAGCACCGCCGCTCCCGAGGATGTCTCGCCGACGATCTCGATGTCCTCGGTGTCTTCCAGTGCAATTCGGATCGCGTTGACGATCAGCCGATGATCGTCGGCGACAAGGACTTTTAGTGTGGTCAAGAGTGGCCGCGCCTCTCGCTGCTCGCTGCCGCAGTGCGAATCGGAAAGGCGAGCAGCTTCCCGACCCGTGTGACCATTCTGTTGCTGTAGAGGAGCATCGGTAAACCCTCTATCGAGGGATTGCGACATGCGATCCCCAATTCCTCGTGACTTCCGGCACCTGATCTTTTACCGCGTTTCCAGCGGAATGCCAGTCCTACCTACCCGAAGGGTGGGCGAAGACCACCCATGCGGGCGGGCGAGAACGCGATGCCGGCGCCGAAACCTGAGGCATGAACCCACTAACGATCGACCACCACCTCGCCTCCAATGCCCCGTGTGGGCCTGTCAGCCAGTTCGACCGGCCACGCCACTCGTCTGGACATTGTGCCGCGCGGGCACGGCGGCGAGACTATCGCCGGATGCCTCTTATTCGGCTCAACGATGCTGACTTCATGCCCGATCTCGTCGACGCGCTCCGCGATGCCGGCTGCCTTGCGACGGCCGTCCGCGGGGATACGTGCCTGGTCAGCCCGCCGCCTGCGGAGGATCAGCACTTCCTCACGGAGCTGACGTTCTTCATCAAGGCCTGGCTTGTGCGGCACCCGCAGCTCGAAGCCGACCTGGTCGGCTAGAGAGCGTCAGGCGACCTGGTTCAGCGGCGCGTCGACGAGACGCTGCTCGTAGGCGTGGCGGATCGCCTCGCCGCGGCTCTTGACGCCCAGGAGCCGGTAGATGTTGCTGAGGTGGAACTTGACCGTCTGCTCGCTCAGCCAGAGCTCGGCGGCGATCTCCTTGTTCGAGAGTCCTCGCACGAGCGCCTCCAGGACCCGCACCTGGCTGACGCTGAGGCCGGCAGTGGCGGCATTCGACTCCTCGCGGGCCGGCCCGAACGACTGGTGCACGGTCCCTTCGACGGTCTGACGGATCACCGCCGCGAGGTCGCGCGGATCGATGTGCTTGGCCACGAACGCCTTCGCCCCGCGATGCAGGACCTCGCGGATCATCTCCCGGTCATCTGAGCCGGAGAGGACGATCACTGTCACCGTCGGGTGGCTGTGCTGCAGGCGATTGAGGTTCTCGAGCCCGTCGACCTCCGGCATGCGAAGGTCGAGGAGCAGTGCGTCTGCATCCGTCTTTCGCACGAGCGGGACGACGGCCGCGCCGGACTCCGTCTCGCCGACGATCTCGATGCTGCCGTCGTCTTCCAGGACCGCGCGGATCGCGTCGAGCATCAACCGATGGTCGTCCGCGATCACAACCTTGAGCCGCCGCATTTGCCCAGTTCCCCTTTAGTAGAAATCCCTGCATCGAGCGTAGGCTTGTCGGATGGGGACGGCGCCTGCCGAGACGGGTGGTGCTGGCCACTCCTGGGGGTGGTCCGCACCGACTCCGAGCTAGGCGAACAGCGTGAGGGCGCCGAGCAAGAGTGCTGCGGCGACAACGGCGAGCCCCAGTGGGGCGAGGAGCAAGAGCAGCGCCGCCGTCGAGATTGCCACGCCCGCTCCCGTCGCCTGCGCCCGGCCGAGGGCTTGCACCGAGACGAAGACGCCCAGGGCCCAGACAACCGGGGGCAAGAGTGTCATCCAGGCTGGAACGGACAGCGCCGCATCCTGCACGAGATCGAGAACGAAAAGTGCAAGCATTCCCCAAGCCGTGAGCGCGATGAACAACGCTGGCGCGGCGAAGCTATTTGGCGTGGTTGGCGAGGTTGGCGAGGGCGAGTCGGCGTCGTGATCGCCGGGCACGAGCCGACCGAGCTTTCGCGCCAGCGCTCCGAGCGCCGCGAGACGACGGGCGAGGGGCGGATGGGTGGGAAAGATCCGTAGCGGGTCGATGTGAAACCCGTCACTGGGCGCCGCTGCGGGAACGACGAACAGCGCGTTGGCCCCGATTGCAGCGCGTAGGTCCCTCTCGGGAATGAGCGGCAGGTCGAGCGCGATCTTCTGTAGGGCGCTCATCAGCTGCTCTGGTGCGCCCGTGAGGACGGCTGCGCCGCGGTCAGCGCTGAACTCTCGGTACCGAGACAGGCTCATCAACGCGAGCGTGGCCAGTGCGTAGGCAAGCCACACGATGAACAGGAACGGCACGAAGAAGATCAGCGGCGTCCGCACCCACCAGGCCAACAGGCGGCGACCTGCCAACGCAGGCAGCGCCAGCGCAGTCATCACCAGCGCGTCGTGGTTCGCGATGTGGGAGAGCTCGTGCGCGAGGACCGCCTCGAGCTCTTGCGGCTCGAGCCTGTCGATCAGTCCGCGCGTGACGACGATCACGCTGTTCCGCGGACTGCGGCCGGCGGCGAGCGAATTCGGAATCGCGGTCTCGGCGAGAGCGATCCGCGGCTTCGGCATGTCCGCCGCGATGCACAGCCTCGCCACCATGGCGTGGACCTCGGGAGCCGTGCCCTCGTCGACGATGCGCGCCGAAACCGTTGCGAGTGCGGCCCGCTCCGCGAGATTGCCGACGACCAGCGGCAGCCCGATCGCCGCTGCGGCAACCAGGAGCCAGCGGAACGGCGAAGAGACGACCATCAGGACGCCTGCGATCCAGATGGCGAACGGCAGGTACAGGACGAGCAGGAGCACGGTCGCGCTGCACATGCGAAGCGAGAGGCGGAGGTCGCGCCCGTAGCCTGCTCGGGTCACCGGGTCTCTCCATCCTCGCAGGATGCGCCTGCCGCCGCACCCTGGACGCGCCGGTTCTGCACGTCTACAGCACGATGCAGAACGTCTTCGGATCCGCTAGCCACCGGTCCGAGGGTATGCCCCTCAGGCGCCTTCAGAGCAACCGAAATCGGTGGTGGCGCTAGCCCTGGGATTGGTCCCCATCGCCGAGCGCTTTCGGCGGCAGTCGAGGACGTTCGGCGGCGTCCTGCCCGCCGCAGTCCGCTTGGGCCTCAGGGCTCGGATCGCTCGGGCCGCAGGCCCCCCGACGGCCGACCTAAAGGGTCGGTAGAGTTTCGCCGAAGACCCCCTCATGGAGATTTCACCGCAGGAATTCGCACTTGCGATCATGATCGGCGGTGCGTTGCTCGCGTTGTGGTTCCTGGTTCGCTTTCCCAACGTCGGGCCTTCGAGACTCTGGATCGCGGCCGGACACGTCGTTCTGGCCTTCACCCTGGGTCGCGCGTTCGTCGAGGTCGTGCCGGACGTTTTCCGGGGTCTTCCGGTGCCGAACGCCCTCGTTCTCGCGATCGTGCTCGGCACGGTGCCGCCGGCGACGTATCTGTTCCTCTCGCTCGCCTGGTTCCTCAGGAATATCCAGCGGCTCGCCGGCTCGTTCCTTTAGCGGTCGCGCCAGACCCCGAAGCTCAGACTACTCAGCCGCGGAGAGCCTCCAGGATGCTGGCCGCCACCGGCCCGAGCGTGACCACGAAGAACGCGGGGAAGATCAGCAGGGCGACCGGAAAGATGATCTTCGTCGCAGCCTTGTGCGCTCGCTCCTGGGCAGCATGCCGCCGGCGACGACGCATGTCGTCCGCGAGGTCGCGAAGCACCTTTCCGATCGAGACGCCGAGGCTCTCTCCCTGGATCACCGCCTGGACGAATGATCTGACCGCCGCGGTGTCAGTACGCGTGAGAACGTTCGAGAGCGCCTCGGTCATCGTGAGTCCCATGTGTTGCTCTCGAAGAGCAAGCCGGAACTCTTCGCCGAGCGGTCCATCGAAGTTCCGTGTTGCGACTTGCAGTGCGGCGGCGAAGCCGAGTCCGCCCTCGACCGTCGTCACGAGAAGATCGACGAGCTCCGGCATCTCGTAGTCCATCCGGTCGAGCCGCGTGGTAGCTCGCCGCTTGACGACGAACGCCGGTCCGACCCAGCCGAGCGCACCGCAAGCAATGAAACCGAGGATCGCGATCACGGGATTTCCGCGTGCGCCGGTCAGGAGCCAGAAGGCGACGAGGCCCGCGGTCGCCAGCGCGCGATAGCCGCGGAACTTCCCCGGCGTCATCGAATAGAGACCGGCGGCGTAGAGCTGACGGCGCAGTTCCAGATCGTGTTCCGTGTTCACGTGGCGGTCGACGAGGACCCCGAGGCGGTCGGCGATCCGATCGACCCGATCGCGGACCCGCGGGTGCGCTTCCGCTGTCAGTGCGGTGGTTGCGGGCGCAAATCCGTAGGCCTCGATACGGCCGAGGTTCTGGTGTTTGCCTGCCTCAGCCGACGCGAGTCCGCGTAGAGCGAGCAGGGCAGCGGTTCCGACGAAAGCGAGCGCAACGAGAAGGATCAGCACGGCAGGCTCCTCATACCTTGATTTCGGTGATTTGCTTGACCCAGAAAGACCCCGCAACGACCATCAGTGCGGAGATGACCAATGCAGTCTGGCCGAGGCCGCTGGTGAACAGCGGACGCATCAACGCCGGCTGCATGAGCGACAAATACGCGGCCATCACCACGGGCAAGAGCGTCAGGATCCATCGCGCCATCCGTCCTTGTGCGGTCAACGTCCGCGCGAGCCGACGCACGTCGGTCCGCTCGCGAACGGTTGAGACAACGGTGTCGAGCACCTCGGCCGAGTTACCGCCCGCCGTCCGCTGCAACTCACCCAGAAGCGCAAGCTGCTCCATGTCGCGATTCGCCATTCGTCTGGCGATGTGCCGAAGCGAGTCTTCGACCGGAAGGCCGATCTGATCGTCGGTGAGTACGCGGGCCAGCTCACGGCGCATCGGCTCCGCTGCCTTGTCCACGACGACATTGAGCGCACCGAGAAAGCTGTGACCGGTCCGCAGCGCCGATGCGAGCAGCTGCAGCGTGTCCGGCAACTGCTCGCCGAAGTCGTCGCGGACGCGCTTGATCTTCGCAGAGACCCATGCCCTTGCGAAGATGGGCACGAGGACCGCCAGAAGGGCGAAGGGCCACGACACCGCGGCCAGGGCGACAATCGCGACAACCGTGGCTACCGCGGTCGCGATGACGAACATGTCTGGAGAAAGTGTGATGCGGGCCAGCTCGAAGTCCTCGGCCACCCGCGCTCGCAACCGCTTGGGCACGAGTCCCGTCGCTCCATCGCCTCGCGCCGCCCACTCGGTCTCGTCGTCGGCGGGCTGCATGCTGCGCGCATCCGTCGCCCCGGAGAAGCGACCGACGCGGTCGACGATGCTCACCACCCGCGGCCTGCGGAAGACCGACAGGAGACCGAAGGCGACCAGTATCGCTCCGACGAGGCTGCAGAAGACGAGCGAGAAGGTCGAGAGCAGGAAGCGAGACAGCAGCGACCGGTGAAACGGCGCGAAGCCCGACGGCTTCGGTGCGACGTAGGTCGCCGTCGCGATCCCCTGCCGTTCCACGGCAACCGCCACGTGAACATGGCTGCCGACCGCTGCCCGCGACCGGTAGCGAACGACGAACTCGTTCGCAAGCTTGCCGCTCAGGCTCGAGAAGATCGACGTCAGCTGGGATGCCGAGCCAGCTTCGGCGTACGTTCCGTGCGTCCGGTCGGCGAGCTCCCCGAGCGCGCCGGGATCGAACGCCTCCGACTCGAGTCCGACGGTGAAGACACGGACGTGCTGTCGAAGAGCCCTCGCCACGACTGCGTCGAGCGCCGACCGGCTGCCCGTGTCGGCGCCGTCGGAGAGCAGGACGATCGACCCCGCGGACACTTGCGCGCGATCGAGGAGCGCAAGCGACCGCATGAGCGCGTCGTAGATGTGCGTTCCCTTGTCCAAGCCCGGAGGGCGTGAAAGCGCTCTGTGCAAGAGCGCTGCGTCTCGCGTCGGCGCCTGCAAGACCACCGAACGCGAGTTGAAGGATACGAGGCCGACCTGTTGCTTCTCGCCTCGCTTGTCGACGAACGACGCAGCGGCATCGAGGGCGGCCGCATAGGGCGCGCCGTACATGCTCTCGCTCCCGTCGATGACGAGAACGGACGCGAATGTCAGCCCGCTTCCAGTAATCGGCCCGACGTCGACGCCCGCGATCGGCGCGCCGTTCTCGCGGATGTGAACGCGAA
>WNFV01002669.1_pt1 | contig 23562 bp, 25 predicted proteins | sample 5400101 | NCBI WGS metagenome assembly WNFV01 (sample SAMN13153361, study PRJNA577476) | soil metagenome | isolation source: 115 cm soil or saprolite under grassland replicate 1 | place: USA:California | collected 2016-06-15 | reverse complement strand
GTCTCGCAGCACTTCGCTGAGCTCGTTCTCGTCGAAGTCGTCGTCGCCGGGCGGATTGACGCCGATGAACTTGATGCCGTAGCCGGTCGCGTTGTAGATCGTGATGTTTCTCTCGTCCGCGCCGAACGACGGCGCGGCGGCGGCGAGCTCGAGGGCGGCTTGCGACAGGTCGATGCCGTGATAGTGGCGGACCTTGGTGCCGCGCAGCGCGCTCTTCATCATGCTGGCGTCGCCGCAGGCAATGTCGAGGAAGCTCAACGGCGAGGTGAAGACGTCGTTCAGGGTTGCTCGCAGGATACCGCCGACCTCGCCCTGGGCCAGGCAATCGCTTTCGACCAGCTTGCTGTAGGTGGCCCACTGCTGCTGGAACTGCCCGAGCGCCGCGGCGTCCACCACCGCGCCGCCGGGTCGGAATTGATGGATATGAACGTTGACCAAGGTCGCTGCCTCCCGCCAAGACGATCGAGCCACAGGGATCTCGCCCGCATGAAACACGCAATTCCCTTCAATTTCGTTTGCGCGGGACGAAGGGTAGGGCGGGTTAGCCGAAGGCGTAACCCGCCGCGCTTCGGTGGACGGCGGATTAGCTCCGCTAATCCGCCCTACGGTCTCAACGCCAGACGCGGGGACAGCGTTGTCAACCGCGCGCGGCAAAGGCGCTTTCGATGGCGGCTTTGACCCTGGCAACGAGATCCTGCTTGCGTGAGACGAAGGCCGCGATGTCGCCGCTCGACGTTTTCAACACCAATATGAACTGTCGTCTGGGCCAAAACAGCTGCACGACGGCCCCGGCGCCGATGACGGCCAAACCGGCCACGGCAACGTCATATTTCCTTTCGAAGGCTCCCAGGATGACCAATGCCGCGCCGGCCAGCAGCATGAAAACCGCGAGCCGGTTGGCTTTGGTGCGTCGCGCGATGCGAACGCGCCCGATATTCGCGATCTGGTAGGACGTCTCCCCGAAATATGCGACGTGCCGCGTGACGCGGATATCGTCGAGCTCGAAGAGAAGGTCCTGGCTCATGGAACTGTTCGGCCGAGCACGTGTATTCGGCCCTCGCATCATCCTGCTGCTTGCGCCGGTACGCAACAACCGCGGTCGGCACGTGCATACCGTGCGGTAAAAGAATGTCCGCCGGCTTACATAGTTCTGCAACAATTGCGCGACAGCGTTCGCATCCTTGTCCAACAGTAACGAGTAACGAGTATGCGTATGTCCTATACCCTCGCAGCGGCCGCGACGGCCACCGGGCTGAGCCGGACGACCATTCTCAGAGCGATCAAGGACGGCAAGATCGCCGGCACCAAGGACGAGCTCGGCGAATGGCACGTCGAGCCCGCCGAGCTTCACCGCCTCCATCCACCTGTTGCAGAGCACGGCGCCGGCGGCGACGTCGCCCCGCCACGGACTGGGCTCGATGTCGACGCCCTCGGCGCGCAGATCGAGGCGCTGCTGAGGCAGGCTGCGGATCGTCTGCGACAACAGGTCGATGACGCGCGCCGGCAGCGCGACGCCGGGCGCGACCGGACACCTGCCCTGCTGCCCGCCGACGAGCCCGAGCAGATCGCGTGATGCGATTGCATCGCGCCAGCTCCGTCTTCTGGTCGACTTGAGCCACAAACGCAGCTGTCATCATCCGCGTAAGCGGATGATCCAGTAATCACCGTCACTGAAGCATGGCACCGGCGGTGATTACTGGATGCCCAACGCAAGTCGGCTATATATAGCCGACTTGCGCACTTAAGGATGCCGATCTCGGGTAAACCCGAGATCGGATGCGCGGGCATGACGATCGAGAGATTGGCCCAATTCGACTGGAAAACGCGCTCTGGCTCGGGAAGCGCAACCGCCGACCTCACTGCCGGTCGAGCTTCTCGACTCCGTGCAGGTCCATCGACCAGGGCAGCGCCGAGCGGCACCAGATCTGCCGCTTCGGCCGGCGCAGCTCGCCGCGCTGCTTGATCGAGCCGACGCGCAGCGAATAGGTCGGCGGGTTGCTGATCGCCGAGGCATAGACCGGCGTGCCGCAATCCGGGCAGAAGGCATGGGCGCGCTTCGATCCGCTCTCCGCGGTCTTGATGTAGATCTTCGGCTGCCCGCGCAGCAGCACGAAGCTTTCGGCCGGCGCCTGGATATTGGCGCGATAGGGCGAGCTGGTCAGCGTCTGGCAATCGGTGCAGTGGCAGATCAAGACCGTATCGGGATCGACGCTCGCCTCGTAGGCGATCTTGCCGCAATGACAGTTGCCCTCGACCCTCATGGCGGTTTCCTCCGACGGATGACGGGGCATTGTATCTGGCAAGTCGCCCGCATGGGACGCGTATGGCGAATGCGGTCGCATTGCGCTTCGCCCATCCGGGCTGCGCATCGGCAGCGTTGCTGCCGTACCCTCGCCGTCCTAGTCCTCGACGTTTCGTCGGTCCCATTCCGCCTGCCAGCGGCGCTCCAGATCCATGTCCGGGCGCGTCGGTATTTTTTCATCGAGCCAATATGGCGAGATGATCCCGGCGTAGCCGGCGGCAGGCATGATAATCATGGGAGACTGGTGGGAGTGGGAACCGATTGTCACGGGTGACATCGTCATCTCTCATCTCCTCTGGCTGCGGCGGTCTCGAGGTCCGCCGATGCATCCGTGATAGGCGAGCCGGGAAGATGCCGGTGTGCGAAATCACACACGTCGTTGCGGTTCCGGGGAGAGGGTATCCCGGTGGCCGGTCGCCCGCACGGACCGGTTCAGAACAGTCCCGCCCCCGGGGGGTCGGCACGTTGTTCGGATCGAACCAGCGGGACGGTGCGGCGGTATTTCAGTCCTCGGCGTTCGGACGGATTTCGATGTGGAAAAGGTCCGCCACCGTCACCCGGCTACCGGGGCTGCCCCATGTTCGGCCGCAATACCCATCAGGCTTTCCCCCGCTTGTGGACACACAGCGCGAGGAACGAGCAGCGTCATGTCATTCTTCCAGTGCAGTAGGTGTGATTGCGTCGAGGACACGGCCCTTTGCCATTATTGGTCGGCCCGGCTGCAACAAATGCCGGTCCTGTGCTCCGCCTGTGACCCCAAGATCGCCAAATGGCATGGCCAGTTCCCGCGGGAATCGGCCCGGCGCTGGATCAGCGGCGACCGCGGCTTGGTCTGCCGCAGGAGCGAGGTCGAGGACTGGCTCGGGCAACCGGTCGAGACGATCGGCAGGTAACGGCTCGGCCACGAACGACCCTGACCGGACATTTTGCTTCATTCGACCACCGCGTCGACGCGCGCCGGCGATAAGGCGTGCTTCTCCGCGTCCGGCTTGCCGCCTCCGTGAATTTCACTCCGGTTGCAGTAGCAATCGTAGGGTGGGCAACGGCGCGCAGTGCCGTGTCCACGCGAGCATGCGTAATGTTGCTCCGTTATGGTGGGCTCGCTTCGCTTAGCCCACCCCACAGATCGCGCCGATGAATTTCACTCCGGCTGCAGTCCGATCTCCTGCACCAGCTTGCCCCAGGCGGCGTGCTGCGCCTGCACGTAAGCGCGGGTCTGCTCGATCGTGCCGCCGCCGCGGCTGATGAATCCGGCATTGCTCATTCGCCCCGTCACCGCCGGATCCTTGAGGATGACGTCCATCTCGCGGTTCACGCGTTGCAGGATCGCAGCCGGCACGCCGGTGGGGGCGGCCAGCACCCACCAGCCGGCGAAATCGAAGCCGGGGAAGGTTTCGGCGACCGGGGGGACCTCGGCGAAGTCCTGCAAGCGGCGCGCGGACGTCACCGCCAGCGGGCGCAGCGTGCCGCTTGCGATGTGTCCCCTCGCCGTAGGGACCGCGATGATGATGAGCTGGACGCGGCCGGCGAGCGCGTCCTGCACGCCGTGCGTCATCTGCGTGTAGGGCACGTACGAGATAGTGGTGCCGGCCAGCTTGTTGATCCAGGCCGCGATCATGCCCGAGAACCGCCGGGCGCCGTCGGTGGCGACGGAAAGCTTCTCCGGCTCGGCCTTGGCGTAGGCGATCAGCTCCGGCAGCGTCTTCGCCGGCACGCTCGGATGCGCCAGCACCATGAAGGAGACTTCCGCGATGCTGGAGATCACCGTGAAATCCTTCATCGGATCGTAGGGCAGCGACTTGTAGGTGTGCGGATCGGTCACCAGCGCCGCGGCGCTGGCGAAGAAGAACGTGTAGCCGTCGGGCGCCGAACGGGCCGCCGCCTGGGTGCCGATGACGTTGCCGCCGCCCGGCCGGTTCTCATAGACGATCGGCTGGCCGAGCTTGGCGGCGAGCTGGTCGGCGACCAGGCGCCCGATCGCGTCGGTGCCGCCGCCCGCGGCCTGCGAGCTGATGAACTTGATCGGCCGGTCCGGCCAGCTTTGCGCCTGGGCCAGCGAGGACGCCGCGAGCGCCCACAGCGCCGCCAGCAGCGGGCGAAGCACCACGTTCATGTCGACCGGTCTCCACATCGCTCTCGGATCTGCGTGAATGGTAGCGATTTTCCGGGTTGCTCGGAAGGCTGGACGCGAGACCGTAGGGCGCAATAGCGTAGCGTATTGCGCCAATGTCATTCGGCCTTTTGGCGGAATACGCTTTCGCTATTGCGCCCTACGCGCTGAGCTACGCTTGCTCATTCGATCACCTCGTCGGCGCGAGCGAGCAACGAAAGCGGGAAGGTGAGACCGAGCGCCTTGGCGGTCTTGAGGTTGAGGACCAGCGTCAGCTTGGTGACGGCGAATGATGGGTTTCGCTGCGCTCAACCCATGCTGCGGGCCACGTCGCGCTCCGATCCTTCCAGATCCCCGAGAAACGGCGAATGTTCTGCAATCCACGACGACAACGGTAACCAAGCCCGGGTGCACCGGGGCAGGCGGGTCTTGGCCCGCGTTGATTTCCCGCACGGTGAACGTAAGATCGTCGCCAAGCCAGCATTGGGGTAACCCGAATGACCGACACGAACGTCATGCGCCTTGGTGGGATCTGCGGGCTGTTGTTCGTGATCTCGTTCATCCCTTCCTACCTGTCGGCGCCGGACTCGCCCTCGGCGGGGTCGGACCTCCAGCAAATGCTCGACTATTTCACCACCCGGCAGACCGAAATCCTGACGCTGAACGGCCTGTTGCTGATCTTCTCCGCCTTCCTGTTTCTGTGGTTCCTCGGCGTCTTGCACGCTCTGCTGCAAGACGCCGAGCGCGCGGGATACGGGTTCGCGTCGGTCGCGCTGGCCGGAGGTCTGCTGTTCGTCGCCCTGATGCTGGCGGGCGCGGCAATCGAGATCGTCCACCCGGCGACCCAGGCCCGCTTCGCAATCTTCCGGCCGGACGCCCAGCTCGGATTGCTTTCGCTCGCTCTGTCCGGGTGGCTCTACCGCTTCTGCTTCGTCGGCATGGCGGCGCTGATCGCCGCGACTTCGCTGGTGGCGATCAGGACGGACTGTCTGCCGAAATGGCTGGCCTGGGCCGGGTTCGTGTGCGCCCTGCTCGCGCTGCTGCGGTTTTTTGGCCCGCTCGCCGGCTGGCTGGCGCTCGCCTGGATTGTCGTCGTCTCGGTGCTGATGGTTGCGGGGACCATCGGCCGATCGGTCGTTGCCGCTCGCACGTAACGTAGGGCGAGGCGCAGACGCCTGCGCGACCTAGCGCATTTTTCGCGCGTCTCGATGCCAGCGAAACCCATCACGCCTTCCGCGTCCCGCAGCCGAATGGTAGCCTTCGCGCAAAGCCCGCGTCATTCGAGGCAATAACACGTCAAGGGAGGGCCGCGATGCGAATCCTGATTTCAGCCCTATGGCTCATGTCGCTGTTGGCGCCGGGAGCGGCGGTTGCGCAGGCGTTCCCGCCCAACGACGCGGGCGTCACCATGGGACACTGGCATCTCAACTCGGTGAGCGTGGAGGCCAACCAGAAGATTCTCGTCGGCATGGGCGGCACCGCGATCAAGCCGGGCGATTTCAACATCGCGCGCTTCCCCGGGGTCGCGGTCTTTCTGCATTTGCGCCAGACCGGGACGCCGCCGACCGGCGGCACCGAGGGGTCGGTGGTGAACCACGTCGGCTTCGTCGTCCCGAATGTCCAGGAGTCGGTGGCCAAGTGGAAGGCCGCGGGCGTGCCGGTTGAGCCCGGAAACAACAACAGGCTGGATCAAGCCTGGGTCACGACGCCGGACGGTTTGCGCATCGAAGTCCTGCAGGACAAGACCCAGGCGATGCCGATCCGGCACGCGCACATCCAATTCTTCGTCGAGGAGTCCGTGATCCCGCAGATGCAGGCCTGGTACGTCAGGCATTTCGGCGCCAAGCCGGGCGTGCGCAACGAGGCGCCGGTCGCCGACATCCCGGGCACGCAATTGCGGTTCAACAAGACCGCCGCGCCGACCGTGACCACCAAAGGGCGCGTGCTCGACCACATCGGCTTCGACGTGACGGACCTGCGGGAGCGCTTGAAGAAGCTCGAAGCCGCCGGCGTCAAGATCGACCGGCCGTTCACGCCCAGCCCGCTCGGCGGCGGGCTCGCCTTCATCTACGACCCGTGGGGCACCTATATCGAGCTCAACGAGCGGCCCAAGCCGCTGTAGGGCGCGGGGTACGTAGTTCGTAGCCCGGATGAGCGAAGCGAAATCCGGGAGAAAATTCGACTGATGGCTATCGACGAAGGCGCGCTGGGCTATGGCGAACGCCTGGAATGCCCCGGATGTCGCTTGGCTCATCTGGGCTGCTTGCTCCTGCCTCGCCTCGCCCGGCGCCGATAGCGGTCGCTGTTATGTTCTTCCGTTTTGGCGGGGTTAGCGAGTGCCCAATCAAAATAGGAAGTCGTCTACCCCGATGCTGCCGACGGGGGCGCCGAGAATGTGGATCTCGTCGCCCGTTGGGATCACGGTCACCGTCGCATTCCCGGCACTGTAGGTGATCGAGAGCTGGGCCATGGAGATGCCCATCGCTTCGAAAGAGATGACATCGTTGAAGAGTTTCCCATCCTGCCAATCGAAAATCGTGTCGCTGTCGAAGCCCCGTGCGAAGGCAAAGGTGTCGTTGCCCGCGCCGCCTAGCAGAAGATCGGTGCCTCGTCCGCCCACGATGCGGTCGTTTCCTCCCATGCCGGCAAGAAAATCATTTCCGTCACCGCCGCGCAGTTCATTGCCGTTGCCATCGCCAATCAGCCCATCGTTGAACGGCGTTCCGATCAGCCCTTCGACTCCCAGATAGGTATCGCCGAACGCATCACCGGTGTTGAATGCGGGAATCGAAAGGGAGGCGATGACGGCGGTCGCGCCGCTCTCGTAGGAGGCGAAATCGAAGCCGGATCCTCCGACATTGGCGTCGGCGCCAGGGCCGCCCTCGAGCACGTCATCGCCGGGCCCGCCATTGAGGAAGTCCGCCCCGCTCCCGCCAATCAGCCGGTCGTTGTTCCCGCCGCCGAACAACGAATCGGCGCCGCCGTTGCCGATCAGGGTATTGGCGTTGGCATCGCCTGCCAGAACGTCGGGGAAAGCAGAACCGATCAGGCCTTCAATGGAAACATACGTATCGCCGAATGCCTCGCCGGTGTTCAGCGCAGGCGCCGCCAAATTCGCCAGGACACCGCTGCCGGCCGCTTGGTAGCTTGCGTAGTCGAAGTCGGCGCCGCCATCGAGCTCATCGCCACCAATACCGCCGACCAGCGTGTCAGAACCTCCGAGACCGAACAAATGGTCAGTGCCGCCATTGCCGGTCAGGACATTGTTCCCACTATTGCCCAGGATGGTGTCGTTTCCGCTTCCACCGACGGCGTTTTCGATCAGCGAACGCGGGTCGCTGTTGAACTGCAGCGCATTGTAGACGTTGCCGCCGGCATAGATGCCGTTGGCGATGCTGAGGAGGGCGAGCTGACCGCTGTTGAAGTCGGACCAGCCGCCGGGGGCCAGATCGATCTGGAGATCCGTGGTGTAGTTGGAGAGGTCGTAGGTGTCGACGCCGTTGCCGTCCCAAATGGTGCGGAAGATACGGTTGCCCGACGGCGTCCCCTGTCCGATGCCGTCGACGAACATCTCGCCGGTGACCGGGCTGAACGTATAGACCGTATTGGAGCTGTTGGTGTCGAAGTTGGCCCCGTACATGTACTGGATCGCGGCGATGTCGTACATCATCAGCGACTGCGGGAAGCTGTCCGGCTGCGTGTCATCGGGAACCGGCACGTCGGGCGCGCCGACGTAGTGGCGATAGGTCATCACCGAGAACTCGAAGGAGTTCGTTGCGTCTGGGAGCAGGTCCATGGTGGGACCGGGCCGGTCGTTGGCATGCCCATGCTTGAGCCCGACCGTGTGGCCGAGCTCATGCAGGACGACCCAATAGGCGCTGTCGCCGACCTGAATGTCGTTGAAGCGCGGCTGATCGACATTGAACCAGGCGTCGCCACCGCGCTGGATGATGCCGGGATAATAACCGATGCCGCCGGGAGGTGCTCCCAACTCGGCATCGGCGAACAAGCTGGCCATGGCGAAGCTGCTGTCCGCGACCGCCCCCGGAGCGGTGCTGGTATAGACGAGCGGCGCGACCGCCGTCAGCTCGGACGCAATCACCCTGTCGATGGCGGCATCGAGCGACGCGGTCGCGGGGGCGAACGAGGAGAAATCGAAAGTGGGAGGGCTGGGGACCATCCCCGCGGTAAAATATGTCGCGTCGTAATAACCTGCCGTGTCGGGGAAATTGTAGGTCAGGCTCAGACCGTTCCACCTGAAAAGGCCGAGAAGAGCATCAATGGTCTGAGTGCCCGATGCGACGTTCGAGATTCCACCAGCCATCTTCCGGTCCTTCGGTCATTGCCGAGCGTTTTGTTCAGGCGCCGGCCATGGACGTTATTTGGGTGACGGGGTCGTCCCGATGCCGGCCCGTTCCTCCTTGAGAGACAGACACTTGCGAGGTGTCAATTGACGGTTGTCCGCCGCCTGAAGGTACAATTGTGCTTCCTCCTTGCAGTCTACACGGAGCGAGTTTTGGAGCTTGAAGGCGGTTTGGAGTATTCCTGGAGAGTTCTTGGATTTCGTCGATAATCACGAGGATAGGGCCGGCCTGAGAGCCCATTCCAACCGTTGCGGTGGACCTCCGGACAGGAACCAATGTCGTATCGGATCGGCGCATATCTGATCGACCCCGAGGCGTACGAGATCCGCCACGACGGTGCCCTCGTGCCCGTTGAGCCACAGGTCTTTGATCTCCTGATCATGCTGATCGAGAATCGGCAGCGCGCCGTCAGCAAGGAGGAGATCATCGAGCGGGTATGGAAAGGGCGGATCGTCTCGGATGCGACCCTGAGCAGCCGGATCAAGGCGGCACGCCACACTCTGAGCGATGATGGATCGGCACAGAAGCTCATTCGCACCATCCACGGACGCGGCTTCCGCTTTGTGGGGGAAGTGGCGCAGGTCCATCCGCCGGCCGCAGCCAGTGCCGAACCGGATGGGGATGGCCCCGCGCAGCGACATGTTGCCCAGGCCCCGGCAGCCACCGACTCCAATAAAAGTGTCAGCCCTCCCGTTATCAACGGCGTTGCGGCGAGGCCGACCGGTTCGCGCAAGTGGACGCTGGCAGCAGCGGCAGCGACCGTAGCCCTCGTCGGCGCAGGTTTCTTGGTCAACCAGCTGCTGCGCGAACCGGTGGGACCCGGTAGCGACAGCATGCTCGAGCGTAGCGCGCCGTCGCGCTTTGCCCCAGGCGCGCAGCAAACGACCCGGACCTTCAAGGATTGCGACGTCTGCCCGGAGATGGTCGAGTTGCCGGTTGGCGCGTTCATGATGGGATCGCCGGAAGACGAGCGCGGTCGCGAGCCGATCGAAGGACGTCCGCGGCGTATGGTCATCGCCCAGCGCTTTGCGCTCGGAAGGCTCGAGGTCACCGTCGACCAGTTTGCGGCATATGTCGCGGAAACCGGCGTCGCCGTGGGGAACGCGTGCCACAAGATTGACACCATGACTGCGCGTTGGGGCCTGACGGAAGGATCGTTTCGGCAGCCTGGCTTCGACGTTGCGGGCTCTCATCCGGTCGTTTGCGTCAGCTGGCATGAGGCACAGGCGTATGCGGCTTGGCTCGGACGCCGGACCGGCAAGCCTTATCGGCTGCCGTCCGAGGCGGAATGGGAATATGCGGCGCGGGCCGGGACAACGACCAGCTACAGCTTTGGCAGCGACGAAGGCCAGCTCTGCGACTACGCGCGATTCGCCGATCTAGGTTCGCATTTCCCCTGGCGCGGCGGGTGTCGCAGCGAGAAAGCGGCGTACGGACCTATGCAGGTGGGAACGCTCAAACCCAACGCATGGGGCTTTTTCGATATGCATGGCAACGCCTGGGAATGGGTCGCCGACTGCTGGACGCCGGATGCGCGGGAGATCCCTACCGATGCATCCGCTTTCATGCGCAAGGGGGCGTGCGAGGTCGGAGTCGTTCGAGGCGGTGGTTGGCCGGCCGAACCCAGAAAGCTGAGGTCGGCTCAACGATTGCCCATGCTCGCGGCATCCCGCCGCTACCACACTGGCCTCCGTGTCGCGCTTTCGTTCGGTTCGCCGTAGGGGGATGATCAAGTAGCTCTGACCCAGTAGAGGTCGTCGAGCATGCGGGTGATCAGATGGTCGGCATCGCGCTCTGCGGCGGTGAGCCCGTCGTCGATCGTCAGCCGATACTTGGCGATGAGGCGGGCGATGATGGTATCGCTGTCGCCGATCGTCTCGCCGTCGTCGACGAGGTAGGGAAGCTGCCCGCGCGGCGCCGCCGACGCGTCGAAAATGTGCTCGTGCCGGAACGGCACGCCGGCGAGTCGCAGGAACGCGAACACCTTGAGGCCATAGCCGTTGTTGTCCGCATAGCAGAGGGACACGCCGCAGCGCGTAAAGTGGGCTGAGCACAGCTCGAAGCCCGGTGCTATTGCGCTTCACTCGCGTTAGAACCGTACGCAGTTCGGTCAGCCGCCCGTACGGGACCGCGCGACGCGCATCGCGATCCGGATCTGCGACTACTGCCTTACCAGCCGAAACAATGACACGCGGCGGCTCGCTGCGGTCTTCGTGTTCGGCGCGGCGCAGGCGCGCATCGAGGCGCCGAGTTCCATCTGAACCGCATCATCGGACGGCGCGACACACCGGTGTGTCGAGCTCCGGATCGAGGCTCGGGCCGGAGCGCTCGGCAAACCCACGATGCAGGAGGACACGCCATGAAGGCGCTGAGATCGACCGCCATTGTCGTCGTCGCGGCTGGTGCAATGTTGGCCGCTACAGCCGTGATGCTCGCATCCGCCACCACCTGCCGTGCAGAAGAGACGGCCGCGGTTCCAACGGGTCGGCCGCAACGGATTACCGGCACGCTTCGATCGGTGGAACAGCTGCCCAATGTGCCGGGCGCGAAGTGCGGCCATCACTACGATCTGACGGTGGCGATTGCCGGGGACGGCCGGCGCGTGCTGCACATCTACGACATGCGCGTGTCTGGCGACAGCCTGGCCGCTCTCAAAGGTCGAAAAGTCGAGATCGATTTCGTCGCCGGCGGGATCGTGGAAAGCATCCGTGCCGTTGGCGGGCGAGGCAACGCCGTCGCCCTCTCGGACCTGTCCACCATCAAACATTGCTGACGGTGTCACGCAGCCAGTAGGCCACTGGCCAAAAAAGTAATATCTCTTGGGTCATTTGGCGCTGCTCGATGGCCTCAGGCACGATCGGAGGCGGGCTACTTGATGGTAGACCCGTCCGGCGAGCGATGCTTGCGACGCGTGCCCTACGTCAAGCGGCGAAACCACGCCCGAATTGTTTCAACGAACGTGTTGCGCGTGGCGCGCGCACCGGCGTCCGCGCGAACCGATCGAGTCGCAGGCTCGGCGGGAACGTCGCGCGCGGATCGCTCGGCCGCCTTGAGCGCGACCGGTCCCACATTGGCGAGAAACACCTGCTCATGTGCGTCGGTGAGGGCCTCGATCGCCTGTTGCAGCGGCAGCCACCGCACGGCCTTCACATCACGCATCAACTCGCGCACCGGAGCGCCGGCGGCCTGCATTCGCCAGAACTGCACGATCTTGAGCCTGCCCCCGGCCGCGTGCGACATCGAACCGAGAAATTCGTGCACCGAGACGTCGTGCCCGGTCTCCTCCAGGACCTCGCGTTTGGCCGCGGCCGGCGCATCCTCGCCCGGTTTGAGCTTTCCCTTCGGGAGCACCCACGACTTGTCTTTTCGCAACCGCACGATTGCGATCAGCGGCTGGAGACCGTCGGCCACCACGATTCCGCCGGCGGCGAGAATGGGCGCACGGTTTTTGTCCGAAGGTTTCATGCCAGCGCCATGCCGCGCAATTGCAGGGAATTGCAGTGATAGCTTACTCGTTTTCCGTTTCCCGGCGGGTCCGGCGGAGAACGAAAAGGGCGTAAGGTGTTACCGTAATTGCGATGGATCGGAAAATCACGCCGACGGGCTACACGAATTCCTGCTGCGGGCTTTTCGCGGTGACGACGATAGATGGAAGCTCGTAGCTCGTAGGGCGGGCGACATGACAAAGGCCGAAAGCCCCTGCCTACGTCTGGTCGGCCGCAGGGATTCTTTGCTCGTGGAACCCGCGCTGATGCATCGCATGGGCTTCGCGCACGAGGATGTGCGTTGCGACCTCGTTTTCGGTGCGGCCGAGTTTCCCGAGCGTCGCCAGCAGCGCCAGGTAGTTGAATGTCTCTTCCGGCAAAGTCAGGCTCAGCGGCCGAGCTTCCGAGCGGTTTTCAGGGCGAGCCATCTTTACGCCTCACGGTTATAATGCCATTATAATGGCATTATAACCCTTGTTTGGCGAATCGAATCATGACAGCGTTTGATTCGGCCGCGCCGCCCTGAAATTGACCCCGGAAAGACAGGCTTGGTGGCGGCGCGGAGGGGCGGTGGGTTCCAAACCCAACGTTCACCGGCCTGCTTGATGGTGCGCGGTGCTCGCCGGCCTGCCGCCAAACGATGCGACTGTGCCCGGCACATGCCCGCGCCTGCACGCAGGTCACGACCGGTTCCGCGCTGGAGGCGATCCGCAGGAGGTCCCCACCCGCGCATGCCGGTCGTCGGAGAGTCCACGCATTCCTCACGCCGCAGGGGCGTCAACATGTCCGCCAATCGTGCGACCTGGAGTTCGGAGCGCATCGAGCTGCTGAAGCGCTGCTTTCATGCCGGGCTTTCATGCAGCCAGATCGCGCGCGAGATCGGAGTGACCCGCAACGCCGTCATCGGCAAGATGAACCGCCTCGGCCTGTCGCACGCGATTGCCACGCCGCCGGAGCAAGGGCACGCCGCCGGGCCTGCAGGGGCGAAGCCTCCAAGGCCCTGGCGCCCGCGGCGCTCGCGCCTCAACATCTTCGCCCAGCATGACATGCTGACGGCGGCGTTAGGGCAGCCGCAGCCGCGCGCCGAAGACATCCCCATCCACAATGGGTGCGGATGCACCCTGCTCGAGCTGGGTCAGGGGAGATGCCGCTGGCCGATCAACAACCCGGGTTCCGCCGACTTCTGTTTCTGCGGCAACGAGCCGGTCAAGGGACTGCCCTATTGCCCGGGGCACGCGCGCATCGCGTATCGGCCGGCGGGCCGGCAGCGCAGCGCGCGCGCGTGAGCAAGCCGGCTCCTGGATTTTTTGAAGAGCGAGGCAACGAGGTTCAAGCAGAGGAATATCAGCGCGATCATCGTGGCCGACGTTAACCGCTCACAACGGTGCGTGCCGCTACTCCCCGCGCACGGGCGCCATCACGGCGGCGTGGATCGCGTTGCAATGGCGCACGAGATTTGCATGGGAGGAGACGAACTGCTTGAGCGGGGTCTCGATATCGTAGAAGTAGATATTGGCGATGAAGCCATAGATGCCGGCGTCGATGCTGGTGGGCTTGGCCCCGTGCACATAGCCGCCCGCCGGGATGAGATTGGCCAGCACCCGCAGATCCGCGAGCCCGCGTGCGTAGGCGGCGTCGGGGGGCGTAGCGGCCGATGCCCTGGAAGTGGTAGCGCTGGAAATTGAACTCCTGCGCCTTGCGCAGGCCAGCTTCCGTGAGGCTCGGATGCTCCCGCATGAGCGCGTTGCGGAACGCCGGCCAGAACCGCTCGTCCTTCCAGCGCGAGTACGACATGACCCAGTAGAGGTCGTCGAGCATGCGGGTGATCATATGGTCGGTATCGCGCTCTGCGGCGGTGAGCCCATCATCGATCGTCAGCCGGTACTTGGTGATGAGATGGGCGATGATGGTGTCGCTGTCGCCGATCGTCTCGCCGTCGTCGACGAGGTAGGGAAGCTGCCCGCGCGGCGCCGCCGATGCGTCGAAAATGTGCTCGTGCCGGAACGGCACGCCGGCGAGCCGCAGGAACGCGAACACCTTGAGGCCATAGCCGTTGTTGTCGGCGACGCCGAACAACTCGGGATAGGAATAGAGCGTGATCATTGCAGCTCCACGGGATGGGAGAGGGAGCATAACAGAGCGGCCCCGGATGGCGCGTGGCTCGGCGCATGCCCATTCACCGATGGATGCCATGGATCGAGCTCAACGAGCGGCCCAATCAGCGGGAGACTGCTCAGTCCGTAGCCCGGATGAGCGAAGCGAAATCCGGGATTCGACCCATGGTCAGATACCGGTGCAACTTCATTCCGGGGGGAGCAATTTCCTCCCGGTGATGCTTTGCGAACCGGTACGCATCAGCCTTTGTAGATCGCCGGAGTGATCCCGGATTTCGCTTCGCTCATCCGAGCTACTTGTACGGAATAGGCTGCCGGCGGTTGGTAATAGACGAACGATGCTACCCCCGTTAGTATCCGTCAGCGGGCGCGGTCGGCTCTATAAAGGCTCTGGAAATGGGCAAGGCACCAACCCAGGCAAAGGCGGGGAATGCGATTGGCGCACGGCTTCGGCTCGTGGAAGGCGTAAAGGCTCCGATTGCGTACTTTACGCTGGCTCTCTTGGTGATTGAGGCGATCCTTGGGGCCGTCTTGGGCGTGGGGCGGCTCTCTGAGAGGGCAAATGAGGTCATTGCATACGGCATGGTCGCAAGTTTGCTTATCGTATTGCTTGGCTTTCTCGCCGCCCTATTCATTCGTCCGAATGTGTTGTTCCAACAAGGTTTGATCGAAGACCCAATCGCGGCATTTAGAAAAGTAGGCCAAGATTTGACCGGTAATGACCTCAAGATTTTAGGCGGAATGCTCGGTAAAGGTGCCCGGTTTTTCTCGGACTTCTGCCAGGGCGTGACTGAGGACGATGATGCTAAGCAAAGAGAGAGGCGGTCAAAGCTGGAAAAAATGAAACTGATTCAACCCGTTGGTTCATCTGAAGTTGAGTTATCAATGATCGGCACGACCTTCATACAGACTGTAAAGCGGTTCTCGGAAGCTTTTGTTTTACCGGAAGCGTCCACGGAATCGATTGAGCGCATCGCGCTGCCTCGTATTTTTTTTGCTACTACGAAAAAATATCTGAACCTTGGGGCCGAGGCCGACTTGGCCGCCCTGACAGCCTTCTCCAAGAGTGACTTTTGCATCGAGAAAAATCTCTCGTCCGATGTGCTGCGTTTGGAGTTGATCAGACAAAAGTTCGACATTGTGCATTTATTGATGGACCTTGATCAGGCCGACGGAACTCTGATCTTTGAAAATGGCGACAGGATGAGAGCAGATGGATTCGTACAATTAGTCAGGCAGACCGGCGCAAAGCTCGTGGTCCTGGCGACCTGCGATTCTATCGCATTGGGCGCCAAGTTGGCACCGCATACGAACGTTGTTGCCGCAACAACTTCATTTATGGCTCCAACATTTGCACCGTGGGCAACATCCTTTTATCACATGATCTCCAACAAAAATTCGCTGTCGCGTGCGTTTGAGATCGCCCGCGTAACCACCGATGCTCCAATGATCTTGCTGATGAAGCGCGACACAATGTTTGCTTCTTAGTCCATAGCCCGGATGTCGCTTCGCTCATCCGGGCTACTTGCTGTCCGCGCTACCGGTTTGAGCGCTGCAGCGCTCCGCAGCTTGCGACAATCGACTTCGATGGGCTGAGTGCGGAGTGGGTATAGCATGCGTCCAATCGGTCCGGAGCGGCGATGCTCATGGTGAGCGAGCCGTCCATGTCGGAGCCGATGATCTTGCCATCCGGCGCGATGGTCGCGGCGAACGGTTCCTTCCGGTCGGGATTGGACCAGGACTTGCCCCACAGAAGGCGTCCATCCTGGCCCTCGATTTCCATCGTGAACGTGATCTCGCGAATGCGGGGCGCATCGGCGGGGGTCCCCGGCCCCGGATGGTGCGGGTTGGTTCCGTAGATCACGGTCCTCCACTGACCGGACCACGTGCCCTTGAGGTCGGGCACGGCCTGCGCAACCGCGGCAACGGTCGTCGCCAAGACCGCGATCACAGTGACCACCAGTGCTTTCATCGAGCGCTCCTCATACGGTTGTGGCTCGTTGGCGAGTGTGATCGAAGCGTAGCCCGGATTGAACGCCCGCGAAATCCGGGACTCGTGAGGTGCTTGTCGGCGAACAGCCGCGCCACCGCACCGACGCCGCCGCCAATCTCGACATGCCGGACGCCGGAGAAGCTGTGGCAGGCGTGCCAGAAGGCGAATGCCTGACCCATTGCGGAACGGCGCCAGCACTCATACAAACGACGTCGTCATGGCCGGGCTCGTTGTTCAGTCCGGGGACATGGCTGACGCCTCGACAAAGGAAGACGTGGATGCCCGGCACCGCAGGCAAGCTTACGCAGCCTGCGCAAGCTTGGCTGCGTGCCGGGCATGACGGGACCATTGGTATTACTTCAAAACGTTCTGCGCCGTTTCGGCTCGATCGACATCGATGAAAGCCACGAGCTCTTTCGTCAGCTCGGTGAACAGCTGAAGTTTCCCGGTGTCCAGCGGCTCGCTCAGCAACTGCAGCAGAAAGGTGTCCGCGCCGTCCGCGAAGGCCGGGCCGAGGCCGCAGAAGAAAAAGCCGAGACCGCGGGCGGCATCCGTCAGGAGCGGAAGACCGGCATCGCCGACCGGAGCGGAGAGTTGCACCGAGCTGGCGCCCAAGGCGCGCACGTCGCGCAGCGCCTGGGCAAGCTCGATGGCGGCGTTCGGGCCGATCCGCTCGAAGGAGATCACGCCGTAGCCGCGATCGTTCACCTTGATGCCGGTGCGCGACTCCGGGGCCGCCGCGGCCGCCGGGGCCGCCACCGACACGGTCACGCCGAGGCTCGCGTAGATCTTGAGCAGCATCTCCCGATAGGGCGCGGGTGCGTGGATCGTGCGCGCGGCAGGCTGCTGCACGAAACGGAAGGTGCGCAGGTAGCTCTGGCGCTGTCCCGCGGTGGGGCAGGGGACACCCTTGGGCCGGAAGCTCTCGGGATTGGCGCCGAGCAGCATGGCGCAGACCGGCATGCCGGCGCGCTCGTCGTTGCGCTGCGAGAAGGTGTGGATCGTGAGCGGCTCGGCGTAAATTCCGTGCAGGCCGTGCTTGGGCGCTTCCTCCGAGAGGCGCTCGGTCATGCGCTCGAGCAGATGATGGCCGCGGTAAGCCGAGAGCACGACGGCCTCGCCGCGTTCGGCGACCCGCGCTCCGGGCTCGCGCTCGAGCGCGACATGGCCGATCACCTCGCCCTGGCCGTCGCGCGCCACCGCCGGAACAAGCTCGCCGCTCTCCACCTTGTCCCAGTAACGGTGCGTCGAGAATACCTCCGAGTGCACATAGTGGTGGCCATAGACTTCGAGGAAGCAGCGGGCGATCGCCGCCGCATCGCTTTTCTGCGGCAGGTCGACGACGTAGTCGCGCGCTGCCGCTGCGACGGCTGGCGCGGATAACGGCTCCTCGGCCGCAGACGGGGGAGGCGGCTCGGCGTCCCCGCTCAGGCTGCGGTGAATGCCGATCTCCCATCCGTCGATTCCGTGCTCGTGGCAGGAGATGCCCGCGTCGTGCCGGATGCGGCCGGCGAGCGACGCCGCGATGTTCGAAAATCGGGAATGGCCGTGCAGCAAAATCCGGGCCCTGACGTCTTTGTGCGAGTGCAGCAGCACGATGCGGGCGCGTTCCGGGCCCGATCCCGGCGTGCAGAGCGCGTGCCATGCCTGGGCGGTGTCGTCGGCGATCAGGCTTGCAACGGACGCCGGCACGCCCTCGGCGAGCGACGCCTCACGGACAAAGGCACGCACGAGCTCGCCTCGCGCAGGCTCGAGCACGAGCTGCAGTTCGGAGAACCGGGCGAGCGAGGACGTTTTCACGATGCAGACCCGTCTGATGTCATTCGGGATCGTCGAGCTGCCGATTGTACGGCGGTGTCCTGAACGAAATCTGACTCGGCTCGAATATGTCCAAAAAATGCTGAATACCTGATGCGACCCGACGTGCGTTGCAAATCGCGCAGTCTCGCGGCGCCGAGGTTGGCGCGTAGGATGGGTTGAGCCAACCGGGTCGGCGCGAAGCGTCTGCCGATGACAGGTTCCACGAAACCATCCATGCGGGCGACGCGTGCCGGCACTGGAGGCTCAGCGCTTGCTGTCTTTCACATCGGTCACAGGACGATCGCTGCCGGGCGCGGTTTCCGTGTGCCACTTGCCCTTCTCGTCCTCGTACTCGATGACCTCGGTGTGCCCCGGGGCCCTCTGCTCCTCGGCGGCGGCCCTGGCGGCCGCCAGCGCGTCCGCATGAGTGGGGAAGGGCTCGGAGAATACGCCGTCGACCTTGTAGGCCCAGCCGCCGTCGTGCTGAACGATTTGATACGTCACGTGAGCCATTGATCCACCTTCGGGTCGGAGGGGTGTTCTGAAGACCGATCGTATCGCAACGAGTGTTACGGTGACACCCATTAGCCGGCCCCTCGTCAAGGGCCGCCGGCCGAGAACTGCCGCGTGGCGCAACGCGTCCTATGCGATATGATCCGGTCACCGTAACCGCCGCACACAAACCTGCTCGCCGAGCACGCGAGGGCTGCGGGGTACGACACATCCGCGAGATCCTGCGCACGGGCTGAGACGAAGGAGCGGCGGTTGATCTACATCACCGAAATGGCGTTTGCGGACCCGTCTCGCCTCGCGGAATGGCATGCGCACTACCTGCGCAACATCGCGAACCTGCAGACCGTTCCGGGATTCCTTGCCTCCCAACGCTTCGAGTCGCTGGCCGACACGCCGTCGCCCTACAGCGCCATGCATGAGATCGCGTCGGCCGACGTGTTCGAGAGTGCGATCTACAAGCAGCGAGGCGGACGGGCGTCGAACGGCGAATGGCAGAAGGACATGATCAACTGGCACCGCAATCTCTACAGCGGCCTCGATGCAACGCCTGAGGTCGCGGACCACGCGTACCTCCTGTTCATCGACGAGACGCGCGACGTCGCCGAACGCGAGATCGCGTTGCCGCCCGGGGTCCGCATTCATTGGCTCACGCTTGTCGGCCTCGACCGGACCATCCCGCACCGGGGCATCGCCGTGATCGACGACGCCGGCGCGATGCTCGCGACCGCCAAGGTCGACAGGCGCGTCAAGGTCTTCCGGCCGATCACGAAGAAAATTCGCCAGAGCAGGATCGTCACGTGAGCGCCGCGCTGCGCGAATGTAGGGTGGGCAAAGGCGCGCTCTTGCGCGACGTGCCCACCGCCAATTTCTCCGCGCACTGCGCCGCGGACGGTGGGCACGGCGCGCCTCCAACGTTCCGAGTGCGACGAACGTTCACAGCTGCGCGCCTTTGCCCACCCTACGATGATCGCACTTGAGCGAGTATGCTCCCGGAGCGGATCCGGCACATGTTCGACACAACATACACAGAACGTACTCCTTGGGAGAATCCGGAATGCCAAGACACCACCTCTTCGCGGCTTGCGCCGTGCTGCTGCTCCTCGCCCAAGGCGCCGGCGCGGTCGCGCAAACCTATCCGGACCGCCCGATCCGCCAGATCGTGCCCTATGCATCCGGCAGCGCCGCCGACGCGCTCGCGCGCGTGGCGGGGGACAAGCTGGCGCAGGTCCTGGGCCAGCCGGTCGTCATCGACAGCCGGCCCGGCGCCAACAGCATCATCGGGGCGGAGGCGGCCGCTCGCGCCCCCGCCGACGGCTACACCTTCGTCCAGCTCAACGACGCGGCGTCCACGCTCAACGTCGCGCTCTACCCGAAGCTGCCCTACAGCACGCTGAGGGATTTCGCGCCGCTCACCCGCGCCGGCAGCTTTGCGATGGTGCTGGTGGTGAACCCGGCCGTGCCCGCGGTCACCGTCGAGGAATTCCTGGCCTGGGCGCGCGCGGGGAAGGACATCAATTTCGGGTCCGGCGGTATCGGGAGCGCGCAGCATGTGCTGATGGAGATGCTCATCCACGCGACGGGGCTCCGCCTGACGCATGTGCCGTACCGCGGCGTCATCCCGGCGATGAACGATGTCGTTGCCGGGCACATTCCGGTCATGGTCGTCGGGCTTGCCGGCTCGCTCGGCGCCATCAGGTCCGGGCTCCTGCGCGCGATCGCCATGACCGGCCCGAAGCGCGCAGCCGAGCTGCCGGACGTGCCGACGCTGGCCGAAAAGGGCATCGCGGGATTTCCGGCCGAGCCCTGGACCGCGTTCTTCGCGCCGGCGGCGACACCGGCTTCTATCCTCGCGAGACTGAGTAGCGGTCTGGTCGAAACGTTGAATGACGCGGGCGTGCGAGAGAAACTGAAGGCCGTGATGGAAGTAGAGACCAGCACGCCCGACGCCTTGCGGGGCATGGTCGAGCGCGACATCGACCGTTACGGCAGGCTGGTGCGCGAGGTCGGGATGAAGGCGGAGTAGGGGACAGGAGCGGGGCTGCGCTTCCGCGCTACGGTCCTGCCGAAGAAGGCGGCGCCCGTGCTCCCGCAGGTGGCCCTGCGACCAATGCACGAAATAGGCGGCAAGAGCTGCGTCATCCTTGCGGACGCTTAACCCATGCCGCGCTTGCTCCACGGTTTCGCCTGTGCTCGATCCGGGCTACGCTTGCCGATCTGCCCTACGGGGCTGCGTGATCTTGGAGCCGAAATGACAACCGGGAGCACTGCCGGATATCTGCCGGGCGATCCGCGCTACGGGCTGAGCGGCGAGTCGCTGAAGAACTACTACCGCACCAAGCCGGCCCAGTGGGCGATCTACTGCTGGGACAAGCCGGGGACGCAGGACACCCGTCGCGCCCTGCTGCAGGGTCAGAAGAGCTACGTCAAGAATTTCGGCGAACGCGTCATCGGCTACGGCCATTTCGTTTCCGACGACGGCCGCGACACGCTGGGGACGTCGTTCTTCATGCAGCTCGACGACCGTGCGGCGGCGGACAAGTTTCTGGCCGATGAGCCGCTGAACAAGGCCCGCGTCTACCAGCGCGTCGAAATTCACCGCTGGTCGAACAGCTTCCAGAAGCGCGCGGCCGACTATCGCCGCAAGGGCATGCAGCAGTTCCTGTGCACGGGACCCAAGACCGGCACGCCCGAGTTCTTCCGCGAGCACCTGCACGCGCACGAGTCATACTTCGCGTCGTACGGCGACAGTTTCATTTTCCGCGGACCGATCCGCTCAGCCGATGGCGCCGACAACATCGGCACCGCGCTGCTGCTCGAGCTGCCGGACCGGGCGGCGGCGGATGCGTTCTGGAACAATGAGCCGTTTGCCAAGAACGGCGGGGATCAGAGGGACGCGCGCATCACGCGGTGGGTGTTCGGGGATTGAGAGGTGCGATGCCCATTAACGACCTGACCGCCGACGAGATCCGCAGGCTGCTCGACCTCGAGCCCAACGCCACCTGCGGCTTCGTGCGCCTGACGTTCGTGGACCAGCGCACAACGCCGTAGCTAGCTTCATTCGGACTAAGCCCGATCAATCCACTTACTTTGTCGCGGTCAATTGCTCCGAACTCCCTCGCTCGAAAACAAATCCGCCCGAAGATATTTGAAGACGATAGCCGAATGCCGCCGTGATCAACATCATGATGATCAGGGCGGCCAGCATCGCTACTTTATTTTTGCTCAGGCCGCTCTTTTTTTGCGTGACGTTTAAATTGATGCTATTGATAACAACCTCCTCGTTACCAGTCAAGGTAACAGAACGGTAACGCATGGCATTGTTGAAGAGCTTCGAGTGGTATCGGAACGTGGGAGGCTATCGCTTGGCTTGGAGGCCGCAGCGAGGCAAGAGCGCTTTTTGGATCAATGAACCAAGCGACGATTGGTCAAGCGGACACGAAATCGATCGATCGGCGAAGCTCGAAATTTCGACAGGGCAGGGTCGCGGTGAAAAGCGTATTGCGGCGCGTGGAATGTATGTTGCGCATACTGTTCAGATCTTGAATCGCGGCAAGCCAGACGAGCTATCTAGTTTCGAGATAGTACGTCCCTTTGAGTCTAACGAGCTAGTTTCGCTGAATCTCCTCCAAACTGGAGGCAGCCCGCAGGGTTGGCTAAGTTTCGCAAATAGATATGGAATGATTGGTCGTCAGTCGGCACTCGACCATTGGTTTTTAACTGGAAGGGGCGCCGGGAAAGACAAGCGATGGTTCATTTGCGAAGTGGAGCACGAAGGTGAATGGCATCATCTAAGGAACGTTCTGCGCAGAATTTATCGCTATTTCCCCGCAATCAAGAAGCGCGACTCAAAATCTCTCTCAAAATTCATCACTTGGGATTCTGACGATGTTGTTAGGGAAGAGCGGGGCCCAATTTTGGGGAGGGCTAATATTCGAATGGCGATTGCAATGCGCGGGAAGCGTGGCTTCAAAAGTCATTACTTTGAGCACATGAAGCGTCCGGACCTATTTGTCCCAGCGGCGTTTGTGCTCAGGGACGAAATTAATGGATACATGGAGAAGGCTCTTTCCCTTCAAACATCATTTGACCCAAAGACTTTGGAATTTTCGTCTTCGCTACGATACGGGTCTTTGGGTGCGGCGCTCGTTGCCGAAGCTGTTGAATTCATGGCCGGACATTTCGAGGCGCGTCAGTGTGCAGTATGTGGATCTTGGTTCCGCGTCGGCACTGGCCAGATGCGCGCAGATCGCCGTTTTTGTTCGGCAGCCTGCAAGATGCGCGACTACCGAGCAAGAAAATCCAAACAGCGTCAAAAACAACAAGCCAGCTGAATGCCATATTTTGGCTCGGCCTTTTCGCCTTCAGCTGGGCCGGATCAAGCCGCGGGCATGAGCGTGGTGCAAGTGGTAAAAAGCATGCTGTGACTACAACGCCCTATTGCTCTCCTTCACCGCCTCCGCATCCACATACACCTCGCTCCCCATCTGTCGGAACTTCTCCGACATCTGCGCCATGCCCTGCTCCTTGTCGTTCAACGTCGCCGCGTAATCCCGCACATCTTGCGTAATCTTCATCGAGCAGAATTTCGGCCCGCACATCGAGCAGAAATGCGCCACCTTGTGCGCTTCCTTCGGCAGGGTTTCGTCGTGGTACTCGCGCGCGGTGTCGGGATCGAGCGAGAGGTTGAACTGGTCGTTCCAGCGGAAGTCGAAGCGCGCGCGCGAGAGCGCGTCGTCGCGGATCTGCGCCGCCGGATGGCCCTTCGCCAGGTCGGCGGCGTGCGCCGAGATCTTGTAGGTGATCACGCCTTCCTTGACGTCGTCGCGGTCGGGCAGGCCGAGATGCTCCTTCGGCGTCACGTAGCACAGCATCGCGCAGCCG
>WNFV01002952.1_pt1 | contig 23566 bp, 25 predicted proteins | sample 5400101 | NCBI WGS metagenome assembly WNFV01 (sample SAMN13153361, study PRJNA577476) | soil metagenome | isolation source: 115 cm soil or saprolite under grassland replicate 1 | place: USA:California | collected 2016-06-15 | reverse complement strand
CCGGTGGCGCGCCGTTCAGCGCCATGACGACGATCGACGCGCTCTATCCCGAGCGCCCGGACCGCACCAATCACTGATTTGCCGGGGTGGCCGGTTTTTGCCGCGCTATGCACGGTGAATACAGGCCACGTCTTTAGCCGATCGGACGCCCGCGCAGGGTGCGGACCATGCGCAGGGCCTCGTCGGCGTAGTAGCCGGACTCCTGTTCGGCGTTGCCCGCCACCAGCACCGCGTAGGTGGCGAGCTGGTCGCGCCGCATCGCGATGAACAGCAGCCGCTGGTGCAGGCCATGCTTGGTCTTGCCGGTGGCCTTCACCGCCTTGGCCTGGTAGTGGGCATCGAAGCGCCGCGGCTTGCCCACGTCGAGGTCCTCGAACCCCGGCAGCGCTTCGGCGGCCTGCCGCGCGTACTCGCCGAGCGGGAACTCGATCGCCTCGCTCGTCCGGTCCGCCGAGATCGAGACCGCGACGAGGCGGTCGGGCGACATCAGCAGCGTGCTGGTGCCGCGACGATCCGCGCGCCAGCCGGGCGGGCGTCCGATCGCGAAACCGGCCCTGTGATTGACGTACTCGTGCCACCCCGCAGGCAGCTTCGGCAGCTTGTCGACGGTCTCGGGGCGCTGCTGGGGCGGCTTGAGCTCGTCATCGCCGCACCCGATCGCCCCGAACAGTCCGATGACGGCGACCAAAGCCGAGACCAGGTGCGGGACACGGGGCCGCATCGCCGCAGTCTCCCAGCCGCGGCCCGCGGAACTACGTCTTGTGCTTCGCCTTGACCTTCTCGGTGTCCGAGACACCGCTCAGGCAGCTTGCGTTCTCGCCGATGCGGGCGCGGTAGAGGAAGATCGTCTTGACCTTGGTCTGGGTCAGGAAGTTGCCCTGGGTGTCGAGGGTGAGCGTGCGGCCGGACTTCGGCGCCGTGGGGGGCTGGCAGGCCGACAGACAGGAGACCCGCCCGGCCCCTGGATCGCGATCAGTCGGTCGAGGCCAGCTCCTGCGTCAGCGCGTCGACGACGGCGGGGTCGAACTGGGTGCCGGCGTTGCGGCGTAGCTCCTCCACCGCCTCCCAGAGGCCCAAGGGGGTGGCACGGTATGGCCGTGGCGACGTCATCGCGGCGAAGGCGACGCAGACGGCGATGATCCGCGCGCCGAGCGGGATCTCCTCGTCGGTGAGGCCGTCGGGGTAGCCGCTGCCGTCAAAGTGCTCGCAGCTTGTCCGCACCAGCTCGGCGACGTGACCCAGCGCCGGTGCGGCGCTCAGGATCTGCCCGCCGACGACGGGGTGCGATCGAATCACCGCCCATTCTTCCTCGGTCAGCGCCGTCTTCTTCTCGAGAATCGCCTCCGGGACGGTGCGCCTGCCAGCTCGCCGAGCGGTGCTGGCGCTGCCTGCGCGTCGCGAGTCGGTGGTTTGCGAGCTTGAACGCGAGGCCTGGATCTGAAGCGTCGTCGGGAAGCGCGACCGCACCATGAGCGGGCTCGATCAAGAGGTCGTCGTCGTCCTCGACGAGCGACGAGGTCGCGGCTATCACGATCTCGCCGGGCTCCTGGCCCCGCGCCGGGACGAGCAGGGCGAACTGGTTCCCGTCGGCGCGATACGCCCGCCCCCCCAGCGGGGCAACTGCATGGGACAGCCTCTGGGCAACGCGCCGCAGTACCGCATCGGCACCCGCGTACCCGAGACGCTCGTGTTGCGCATGCAGATCGTCGAGCTCGACCAGCACCAGGAGCTGGCGGCTGTGAGGACGCGAGAGCACGCCTGCGACGTCGGTCTCCAGCTTCAGGCGATTGAGCAACCCCGTGACCTTGTCGGTCTGGGCGTCACGGCGCTGCTCCTCGATCAGCGCGGCGCGCGCCCGGTTGCTGAGCACCAGCCATACGAACACCGACCCGATCAGCATCAGCGTTCCCCAGAAGACGGGGGAGCTGACCCTGTCCTGCACGTGGTCGTAGATGAGCAGGGCCAGCGCGGCGATCCAGAACAGCGCAGGGCCCACCACGCCTCGCCAGCCATCTGGACGGATGCCAACGCCCGTCGGCGCCACGGCCTTGCGCAGCCTCGCCCATGGGGATGCGATCCGGCGGGCGTAAGCCGGCGCGGGACCAGGGAGGTCCTGGTCACTCGGCTCTGAAAACGGCACGCGCCCCTGAGCGCGCGATAACGCCATGCACTCCCATCGGCGAGACGAAACGATTCGTGCAGCGGAACGCTACGAACTCAACGGAGCTTCTAGCGCGCCCACCGGCTAGCGGCCGCCGCCCGGAAGCGTCCGCCCCAGGCAGCGAACGTGCGACGGCACGATTCCCCAGCGCTCGTAGAAGCGCAGCGCGTCTTCGTTGCCTGCGACGACAGCCAATGCGATAAACCCGACCCCCGCGGCGGCGAGGCGCCGCTCGACCTGCTCCATCAGTAGCGAGCCGATCCCCCAGCGCCGCAGCTCGGGCTCGACCGATAGCGCCTCGAGCTCGCCCATCCGGTCGTCGGTCTCGAAACCCCAGTCGCCCTCGGTGATCCGGAAGAACGCAAAGCCGACGGGCGATCCCTCGCGCTCGGCGATCAGCAGCCAGGCGTCGCCATCTCGCATCCAGCGGTCGAACTCGCCCCGCCGCAGCTGCCAGGAGTCCTCCGCGCGCCGAAAAGGGACGACATCTCGGACTTCTCCGGCAACCTCGGCGTGGTACTCGTGCATCGCTCGCCACAGCGACTCGACGTCGTCGAGGCGCTCGGGCCCCGCCTCGACGATCTCGACCTCGGGCGGTCCTGTCTGATCTGCGGCCACGCCGCCGCGAGCCTATAGGTGGGCGGTCAATCCTTCACTAGGCGACCGAGGCGATCGCCAGGCCTAAGCACGGGCCGAGCTTAGGGCGGAGACGAGGGTCAGGCGCGGCGCAGAACGGTGATCTTCCCGACCACGCGGTCCACCGTGAAGCCGCTGCCACTCGCCTCGGCAACGACTCGGCGTGGACCGAGCTCGGGATCGATCGAGTCGTCGAGGGCGACGGTCGCTTCGCTGGTCAGGTGCGGTTGCCAGCACTCGAAGTCCCGGCGCACGCCCTCGTAGCGATGGTCGCCGTCGATGAACAGCAGCCCAATCCGGTCGATCCATCCCGCGCATGCAACCTCGCTCGGCAGGTTGACGAGCCGGACCCGATCCGCCGTGTTCGCGCGAAGCATCGTCCGGTAGAAGGCCACCCGATCAGCGGGACCGAACTGCGCGCCGAGCACGCCGGTGAACTGCTCGTGCGGATCGATCGCATAGACGGGCACCGACGCTCCCGTCGCCAGCGCCACGGTCGAGCGCCCCCTGTAGCTGCCGACCTCGACGATGCAGCCCTCATCCACTTGCCGAGCGAGCTCGTGAAGGAGCTCGGCCTCCTCGGTCGAGAGCATGACCTCGCCCTCGGTGTGCGCGAGCGCCTCGTGGAGGTCCATCACGAGCCGATCGTAGTCGTCATCATTCACTGCTCGATCAGCGCGCCCATCTGGCCGGGCCTGATGTGCCACTCTCGACGCCCTAGCGGCAGTGCTCCTCGAGCTCGGTGGCGGTGGCCGGCTCGTTGAAGGTGAACAGCCAGCAGGAGGGCGAAGTCATCTGCCACGCCACCGATCCGGGCCCGCTTGCCGAGCTGAGATCGATCCGGCCACCCTCCGCGGTCACACTCGCCGCGGTGATCGTCACGTCCTCCGGTCCATGTGGCATGCGGATCGGCTGTGTTACCGGCTGGCCGTCGAGCTGCGGAGTGCCGCGGTAGCAGAGCAGCGTGTAGGGACGGTCCTTGGTGAAGTGATAGTGGTAGCCCAGCCCGTCGCTCGAATGTCCGTTGCACCCGTCGAGGTGACGCGGCTTCGAGCCATCGGGCTCCCGGTAGCCGTAGATCGGGAAGCCGTCGAGCGCGTAGCCGGCCAGCGCTCCCTTCGAGCCGAGCTCATGCAGCAGACAAGGCGAGCCGTAGTGATAGTGGTAGTCGTCGGCCCCGCCCGCGTGCCCGCCACAGTCATCGAGCTCGCCGGTCAGCTCAGGGTCGTGCTCTGGGGAGTAGATCCCGGTGCCGTCGGTCGGGTTGAAGATCGGCACGCCGTTGACGGCCACGGCTGTGGCGTTTTGACCGCTCGTCGGAGTCGGCTCCTCCGCGATGTGCGGCCTGAGCGGAATCTTGAACACGTTGGAGCCACCGTAGGGCTGCGGCAGGGGGACCTGCTGGATCCAGCGCGTGATGCCGACCATCACCTCGTGGTTCGGCAGTCCGTTGGAGCCGACCAGCAAATAGCCCCCTTCGCAGCTGAGTGTGAGCTGGCTGCGGAATCGCCGGAACGCCGCCCGGTGCGTGGCGCAACGCGACTTCTTGTCCGCGCCGGCCGCGGCGCTCGCCCCCGTAGCGAAGCCGGGTTCGGCTCGCGGGCCGGACGTCGCGATTGCGAGCACGGCGAAGGCCAGAAGTAGGCCCCCGAAAAGGCCCCGGCTACCGACTCGCGCCATCCTCGACCAACTTTGCGCCAGCGGCGTGTTTGTCGAGCACGAGGTCAGGGACGATAGGGCTATCTTCCGCTGCGCGGTGAAGAAGCACGTCTTGATCCTTGGGGCCGGTTTCGCGGGGCTGGAGCTGGCGACGCGACTCTCCGACTCGCTCGCCGACGAGCTTCGCATCACGGTGATCGACCAGAACGAGTCGTTCAGCTTCGGCTTCTCGAAGCTTGACGTCATGTTTGGCCGCAAGACGGCGGAGGATGTTCGGCTGTACTACCGCGACATCTCCAAGGACGGGGTCGAATTCCGCCAGGAACGCGTGACCTCGATCGACCCGGAGAGCCGGCGCGTGACGACGGACGAGGACTCGTATGAGGCCGACGTCCTCGCCGTCGCGCTGGGCGCCGACTACGACTTCGCTGCCACGCCGGGCTTCGAGCAGGGCGGGTTCGAGTACTACTCGATAGCCGGAGCCGAGCGACTGCGCGACGCCCTCCCCGACTTCGACGCAGGAAAGCTCGTCATCGCGATCCTGGGCCACCCCTTCAAGTGCCCGCCCGCGCCGTTCGAGGGCGCGCTCCTGCTCCACGACAGCCTGGTCCAGCGGGGGATCAGGCAGGCTACGGAGATCACGGTGTATGGGCCAATGGCGGCGCCGGTGCCGATAACCGGGGAGGTCTCGCAGGGAATCCTCGGCGCCCTCGGGGAGCGAGCGATCGAGTACATGGCCAAGCAGCTCGTGGTCAGCATCGACACCGAGAGCCGCGTGGCCCGGCTCGAGAGCGGCGAGACCGTGCCGTACGACCTGTTCATCGGGATACCCGTCCACCGCGTGCCCGAGGTGGTCGAGCGCTCGGGACTCGCCGTCGACGGGTGGGTGCCCGTCGACCACGCCAACCTGGCGACCCGCTTTGCCGGCGTCTACGCCCTGGGCGACGTCGCCGGCGCGCCGGTGGCAAAGGCGGGCGTTTTCGCCGAGGCCGCCGCCCGGGTCGTGGCCGACGACATCGCCGCAGGCCTTCGCGGCGTCGAGCTCGAGCGCCCCTACGAGGGCGCCGGGAGCTGCTATCTCGAGTTCGGCCGTGGGAGCGTCGCAAAGGTCGAGGCAAACTTCCTCGGCGGGCCTAAGCCGACGGCACGGCTGGTCGGGCCCTCCCGCGAGCTCGCAGCGGAGAAGCAGGAGTTCGGCTCCACCAGGCGAGAGCGCTGGTTCGGGTGAGCGCTGCCGGGCCGAAGGTCCCGCCGCCTGCCGAGGAGACGGCGCGCGTCCGCGCCGTCCAAGACAAGCACGCCGGCGGTTATGACCGCCAGATCTCGTTCTTCGAGCGGATCCTGTTCGGCGGCGGCCGCGAGTGGGTCTGCTCGCGGGCCCGCGGGCGCGTTCTCGAGCTCGCCGCCGGAACCGCCCGGAACCTGCCCTTCTATCCGGACGACGTCGAGCTCACCGGGATCGAGCTGAGTCCCGAGATGCTCGAGCTCGGACGCGAGCGCGCGCGGGAGCTGGGCCATCTCGCCGATCTGCGCCTCGGCGATGCCCAGGCGCTGGAGCTCGAGGATGCGAGCTTCGACACCGTCACCTGCACTCTCGGCTTCTGCACGATCCCGGACACGACGGCCGCGGCGCGCGAAGCGTTCCGCGTGCTGCGTCCCGGCGGCGAGCTGCTGATGCTCGAGCACGTGCGCAGCCCCGCCCGCGTGGTTCGCGGCGGCCAGCGGCTTCTGGAGCCGCTCGCCGTTCGCTTCGAAGCCGATCATCTGCTGCGCGAGCCGCTCGACTACCTGCCGGGCGTGGGCTTCCAGATCGACGAGGTTCACCGCTCGAAGTGGGGGATCGTCGAGCGGCTGCGGGCGCACAGGCCACTGAGCCAGGCGTCGTGACCGCAAACCTCTACGCCATGCCCGCCTCGCACCCGAGCATGGCCGCGGCGCTGATGCTCGAACGCAAAGGCGTCGAGTACGAGACGACGTGGCTGCTGCTGCCCTTTACGGGTCCGATCCTCCGCCTGCGAGGCTTCCCGCGGAGAACTGTTCCGGCGTTGCGCATCGACGGTCGCAGGATCCAGGGATCACGGGAGATCTCCGCCGCTCTGGACGAGCTCACACCCGAGCCGCCGCTCTTCCCGCGCGATGAGACGCTGCGGCGCGAGGTCGAGGAGGCCGAGCGCTGGGGCGACGAGGTGCTGCAGCCGGCGGCGCGCCGGATCGAGGTCTGGGAGCTCCGCCGTGACCGCAGGATGGTGGGCGCCCAGCTGGCCGACGCCCGAAGCATCCAGGGTGCGCGGCTTCTGATCAACCCGCGGCTCGCGGCCGCGACCGGCGGCCCCACGGTGGCCTGGTACGCGCGCCTGATCGGTGCCACGGACGAGGCCGTCAAGGCCGACCTGGTGGCGCTGCCTTCCATGCTCGACCGCGTCGACGCGTGGATCGCCTCTGGTCTTCTGGGAGGCGAGCAACCGAACGCGGCCGACTTTCAGATCGCTCCAAGCCTCAGCTTGCTCATGACCGTCGACGAGCTGCGACCGGCGATCGAGGCGCGAGCCGCAGGCCGCCTCGCGCAGTCGCTGGTCCCCGAATATCCGGGTCGCTCGGTCGGGGTGCTGCCCCAGGAGTGGCTGGCGGAGGCGGCGCTGCGTTAACCGCGCCTGCTGCAACTACGAACGCCCCGACCAGGATTCGAACCTGGGACCTACTCCTTAGGAGGGAGTCGCTCTATCCGACTGAGCTATCGGGGCAGGGACCCATTATCGCCACACGACCGCGCACCATCCAGTGCAACGGCTCGCCGGATGCTCAGCCGCCCTGGTCTTCGTCGCCGGGCTCGTCGTAGAGGCTCTCCGATGCGACCTGGTTGAGGCGCCGGTCCCAGAGGCGGATCTCGAGGAAAAGGTCGTCGCCGAAGCCCTTGACGGCGTCGACGGCGATCAGCGTGAAGCGCCCCTCGTGGATCGGGGTCTGGTCGATGACGTCGCTGCCGAGCTCGGCGGTCGCCGCGATCGCGCCGCGCACGAGGGGCAGGCCCCAGACCAGCGTGATCTCGCCCCCGCGTCCGGCGTCGGCGTGCCACGTCCCGATCACGTCCTCGTTGATGTCGATCTTCCAGTCGGGGTTGTCGTCCGCGATCACGTCGGTGAAGTCGGCCGTGGCCCTCAGATCGGCGGGTTCGTCCTCGTCGGTCGGGCGCTCGAACGAGACGTGGCCGAAGAACTCGATCGGCGCGCTGCCCTCCTGCTCGGGAGAGCGCCCCGTCACCGGCAGGTACACGCGGCCTCCCCAGCCGCGCTCGGGAAAGAAGAACAGCGACTCCGCGTCAAGCGACGCGCCGGCCTCGTCGGCGAGCTTGCGGCACGCGGTCTCGAACTCGTCGCGGACCTGCTCCGCCCAGCGCCCGTACGGCAGCCCCTCCTGCGCCGAGTCGGCGACGAAGCGGGGAATCGGGCGAGCGACGGGCGGGCTCACGGCGGCGGAGGCTACTCGAGCGCCCCGCGCAGGTCGGCCGCGGCGCGCTCGGGCGGATAGACGTTGATGTCGACGCCGGTGCCCATCTCGAACCCGGCCCGGATCGTGAGCCGAGGAACGACGTCGACGTGCCAGCCGAACTGATCGGCGCCCCGCGGCGCGGTTCGCACCCAGAGGTTGAGCTGCGGCGGCGCGCCGAAGAGACGCGGCAGCGCGTTGAGCGCCGTGCGGATCATCGCCGTGCCGGTGCCGTCCTCGGCCTCGAAGCTCGGGCCGGGACGGCGCGGGATGACGCGAAGCTCGAACGGAGATCTCGACGCCCAGGGGCAGACGAGCAGCGCCTCGTCGTCGATCGCGACGAGCCGTTCGCGGCGTCGCACCTCCTCGGCGGCGAGGTCGGAGAGCAGATTGCCACCCATCGTGCGCTCGTGGTAGGCGCTGAAGCGCTCGCGCTCGCGGGCCACCGCGGCGGGCACGAACGGGAGGGCGTAGAGCTGAGCGTGGGTGTGCTCGAGCGACGCTCCGGCATCGGGGCCCTCGTTGACGATCAGGTGGAGGTATGCCGCATCCCCGTGAGCGCGCATGCGCTCGCGCCACGCCGCCACGGTGCCGGCGAAGCGCTCGTCGTCGAGCTCGGATAGCGACGCGACGTGCTCGGGGGCGCTGACGATCACCTCGTGGGCGCCCTCCGCGGGCCGGCGCGAAAACAGGTCCGGCGCTCGCTCGCGGGCCGAGGCGCGCAGCGGGTCGGCGGCGCTCGCCAGGCCGGACTCCGCCGGGTCCCCGGCACCTTCGCCGCCGCCCGTGCCCAGCACCGGGTAGAGGTTTGGCACCGCGCGGGCGGTCCAGCCCGGCGTGTCGGGCTCGCCGCCACCCGGCCTCGCCGCCCAGACCTCCGGCGGCGTGCGGTCCTCGCGTCCCTCGCAGAACGGGCATTCGGCGCCGCCCGAGGCCGCGGGAATGCCGGAGCGATCGAACGCGTCGGGGCGCTCGGCGCGCCCCGGGGCGAGCACGGTGCGAAGTCCCGTGAGCTGGTCGAGCCTGATCTCGGGCCCGCTCACGTCACCGCCCCGCGACCGCCTTGTGCATCTGGATGTGCTCGATTCCCTCCTGCATGAACCGCTCTCCCTCCGGGACATAACCGCAGCTCGCATAGAAGGGCTCGGCCCGTGTCTGGGCATGGAGCACAACCTCACGCGCGCCGAGCCGCACCGCCTCCGCCTCGGCGACGTCGAGCAGAGCGCGGCCGACGCCCCCACCCCGCCGCTCGGCGGCGACCGCCATGCGCCCGAGCCGGCACTCCCCATCGTCGAAGATGAACAAGCGGCAGGTGGCGATCACGTCGCCGTCCTCGTCGATGGCGACGACGTGGGCCGCGCGGTCGTCGCGCCCGTCGAGCTCGGCCTCGCGGGAGACTCCCTGCTCGTCGCAGAACACGCGAACGCGCAGCTCGAGCGCCGCGTTCACCTCGTCGCGATCCCGGGCGACCCTGTGGACGACGCGGCTCAGCCCGGCGGCCCCGACCGGGGCGCGCCCCCGCCGCCGCTCGACGCCTCCAGAGCTTTGATGATCGGAGTGACGAGGTCCATCGGCAGCGGGAAGACGATCGTCGAGTTCTGGTTGACGCCCAGCTCGAGCAGGGTCTGCAGGTAGCGGAGCTGCATCGTGGCCGGGTTGCGGCTGAAGATATCCGCGGCCTGGGAGAGCTTCTCCGCGGCCTGGAACTCGCCGTCGGCGGCGATGATCTTGGCGCGCCGCTCGCGCTCGGCCTCCGCCTGGCGGGCGATCGCGCGCTGCATCTCGGCAGGCAGCTCGACGTCCTTGACCTCGACCGTCGTCACCTTGATGCCCCAGGGCTCGGTCTGCTCGTCGATGATCCGCTGCAGCTCGGTGTTGAGGCGCTCGCGCTCGGAGAGCAGTGAGTCCAACTCGGCCTTGCCGAGCACCGAGCGCAGCGTTGTCTGGGAGATCTGGGACGTGGCCAGCAGGAAGTTCTCGATCTCGGTGATCGCGCGGTTGGGGTCGATTACCCGGAAGTAGGCGACCGCGGTGACCCGCACCGTTACGTTGTCGCGGGTGATCACCTCCTGCGGCGGGACGTTCAACGTCACTGTCCGCAGGTCGACCCTGACCATCTTGTCGACGATCGGGATCAGCAGGATCAGCCCTGGTCCCTTCTGCGCGATCAGCCGCCCGAGCCTGAAGATCACCCCGCGCTCGTACTCGCGAAGGATCCTGATCGCGGACGCGAGCAGGATGAACAGGAAGACGACGAGGATCCCGATGATCGCGAGTGCAGCTCCCACTACCCAGCTCCTTCCTCAGCTTCCTCGGCCGTCTTCGCGGCCTCCGTCCCGGCCGGCCGGACGACCAACGTGAGGCCGTCGACCGACTCGACGCGGACTCTATACCCGCGATCGAGCGTGGTGCCGTCGTCGACCGGGCGCGCCCTCCACAGAGCGCCCTCGACGAAGACCTGGCCGACCGGCGCCAGCGGAACGCGCACCTCGCCCACTTCCCCGACCAGCTCCTCCCACCCGGTCCTCGGTCGCTCGCGGTTGGCGAGCACGGCGCGCTGGACCGCGAACGCGATGAAGCCGCCGAGCAGCAGACCAGCGGCGATGACGACGGGGACCGAAACTCCGAGCGCCTCGGAGTCGGTGTCGTAGAGCAGCAGGCCCGAGACGACGAGCGCGCCGACCCCGGCGGCGCCGAGGATCCCATGGGTGGGCAGGTGGGCCTCGGCGACGATCAGCCCCACTCCGGCGACGATCAGTACGACGCCGACCAGCGTGACGGGCAAGAGCGCCGTCCCGTAGGCCCCGAGCAGCAGCGACAGCGCCCCAAGCACGCCCGGGGCGATCGCGCCTCCGCCCGCGAACAGCTCGATCGCGAGCCCGACGAGCCCCGCGATCAGCAGCAGGTAGGAGACGGTGGGGTTGACGAGGATCTGGAGCAGGTCGTACTGGAGCGGCATGTCGTGTTGCTCGATCACGAGGCCGGCCGTCTCGAGGCGCTGGGCCTTGGGGCCCTGGACCTCGAAGCCATCGAGCCGGTCGAGCAGGTCGCGCTCGCTCGGAGCGATGACGTCGGTCAGGCCCCTTGCTTCGGCCTCTGAGGCGGTGACGCTCACGGCTTCCTTAACCATCTGGTCGGCGAGGTCGCCGTTGCGCCCGTGGCCCTCGGCGAGCGCCCGCACGTAGGCGCCGGCGTCGTTCTCGATCTTCTGACCGAGAACATCGTCGACGTCGCCGCCACCGAGCGAGACCGGCGACGCGGCGCCGATGTTCGTCTGCGGCGCCATCGCCGCGACGTCGGCCGCCTCGACGATGAAGACGCCGGCCGACGCCGCGCGCGCCCCGTTCGGCGTCACGTAGACGATCACGGGCATCGGCGCCGCAAGAATGTCCTGCACCATCTCGCGCATCGAGGTATCGAGCCCGCCGGGCGTGTCGATGCGCAGGATCGCGACGTCGGCGTCGGCGTCGGCCGCGTCGTCCAGCGCCTCGCCGAGCCAGCGCTGGGTCGCCGGGTCGATCGTCCCCGGGATCTCGATCGAGTAGGCGACGCCGTTCCCCTCTTCCTGAGCCGCGCCGCCGCCCGCGAGACCGAGGAGCCCCGCTGCGACAAGCAAACCGGAGAGGGCGAGTCGAAGCCGCCGCATCGTGACCTGAATTATCCGCTTCGCGGGTCGCTAGCGGGCGTAACGATCGATATCGGCGGCGAGCTCCTGCTCGTCGGCGTAGGCGCCGCGGCGCACGTAGACGAGCTTTCCGTCCGAGTCGTAGAACGCCGTCGCCGGGAACTCCGTCGGCGCGTCGAAGACCGCCGCGACCTCCAGCTTCGGGTCGAGGTAGCTCGGGTAGGGCACCGGCAGCTCGTCGAGGAACTCCGTGGCCGTCTCCTCGCCGTCGTTGGAGTTGACGCCCAGGAACGCGATCTTCGTGCCGTGCCTGGCGGCCAGCGACTGAAGCCAGGGGAACTCGGCGCGGCACGGGCCGCACCAGGAGGCCCACTTGTTGACGACGACGGGATAGCCGCGGAGCTCGTCGAGCCTGGACTCGAAGGCCTCGGCGCCGCCGTCGAGCAGCTCGTTTGCCTGGTCGTGCAGCGCGGCGAGCTTCGGTGGCGAGCCGCGCAGCGCGGCCTCGTAGTCGGGCGCCGCGCCGCCCCCACCGTCATCGCTCCCGCAGGCGGCCAGCGCGAGCACTGCGGCAAGCGCGAAAAGGCTTGCGGCAACTCGAAAAGAACGGTGTCGAGCGGTCATTCGGGGCGACTCGGTGGGTATAGTTAGTGACGGTCCATCCGAATCTGGACCCGCGGGGACCCCGGATCGGGATTACAGGCGCCCGGCTTCGGCGAATCTCCAGCGAGCTTACTGCGCTCCCCGCCGCTGCATGGATCACTGGCACCGGGGGGCGCCGGACCAAGGCTTCATGGCTGACACCACCGACGTCGCCGCGAGCGCGGCCAAGGCGCTCACCAGCGCCGAGATAGAGCGAGCGAGCGAGTTCGCCCGCGAACCGATCCTGCTCGACGGCGAGAGTCCCGACGTGCTGGCGCCGGGGACGGCGCGGCGGCGCGGCGTCGACGCGGCACTCGAGGAGCTCGCCGACGGCGCCGAGGCCCCGTCGATCGAGTGGCGGCGCGACTTCTCGCTGGTGCTCGGGCTCGAGCGGCTGCTCGCCGAGGACGAGCCGGAGCTCGCCGACGGGGCCAAGCTCGATCCGCACCAGGTCGATGTCCTGTCGGGAACGCTCGCGGCGCTGGTCACCGAGCTCGAGCGCTCCGGCGCCAACGGCCGCTCCAACGGCGCCGCAATCGCCCGCGCCGTCGTCGAGGCGCCGGAGAACGGCGGCGCCGCGGCCGGAGACGGCGAGGTTGACCTCGATTCCGATGAGGTCCTGGCGCCCGACGAGGAGCCGCTCGACTGGGAGGAGCCGGGCGCCGAGGACGAGGAGGTCATCGAGGAGGCTCCCGAGGATCCCGGCGCGGGTCGCAGGTTCTGGTTCGAGCACGCGACTGGGTCCGGGAAGACCGTTGCCGCGATGGGCTTCGTCGAGGCGTCGCGGACCGGAGGCGTGCTGATCCTCACCCACCGCCGCAACCTCGTCGACCAGTTCATCGGTGAGATCTCGGACCGCGGCTACAAGGAGCGCCTCTCGCCGGCGCTGCTCGACGGCGCCGACCACCCGTACGGCCCCGTGACGGTCGAGACCTACCAGTGGTTCGTGCGCAACGCGAGCCGCGTCTCGGACGCCTACTCGATCGTGATCTGCGACGAGGCCCATACCGCGCTCGGCGAGAAGACGAGCGCCTGCATTCGGCGCTGGCAGGGCCCGGTCTTCATCGGCATGACGGCGACCGGGGCGCTGATCGCTCGCCACGTCGCCGACCTCTTCCCGACCCAGACCTCGCGCTTCGACCTCGCCCAGGCGGCGCGGCGCGGTGTGATCTCTCCGCTGCGCTGCATCCGCATCCCGCCCGGCCCCGGGGTGCGCACGCTTGCCAAGGTGCCGCTGCGCCGCGGCGAGGTCGACCAGGACTTCGACCAGGAGGAGCTGGCCAAGCTGCTGGACCAGGGACCGTTCAACGTCGCTGTCGCCGACCTCTACCAGTCGCGGTTTCGAAAGGCTCCGGGCGTCGTCTACACCGCGGGCGTCAAGCACGCCAACAACGTCGCCGCGTCGTTCCGCGAAGCCGGTATGAAAGCGCAGGCGGTCTCCGGCGAGACGCCGAAGCGCGAGCTTGCCGAGATCCTCGCCGCCTTCGAGCGCGGCGAGGTCGACGTGCTCTGCAACGCGATGCTTCTCGCCGAGGGATGGAACTCGCCGCGCGCCACGGTCTGCATGCACCTGGCGCCGACCGCGTCGAAGCGGGTCTACCAGCAGCGCGTCGGCCGCGTGACACGGCGCGCACCAGGCAAGGAGGCGGGCATCGTGATCGACTTCGTCCACCCCGCCACGACCCACGACGAGACGATCATCACCCTTCACAGCCTGCTCGACCGCGACGTCTATCGGGGCGGGGCGATCGTCGTCGGACCCGTGCGGCGCGGGCGCGGACGGCGGGTGCGCGTGGAGCGGCGCGTGGTCCCGGTCTCCTCCGACTCCGAGCGCCGCCTCGCCATTCTCGAGCGCGACCTGTGGCGGATCGCGGTCGAGAACCTCAACTACTCGGAGCAGCACGCCTGGGCGGCGCTCGCCGGGGCGCGCGTCGCCCCCAACGGGTGGCGTCGCGCCAAGGCGATGCTCCAGCACGACCAGACCGGCGATCTGCGCCGCCGCTTCCTGCTCACCTGCGTGCAGCGCAACCGCAACCAGCAGCTGCGGCTCAAGGCGCTGGCCGAGATCGCGGCGCTGCGCGACCCCGACGCTTTCGACGAGGCGAGCGACATGGTGGGCACGTGGCCGCGCGACGAGCGCCGCGCCGGCGCCAAGGCGCTGCTCCAGGCGCTTGCCGAGCGCCGCATCGGGCGACGCGATCAGGCCCAGGCATGGGTCTGGAGGCTGGCCGCATACACCCGCGAGCTACACGAGGAATACGCCGTGCAGCGCTGGCCCGAAACCAAGCGGCTTCTCGGCCTGTTCGTCAACTCCTCAGGCCGAGCCCATGGCCGCAACGCGCGCCGCATCGTCCACGCTGCGCGCAACCAGGACCGCCGCCTCGCCGTGGCGCTGCTCGCCGCCTCGGTGGCCCACACGCCGGAGGCCGAGGAGGCGCTGCGCGGGGCGCGCATGCGGATGGCGCGCAAGCCTTCGGCGGTCGCCCGTGAGCTGCTGCGCAACTTCCCACGCTCGGGCGGCAAGCGGCGGCGGCGCAAGCGCAAGGGTGCGAACGGCGGCCGTCAGGACGGAGCGAGGGCGGCCGCCCGAGCCGACGGAGCCCGGCGCGCCGAGGGCGAACGGGACGGCGACGCGGGCGATGGCGACGACGGCGACGACGCGGCCGGCGACCGCGGCGAGGCGCTGGGCGAAGAGGGCGGCCAGGCCGAGGTCGGCGCCGCCGACGTGGACTAGGCCTCACTTGTCGACTTATCCCGTCTACGCGGGCATAACTCGACAACCTCGTAACCGAGCTTGCGCCTTCGGCCGGCTGCTTACCGCTCGTCGAGCTCGCGGACTCGTACCGCCAGGCCACGCCGCATCTCGTAGATGTCGGTGTCCCTGAGCTCGACGTCGATACCGCTCGCGCGGCCGCGCCCGCGCGTCACGGCGTGGATCACGAACGTCCCGTCTCCGCGGTCGATGATCTCCTCAGCCTCGCTTTCCCACCACTTCCAGGAGCTCACCCAGTGCCTGCCGTACCACTCGAGCACAGCGTCCCTTCCCTTGAGAACCTCGGCGTCGGGAAAGCTCTGAGGGGTATGCCACTCCACCTCGGGGTGAAGCTGCGCTAACGCGGCCTCGAAGTCGCCGCGACTGAACGCCTCGTACGCGGTCCGGAACCCGCGCGTGACGAACATGCGTCGCATGCGGCTCGCGGTCGGGAGGCGAAGGACCGCGGCATTGATCACCCCACCGAGCTTCGGAAAACGCAACAGGAACCGTTGCTCGAGCGTCCGGCGTTGCTTCACTTGGGACAACAGGGTCGCACACTGGGGCTAGCTGTCCACACGCAGGGTGACCTCACCCGCGCCGAGCGCGACTCGCCCATCACCGGACGTTTCGACCACGAGGTTCCCGCGATCGTCGATCCCGCGGGCGACGCCGTTGCCCTCGCCGGCCCCCGCCCACGCGACCTCCCGGCCCTGCAGCGCGTCGCGCTCGCGAAAGCTCGCCAGCGTCTCGTCCGCCGGTCGCACCACCCACCCCGACAGCGCCTCGTTGAGCGACGCGAGGATGCCCGGCACCGTCGCGCCGCGACCGACCGAGGTCGCCGGCCAGCGCAGCTGGGGCGGAAACTCGTCCGGCTCGATCGCGACGTTTATCCCGATCCCGATCACCGCCCAGTCGGGCGGCTGGGCCTCGATAAGCACCCCGGCGACCTTCGAGCCGTCGATCCAGACGTCGTTGGGCCACTTGACGCGACAGCTCAGCGGCGCCACCGCCTCGATCGCCTCGCACACCGCCAGTGGCACGGCGAGCGGGAGCAGCGCGTGGCGCTCGTCGAGGTCGCGCAGGATCGCCGAGTAGAGCAGTGCCTTGCCCGGCGGCGCCGACCAGGCGCGCCCGCGCCGTCCCCGGCCCGCGGTCTGCTCGTCTGCGGTCACCACGGCGCCGCTGGGGGCGCCCGCCTCGGCGAGCTCGCGGGCGCGCTCGTTGGTCGAGTCGGTCGTCCGCAGGTGGTGGCGAGGCCGGCCGAAGCCCGTCAATGTCACGCCGGACGCAGGACGACCTCGTCGTCGCGGCGCAAGCGCAGCAGCTCGGCCGCGCTGCCTCGGTTGACGGCGAGCGCGAGGCCGCGGCTCGAGTCCTCGTAGAGCAGCAGCTCGCCGGGGCCGACGTCCTCGAATGCGCGGGCGAAGGTCGCGCCCACCCGCTCGCCGGCGCTCTCGACGGCGAGCGGCTCACCGAGGCGCAGCGGGCCGCCGGCGAGGTGCTCGTGGTGGACGTTGAGGGCCACGTTGCCGAACCGGTCGGTGCGCACGACGTGGGCGACGATGCGGTCGGGCCAGATCCGCGGCGCTGGGATCTCGAGCACGTTCAGCGCGTCGGTCTCGAACGCCTCGCCGGCCTCGCGCAGCTCGTTGCCGAGCGCGAGGCTCGCCGCGACGGGCGCGAACAGGTCGCGGCCGTGAAATGTGCTCGAGGCGGGCTCGAGCCGGAACTTCGACTCGCGCAGGTCCACCGCCTCGACCGGCCCGCCGAGCCGCTCCCAGGCAAGCGAGAGCAGCCCGTTGTCGGGGCCGACCAGAACGCGGTCCTCCTCGGCGACCTTCACGGCGATCGGACGGCGCTCCGTTCCGACCCCGGGATCGACGACCGCGAGGTGGACTCCCGGCGGGGCGAACTGGAGCGAGTTGGCGAGCGCGATCGCCCCCTCGCGCACGTCGTGGCGGCGGATTCCGTGGGTGAGGTCGATCACCTGGGCGTCCGGCGCGATCCTCGCGATGACCGCGCGGCACACGCCCGCGAACTCGTCGTCGGTTCCGTAGTCGGACAGGAAGGTGATTGGCCGCACGGCCACCTGCTCAATCTAGCCCCGAGCAGCCGGCCGCCGCTTACTTCTTCTTCTTTTTCTTCTTCTTGATCCTGACCGCGTGAGTGAGGATGGCGGACTCCCCGAGATCATCGGTGACGGTGACCGTCAGTGTCGCGGTGCCGGCTTTGCCGGACCTCTTGAGCGCCTTGCGGCCCTTCTTTGGAATCGCGAGCGTTAGAACAGTCGCCGTAGCTTGCGGGACATCCGCGCTTGCCGGCGTGAGTGGCACCACCTTCTTTTTCGATGCGGCGGCCACCCGTGGTTTCGGCACCTTCGCGATCAGCTCGCCGGTGGCATTCGCGGCCGCGTTCTCGTTGCACAGCAGCGTGACCGTGACGTCGTGGAGGTTCCTCGACTTGCTCTCCCCGGCGAGGCTGCATCCCGGCGGATTGAGCGGCTGCCAATCGACCTGAGTGTCGAAGTCCGAGTTCTGCGTCAGCGCGACCGGGTTTTGCCCATTGGCGTCCATGACGATGACCTCGCCGTCGCCGCCGCCGCCGCTCGGAAACTGGGCGAAAGCGATCTTCTGGCCGTCCGGCGAGAAGACCGGTCCGCCGTCGTGGACGCCCGGGCTGTTGGTGAGTGGCTGCTGGTTCTGCCCGTCCGAGTCCATGACGACCACGTCGCCGGGCATGTCGCCGGGGGGAGCCTGGACGAACACGATCCGATTGCCGTCGGGCGAGAAGGAGGGTGTCGACTCGTCTGTGGATCCGCCCGTCAGGCGGACCTGGTTCTGGCCGGCGGCGTTCATGGTCCAGATGTTGATGCCCGTCCCGTCGTACCTCGAGAAGACGATCCGCTGACCATCCGGCGAGAAGGAGGGCTCGAAGTCCCTCTCCGGCCCGCTGGTGAGCAGCTGCCGGTTCTGTCCGTCGACGTCGATGATCGCGAGGTCCTCATTCCCGGGGGTGCTCGTCTGGTAGACGATCTGCTGCCCGCTGGGAGAGAAATGCGGGCTCGGGAAGCTGCTGGCGTCGTCTGTGACGAGGGTGGGATTGCTCCCGTCCACACCGATGACGACGACCCCCATCTTGCTGCCCGGGAGCTCAGTCGCGAACGTGACTCGCTCCCCGTCGGCCGAGAACGACGACCCGAACTGGTTGCTCGGGGAGCCGTCGGCGAGCAGCGTCTGGTTCTGACCATCGGGATCCATGAGCCAGATGTAGCTGAGCCCTCCGGTCGACCGCGTGAAGGTGAGCTTGCCGTTCGCGCCGGGGAAGGTCGCCACCGCGGTCGCGGGGACTGCGGCGGATATCGCTGTGCACGCAACCGCCAGGGTCAGAAGCCGGGTTCGCCGCACCGACAGACGCTACTTCTTCTTCTTCTTGACCTTCCAGCTGTCGGTCGCCGGTGAGCCGTCGACGTTGCCGGCGGCATCCTTGGCGCGGACCTGGAACGAGTGCTTGCCCTTCTTGACCTTGACGTCGTGCGGCGAGGTGCAGGGCTGGAAGGGGCCGTCGTCGAGCTTGCACTCGAACGTCGAGCCGGCCTCTGACGAGCTGAACTCGAACGTCGCGGTCTTCTTCTTGGTCTTGTCCTTGGGGCCCTTTGTGATGGTGGTGTTCGGCGGGGTTGTGTCGCCTGCTTGGGGCTCGGGCTCGGGCTGCGGCGGCACGGGGCAATTCACGCTGAACTCATCCGCGCCGATGTCCGGCTGGGCCGTTCCATCGCAGTTCCCATCCAGGGTCCGGGGGTCGGCGTCGAGGTCAAATGTTCCGAGCATCGAGGCGCCGGGGTCGCCGGCGTCGATCGTCGGCGAGCTCGCGGCCTGATGGAAATCTCCGCTCGGCGCGTCGACGAACACCGGGGCAGCTTCCTGGTTCGTCGGAGCGGTGGACGGGGTGATCGTCGCCCCGCCCGAGGCGCTCTCGTTGAGGTAGTTCGAGTTGGCGAGGTTGACCGTCACGGTGGCGACGGTTGTCTGGGATGCGAACACGTCGTTCGTACCGCCGCGAGCGATGACGTTCTTAAGGTCCCACGTCACGTTGACGCCCGATCCCCCGGCTTCCACGTGGACCGCATCGCCGCCTGAGATGAGGGTCGTGTTGCGAAACGTGGCTGTGTCAGTGCTCCCGGTACTGATGCCGGCCGCCAGTCCCGTGGAGGTGTTACGGCAGATCGAGTCCCGGATCACCGTGTTCGACGGGTTGCACGCGTAAGAGTTAGTGGCAGCCGACGACGCCACCACGCGCTCCACCGTGGTCGGCACCGAACCGAGGCTCGCCAATGCTGCCCCGTTGTTGGCAGCGTTCTGGATCTCGAGATCCCTGACCGTCATCGCTGTTCCGGAGAAGACGAACACGAACAGCGTCGTTGAGACGCTGTTTTCCATGATCACCGGGCGCGGGCCTCCCGCCGCGCCGTGGAGGTCGATCGCGTTGTCGACGATGATGGAATCCCCGCTGAGGTTCGTGTACGTGCCCGGGAGGACGATCACCTCGTCGCCGTTTGCGACGCTCGGGTCCTCGACCGCGGCGTCGAGGCTGCACGGGTCGGCCTGGACACACCCTCCGGCGCCGGATGGGCCCGTGCCGGTCGGAGAGGCGTAGCGCGTCGCCCCCAGCGCCGCTGCGGGCAGCGCGAGAGCACCGAGGCCAAAGACGAGCATGGCGCCCAGCCACCGCCTCCGTCCGCTGAATGAAACCCGCGCTATCCCCATGACCTCCTCGTCAAGGTAGCACTATCAGGTGGAGGCGGAACCCGCCGCGTCGGCGAGCAGTGCCTCGACGAGGCCGTCGGGGTCGTGGCGGGTCGCCTCGACCTGGACGGATAGACCGGCCTCGCGCGCGGCCTCGCTCGTCACCGGGCCGATCGAGACGATCCTCGCGGCGTCCGGGAAGCCGTCGCCGACAGCCGCGACGAAGTTGCGGACCGTCGACGAGGAGGTGAAGGTCACGTAGTCGGCATCGCGGGCCGCCTCGAGCGCGGCGGGGTCGGGCTCATCGGCGAGCGTCTCGTAGAGCGCGACCACGTCGACCTCGGCTCCACGCTCGCGCAGCGCGTCGGGCAGGACGTCGCGCGCCTCGGCCGCGCGCGCGACGAGCGCGGGTCGGCCAGAGATCTCGACGCCGGCGAGCGCCTCGACGAGCGCCTCGGCGACGGAGCGCTCCGGAACGACGTCGGCGATCACGCCGTGGTCGCGCAGCGCCGCCGCCGTGCCCGGCCCGATCGCCGCGACCGTCGCGTTGGCGAGCGCCCGGGCGTCGCGGCCGGCGTTGGCGAGCGCCTCGAAGAGCAGCCGGACGCCGTTGGGGCTCGTCAGGCAGACGAGCGAGTACGAGTAGATCTCGTCCACGGCGTGGCGCACCTCGTCGGAGTCGAGCCGCGGCTCGATCCGGATCGCCGGCAGCTCGACGACCTCGGCGCCCAGCGCGGCCAGCGTCCGGGCGAGGCCACTGGCCTGGGCCCGGGCGCGGGTGACGACGACGCGGCGGCCGTTCAGGGGTCGGCGCTCGAGCCACGCGAGGCCATCGCGGCGGGCGGCGACGGGGCCGATCACGACGACCGCGGGCGCGCGCAGGCCGCCCGCGTCCGCCGCAACCGGCAGATCGCCGAGCTTCGCCTCGATCGTCCGCTGCCCCGGCAGGGTCCCGCGCTCTATCGCCGCCGCGGGCTCGGCGGCGTCCCGGCCGGCCGCGATCAGCCGCTCGACGGTCTCGCCGAGGCGCTTGACGCCCATGTAGATCACGAGCGTCCCCGGAAACGAGGCCAGCGCGTCCCAGTCGAGCGCCGAGCCCGGCTTGCCGGGGTCCTCGTGGCCGGTGACGAAGGCGACCGCGGACGCGTCCTCGCGATGGGTGACGGGGATGCCGGCGTACGCGGGGCCGGCGACCCCGGCCGTCACCCCCGGGACGACCTCGAACTCGACTCCTGCGGCGCGCAGCGCCTCGCCCTCCTCGCCGCCGCGGCCGAAGACGAACGGGTCGCCGCCTTTCAGCCGCACCACGCTGTGGCCCGCGCGCGCTCTCTCGACCATCAGCGACTCGATCTCGTCCTGGGGGATCTCGGCCGCCCCCGGGCGCTTGCCGGCGTTGATCAGCTCGGCATCGGGGCGTGCGGCGTCGAGCGCACCGGCCGGGATCAGGCGGTCGTGGACGATCACGTCGGCGGAGCGGATCAGCTCCGCAGCGCGCAGGGTCGTCAGACCGGGATCGCCGGGGCCGGCCCCCACCAAGTAGACCACTCCCCGGCGGGCGCTCATGCCTCCTCGCGGGTCAGCGCGGCCACGGCGTCGCGATCGAGCGGATCCACCCGCCGTAGCCCCGCGACGCCGTCGAAGCCCGCGTCGGCGGACAGGATCGTGTCGATCCCGTGCGCGGCGCACGTTGAGGCGTGGACACGATCGTTGGAGCCGAGGCTGCCTGCGTCGATCGCCAGCGAGTCGCGGAGGATCTCGTCGGTGACCGCCAGCAGCGGGGTGAACAACAGGTACGCATCGTTCGCCGTTCCGTCCAAACCGGCGGGCCGACCCCGCAGCTCGAGATGCCAGACCTCCTCGATCACCGCGACGGACGCGCGGCATCGAATGGCTCCCCCGCCGATCGCTCGCAAGACGGCGGAGCACGCTTGGCTCAGCTCAGCGGTAGGCGCGACCTTCGCGTAAACGATGACGTTGGTATCGACGAAGGCGAGCAACTAGTCGCGCGACTGCTTCTCGATCAGGTCGGCATACTCCTCGTCGTAACGGCTGTCGAGCAGCTCCTCGAGCTCGTCGGGCGAGATGAACTCAGCCGTGCCCGAGGCGATCCGCTCCGCGGCCGCCATGCGCTGCTCACGGGTCACGCCACCGAACCGCGCGTCGACGGCCTCGCGCACGAGCGCGCTGATCGAGGAGCCGGTCCGCCGGGCCTCGTCCTCGAGGCGCTTGCGCTGCTCGGGCGACAGCAGGATCTGAAACCGCTCGCTGTACATACACATAGCCTACACATGGTCCTCGGGGCCGCCGCCCCTGCCCGCGTCGGTGCGGTCGAGCAACTCTCCGGCGCCCGCGGCGAGCAGGCGGCCCGCAAGCCAGCGCCCGACCTGCGCCGGATCCTGCGCCGGGCGCCGGACCGTGTCGCGCACCCACTCGCTGCCGTCCGGCAGCCCGACGAACGCCTCGACGCTCAGCTCGTCGCCGTCGAGCCGCGCGTTGACGCCGACCGGGGTGTGGCAGGTGGCATCGAGCTCGGCGACCGCGGCGCGCTCCGCGGTCAGCTCGACCAGGGCAGCGCGGTCAGTCAGCGAGCTAACGGCTCGCGTCGCGCCGGCGTCGCCGCTTCGCGCCTCGAGCGCGAGCGCGCCCTGGCCGCAGGCCGGCGTCATCTCCTCGGTCGAGAACCGAAACGCGATCTCGTCGGCGCGCCCAAGGCGCCGCAGCCCGGCGGTCGCGAGCACGATGCCGTCGAAGTCGCCGTCGCGCAGGCGCCGCAGCCGCGTGTCGACGTTTCCACGCAGCTCTGCGATCTCGAGGTCGGGGCGCGCGGCGAGAAGCTGCGCGCGGCGGCGCAGGCTGGCGGTCCCGATCCGGGCCCCGGCCGGAATCTCGGCGAGCGATCCCGCCGCGCCCACGAAGCAGTCGGCGGGGTCCTCGCGCGAAAGGACCCCGGCGATCTCGAGGCCGTCGGGCAGGTCGGTTGGAACGTCCTTGGCCGAGTGGACCCCGAGGTCCACCTCGCCGTCGAGCAGGGCGCGCTCGATCTCGCGCACGAAGCGCGCCTTGTCGCCGCCGGCGGCGCTGCGATCACCAGAGGTCTTGATCGCGACGATCTCGGCCCCGTCGAGGGCGTCCGCGACGAGCCGCGCCTGGGCGAGCGCCAGCGCGCTGCCCCGCGTGCCGAGCCGCATATCTACCCCTGCTCGCGGCCGCGCCGCCGGTCCTCGATCGGGTGGACCTCGGCGTCCTCCGCCTCGATCGGGGCGGTCTCGACATCGAGGCCGAAGAGCTCGCGCAGGGCGTGGACGTACTCGTAGCCGGGGTCATCCTCCGCCGAGCGCTTGACCCGAAGCGTCGGCTCGTGCAGCAGCCGGCTGGCGATCGCACGGGCCATCGTCCGGAGCCGCTCGCGATCGGGATCCGAGAGGCTCTCCCACCGGGGCTCGTTCTCGGCCAGAACACGCTCCACGATCTCGTCGGCCCGGTGGCGAAGCGCCGCAACGGTGGGAACCACCTCGAGCGAGGCGAGCCAGTTCTCGAAGCGCGCCAGCTCACCGTCGAGGATCCGCGCCGCGTGGGTCGCCTCCGTCGCGCGGTTGGAGGCGTTGCGCTCCGCAATCGCCTGGACTTCATCGACGTCGTGGAGCGTGACCCCGGGAACCTCGCGGCAGGAGGGGTCGATGTCGCGCGGCACGGCGAGGTCCATGCACAGCAGCGGGCGCCCTTCGCGGCGCTCGAGGACGAGGTCCAGCTCCTCTCGCTCGATGAGGTGGTGGGGGGAGTTCGTGGTCGAGACGACGATGTCCGCAAGCTCGAGCTGGGCCGGCAACTCGTCGATGCGCACCGCCCGGCCGCCGAATCGCTGC
>WNFV01002666.1_pt1 | contig 23574 bp, 22 predicted proteins | sample 5400101 | NCBI WGS metagenome assembly WNFV01 (sample SAMN13153361, study PRJNA577476) | soil metagenome | isolation source: 115 cm soil or saprolite under grassland replicate 1 | place: USA:California | collected 2016-06-15 | reverse complement strand
GGCCGCGGCTCTCCGCCCATCGCCGACCAGGTGCCGCCCCGGCCAAGCAGCGCATGCACGAGCGTTCCCGTGTAGTGCCCTGGGGCCGGATGGACGACCATCCCCGCAGGCTTGTTGATGACGGCGACGTCATCGTCTTCGTAGAGGACGTCCAGAGGGATGTCCTCCGCGACCGCCTGGACCACGAAGGCCTCTGGTATCTCCAGGTCGACGACATCTCCCGCGGCCACACGGTCCGAAGGGTCGGCGGGATGACCGTTGACCTTTACCAGGTGGCCCTTGATGAGTCGTGCGGCTGCGGAGCGGCTCAGGTCGGGCGCTTGCTCGACGAGGAAGCGGTCCAGCCTCGGCGCCCCGGCGGTCGCCGTTACGCGGAGGGTCTTCGTAAGAAGTAGGTGGCGATCAACAGCAACACGCCGATGGTGATCGCCGAGTCCGCCACATTGAACACCGGCCAGAAGTGGAAGTTGATGAAGTCGGTGACGGTGCCGTAGACGATGCGGTCGAAGCCGTTACCGACCGTGCCGCCCATGATCAAACCAAGCGCGCCGAAGCTCCACTGGTCGCCGGGGTTGCGCATGACGTAGATGGCCAGCCCGACGGCGACCACGACGGACGCGATCAGGAACAAACCGGCCCCGGCCGGCAGGAAGCCGAAGGCCGCGCCTGAGTTCCGCACGTTCGTGATGCCGACCAGGTGGCCGATCACCGGCACCTCGGTGCCGTACGGGATCTGCGACGCGACCAGGCTTTTGGTCACGCGGTCGAGGATGAAGACCACGATCGCGACGCCCGCGAAGAGGATGCGGGACCACGAATCTAGTTTCGCCTGAGTCCGATCCAGATCTGTTCTCCCTCGAGCATCAGCTGCTCGCCGTCGAATCCATCATCGCGCCCGGGCGCGAATGTGACCGACAGCGTCTCCGACTTGATGTAGTCGCCGTGCCGCTGCAGCGCCCGCACCAGCAAGCCGTCCGCGTCGTAGCGCGTGTCGATGCGGTCCTCCACGTTCAGGCCCAGCTTCTTGCGGCGATCCTGGATGATGCGCACCACCTCGCGCGCGAGACCCTCGAGCTTGAGCTCCTCCGTGATCACGGTGTCCAGCTCAACCCGATCGGCGCGGAAGGTAAGGCTCTTGACATTCAGCTCGTCGCGCACGATGGCAGCGATGTCCTCAGGAAGGAGATCGCCGGGTAGCGCGATCGAGGCGAGCGGCTGACGCACCTTCAGCCGCGCGGCGTCTCGGGCGGCGAGCCCGGCCTCGACCGCCTGCCGCGCCCGCGCCATATCGGCCTCGATCTGAGGCTCGACCGCCGAGCTCGGGTGCGGGAAATCGGCGAGGTGGACGGACTTGCCTTCCGAGAGGTTGCGATAGATCGCATCCGCAACGAAAGGCGCAAAGGGCGCCATCAGCGAAGTGAGTGTACGCAGGGCCTCATACAGGGTCTGGTAGGCGGCCAGCTTGTCGCGGTCGGACTGCGACTTCCAGAATCGCCGGCGGGAACGCCGGATGTACCAGTTCGACAGGTCGTCCACGAATCGCTGGATGCGCCGCGCGGGCTCGACTGCGTCATAGGCGTCGAGGCCCGTGGTGACGGAGTCCACCAGCCCGCCGAGCTTGGAGAGCAGCCACCGGTCGAGCACGTGCCGTTCCGCGTTGGAAACGGGAGCCTGCGACGGATCGAATTTGTCGAGGCGTGCGTACGTGACAAAGAAGGCGTAGCAGTTCCAGAGCGGGATGAAGAACTGCTGGACGGTCTCGCGGAGCGCGGCGTCCCCAGTCCGGTAGTTCTCCCCAACCTGCGTCGACGTGTAGAAGTACCAACGGACGGCATCCGAGCCGAACGTGTCGAAGAGGTAGTTGGGGTCGAGCACGTTGCCGCGAGATTTCGACGCCTTCTTGCCTTTGGGGTCGACGACGTGGCCGAGGCAGATCACGTTGCGATACGAGTTCTGCTTGAACAGCAGGGTCGAGATCGCGAGCAGCGTGTAGAACCACCCGCGCGTCTGGTCGACCGCCTCCGAGATGAAGTCGGCCGGAAAGGTCTGCTCAAACAGCTCTTTGCCGCCGCGCGGGTAGCCGCGCTGGGCGAAAGGCATCGAGCCGGAGTCAAACCAGGTGTCGAGCACCTCCGGCACCCGGCGCATGACGCCGCCGCACTTCTCGCAGGGCAGCGTGACCTCGTCGATATGAGGCCGGTGGAGGTCCGTGTCCTCCTTGAGGCCGAGCTCGGCCGCAGAGCTGACGATCCGCTGCTCGCCGCAGCCTTCACAGATCCAGATCGGCACCGGCGTACCCCAGTAGCGGCTGCGTGAGAACTGCCAGTCGATGTTGTTCTGTAGCCAGTCACCCATGCGTCCGTTCTTGATGTGCTCCGGCACCCAGTTCGTGGCGTTGTTGTTCGCGATCAGCTCCTCCCGGCGCGCCGTCGTGCGGATGTACCAGGCGTCGAGGGCGTAGTAGATGAGCGGGGTGCCGCATCGCCAGCAGAACGGGTACGTGTGCAGGATCGTCTCCGCCTTGTAGACGAGTCCGCGCTCCTTGAGGTCGTCCATGATCACCGGGTCGGCCTCCTTCACGTGCAGCCCCGCAAACTTCTCGACGAAGGGCAGGAACTTGCCGTCGAGGCCGACGGTGTGCTTGAACGGGATTCCCTTCTCCTGGCAGAGGCGCAGGTCGTCGACGCCGTAGAGCGCCGACGTGTGCACAACGCCCGTGCCTTCGTCGGTCGAGACGAAGTCCGCGTCGACGACGTAGTGCGCGCGGCCCTGCTCGGGCACCGAGTACGGATAGAGAGGCTCGTACTCGAGGCCGACGAGGTCGCGTCCCTTCATGCGTTGGACAACGTCCGGCGGCTCTTTGAGCACGCTCCCCACAGCCTCGGCCAGGATGAGGTACTCGTCGCCTTCCTTGACCTTGATGTAGTCCATCTCGTTGTCGACCGCCAGTGCGACGTTGCCCGGCAGCGTCCAGGGCGTGGTCGTCCAGGCCAGGATCGACGTCTTGGAATCCTTCTTCAGGCGGAAGCGGATGTAAACGCTCGGGTCGGGCACGTCGTCGCGATAGCCCAGGGACAGCTCGTGGCTCGACAGCGGGGTCGCGCAGCGCGAGCAGTAGGGCGCGACGCGAAAGCCCTTGTAGATGAGGTCCTGCTTCCACATCTCGCTGAGCGCCCACCAGACCGACTGGATGTAGTCGGAGGTCAGCGTCCAGTACGCGTGGTCGTAGTCCTGCCAGAACGCCATCCGCTCGCTGAAGGCCCGCCAGTCCTCGACGTACTCGTACACGCTCTGCCGGCAGAGCTCGTTGAACCTCTCGACGCCGATCTCGTTCTCGATCTCGAACTTGCCCGAGATCTTGAGCTTCTTCTCGACCTCGATCTCGACGGGCAGTCCGTGCGTGTCCCAGCCCGCCTTGCGCTCGACGTAAAAGCCCTGCATCGTCTTGTAGCGCCCGAAGAGGTCCTTGAAGGCGCGGGCGAGGATGTGGTGGGTGGCCGGCTTGCCGTTGGCGGTCGGCGGGCCCTCGTAGAAGACAAAGCGCGGCTTGCCTTCGCGTATGTCCAGCGATCGCTGGAAGGTGTCTTCCTCCTTCCAGGTCGCCATTAGCTTCTTCTCGAGGTCAGGGAAGCTGACCCGCTGATCGACTTTCTCGAACACTTTCACTCCACAGAGAAACGGATTTCCGGTCTCTGGGACGAGTCCGTGCGACCCGCGGTACCACCCAGATTCCCGAGGCCACCACCTCGGACTCTCTTTGGGTTGCGGCTCAGGAGTGATCTCGACCCCGTCATCGGCCGCCCGGGTCTCACCTTGCCCGGGCTCTCTGTGGGCCGTTCAAACGGACCTACCTGTCTCCGTCAGCGCCGCAAGGAACTCGATTTTACCTAGTAGACGTTGCGCAGGACGATGATCAGGAAGTACGCGCCGAGCATGACGACCATCGGTGAGAGGTCGATGCCCGACATCGGAGGGAGCCAGCGGCGCACCGGTGCGAGGATCGGCTCGGTCACCCGGTAGGCGAAGCGCGTGACCGCGTTCGTCGGGTAAGGGCTGACCCACGAGAAGATGACGCGGATCAGCATCACGATGATGAAGACGTAGAGCAGGTTGGTCACGACCTGGGCGACGAGAAACATCAGGGCCGTGGTCCAAACAGGACCTGGCCCAGCCGCAACATCGTGCTGCCTGCCTTCACCGCAGCCTCGAAGTCCCCACTCATCCCCATAGAAAGGATAGGGAGCGCCTTTCCCAGGCGCTGCTGAGCGTCGTCTCGGAGCCTTCGCAGCTCTTCGAAAGCGGGCGTGGGGTCGCCGCTCGCCGGGCCCATCGCCATCAGCCCCTGGAGGTCGAGCATCTCCGCAACTTCATCGATCAGTGCCGGCGCCTCCGCGGCGTCGACCCCGGTCTTCTGCTTCTCGCGGGCGACGTTGACCTCGACGAGGACGGGCTGCGCAGAGTCGACGGCCGCCACAGCCTCCGCGACACGCCGCGAGTCGATGGACTGCAGGAGGACGAAGCGCCCCGCGATCACGCGGACCTTATTGGTCTGGAGGTGGCCGATGAGGTGCCACCGCGCACCTTCCACCTCGTCCATCTTGCGCAGCGCCTCCTGGACGCGGTTCTCGCCCAGGTTCTTGAGTCCTGCGTCCATCGCCTGCCGGCAGACGTCCGGGCCGAACGCCTTGGTGACCGCGACGATGGTGACATCGTCAGGATTGCGACCGGCGCGCTCGACACGTTCGCGGACCAGTCGGAGGTTGTCGGCGACGCTCACCGCAAGGCGACGATGGCGCCGAATCGCTTGCCGTCCGGGTGCCGGCGGTGTGATGGAAACAGGTAGCTCTCCTTGGTGCACATCCCGATGTCGTAGACCGCCTTCACGCCCTCCGCCTTCAGCTGCGCCGTGTTGGCGGCGGCCAGGTCGAGCAGCCATCTCCCGCCAGAGCTCGGGCCGACGAAGCGCGCGTCGAACTTTGCCGCGACCTCCTCGCCGACTTCGTAGCAGCGCCCACAGATCCCGGGCCCGATGCCCGCTCGGATGTGCCGGCAGCCAAACTCGTCGCGCATGAAGCCGGCCGCGGCGCCCACGACGCCCGCCGCGGTGCCTCGCCACCCGGCGTGCACGAGCCCGGCCACGCGCTTCTCGGGGTCCCAGAGCACGATCGGGTAGCAGTCGGCGAACGTGGCGAAGAGAGTCATGCCGGGTCGATCCGTGACAATCGCGTCAACGTCGTCCACCGCGCCGGGCGCGTCGGCGCGGGCCACGTCCGCGCCGTGCACTGCGCCGATCGTGGTCAGCTCGGCGCCATCGAGGTCGAGGGCATGGACAAAGGCTCGCCTGGCGGCGAGCACGGGCGCCGGGTCGGGGGCGTGCTTCAAGCCCACCGAGCCGACGGCGATCGTCGAGAAACCGTGGACGAAGCCCGGCTCGTCGGCAAGCTCGGGCACCATCAGGACCGCGGGCGTCGTCCTCACGACGTGAGTATTACGAACGCCGGCTGCTCAGTACCTGCTCGATCTCCCGCTTGACCTGCTGGAGGTCCATGAACTCCCGGTAGACGGAGGCGAAGCGGATGTAGGCGACCTCGTCCAGGTCGCGCAGCCGCTCCATCACCATCTCGCCGATCTCCCCGCTCGGGATCTCGACCCGCCCCGACCGGCGCAGCTCCGCCTCGATGTCGTCGACGATCGCACGCAGGCGCTCCGGCGAGATGTCGCGCTTCTCGGTCGCCTTCTTCAGGCCGGTGAACAGCTTCTGGGGGTCGAAGTCCTCCCGCCGCCCGTCCTTCTTGATGACGAAGAAGGGGACGGTCTCAACCCGCTCGTAGGTGGTGAAGCGCTGCCCGCACTGCAGGCATTCTCGCCTGCGGCGAATCGCCTCCCCGACCTCCGAGTCGCGGGAGTCGACCACCTTCAGGTCGTGGTGACCGCAGTACGGGCAACGCACCTAACAACTCCTCTGTGACTACATCCGGTTGCGCAGGAAGGCAGGGATGTTGATGTCTCCGAGCTCTTCGAGGCCGAACTCGGGCCGGTCGATCGTACGACGCGACGTCTCCTGCCTCGCCTCCTGCTGCGTCTTGCCGCCGAACCCGGTGGCGATGACAGTGATCTTGATCTCACCCGCCATCGTGTCGTCGCGGACCACGCCGAAGATGATGTTGGCGCCCGGGTCGGCCGCGGAACGCACGATCTCCGCCGCCCTCTGGACCTCCTGCAGCGTGATGTCCTTGCCGGCGGTGATGTTGAAGAGGATGCCCTTGGCGCCGTCGATCGACGTCTCGAGCAGGGGGCTGGACACTGCCTGCTTGGCGGCGTCCTCGGCGCGCGAGTCGCCGGCGCCGTGGCCGATGCCCATGAGCGCCTCGCCAGCGTTCTCCATGATCGCCTTCACGTCGGCGAAGTCGAGGTTGATGACGCCCGGCTGGGTGACGAGGTCGGAGATGCCCTGCACGCCCTGGCGCAGGACGTCGTCGGCCATCCGGAAGGCCTCCTCGAGCGTCGTCTTCGAGCTGGCAACCTGGGCCAGCCGGTCGTTGGGGATGACGATCAGCGCGTCGACCTGGCCGCGCAGGGCCTTGATGCCCTCTTCCGCGGTGTCGTTGCGGATGCGGCCCTCGAAGCCGAAAGGCCGCGTCACCACCCCGATGGTCAAAGCCCCCGCTTCCTTGGCCAGCTCGGCCACGATGGCCGCCGATCCGGTTCCGGTCCCGCCGCCCATGCCGGCGGTGATGAACACCATGTCCGACTCCTGGACCACTGCCGACAGCTCGGTCCGGCTCTCGTCCGCGGCGTCGCGGCCGCGCGTCCAGTCGCCGCCTGCGCCCAGGCCACGCGTGACCTTGTTTCCGATCTGGACCTTGACGTCCGCCTGGCAGCGCTCGAGCGCCTGCTTGTCGGTGTTGACCGCGATGAACTGGACTTTGAGCGCCTTCGAGATCATGCGATTGACGGCGTTGCCGCCGCCGCCACCGCAGCCGACGACCTTGATCCGCGCTCGTCCCTCGTGCAGCTCGCTCTCTTTCATGACGATCAGGTGATCCTCCTTCGAATGTGCTTTGGCCATGGCGAGCTCAAGTTGGTTCTTGGTGTGTTCTCTAGAAAAAATCGCGCAGCCACCTCACTGTTTTTTGATACGTGTTGCCGAACGTGACGGGCAGGCGCGCGTTCCCATAGCTGTGGTCGCGGGCTCTCGCCCCCCACTTGACCAGCCCGCCCGCGACCGCGAACGACGGTCCATGCGCCTTGTCGGCGAGTCCCGCCAGCCCGAGCGGTTGTCCGAGGCGCGCCGACGTGTCGAACACGGCCTGGGCCGCGTCCATGGTGCCCATCAGGCGCGACCCACCGCCGGCGACCACGACGCCCGCCGGCAGCAGCTGGTCGAACCCGGTCTTGCGGACCTCTTCGCGGGCCATCTTGAAGATCTCGACCATGCGCGGGCCGATGATCTCGGCCAGGAAGCGGCGCGGCAGGGCCTGGATCCGGTCGCCGCCTACCTGGCGCACCTCGACCTTCTCACCGTGGTCGATCACGTCCGGCAGCGCGTGCCCGTAGTTGAGCTTGAGGCTCTCCGCCTCGTCGAGCGTGGTCCGGAGGCCGATCGCGATGTCGCTGGTCACGTGGTTGCCGCCGACCGGGAGCACCGCCAGGTGGCGCGCCGAGCCTTCGTTGTAGACGACGACGTTGGTCGTGCCGGCGCCGATCTCGACCAGGCAGACGCCGAGCTCGACCTCCTGCGGAGTCAGGACTCCCTCGCCACCGGCGAGGCCCGCACACACGACGTCCTCGACGTCGAAGCCCGCGCCGTGCACGCACTTGATCACGTTCTGGACCGCGGTCTGGGCTCCCGTGATGATGTTGGTCTCGACCTCGAGCCGGCGGCCGGTCATGCCGACCGCGTCGCGGACGCCGTCCTGACCGTCCACGGTGTAGGCGCGCGGGATCACGTGGATGACCTGGCGGTCGGACGCGATGCTGACCGCGCGGCTGGCCTCGACCACCCGCTGCACGTCGTCGTCGCCGATCTCATGGTCGGGATGCGCGACGGCGACGACGCCAGTCGAGTTCTGGCTCCAGAGATGGGTGCCGCCGAGGGAGACGACGACCGACTCGATGCGATGGCCCGCCATGCGCTCGGCCGCGACCGTGGCGGCCTGGATGGAGGCGATCGTTTTCTCGAGGTTGACGACCACGCCTTTGCGCAGGCCGTCAGATGGGGTCTCCCCCACGCCGAGGATGCTCACGGGAGTCCCCGGCTCGTCAGACTCTGCTATGACCACCGCGACCCGGCTGGTGCCCAGGTCGAGACCGACGGTTTTCTTCCGCCGCGACAAAACTGTGCTGAAACGCCTCCTGGAACGTGGGGATATAGACGGCGGGTTGCGGGAAGTATATCGGCTGTCAGGGCCTCGTGGGGCCAGATTTTGTGGCTCGGGCCCGCAGCGTGCCTAGGCGTTGTGGTTCAGACGGTCTTCGGGCAGGTCGCCTCGGCCTTGTTGATCCGGTCGACGTCCGGCTTGATGTAGTTCGCGATGGCGGCGAACTTCTGCAAGCCCAGGATGATGAGGGACCGGCTGTTCGCGTCGTAGCCGCTGATCGCCTGCGACACACCCTGCTCCATCCCGATCCAGTCGTTCTTGAACTGCTGGACGGCCGGGCCGATGCAGACCGGTATGTCGCGCTGGTTCTTCGCCATTGCGTCGTCCACCTCCAGCATCGCCTTGCTCAGCACGATCAAGGCGTCCTTGCATGCCGGCGGGAGCTGCGACGTGCACTTCGCTGAGACCGGTGGCAGTGCATTGCCCGCATCGGTGAGCGACGGGCCCATGTCGATGTTGAGGAACCGGTCTGCGCGCTCATAGTCGGACATGAGCGGCGACGGCGAAGGGACCTGCAAAGACGCGGTGTTGTCTGTCTGAGCGGTCATCAGACCGCGGACCCAGAAAGCCGAAACGCCCAGGGCGACGATCACGAGGATCCCGGTGACGTAGATCCACGTCTGCGACTTGCGCGCGGGTGCGTTCCAGAGCTGCACGGGAGGGGGCTGTTCGACAACGGGATCGGGCGGGGGCGGCGGCGCGGAAACTGCTGCAGGCAGAGGTTGGTCGAGCCAGGCAGGCTGGTCCGACTCGACAGGTTGCGCCGGAGCGGGCGCTGGAACCGGCGCCGGCGCGGGCATCGGCTGCCACGCCTGACCGTCCCACCAGAAATTCCCATCGGGCGAGATCGGCGGCGCCATGGCCCGGGCATTCTGGCCCATCGGGGCCTGCATTGAGTCTCACTTAACGCTTTGTGGTTGGGCTGCCGGGAGCAACGGCAGGTCATTGCTCTGAGTAACTTCCCAGCCGGCTCGCAGGGCGGGCCCAGCCGGGCATCGGATCGTGCATCCCGTGGAACGGGGAGCACTCGCGGTGGTCAGGGAGCCAACAGTGGAGATCGTGGTTCCCGTCTACAACGAAGAGCGCGACCTCGAGCGCAGCGTCCGGCGTTTGCGGGCTTACCTGGACGCTTGCTTTCCGTTCCGCGCCACTGTCACCATCGCCGACAACGCCAGCACCGACGGCACGCAGGAGGTCGGCGAGCAGCTCGCCGACGCGGTTCCTGGTGTGCGCTACATGCGGCTCAGTGACAGAGGACGCGGGCGCGCGCTCGCGGCGGCGTGGCTCATCAGCCGCGCCGACGTCGTCGCCTACATGGACGTCGACCTCTCGACCGACCTCGGCGCGCTGCTCCCCCTGGTGGCACCACTGGTCAGCGGGCACAGCGACGTCGCGATCGGCAGCCGTCTCGCGCCGGGAGCACGCGTCCGCCGCGGTTGGAAGCGCGAGCTCATCTCGCGCTCCAACAACGCGCTGCTGCGCATCACGCTCGGCGCGCGGTTCAAAGACGCGCAGTGCGGCTTCAAGGCGATCCGCGCCGAGACCGCTCGCCGCCTCGTCCCCCAGGTCGAGAACCGCTCCTGGTTTTTCGACACCGAGCTCTTGGTGCTTGCCCAGCGTGCCGGTCTTCGCATCGTCGAGATACCGGTCGACTGGGACGACGACACGGATTCGCGCGTGAGGATCATCCCGACGGCGATCGAAGACTTTCGCGGTGTGTGGCGCTTGATGCTTTCGTTTGGCGCCAAACGTGCGCATCCAGAGCCTTGGGCCCCGTTTGGCGCCACAAGCGCCGAATAGTCACTTGCACGGGTTCGGCGACGGCGACGGTGACGGACGCGGAGTCGCTCCTGGCGACGGCGACGGCGCGACGGGCTGGCGCGACCTGTATCCGACCGCGGGCTCAGACGGGTTCATCACGTTGACGTAGAGAAGGTCGGAGGAGCTGTAGTCAACGAGCCCCTTGCCCGAGATTGCCTTCAGCGCCGCGAGCTTGTCGTGCAGGCTCGCGAACTGCTCAGGTGTCAGCACGCGGCCAAAGTAGACCTTCCAACCGCGCTTGGCGATCATCGTCAGGTCGCCGCACGAGTCGAAGATGAAGCCGGATACGTCCTGGCCCACCAGGGTGGGCATCGCGTTGCGGATGTTGACCACCGCAGTGACCAGCTGAGGGTCAAGAGGTCGATCCCCGGCGTGGGGATCGTTGCCGGCAGGGCCCTGGAGGTCGACCAGGCCGTCGGCACTGCCGGCCGCGCCTAGCACAACGCCCTGGCTCGACAGCCAGAAGAGGTTCTTCGATGGGCCGGCGTGGTAGGCCGCCACCGGCTCCCACTCGCTGACCTGGATCACCACGGATCCGGGCAGTTGCGGCTGCACGGTGGCGGCGCGGACCCAGACCTGGTTCAGAAGGTGGTCGTGGGCGGCCTTGCCGTCGACCGAGATGACCGATGAGCTGCTCGAAACCCCCGCCACGCGCGCAACCTCGGCCGCCGTCAGGTGGTGGGCGCCGATCACCTGGACGCTGCTGACCTCCAGCGCGGGTCCGAACCACAACCAGACCAGCAGCGCCGCCTCCACGCCGGCGCCGAGGATCGCCAGCGCACGCCAGCCCCATGCCACGTCGGGCTCGCGCAGGGCCTTCTCTGAGCGCGTCCACAACTGGCCGCGCAGCGGCTCCGTGCGCTCGACACCCCTTGGCCAGGGCGCGCGCGGCAGGAGGGAGCTCCGGCGCCGGAAACTCACAGCGCCGACCTCACAGTGCTGTGGGGCCCACGTGGTGTTGGAATCGGCCGACGGCGTGGTCCACCAGGCGCACGCACAGCTCGTCGAACTCGACGCCCGCGGCTCGCGCCGCATCGGGCAGCAGCGACAGCTCCGTCAGCCCGGGCACCGTGTTCACCTCGAGGATCCACGGCGTCCCACGAGCGTCGACGATGATGTCGACGCGCGCCATGCCGGAGCATCCAAGCTCCGTGAAAGCCCGCGCCGCGGCCTCCGATGCCGCCACGCGAGCAGCCTCAGGAATGCGGGCCGGGATGATGTGGTGCGACCTGCCGGCCGTGTATTTCGCGTCGTAGTCGTAGACCGGGTTCTCGCTGACGATCTCCAATGTGGGCAGGACCTCCAGCGCCGGGGTGGCCAGGATCCCGACCGTGATCTCGGTGCCGGTGGCGAACTGCTGCACCAGCACACGGCGGTCGTAGCGTCCGGCGAGCACGAGGCCACTCGCGACACCATCGACGTCCTTCGCGATCGTGAGTCCGATGGTCGAGCCCTCGCGCACAGGCTTGACCACGAGCGGGAGGCCGAATCTCGAGACGAGTCGCTCCACGACGTCGGCCGCGACACCCTCTTTGATCTCGAGCTCCTCGAACTCGGGGACGTGAAGCCCAATACCGGCCATGACCTTTCCCGCCCGCGCCTTGTCCATGCAAAGCGCCGAGGCGAGCACGCCGGAGCCGGTGTAGGGCAGCCCGAGGAGCTCGAGCATTCCCTGCACCGTGCCGTCCTCGCCCAGGCGGCCGTGGAGCGCGTTGAAGACGCAGTCGAAACCGGCGTCGCGCAGCGTGTCCCAGGTGTTCGCGTCGAGGTCGACCGGGGTCACCTGGTGCCCGCGCCTGTGCAGCGCCTTCGCGACCTGCTCGCCCGAGCGCATCGAGACCTCACGCTCGGCCGACTTCCCCCCTCTCAAGACGGCAAGCTTCAACTCCAGCGACCCACCATCTCGACCTCAGGCTCGAGCTGGGCGCCGAAGCGGCGCTTCACCTCCACCATCACGCGCTCGATGAGCCGCCTGACGTCGGTGGCCCTGGCGCCGCCCTCGTTGATGATGAAGTTGCCGTGCAGCTCCGAGACCACGGCCGCCCCCTGCCGCGCGCCCTTCAATCCCGCCGCCTGGACCAGCCTCCCCGCCGAGTCGCCGGGTGGGTTCTTGAACACGCTGCCGCAGTTCTTGGTCTTGATGGGCTGGGTCTCGTTGCGCTCCTTGGTCAGCTTGGCCATCATCTGCCTGGCCTCTTCTCCGTCGCCGCGGGCCAGGTGCACGGTGGCCGAGACGACGAGCGCGCCCTTGAGGTCGCCGTCGCGCAGGGCCGACGTGCGATAGCCGAACTTCAGAGCAGGCGGCGTCCAGGTCTGCTTGCCCTTGCCCGGCACGAAACCCTCGACCTCGACGAGCACCTCGCGGATCTCCTTGCCCCAGCAGCCTGCGTCCTGGTAAACGGCGCCGCCGACTGTGCCGGGAACGCCGATCGCGAACTCGAACCCACGCAGGTTCGCATCGGCGACGATGCGCGCGAGCCGCATCATCTTCAGCCCGGCTCCCGCGCGCACGCGCGTGCCCTCGATTGTGTGATCGCGATTCACGACCCGGATGACGAGGCCTTCGATGCCGCGGTCGGCGATCAGGAGGTTGGTACCCGCGCCCAGGAGCAAGTAGGGGATATCGCGCTCGCGGCATCCCTCGATCGCCTTTTCGATCGCCTCTGGGCGCGCCAGCTCGACGAAGAAGTCGGCCGGTCCGCCGATGCCGAACGACGTCCGGGTGGCGAGCGGCTCGTTCTCCTGCACGCTCGGCAGCTTGCGCAGCCAGGCAAGCCTGGACCTCGTCCTCCAGTTCAACCTTGCGGCCTTTTAGACCTTGTGCGCCAGCTCATCGCCCAGCTTCTTGATGTCTCCAGCGCCCATCAAGAGCAGCAGGTCATCCGGTCCGACGATCTCGTGCAGCGCCTCCTTCGCGTTGTCGAACGACCCCACGTAGACGGCGCGCGGGACCTGGTGTGCGAGGTCGGACGCGCGGACACCGGAGACGTTCTCCTCGCCGGCGCCGTAGACGTCAAGCACGAAGACCCGGTCGGCGCCTTCGAACGAGCGGGCGAAGTCGTGCATAAACGCGTTCAAGCGCGAGTAGCGGTGCGGCTGAAACACGACCACCAGCCGCCGGTGACGCAGCTCGCGGGCGGCCTCGATCGTGGCGCGGACTTTTGTCGGGTGGTGCGCGTAGTCGTCGTAGACCGCGGCGCCCTGGAAGACCCCCAGGAACTCCATGCGCCGGTGCGCACCCGGGAACGTGTGCAGCGCCGCAGCGACGTCGGCGAAGTTGACGCCGAGCTCCAGCGTCATGGCCGCCGCTGCGGTCGCGTTCTGGATGTTGTGCCGGCCGGGCTGGCGCAGGTTGACGTGTCCAAGCAGGTCGGCCCCGCGGTAGATCGGAAAGGGCCGCTCCGGCTCGCACCGATACGTCGCACCGTGCCGAAAGCCGTAGGTCACCCTGGTCGCCTTGGGTTTGAGCTCGCGCGCCAGCTCGTCGTCAGCGCACAGGACGGCGAGGCCACTCTCGGGGATCGCCTCGATGAACCACTGGAACAGATCGCGCACCGCGCTCACGTCGCGGAACTGGTCCGGATGGTCGAGCTCTATGTTGGTGACGATGGCGCGCTGCGGGTGATGCAAGGTGAGCGTGCCGTCCGACTCGTCGGTCTCGGCGACCAGCCAGTCGGACTTGCCGGCCCGAGCGCTCGACCCGTCGCCAACGAGCACCGTAGGGTCGTAGCCGGCGGTGACCAGGATGTGGCCCACCATGTGGGTCACCGTCGTCTTGCCCGCGGTCCCGGCGACCGCGATCGAGTTGGTCTCGCCGATGAGCGCTGCCAGCATCTCGGCCCGGCTGAGCACCCTGAGACCCATCGCGCGCGCCGCCTCCAGCTCCGCCGACTTCTTGATCGCGCCGCTGTAGACGAGCAGGTCCTTGCCGAGGACGTGCTCAGGATCGTGGCCGATGCTGATCTGCACGCCCGCCTCCTCGAGCTCGGCGATCGTGTCCGACTCCTTGAGGTCGCAGCCGCTGACCTCGTCGCCGCGAGCCAGGAAGACGCGGGCGAGAGCGGACACACCCGCTCCGCCGGCGCCCATCAGGTGAACCTTCACTTCCCAATGACCTCGCGCAGCACAGCTAGAACGCGCCGGGCGGCGTCGCGACGGCCGCTCGCCGCCGAGGCTTTGGCCATCGCGCGCAGTCGCTCGCCGTCGAGGCTGTCGACCGTGCGGACGAGGCTTGCGCCGCTCAACTCCTCGTCGGCGATCCGAACGGCCGCCCCCGCGGCGACCATTGCCTCAGCGTTCTCCTCCTGGTGCCCGCCGCCGAACGTGCCCGGCACGAGCACCATCGGCAGCCCGACCGCGGTCGCCTCGGCGATGGTGCCCACGCCCGCACGGCCGACGACCAGGTCGGCGCGGGCAGTCAGCGCGGGCATATCGTCCGTGAAGGCAAGCCCCGTGTAGCGATCGCGCGCGTGCTGGACGACGCCGTCTTTGCCCTGCTCTCCAGCCACATGGATGACCTCTTCGAACTTCTGGCATAGATCATCCAGCGCCGACCACACCGCCTGGTTGATGCGCCGCGCGCCCTGGCTGCCGCCGGTGACGAGGAGCCGCCGCGGCGGCACGTTCGGCGTCCGCGGTTGGAAGCCCTCGCGCAGCGGGACGCCGGTGAGCACCACGTGCCCATTGGGCAGCCGCTTGTCGGTGCCGGGCAGGGTGGTGCACACGGCCGACGCGCTGGCCGCGAAGTACCGCGTGGCCAGGCCTGGCCTCACGTCCTTCTCGTGCAAGACATAAGGAATACGGCGAATGCGCGCCGCGGCGACCGCGGGCGCCATCACGTAGCCGCCCATGCCGAGCACGACGTCCGGCCGGAAGCGGTCGAGGATGCGCAGCGCGCCGCGGAGAGCCAACGGGATGAGGACCGGCAGGGCGATGTTCTTCCAGAGTGCGTCGCGGTCGAGCCCGCGCACGTGGACCGTCTCCAGCTCGAAGCCGGCAGCCGGCACCAACCGTTCCTCGGGGCCACCCGCGCGCCCCACCAGGAGCACCGCGCCATCGGGCTCCTCAGCGCGGAACGCTCGCGCGACCGCGAGCGCCGGATACAGGTGCCCGCCGGTTCCGCCGCCAGCGATCAAAAGTCTCATCTGATTGACGATTGTTCCCCAACGCCGTACCGGACCCGTGACGGGCGATGCTGAGCAGGACGCCGGTGGCGGCCAGGGTCGTGGCGAGCGCCGTGCCGCCGTAGCTGAAGAAGGGCAGCGGCACCCCCGTGATCGGCAGCGTGTTGGTGACCGTGGCCATGTTCAAAAGCGCCTCGAACGTGATCCAGGTGGTGATCGAAGCCGCGAGCGCCATCCCGAAGCGGTCGGGCGCACGTAACGACGCGCGGTAGCCGCGGATGCCGAAGACAAGGAAGCCGAGCATCACCAGCGAGGTGCCGACCAGGCCGGTCTCCTCGCCCACGATCGCGAATATGAAGTCGGTGTGGGCCTCGGGCAGCCAACCGTACTTCTCGAGCGAGTGTCCGATGCCGACTCCAAACCAGCCGCCGGAAGCCAGGCCGTAGAGGGACTGCGTCGCCTGGAAGCCGGCGCCGAGAGGATCCGCCCACGGGTTCCTGAACGCGGTGAGCCGTGAAACTCGGTACGGCTCGAGGAGGGTGACTGCGACGAAGGCCAGGCCGAGTGCTCCCGCGATCAGGATCAGGTGACGGAGCCGCCCACCGCCCGCCCAGTACGCGCTGACGAAGATGCCGACCATCACGATCGACGTGCCCAGGTCGGGCTCCAGGAGGAGCAGCACGACCGCCGCCGCGAGCATCGCCGCAAACGGGATGAAGACCTGCTTGAAATCGCCCATCCGGTGCGCGTTGCGGTCGATCCAGTGCGCGATGAAAACCGCGAAGGCGAGCTTGGCGAGCTCGGACGGCTGAAAGGTGCCGAGCGGCCCGGCGTCGAACCATCGCCGGGCACCGTTGACGGTGACGCCGAGGTGTGGCACCAGCACCAGCATCATCAACAGCGCCGCGCCGACGGCGCCTGCCGGCGCGAGTGGGCGCAGACGCCGGTAGTCGAGACGGCCGAGGACCAACAGCGCGACGAAGCCGATCGCCAGCCAGGCGGCCTGCCGCTCCGCGTAATAGAACGTCGACTCGTGCTGGTTGTAGGCGAAGGCGACGCTGGCGCTGGTCACCATCACCAACCCGGCCGCGCATAAGAAAACGGTGGTGAAAAGCAGCAGCCGGTCCGGCTGCGGCCGCGATGCGGACTGCGAGCTCACGCCGCAAACCGCTGCCGCACCAGGGCCTTGAAGCGGTTGCCGCGGTCCTCGAAGTCCTTGAACATGTCAAAGCTCTTGTAGGCGGGGCTGAGGAGGACGACGCTGCCCTTACGGGCCAGCTCGGCCGCGATCGACACGGCCTCCTCCAGGGATCCGGCCCGGACCACATGCGGATGGGCGCGAAGCTCTTCCGCCAGCTCGTCGGCCGAGGCCCCGATGAGGATCACCGCCTGCGTGTTGGCCAGCACATCGCCGACCCACTCGCGCAGCTCAAAGCCACCGCCGTAACCTCCCGCGATGAGGACCACGGGAGTGCCGGGAAATGCGGTGAGCGCGACCCGACCTGCGTCGGGGTTGGTGGCCTTGGAGTCGTTGTACCAGCGGACGCCGTCCCACTCGCCGACGAGCTCGAGGCGATGCTCCACACTTTTGAACTTGCTGATCGCATCGTCGATCGCCTCATCGCCCAGCCCTGCGAGGCGCCCGATCGCGGCCGCAGCGAGGGCGTTCTCCAGGTTGTGCCGGCCGGGCAGCGGCATCGGTGGCACCGGCTGGTGCTGGTCGAACCACACGAGCTCTCCGGTGACGCGCGACGCCAGTTGTCTGACGTTCGCATCGCGGCCGTTCAGCAAGGCAAAGTCGGCAAGCTCGATCGCCCGCGCCTTCAGGTCGATGTAGCGCGCGAGCGTGCGGTGGCGGTCGAGGTGGTCGGGCGTGATGTTCAGGATCACCCCGATGTGGAGGTGTGGTCGTTCGACCGACTCCAGCTGAAAGCTGGACAGCTCGAGCACGATCCAGTGCTGCGGCGTGATCTCGTCCACGCGGTCGAGCACGGTGTCGCCGATGTTGCCGCCGACGACCACGGGAAGATTGCCGGCGGACAGCACATCGCCGGCGAGGGCGGTCGTCGTCGTCTTGCCGTTGGTGCCGGTGATGCCGACGACGGTTCCTCTGCAGAGGCGTAGGAAGAGGTCGATCTCGCTCGACACGGGGATTCCCCGCACGCGCGCTTGGTTGAGAAGCTCCGAGTCCCACGGCACGCCGGGGCTCGCATAGACCGTGTCGACTCCGTCGAGAACGGATTCGTCGTGCCCGCCAAGCCTCAGCTCCACGCCGGGAGGGAGCTGCTCGATTGTCGACTGCAGCTCCGATGCCGGTTTGCGGTCGGTCAGGCGGACGAGGTCACCGTGCCTGGTGAGGTGCATGGCGAGCGCGACGCCGCTGCGCGCCGCGCCGACCACGAGGGCGGTCAAGTCGCCAGGCGCACGAGAGCGATCGCTGCGATTGCCGAGACGAGCCCCGCGCCCCAGAACGCGAGCGCGATGCGGTTCTCAGACCAACCCTCGTGGTGGAACGTGTAGTGGATCGGGGTCATGGTGAAGACGCGTCGGCCGCCGGTGGCTTTGAAGTAAGCCACCTGAATGATGACAGACAGGGTCTCGAGCACGAACACCAGAGCAACGATCGGCAGAAGGAGCAGCACGCCCTGCTGGATTGCCATCGCCGCGAGTGCGAAACCGATCGCGAGAGCTCCCGTGTCACCCATGAAGACGCGCGCCGGGTAACGATTGAAGACGAGAAACGCGGCGAGCGCTCCACACAGCGCCATGCCGACGGCTTTCTCGCCGGCCGGAGCGCCAGGCAGGAAGAGGACAGTCGCCCCAACGGCGATGATGGAAAGACCCGCTGCCAATCCATCCATCCCATCGGTGATGTTCACGGCATTGGTGGTGGCGACGATGGCGACCACGGCCAGTGGATAGACCAACCACGGAGTCACGGGCAAGAAGAGCTGCGATTCGCCCTGCACGGTGGCAAGCCACGCCACCGGGATGGCGAGCAGGAGCTGGATTGGAAACTTGAGGCGCGCCGGGATTCCGCGCGTGCCGACCCGCAATTTGCTCCGGTCGTCGGCGAAACCCAGGAGTCCGCCTGCGATGAGCCCGGCCAGCGACGGCAGCGCCCCGCCGTGACCGGCGACCGCGGCGAGAATCCCGCCCAGGACGGCGATCAGCACAAAGAGGATTCCTCCACCGGTCGGGGTGCCCGCCTTCTTTTGATGGGAGTCAGGCAACTCCTCCTGGATCACCTGCCCTGAACGTCTCTGGCGGAGGATGCGGATCGTCGGCGGATAGAGAATGAGCGCGATCACAAACGCGACGGCGAACGTGCCGACGTCGAAGAGCGCGGCCGGGCTCATCCGATCACGCCGCGGTGAGCTCCTTGACAAGCTCGTCGAGACGCACGCCGTGCGAGCCCTTGATGAGCACTCGGTCACCTTCGGCCGCGTTGCGCCGGACCCATTCCAATGCGCCGGCGCGATCGGGCACCAGCTCCGCACCGGCCGCCTGCGCCATCGGCCTTGCCCGCTCGCCGTCGACGACGCACACCGCGTCGAAGACATCCGCGGCGCGCCGGCCGATACGTCGGTGTGACTCCTCGGAGAGCGCGCCGAGCTCGCGCATCTCTCCCAGGACGGCGAGCAGACGTCCGCGACGCGGACTCTCCGCCAGAGCGTCGAACGCGGCCAGCATCGACTCCGGGCTCGCGTTGTACGCGTCGTCGACGATCGTGAACCCGTGGTCTGTTCCCACCTCCTGCAGCCGGTGCTCGACGACCACCTCGGCGAGCGCTGCCGCGCCGACCTCTAGAGGCACGCCGGCGAAGTCACCGGCCGCGAGGGCGGACGCCGCGTTGAGCGCCTGGTGACGACCGTCCATGCCGAGTTGTACCTCGACACCACGGACCGTGAATCGCGAGCCTCCGCCGTCGAGCGCCCGAAAGTCCTCGATCCGAAAGTCGCCCGCCTCGATGCCAAAGCTCGCGACGCGCGCCTGGGTCATCTGCGCGAGTAGCGGGTAGAACTCGTTGTCCGCGTTGAGCACCGCGAGCCCCTCTTCGGGCAGGGCGGACACGAGCTCACCCTTGGCCCGCGCCAGCTCTTCGCGCGAGTTGAAGAACTCCATGTGCACGACGCCGACGTTGGTGATGATCCCGACGACCGGTTTCGCCAGCGCAGCCAGGCGCCCGATGTCACCCGGACGCTGCATCCCCATCTCGAGCACCAGCGCTGAGTGGTGGGGTTCGAGGCTGAGGATGGTGAGCGGCACGCCGGTCTCGGTGTTGAGGTTGCCCTGTGTGCGCAGCACGTTGAAGTGCTGCGACAGGATCGCCGCGACCATCTCCTTGGTCGATGTCTTGCCATTGCTTCCGGTCACCGCCACCACCAGCGGCTGGACGCGGCGTAAAGCGTGGGTCGCGAGGGCGTAGAGCGCATCCCACGTGTCGGGCACGACCACCTCGACGATGCCGGTCGGGATATCGGTCTTGCGATCGACGACGACGGCCGTGGCACCGCGAGCGATGGCGTCGCCGACGAACTCGTGGCCGTCCATCTCGGCTCCACGCAGCGCGAAGAAGACGCCGCCGCGCTTGACCTCCCGGGAGTCGGTGTGGAACGTGGAGAAGGTTTCCCCGACCTGGGTGCCGCCCACCTCGCCGCCCCCGGTCGCCTCGAGGATCTCGAGGAGACTGAGTCTCATGTCTATATGAGAACTGTTAGGCCGGGTCTGGTGTTATGTGCCAGCTGACGACGATGTTCTGCGCGATCTGCTTCCAGATGGGCTCTGCGGTCATATAGCCGTCGTTCAGCGTCCAGTCCTGGTCGCTGCCCGGGTAGTGAGGCTTGCGGACGACGACCATCATCGTGAACCGTGGATTGTTGGCCGGGAGGAAACCGACGAACGACGACCACACGTCCTGCGTGTACTTTCCGTTGACAGGGATCTGCGAGGTGCCCGTCTTGCCGGCCTGATTCAGCTCGAAGCCGCGGATCCGCGAGGTCCAGCCGGATCCGTGCTGCACGACATCCTGCATCATCGCGGTCATCTTGGCGGCGGTCGCGGGACTGATCACCTGTCGCTGGGGCTGCAGGATCAGTGGGTTGATGCGCGTGCCCACCCGCTCCACCACGTGGGGCGGCGCGTATTTACCTCCGTTGGCGACCACGTTGACGGCGGCGAGCATCTGGACCATGTTCACGCTGTAGCCCTGCCCAAACGATGCGGTCGCGTACTGCGAGTCGCTCATTTTCGCGGCCGGCGGCGGCGCAACGAAGTTCTCGCCAGCCACGTCGATGCCGCTCGGCTGCGTGAGCCCGAACGCCTGCAGGCTCTGATAGAACGCGGTGTGCCCCTCGGCCATCATCGCCTTCATGGCGCCCACGTTGAGGGAGTGCGCCAGCACGTACGTGTAGTTGACGTTGCCGTGGTTGCGCCGGTCCCAGTCGTAGATGCGGTAGCCGCCGACATTGAGCACGCCGGGGTCGTTGATCACCGTGTTCGGCTGGATGGCGCCCGCGTTGATCGCGCCGGAAAGCGTCACCACCTTCATCACCGACCCTGGCTCGTAGACGTAGCTGTGCACGTTGTCCTTGAACAGTGAGGCGTCGGTCTTCGTGAAGTTGTTCGCGTTGTAGGTCGGGTAGTCGGCCCAGGCGATGATCCCGCCAGTCTTCGGATCCATGATCAGGACGCTGCCACTCTCCGCTCGGTCTCGTTTGACACCCGCGGCCAGCGCCTGCTCCGCCGCGTACTGGATGTTCGCATCCAGTGAGAGCACGAGGTCTGACCCATTGACGGGATCCTCGTGCGTGTGTGAGCCCAGCACGATCTCCCGATTCGCCAGGTCGCGGTAGCTGGAGATGTAGCCCGGCGTTCCGGCGAGCGCCTTCTGGTAGTACTCCTCGATTCCATACCTGCCGTCGCCGTTCCAGTCGACAAAGCCCAGCAGGTTGGCCGCGAGCGTCGTGCTGGAAGTGATCGCGGGCAGGTAGGAACGCTGCGTCTCCTCCTGGAGTCCGACGCCGGGAAGTTTCATGACCCGCAGCTGGTCGGCCTTCGCCTTGGGAAAACGGCGGGCGACGTACGCGAACTTGCCATTCGCCTCGAGCGTCGCCATGAGCTTCGCCCGGTCGACCCCGAGCACGCTGGAGAGCGCGCCCGCCACCGTGTCACGCTGCGCGGCGCTGACCTGGTCGGGCGAGACGAAGGCCGAGTAGACGGTGGTGTTGACGACCAGCTGGGTGAGGTTGCGGTCGAAGATGGCTCCGCGCAGCGCTGGGAGCTCGAGGTACTCACGGTACTGGGCCTGCGCCTGCATGGCCAGCCGGCCGTGCTGCGCGACCTGCCAGTAGGCAAGACGCGACCAGACCGTAGCCGCCAGCACCAGGGCGAGCACGAGCATGGACACGATGCGAAGGCGGACCGAGCCGACACGTTCGACGCGTCCAGGGCGTCTCGCGGCGAGAGCCCTCGTGCTCACTTAGTGCTTGGTCGCCGCCATGACGTCGCGCGTCTGACCGACCGTGTTGAGGACGAGGGCCACAGCCCGCATCCACAGCGGCGTGCTATCGGTCGGCGACGCGCCCACGGGAGCGGTCAGGTCGATCGCCAGCTGCTGCCCGGTCACGTAGCGCGTCGGCAGCACGCGCTGCATGCCGCTCTGGGCGGCGTGTTCCTGGACCTGGGCCGGTGCATGCGCGGTGGCTTCCTGGTAGCGCAGCTGCTCCTGCTCTGCGACCAGCTGGCGCTGCTCCTCTTGCAGCCGGGAGATGTCGTAGGAGGCCTGGGTGATCTGAGCGGCGATCGCCAGATAGAAGAGGACGACGACCACGCCGGCCAGGACCACCACGTAGGCGTGTCCGAACACGTTCAGGCGCAGCCGCTCAGCCGCCACCGAACCCGCCACCTGGACGAATCCGCGCGTGCGGCGACGCCGCCGGGGCGGGGCGGTGGTGTGGGGCGCGACGCCGGCCGTGCCGAGACGCCGTCGGGCCAGTATGCGGGTCGATGTCAAGACGTGAACTTCATCCTTTGCTGCGTTGTTGGCCGTTGGACACCCCCACCCGGCCGGGACGCTTCGCGTCCGGGCCACCCTCCCCAGCCAGTGGGGAGGGAATGGTGCCTGGTGGCCGGAGGGGTTAGGCCGGCCACCAGGACTTGAGGATTCGAATTCGCGTTCTGCTTTAAGCCCCTCTCCCCACATCCCTCTCCCCGATGGGGAGAGGGTGCCGATGACACCTCTCAGATCTTTTCCGCGACCCGGAGGCGGGCGGACCGGGCGCGGGGGTTGGCGGCCACTTCGTGGTCGGACGGCCGCACGGGATGACGGGTGACGATGCGGAGGGTGGCCCGGTGGCCGCAGGTGCAGACTGGCTGCTGGGGTGGGCAGATGCAGTCTTTGGACTCGACGTTGAAGAATGACTTGACCAAGCGGTCCTCCAGGGAGTGGAAGCTGATCGTCGCCATACGACCACCGGGTTTGAGTGTTGAAAGAGCTGCTCGGAGTCCGGCCTCGATCTCACCGAGCTCGTCGTTGACCGCGATCCGGATGCCCTGAAACGTCCGCGTCGCGACGTGGATGTCGCGCGGCCAGGCCCTCCTGGGTATCGCAGCCTCGACTGCTTGGGCCAAATCGCGCGTGGTGCGGAGCGGGCGCCGCGCCACGATGAACTCTGCGATCCGGTGTGACCATCGCTCCTCGCCGTAGTCGCGGAGGATGCGCTCGATCTGGACCGGGTCGTACTCGTTGACGATTGTCGCCGCGGTGAGCTTCGAGCCCGGGTCCATGCGCATGTCGAGCGGTCCCTCGGCGCGGAAGCTGAAGCCGCGCTTGGGATCGTCGACCTGGTTGCTGGAGAGACCGAAGTCGAAGAGGACCAGATCCGCTGGACTGAAACCCTTGTCGATTGCCATCGCGCCAAGCTCGGAAAACCGACCGTGGACGACCGTTACTGAGTCGCCAAACGATGCCAGCGTCTTCCTGGCGGCATCGACGGCCGAGGGATCGCGGTCGATCCCGAGCAGCCGGCCACCCGGAGTGATCCTCTCCAGGATCTGGCGGGCGTGGCCCGCCTGCCCGAGTGTGCAGTCGATCGCGACCGCGCCCACCCGGGGCTGGAGCAGCTCTATTACCTCTTGTGAAAGTGCTGGAACGTGCGGACTAATGTCCGGAGATCACCCTGTCAGCGAATTCTGTGAAACGTCCTTGCGCGTCGGCGCTGTAGCTGTCCCATCGGGCCTCGGGCCAG
>WNFV01002659.1_pt1 | contig 23605 bp, 22 predicted proteins | sample 5400101 | NCBI WGS metagenome assembly WNFV01 (sample SAMN13153361, study PRJNA577476) | soil metagenome | isolation source: 115 cm soil or saprolite under grassland replicate 1 | place: USA:California | collected 2016-06-15 | reverse complement strand
ACTTCATGACGCCGGCCAGGTCGGCGTGCCCCGGCCGCGGGAGGGTCACCGGCTCCTTGCCCTTGCCCTCCGGCTCGCCCTCGGGCGGCCACGGACTCATCCCCCACTTCCAGTTCTCGTGGTCGCGGTTGCGAACGACCAAGGCGAGGGGCGTCCCGAGCGTCCGACCATGTCGCAACCCCGCCAGCACCTCGACTTCGTCCGTCTCGATCTTCTGACGCGGGCTGCGACCGTACCCCTGCTGGCGGCGGCGCAGATCCTCGTCGATCGCCGTGCGCGCGAGCACGAGCCCGGCCGGCAGCCCTTCGACGACCGCGACGAGCGCGGGCCCGTGCGATTCACCTGCGGTCGTCAGCCTCAATGCCACGCCGCAAGCGTAATCCGTGCGCGCGACGTGTCAGCCGACTGTCTTCTCAGCGTCCAAGGGCGGAGCGCATGACCCTCAACGGGGCCGGGACCTCAGTCCAGCGCTCGAAGGACGACGCCCCCTGGGCGATGAGGACGTCGACCCCCTCCACGACGCGCTCGCAGCCCGCCTCTCGCGCGGCTTCCACGAGTGCCGTCGGCGCGCGGTCGGCGTTGTATGGAAGGTCGACGACCTGTCGGGCGTCCTCGAGCTCGGCGGGCACTTCGTCGCGGATCGGGGTGGCGTTCACGAGGAGGGTTGCCCGGGCCGTCGGCGGCCACTCCTCTTCCGCGTCCACCTTGCGCTCGGGAAAGAGCGTGCGGAGACGCGCCGCGAGGGCGTGAGCGCGCTCGGTGTCGCGGGCAGCGACGCTGAGAGCTTCCGCCCCAGCGTCGAGGAGCGACGTCGCAACCGCCTGGGCTCCCCCTCCGGCGCCGAGCACCAACACCGAGGCGCCCGCAGCGTCCACGAGGCAGACGACCGCGGGCCCGTCGCTGCTCGAGCCGAGCACGCGGCCGTCGCGAACGACAAGGGTGTTCACCGAGCCCGCGCGCTCCGCCACCTGATCGAGCTCGTCGCAGAACGCGACGACGGCCGTCTTGTGAGGGATGGTGACGTTCGCCCCGGCATAGTCCAGGGCAACAAGACCGGTCACGGCGTCCTCGAGCCGTGCCGCCTCCACCCGGAGAGGGACGTACGCCCAGTCCAGCCCCCGCGCGGCGAACGCCGCGTTCTGCATGCGGGGGGAGAGAGAGTGCGAGACGGGGTCGCCGATCAACCCGACGAGCCGCGTCTCGGCTGTCAGCATCAGCAGTTCAGTCCCGCGCGCGGATAGTCGTCGAACTCCTTCTCGCTCGCGGTGAAGAAGTGGCTCTTGCAGTCGGCCTTGCGCACGAAATACAGGTAGTCGACCTTCGCCGGATGGGCGGCTGCTTGCAGCGAAGCGAGCCCCGGGTTGGCGATCGGCGTCGGGGTCAGACCGGCGAACCTCCGCGTGTTGTAGGGCGAGTCGGAATGGAGCTCGCTCTGGTGGATCGGCTCCGTCGGCGGAATGTGCAGGCCGTAGCGGATCGTCGCGTCGATCCCGAGCGAGAGGCCCGCATGGAGCCGGTTGTAGATGACCGCCGCCACCAGCGGGCGCTCCTTCGGCACCTGCACTTCCTTTTCGATCATGGAAGCGATGATGAGGACGTCGTAGGACGTCAAATTCTTCGACTTCGAGTAGCGGAGGTCGAGCTGACTCCAGGCGCGGATGAAGGCTTCGAGCTGCTTGTCCACGAGCTGCCTCGTCGTCGTGTCCTCGTCGAAGTCGTACGTGGCCGGAAAGAGGAAGCCCTCGAGGCTCGCGACACGTTTCTTGTACTCGAAGCCCTGGGGCGGTGCACTCTTTGCCTTACCGATCCGCAAGTACTGGCGAGGCGCCAGCTTGGGCGTGATCTGTCGCTTTTGCTCCGCGATCTTGTTCACCGCCCTGATGCGGTTGGCCATGTCGTCGATCGTGAAGCCCTCCGGGAAGATGATGCGGAGCACAGGCTTCGTGGGCGGCCCGGTCGTCGTCGGCGCCGTCGGGGTGGCCGAGCCATCGTCCCGGCCCACGATGGCGAAGGCGAGGGCAGCGAGCACGCCGACGCCCAGGATCAGGCCGCCGATGGCCGCGAGCCCTCTCGCCGCCGGCGACGAAGACCGGTGGCGCGTTACGCGGGGCGGGCGCTCTTCCACGTGAGGTAGCTCGAGAGCAGGTGAGCGGCCGCAACCGCATCCTGCTCTGCTCGGGTTTCGCCTGCCTCCGCCAGCTTGGTGGTGAAGCGTTCGTCGAAGCTCTCGACCGGGAGGTCGACGGCTGCGCGGAGGAGCTCGACGAAGCGATCGGTCTCTTCTGCCTGGGCCCCGTGCTCCCCGCGCAAGGTGATGGGAAGGCCGACGACGATGCGCTCCACGTCCTCCTCCCGCGCCAGCTCGACAAGGCGGGCGATGCCGTCCTCGCTGGCGGCTCTCTCGACGACCCCGAGTGGACGCGCGACCGTTCCGGTCGGGTCGGAGACCGCAACGCCGGTCCGCGCCGAACCGTAGTCGAGGGCGAGCACCTTCACCGGCGCGCCAGTCTAGAGTGGCCGCGGCCGCAAGTGTCGTTGTCAGCCGGGAACACACTCACGACCGCGACCACTAGGTGAGAGCTTCGAGGAGTGTCCGTTCCGCCCGCGCGAGCGCCGCGGGAAGCTTCTCGGGATCGCGCCCGCCCGCCTGAGCCATCGTCGGGCGACCGCCACCTCCGCCGCCGAAAATGGCCGCCGCCTCGCGCACGACCTTGACCGCGTCGAGCCCGCGCTCCTCGAGCGAGCGGTCGAGGTTCACGAGGAGGTGGACGCGTCCGTCGTCGCGCGCGCCGAGCACCACCGCCGCGGGGGCGTTCTGCTGCATGAGCCGGTCGGAGAGTTGCAGCATGTCCTCGGGCGTCGTCGCGCCGAGCTCCATGACGATCACCTCGACCTCGCCCGCCTTGTTCCGCCGCTCTTCCACGATGTCCGGTTCGGCGGCGCGAGCCTTCTTCGGCTCCCTGCGCGCCCGCTCGAGCTCCGCGGCAAGCTCGTCAGCTTCCTCGGCCTTCGCGTGCAGGTACGCGAAGGCCTCGCCGGACGTGACGGCCTCGATGCGCCGGACCCCCGCACCGACCGAGCCCTCCGAGAGGATCACGAAAGGCCCAACCTCCGCTGTCGTGCGCACGTGAGTCCCGCCACAGAGCTCGCGTGAAAACCCGGGGATCTCGACGACGCGGACGATCTCCCCGTACTTCTCTCCGAAGAGCATCATCGCGCCGAGGTTGCGCGCCTCGTGGACGGGCGTAAGGAAGGCGTGCACCGGCAGGTTCTCGAAGATCCTGGCATTGACGATCTCCTCGACGCGCTCGCGGTCCTCCGGAGTCAGCGCCTGGGGATGAGTGAAGTCGAAGCGGAGCTTGTCGGGACGGACCGCCGAGCCTGCCTGGCGGACGTGGTCGCCGAGCACCTCTTGCAGGGCCTTGTGCAGAAGGTGCGTGGCGGTGTGATTGGCCATCGTCGGGAACCGCACCTTCCAGGGGACGACCGCCTTCACGCGATCGCCGGCGGCGAAGCCCTCGCCGCGGAACAGCAGCGCCTGGTCCTCGCCGAAGCGGAAGGCGCCGGCGAGCTCGGCCCGCGCTCCGTCCTTCTCGATCCAGCCACGATCGCTCACCTGGCCGCCGCCCTCTGTGTAGAACGGAGACTCGCGGAGCTTTGCGAGAAAAGTACCGTCGCCGAGCGGTTCGATGGCTCCGATCTGGGTCAAGACTTCGGTCTTCTCCCAACCGACGAATTCGGTTGCAAATCCGGCTTCGCGGGCGAAGTCGGCCGCTCGCTGGATCTCCGTCCTGTCGCCGCCTGCGCGCGAGATCTCCCGGTGCTCCTCCATCAGCCGCGCAAAGCCATCATCGTCGACCGCGAGGCCGCGTTCTCGCGCGAGCTCCCTCGTCAGCTCAACCGGGAAGCCGTATGTCGCCGTCAGCGTGAATACGTCCTCGCCGGAGATATCGCCCTTGGTGGCCACCTCCTCGAAAAGGCGCATTCCGCGGGCGAGCGTCTCCGAGAAGCGCTCCTCCTCGGCCCGGAGGGCGTCCTGGATCTGGCGTCGGTTCTTCTCTAGCTCCGGGTACCAGGCCGCGGTTTGCTCGACGACCACATCCGAGAGGCGCCAGAGATCCTCGAGCCCGATCTTGCGAGCCTGCTGGACGGCGCGCCGGATGATCCGGCGCAGGACGTAGCCGCGCCCCTCGTTCGACGGAGTGACGCCGTCGCCGACGAGAAAGGTCATGCCCCGCCCGTGGTCGGCGAGGATGCGGTGCGCCTTGGTCGCGGTCTCGTCCGCGTCCCAAGCGATGCCGCTCTCCTGCTCGATCCAGGCCATGATCGCCTGGTAGCCGTCGGTCTCGTACACGGAGCGGACGCCCTGCATGATCGCGGCCAGCCGCTCGACCCCCATGCCCGTGTCGACGTTCTGCTGGGGCAGGGGCGTCAGCGTCCCGTCGGCGCGCAGCTCGTACTCCATGAAGACGAGGTTCCAGAATTCGAGGAAGCGATCGCAGCGCGGGCACGCAGGCGCGCAGCCCGGCTCCCCGCAGCCGTACTCCTCGCCCCAGTCGAAGTAGATCTCGGAGTCCGGGCCGCAGGGTCCGGGACCGCCGACCGACCAGAAGTTCTCGGAGCTCGGCAGCGGAGCGATGCGCTCCCGCGGGAGCCCCACATCCTCCCAGAGCTGGATCGACATCTCGTCCTCGCCGAGCCTGAGCTGAGGGTCGCCGGCATGGACGGTCGCCCAGATGCGGTCCCACGGGAGCTCCAGTTGACCCTGGATGAACTCGGTGGCGTACTCGATGGCCCCCTGCTTGAAGTACTGCCCGAACGAGAAGTTGCCGAGCATCTCGAAGAAGGTGAGATGGTGGCCGTCGAGGCCCACCTCGTCGATGTCGGGCGTCCGGAAGCACTTCTGCACCGTCGTGGTGAGCGGTGCCGGAGGCGGTTCACGGCCGAGGAAATACGGCATCTGCGGCTGCATGCCGGCCGATATGAGGAGCGTCGAGTGGTCGTCGGCACGGGGAATCAGAGGCCACGAAGGAAGGCGCTTGTGGCCCTCCCGCTCGAAGAAGGCGAGGAAGCCCTCCCGAAGCTCCGCCGAGGTGCGCATGTGACGGATTCTACGTTTGGGCCCGACGGGCTCTACGACGCGAGCCCGCCGAGGCCTCGAAAGCCCGAATCGGGGTCAGACCCCGTATGTCCTAGAGAGCCGTGGCCGAGGAGGACGACCTCGAAGCCTGAGTCGGCGCGGCGCCTCAGGTTTGCGGTCGCCGGCCTTTCCGATATCAGCGAGGGAAGCGCGACAACGGCATGCCTATTAGAGCCACTGTGGGGGTCAGACCCCGTCGTCCTATTAGGACTAGGAGGCGCGCCGGTTGACCGTTTGCTCGGCCGCGATCTCGTCGCGAATCTTCTCCAGCGCGCGACGGATCAGTCGTGAGACGTGCATCTGGGAGATCCCCACCTGCTGGGCGATCTGCGACTGCGTCAGCCCCTCGAAGAAGCGCAGATGGAGGATGCGTCGTTCTCGATCATCGAGCGCCCGGAACCCCGGCGCGAGCACAGCCCGGTCCTCGCTCACCTCGTATTCGTGCTCGAGCTCGCCAAGCGACTCGAGCGGGTCGAGGTCGGACCCGTCGTCGCCGCCGCCCCCGCCCGGAGCGGACAGCGACAGCGTCGCGTAGGCCTGCCCGCTCTCGAGCGCTTCGAGTACCTCTTCCTCCTCCACGCTCGCCGCCTTCGCGAGCTCTGCGATCGTCGGGGAGCGTTCGAGCTGGACGGTCAGCTCCTCGACGAGATGCGACAGGCGTACGTTCAGCTCCTGGAGACCGCGCGGCACGCGGACCGACCAGCCCTTGTCGCGGAAATGGCGCTTGATCTCTCCGATGATGTTGGGCGTCGCGTAGGTGGTCAGCTCGACGCCTCGACCGATGTCGAAGCGGTCAATCGCCTTGATGAGGCCGATGCAGCCGACCTGGACGAGATCCTCGAGCTGCTCGCCCCGGTACGAGTAGCGGCGGGCGAGCGAACGGACGAGCGGAAGGTACTGCTCGATCAGGCGCTCGCGCGCCTCGAGATCCCCACGTTCGTGGTAGCGACGGAGGAGCTCGCGATCTGCCTTTTCCTCATGCACGGTCACGAGACCCCCCGCTCCGGACGGTCTGCACGCGCTTTTCGAGCCGCAGCCAGTCTCCGTCCTCACGGCTCTCGACGCTGACGTCCTCGACGAGAGTGCCGAGCAGCCGGCCGAGGGCGAGCCGGTCGTCGCTCTCGTCCTCGAGGTCCGACTTCAGCGCTCCACCGTCGAGCGGCCCGACGACCATCGCCAACCCGCCGTCCTGCACCTCGAGCTCGACAGTCACCTCCGAAGTCCTGGCGTAATCGCCGTTCTCGAGCACGCTCTCGAGTGCCAGCTGGAGGTCCTCGAGCTGTTCGTAGGAGACATCCAGCCTGGCTGCCAGGCCCCCGACCACGAGCAGAGCGACCCCGTGGTAGGAAGACTGGTGAGGAATCTTGAGCTTGATCGCGCCAGTCACGCCGCCTCGCCGCCGCGGTGGAGCTCCTCTTCGATCTCACGCTCCCGGCGGCCGGCGGCAGCTCGCGCACTCTGGTAGGCGCCGCGGAAATCGCGCCGCGCGCGGAGGGTGGCCACGCCGTGGGCAAGGCCCGCCGCTAGGCCGGAGATCTTCTGAACCGGCCGGGTGAGAGCGATCGTGACCGCGCGCACGGCAGTGTCGAGGTTGTCGGCGGCGTCGACGGCACTGTCCGTGACGCGATCGAGCTTGTCGAGCTGCCCGTTCACGCGGTCAACCGTTCCTCCGGCTTTGTTGATCAGGGGGAGCACTTCCTTTTCCAGACCTTGGACCAACGAGGAAACGCTCCGAATGGTTGCGGCCAGGCGAACGAGCGCATAGGCGAGCGCGAGACCAACGACCACGAGGAACCCGCTCAGCGCGATCCAGAGGACGTCGATCGTCTCGAAGGCAGCCAGGGGCACGGCGCGATCCTACGTCAGTGGGCGGTGGTGATGAGTCCTGCGCCCACCACGACATCGCCCTCGTACAGGACCGCCGCCTGCCCCGCGGCAACGCCGTAGGCAGGCTGGTCGAGCGCGATGCGGAACCCGCGTCTTTCGTGCTCCACGGTCGCCGCGATGGCGGGAGAGCGATAGCGCAGCTTTGCCTCGACGCGGCCGACCTGAACGAAGAGGCGCCCGTTGCCGACGCGGATCTGACGGCGCGCGAGCGCCTCCCTTGGGCCGACGACAACAGCGTTCGTCCGGGCGTCGGCGCGAAGCGCGTACAACGGCTTCCCGGTCGCGACACCGAGGCCGCGGCGCTGTCCCGGCGTGAAGCGCCAGAAGCCTCCGTGACGGCCGAGCTCGCGGCCTTCCTCGTCGAGGACCGGGCCGTCGCTCTCGTCCAGTCCCTGGCGAGCGAGAAAGTCCCTGTAGTCGGCGCCCGCGAGGAAGCACGCCTCCTGGCTCTCCGCCCGGCCCGCGGCCTCGAGCCCGGCTGCACGCGCCTGGGAGCGAGTCTCGGCTTTGCTCTGGTCCCCGAGCGGGAACCACAGGCGAGGTAAGACACGCGGATCCAGACGGGCGAGCATGTACGACTGGTCCTTCTCCGCATCCGCTCCACGGGCGAGCAGAAGCCGGCCGCGATGTTCGGCGAGGCGCGCGTAGTGTCCCGTGACGAGCTTCTGAGCCCCGATCCGGCGGGCGAAAGCGAGCAGGGCGGCGAAGCGGAAGCCGCCGTTGCAGCGAATGCAAGGGTTCGGCGTCTCCCCGCGTGCGTAGCCGCTCACGAAGGGCCGGACGACCGCCTTCCGAAAGCCCTCGCGCAGATCCAGCGTGACATGCGGAATCCCGAGTCGGTGGCAGGTCTCCCTGGCCGCAAGCACGGACTCGGGCGAGCAGCAGGCCCGGTCCGAGCTCGGCCCGGCAGGGTCGGTCCAGAGCCGCAGGGTCACACCCACAGGGTCGTGACCGCCGTCGCGGGTGCGGACGAGAGCCACCGCGCTGTCCACCCCACCGCTCATGGCCACGGCCACGCGATCCTCATCCGCGGGCGCGCTCATCGCGGGACCAAGCGCATCGTGGAGAGCGTCTCCCGCCAACGGCTCGCCGGGAACACCCGCAGCGGCGAGCGTCGTCAGTCCGCGCACCGCGGCGCAGAGGTCAGCGACTCCTGGCCCCTCCCCGGTCGCCGCGATGACACGACCGTCGGCGACCTCGAGCCGGACCCACGCGACGTCGCCGTCGCGCGCCGAGTTCCCGATCAGCTCTGTCATGGCATAGGGCGTACCCCACCCCGCCGATGAAGCTCTGGACGTGAGGAACCTGGCGAACCAGGTGGGTGCCCTGCCAACCGGCGCCGACGGCGGCGGTCGGACCCGAGCTCCCTCTCAGTAGCGTGTTGGTTCTACATTGCGCCCAGAGCCACGCACGGGGTCGAGCACGCGCTTTTCACTCTAGCGGAGTCGCTACCCGGCGAAGCGCCACCTGATCGTCTCACGCCCTTGCACGCCGAGCTCGTCGGCGAGGGCTTGTGTCAGATCGAACGCGCGTCCCCCTCCCACAGTGGCGTGGTCGACAACTTCGGTATGCACCTCCTTGCTGCCGAGAGAGAGCACGAGGTCGACCCCACAGGGAAGCACGGGGTGCACGACCCCGAGCGCTCCCGAGTCGAGTGTCGTGCCGCAGGTCGTCCCTCGCGCGTAGGTCTCCGGACGCAGGACTCCGACGATCGCCGACTCCCAGCGCACGGCCGGACCGCCTGGGTTGAGCGGCGCGGCAGCTTCGTTCCTCTCCCTGAGAGCGAGCACCCCGAGCGTTGCGAGCAGCGCGACGGCCGCCAGAGCGGCCTGTCGCTGAAGGAGGGCCGGGCTCACGTCCCGTGCGGGCGCTCGAGCATGCCGGCGAACGATTCGCGGACGAGCCCGTCGAACTCGGTCGGCAGGGATCCATCCGCCTGCGCGAACTCGCGCAGGTGCAGGAAGAGGTAGGACCACTCGTCGCGGCGCTCGGGGTGCTCACGTACCTCCTCCCGGGCGATGCGCTCGAGATCCCAGAGGTTCCACTCTCGAGGCTCGGTCGTGCGCGGACGGAACTCGACTACCGAGGTGTTGGCCGACGCCGCGGCTGCGGGCTCGGGGGCGGGCGGCGGCGGCGGCGCAGGCACAGAGCGCAATCGGAGCAGGCGAGAGCGGAGAGGCTCGGCCCGAGTCGGCGGCGGCTCCTCTTGAACGGGCGCTGAAAAGACAGGCTCCGGCGGAGGTTCTGGAGCGGGAGAAGGCAGCGGCGTAGGGACAGGCTCGGGTTCAAGCGGCGGCGGCGGCGGCGGTGCCCGTTCCGGCTCGGTCGGTTCCGGCTCGGGCTCCGGTTCCGGCCCAGACTCCGGCTGCGAAGCAGGCTCGGGCCGAGGCTCCGGCTCGGACGGACGTTGCGCCTCGGGCTGCGTCGGGGCGAGAGGCGCGAACCCCTCGGCCGGTGTCGGCTCTTCGACGGGCGGGGGCGGAGGGATCGCGGGCGGCGCGGTGTCGCGCGCCACGGTCGTCACGAGCGAGCCGCGCCACGCCACCCATTCGATCGTCCAGGCGATGAGGAGCGCCCCCGCCAACACGGGCGGGACGATCCACCACACTACGTCGAGCAGCCAGAGGCCGACAGCAACGAGGCCGATGAAGACGACAAGCGCGGCGAGGCGAAGGATGGCCAGCTGGTCCGGCACGCGTGAGTGCGTACCAGCCTACGGGTTCTTGGGATTCTCGTCCTCCGGAGTGGCCTCCGAAGCCTCGTCGGCCGGGCTTTCCTCAGCGGGAGCGCTTTCGGCCTCCGCGTCGGGTCCCGGCTGAGCTTCGGGCTGCGGCTCCGGCTCCGCCCTGGGAGTCGCGACCGGCGAGGGCCGGTTCGACGCCGGCTGCGGTGAAACCGACGCCTCGGCGGCGCGGACGATCGCGTCGATCGCTTCATGAATGGCCGCGTCGCCGTGACCTGCGGCGGAAAGGAGCTGCTCGGCGCCCATGCGCGAGCGCGCGACGATGACGTCTGCCTGCGCCCTGGCCCATTCCAGTGTCTGCTCGACCTCCGCGCGCGCCGCATTCGTCAGCTCGGTGGCCTGGTGCCGCGCCTGCTCGAGGAGGCGGGCGCCCTTGGACTCGGAGTCGCGGAGCTCCTGGCTCGAGTCGCGGTTGGACTTCGTGAGAATCTCGCGCGCCTCGGTTCGGGCCGCATTCAGGATCTCTCCGCGCTGGCGCTCGGTCTCCTGGCGGATGCGCGCGATCTCTGCCTCGCGCTGCTGAAGCTCCGTCTGCGACTCGCGAATCTCCTGCTCGGCCTTGCCGACCTGCTTGGCCGCTGCCTCCTGCGCGTCGCGCTCGATCGTGTCCGCGAACTCGGCGGCAGACCGGATCAAATGGAGGGCGTCCATGCGCACGGCATGACCGGACGGCTCGGCGATCGCGCTGCGTGGCGCGGACTGCAGCACGCGGAGCTGCGCCTGGAGCGCGGTCACGTGCCGGCGGAAGGCTTCGAAGGCCTCCTCGACCTTGCCCAGGTCGAGCCCGTCGCCCGCGCGCGGGATGTCTTCGACACGGGGCAGCGACGTCAGCGCCGGTCCCTGGGCTCGCAGTGGGTCTTGAGTCGACATTGCGTTAGGCCTCCACTCCCCCGTTGTGCACGGGTGTCGCTAAAAGTATGACCGGATCATCGGCCGGAAAGACAGCTTGCCTTAATCGGGCTTGGGCCGCAGCTGAATTCCAAGCTCGCGGAGCTGTTCCTCCTCGATCTCCGAGGGCGCGCCGCTCATGGGGTCGAGGCCTGCCTGATTCTTCGGGAACGCGATCACGTCGCGAAGGTTCGGTTCGCGCGCCAGCACCATCATCATGCGGTCGATGCCGAAGGCGATGCCCCCGTGCGGCGGGGCGCCCATGGCGAGCGCCTCCAGGAGGAACCCGAACTTCGTGCGCTGCTCCTCCGCAGAGAGCTCCAGGAGGTTGAACACGCGGGCCTGGAGCTCGGGCTCATGCATCCTGAACGACCCCCCGCCGAGCTCCTGCCCGTTGCCTACGAGGTCATAGGCGTACGCGACCGCCGATCCGGGATCCTGGTCGAAGATCCCCTCGAACTCGGGTGCGGGCCGCGTGAACGGATGGTGGCGGGCCGCCCACTTCCCATCGTCCTCGGACCACTCGAACATGGGGAAGTCCGTGATCCAGACAAAGCGCCAGGCCTCCTCGTCGATCAGCCCCAGCTCCCGGCCGAGGTGCAAGCGGAGGGCTCCCAGCACCCGCGACACGCGCGCCGGCTTGTCGGCGGCGAAGAGGACTGTTGAGCCGGGCTGCCCACGGAAGGCGGCGAGCTCTTCCTCGGAGAGGAACTTCGCGATCGGAGAGCGCACCTCGCCCGCCTCGTCGAAGACGAGATATGCGAGCCCTTTGGCCCCCCACTCCTTGGCAAAATCTTCCAGGCGCTCGAGCTCTGCGCGCGAGTACTCCTGCGGGACGCGCAGGAAGCGCACGCACGGGGCACTCGCGAAGACGCCGAACTGTGACCCGCGCGTGAGCTCCGTCGCGTCCTCGAGCTCGAGCTCGAAGCGGAGATCCGGCTTGTCGGAGCCGAAACGGCGGTCGGCCTCGTCCCAGGTGAGTCGCGAGAACGGAATCTCGAGCTCGACGCCGATCGTCTCGCGCCAGACGTCACGGACCATGCGCTCCATCAGGTCGAAGAGGAACTCGCGGTCCGGGAAGGCCATCTCGACGTCGAGCTGGGTGATCTCCTGGACCCGGTCTGCGCGCAGGTCTTCATCCCGGAAGCAGCGTGCGATCTGGTAGTAGCGATCGAAGCCGGCGATCACGAGCAGCTGCTTGAGGATCTGCGGCGACTGCGGCAGCGCGAAGAAGCGGCCCGGCTGCAGCCGGCTCGGCACGACGAAGTCGCGCGCGCCCTCGGGGGTCGGCTTGAAGAGGATCGGCGTTTCGATATCCGTGAAGCCATCTCCCTCCATCACCCGACGGATCGTCGAGACGAGACGCGCGCGCAGGCCGAGGTTGCGCTGCATCTTCGGCCGCCGCAGGTCGAGCCAGCGGTAGCGGAGGCGCAGCGTCTCGTCGACGCCCTCCTCGTCGAGCTGGAAGGGAAGCGTCGTCGAGCGGGCGAGGATCTCGAGCCGGTCCACCTGGAGCTCGATCTCCCCGGTCGGAATGTTGGGATTGACCGCCTCGGGCGCCCGGCGGACAACCTCGCCCTCCGCCTGGAGAACGAACTCGTTGCGGACCGTGTGCGCCGTCTCCGCCGCCTCCGGTGCGCGCTCCGGATTCATGACGAGCTGGCAGAGGCCCGTCTTGTCGCGCAGGTCGACGAACACGAGACCGCCGTGGTCGCGGCGCGAGTCGGCCCAGCCGGTGAGCGTCAGCCGCTGCCCGACGTGCTCGGGGCGCACCTCGCCGCACATCAGGTCCCGCCATTTCACAGAGCGAGCTCGTCCACGCGGGCGGCCTCGACGTCCTGCTCGCCCCGCTTGCGCACGGTGAAGCCGCGCTCGTGGGCGATCACGACCGTAGCGGCGCCGAGCCGCTGAGCCTGCGTCAGCTGGCCCTTGAGGGAGCGCCCGGCGTAGTCCGTGTCGGAGGACCGGCCCTCCGCGCGAAGCTTTGCCATCGCCTGGAGGACCTCGGAGCGGCGCGCGGGATCTTCCACGACGAAGAACACGTCGATCGACTCCGGCTCGGCAGGCGCGTCGCCGAGAGCGAGGTGGAGCCGTTCGATCCCGGCCCCGAAGCCCACTCCGGGCGTCGGAGGCCCCCCGATCTCCTCAACGAGGTAGTCGTAGCGGCCGCCGCCCGAAATCGAGCTCTGCGCTCCCTCTTCAGGGCCGACGAACTCCCAGGTCGTCCGCGTGTAGTAGTCGAGGCCGCGGACGAGCCGCTGGTCGATGTTGTGCTGGACCCCGTAGTCGTCGAGATACGTCCGCACCGCGTGGAAATGCTCGCGACATTCGTCGCAGAGGTATTCGTCGATGGTCGGGGCCGAGGCTAGCGAGGCGCGTACCTTCTCGTTCTTCACGTCGAAGACGCGGAGCGGGCTCGTGGCCCTCTTCTCGCGCGCTTCTTCGTCGAGCCGGTCGTCGTTCGCGTCCAGCCAGGCGACGAGGGCATCCACGTAACGGGGCCGGCAGTTCCGGTCCCCGATCGAGTTGAGATCGAGCCGGTAGTCGGTGACGCCGAGCGCGCCCAGGAGCGCGTCGTAGAGCTGGATCAGCTCGGCGTCGATCGCCGGGTCGGCGGATCCGATCGCCTCGACCGAAAGGTGCCAATGCTCCCGGTAGCGCCCGCGCTGCGGGCGTGCGTACCGGTACATCGGCACGATCGTGAAGAGCTTCTGCGGCTGTGGATCGTGGTGCAGGCCGTGCTGGAGATAGGCCCGGGCGATGGGCGCAGTGCCCTCGGGCCGGAGAGTGAGGGATCGCTCGCCCCGGTCGAGGAACGTGTACATCTCTTTCTGCACGACGTCAGAGCCCCTTCCCGAGGTGCGCTGGAAGAGCTCGGTGTCCTCGAAAACCGGCGTTGCGATCGATCGGTAGCCGTAGGCGCGGCAGAGGCTGTCGGCCTCGCGCAGGACTCGCTCCCAGTGCGGCCAGTCTTTCGCCAGGACGTCGTGCGTCCCCGGCGGAGCCTCGAACTTCACGTTCGTGCGCGGAGCTCGGCGAGGAACGGGTTCGTGTCGAGCTCACGCTCGAGAGTCGTCTGAGGGCCGTGGCCGGGATAGACGATGGTTTCGGGCGGGAAGCGCTCGGCCAGCTGCCGGATGGAGGCCAGGAGCGTCTCCCAGTCCCCGTTCGGCCGGTCGACGCGCCCTACCGACCCCGCGAAGAGCACGTCTCCTGAGAAGAGGCATCCGTCTGCCGCGTAGGCGAGATGAGCCTCCGTGTGCCCGGGCACGAGCAGGGTCTCGAAGCGGACGCCGGCGAGCTCCAGCTCCTCGTCGCCCCGAAGGCGCACGTCGGGCTCGTAGGGCTCCAGGGCAACCCCTTCGAGCCCCGCCGGGACGAAGTCGTTGATCCGCTCCAGGCGGTCACTCTCCTCGGCTGCGATGTGGACCGGGGCGCCGCTCGCGCGTGCGACCTCAGCCACGCCTGCAACGTGGTCGATGTCGCCGTGCGTGATCAGGATGGCGGCGCAGCGGGAGTCGCCGAGAGCGCCCTGAACGTCCGCCCAGGCCCCGGGCCAGCCCGGGTCCAGCACCACCGCCTCGTCCGCGCCGGCCGCTCGCACGACGTAGCAGTTGACGGCGAAGGGGCCCAGCTCGAGCTGGGTCACGTCCAGGCTCATCGCGCGGATGAGTCTAACGCCGCCTCGCTAGACTGCCGCCGCCGTGGAAACGTGGAATCTGCCCGAGATCGAGACTCCCAAGGGCAGCCGCTCTCCCGTCGTCCTCAAGAGCGAAGACGAGGCCCGCGCCGTCCTCATCGGCCTCGAGCCCGGGCAGGAGCTCGGCGATCACCAGGTCAAGGAGCACGCCTGGGTGCTCGTGGTCCACGGACGGACAAGAATTCGCGCGGGCGCCGAGGAGATCGAAGCGGGGACGGGCACGCTCGCGCATTTCGAGCCCGACGAACGGCACTCGGTGAGCAGCGACGAGGGTGCCAAGGTCCTCCTCCTGCTCGCCCCCTGGCCCGGTGAGGGCCACTACCGGGGCAGGTGAGCCAGGGTCTCAGCCCCGCTTTTCCCGCACCCGTTGCTGCCTGCGAGAGAGCGTTCGGTACATGACGACGTCGACGAGATAGCTGAAAGGAATGAAGAAGGCGAGCAGCATGACCGACGTGTAGACCTTGGCGGCGACGCTCGTGTCCTTCGCACTCGTCAGGAAGACGACGACGAGGATAAGCGGGGCGAAGATGGCCGTGCGTCGGAGGACTCGTTTCAGAGTCGGCTTGGGGATCTCGCGGCCGCGGCGATCGCGAGGAGAGCTCGTCGCCGCGCTCTTGCCGTCCTTGGCCGGCTCGGCCGTCGGACGCTCGACCACGACCTCTTCGCCCTCGTCGGTCTCGACGACGTACTCGTATTCGTGTCGCTTCAGCTTGTCGCGGCGGCGCCGCACCTTCCGACTCGGCATGAGACGATTATGCCGCGGTAGGGGCTGTCAGCGCGTCCAGGCGACTACGCCGTCCTTGATCACAGCGGCCACGATCTCGCCCGCGAAGTGGTATGCGAGATGGCGCCAGTCGGCGGTGTCGAGGAGAACGAGGTCCGCGTCGTACCCAGGCGCGATCCTCCCGACTCGGTCGGCGCGGCCGAGAACGTGAGCGGCATTGACGGTGCACGCGGCCAGCGCGGCCACCGGCCCGAGTCTCATCTGGGTACACGCGAGTGTCATCGCCACCGGCAATCGCTCGCAGAACGCGCTGCCGGGATTGAAATCCGTGGCCAGGGCGACGATCGCGCCGGCCTCGAGCAGGTCGTGGCCGGGCGGCATGGGACGCCCGAGGAAGAGTGCCGCCACGGGTAGGAGAACGGCGGCCACGTCGCTTCGGGCCAGCACGTGAACGCCTTCGGGGCCGGTGGCCTCGAGATGGTCGACCGAGCGAGCGCCGAGCTCGATCGCGAGCTGGACACCCCCTCCCTCGGTGAACTGGTCGGCGTGAAGGCGAAGGCTGAGGCCGACAGCCCGGCACGCCTCGAGGTAGCGGCGAGCCTGGGCCGCGTCGAATGCGCCCCTCTCGAGGAAGACGTCAGCGGCCTCGGCGAGCCGGGCCACCTCGGGAAGAACCTCCTCGAGCGCGAAATCAAGGTACGCGTCCGCATCCGAAAACTCGGGCGGGACCGCGTGCGCGCCGAGCCATGTCGGGATGCCGCCCGCCTCTCGGATCACGCGCAGCTGCGCCAGCTCGGTGTCGCGGTCGAGGCCGTAACCTGACTTCGCCTCGAACGTTGTCGTCCCCGCGGCCAACATCCAGGCCCGGTGGCGGGCGAGCGCCTCGGCGAGGCCCTCCTCCCCGGCGGCGCGGGTCGCCCGGACGGTGGAGAGGATGCCCCCGCCCGCCGCGTGCAGCTCCTCATAGGTCGCGCCGACCGCACGCCTCGAAAACTCGTCGGCGCGATCCCCGGCGAAGCACGCATGGGTGTGGCAGTCGACGAGCCCCGGTACGACCGACCGACCCCGCCCGTCGAGCTCTTCCACGTCGCCGTCGAGGGCTCCGAGATCGCTCATGCGTCCCACGGCGCTCAGGCGCCCGTCCTCGCAGAGGACGTATGCGTCTTCGTAGCGATCGAGCGTCGTCATGTCCGCCGGGCCCCGGAGCGGCGCATGACTGCCCGCCGGCGACACGACCTCCGCGAGATCACGGATCAGGAGCTTCGCCATCGCCGCGGACCCTAGAGCGCCGGAGCCCTGCGGACTACTGTTTCGCAGTGCGGTCCTCCGGCGTCCACCACGTCGATCTCGTCGTGTCCGACGTCGAGCGGTCGCTTCGCTTCTATAGCGAGCTGCTCGCCCCGCTCGGATGGCACGGCGTCTCCACGGCGCCCGGCGAGCGAGGCGAGACGATCCGTTACCTCTACGGGCCCGGGTCTTCCATCGGGCTCCGCCAGGCGCCAGATCCGGAAAACGGCTTGCCGGTGGACCGCTACCGCATCGGCCTCCACCATCTCTGCTTCGAGATACCGAACCGGTCGGCCCTCGAGACTGCAGCCGACCGTCTCCGAGCGCTCGGCGCGCGCATCACGGACGGGCCGCGAGAGTTCCCGGAGTACCGGCCGGGCTATCACGCCCTCTTCTTCGAGGATCCGGACGGGATCAAGCTCGAGCTCGTCTGGACGCCCCCGGGGACATACGACTACCAGCGCTCGCCGGAAGGTTCCGGTCAGCCGGGCTGACCGGGTACCTCGAGACCGTGCTCCTTGGCCGCGGCGCGCGCCTCGTCGTAGCCGGCGTCCAGATGACGAAGGACGCCGATGCCCGGATCGGTCGTCAGCACCCGCTCCAACCGCTCGGCAGCGTCGTCCGTGCCGTCGGCGACCACGACCATTCCTGCGTGAATGGAGTTGCCGATTCCGACGCCGCCGCCATGGTGAACGCTCACCCACGTCGCGCCCGCGGCGGTGTTGAGGAGCGCATTGAGGATGGGCCAGTCGGCGATGGCATCGGAGCCGTCCTGCATCGCCTCCGTCTCGCGATACGGCGAAGCGACCGAGCCCGAGTCGAGATGGTCGCGCCCGATCACGACCGGAGCCGACACGCGCCCTGATCGAACGAGGTCGTTGATTCCCAGCCCCGCCTTGGCGCGGTCGCCGTAACCGAGCCAGCAGATGCGAGCGGGAAGCCCCTGGAAGGCGACAAGCTCCGGGGCCAACTCGAGCCACTTCTGGAGGAGCCGGTCGTCTGGGAAGAGCTCACGCAGCATCCCGTCGATTGCTGCGATGTCCTCCGGGTCACCCGAGAGCACGGCCCAGCGGAAGGGGCCGATGCCTCGACAGAAGAGGGGCCGGATATAAGCCGGGACAAAGCCCGGGTATGTGAACGCATCCTTGACGCCTGCCTCTAGTGCCTCCCCTCTGAGGTTGTTGCCATAATCGAAAACATAGCTCCCTTGCCGGACGTACTCGAGGAGCCCTTCGACATGGCGGGCGATCGACTCGGCGGCGCGGCGCAGATACTCGTCGGGATCACGCTCTCGCAGCTCGGCCGCCTCTTCGACCGAGAGGCCCACCGGGATGTAGCCGTTGAGAGTGTCGTGCGCAGCGGTCTGGTCGGTGACGAAATCGAAGTGCTCTCCTCGTCGCGCAAGCTCCGGGACGATCTCCGCCGCGTTGCCGAGAAGGCCGACCGAGAGAGCGCGTCCCTCCTTGGCGGCGCCCCGCACCCGGGCAAGCGCGTCGTCGACCGAATCCGTCGACTCGTCCAGGTAGCGCGTTTCGAGCCGTCGGTGGATGCGTGTTGGATCCACCTCGATGCAGAGGGTCGCTGCGCCGGCCATGGTGGCCGCGAGCGGCTGCGCCCCGCCCATGCCGCCGAGCCCGGCGGTGAGGATCGTCTTGCCGCTCAGATCGGGGGTGCCGAAGTGCTTCTCGCCGGCCGCGGCGAAAGTCTGGTAGGTGCCCTGGAGGATTCCCTGGGTACCGATGTAGATCCAGCTCCCGGCCGTCATCTGGCCGAACATCGTCAACCCGAGCGCCTCGAGCCTGCGGAACTCTTCCCAGGTCGCCCACCGCGGGACCAGGAGCGCGTTGGCGATGAGGACACGCGGCGCGCCGGGGTGCGTGCGAAAGACGCCGACCGGCTTCCCGCTCTGAACCAAGAGCGTCTCGTCGTCGCCCAGAATGACCAGCGAGCGGACGAGCGCCTTGAGGGCCTCGTGATTGCGCGCGGCCTTGCCGGAGCCGCCGTAGACGATGAGCTCCTCTGGCTTCTCCGCCACCTCGGGATCGAGGTTGTTCAGCAGCATCCGCAGCGGAGCCTCGGTCTGCCAGGAGCGGGCATTCAAAGTTTGCCCTCGAGGCGCGCGAATCGAGGAAAGGTCGCCGCAGAGGTCCTCGACGACGGCTTCGAGAGAGCGCACGCTCACGAAAGCTCACCCGTTTCGCGCTCCACGGCCGACACGAGCTCTCCGGAGCGGATCGCCTCTGCCACCCGCTCGATGTCGGGAGCGAGCGAACGATCCTCGTCCAGCGCGGACGAAAGTCCCCTCACGAAGGAATGCGCGGCGCGGACGCCCATTCCGGGCTCGAGCGGGGCGAGAAACTCGACGCCCTGAACCGCGGCCAGCAGCTCGATGGCCAGAGCACGCTCGACGTTGCCGAGCACGACCCAGCATTTGAGAGCGGAGGCGTTTCCCATCGGGACATGATCCTCTTGCCCGGCGCTCGTGGGAATGGAGTCGACGCTGGCCGGATGGCAAAGCACCTTGTTTTCGCTGACGAGTGCGGCCGCCACGTACTGAGGGATCATGAACCCTGAATTGAGGCCGCCGTCGGCCGTGAGGAATGCGGGCAGCCCGGACAACGAGGGGTTGACGAGACGCTCGACGCGGCGCTCCGAGATCGAGGCGAGCTCGGCGAGAGCGATGGCCATGGAGTCGAGCGCGAAGGCCACGGGCTGGCCGTGGAAGTTTCCGTTCGAGACCAATTCGCCCTGCTCGACGAACACGAGCGGGTTGTCCGTCGCCGAGTTCACCTCGACGGCGATCGTCTCCTCGGCGTAGCGGAGAAGATCACGGCTCGCGCCGTGCACCTGCGGGGCGCACCGCAGCGAGTAGGCGTCCTGGACCTTGTCGCACCACCGGTGGGCCTCGATGATCGCGGACCCCTCGACCAGCCGAACGACGTTCGCGGCCGATTCGCGCTGCCCGCGCAGCGGGCGGAGGGCGTGGATCTCCGGCAGGAAGCTGACGCGAGAACCCTGGAGCGCCTCGACTGACAGGGCGCAGGCGATGTCCGCCGCCTTCACGAGCCGGCGCGCGCGCACGAGCGCGAGCGCGCCCATTGCTGCCATGAACTGCGTTCCGTTCACGAGCGAAAGGCCTTCCTTCGCCTGAAGGCGTACCGGCTCGAGTCCGGCTCGGGACAGAGCTTCGGCGCCCGGAAGGGTGTCCCCGTTGACGGTCGCCCAACCCTCCCCGACGAGGGGAAGCGCGAGATGGGCGAGCGGCGCGAGGTCCCCGGAGGCTCCGACGGAGCCGCGGCTGGGGACGACGGGCAGGACGCCGCGGTTGAGGCACTCGAGCAAGAGCTCCACGGTCTCGATGCGCGCGCCGGAGTAGCCCTTGGCAAGCGTGTTCGCGCGCAGGAGCATGGCCGCCCGCACGACCTCGTCGGGGTAGGGGTCGCCGACCCCGCAGGCGTGGCTGCGCAGGAGGCGAAGCTGGAGCTCCTCCGAGAGCTCGGGCGGGATCGTCTTCTCGACGAAGCGTCCAAACCCGGTGTTGATCCCATAGGTGTGCTCGCCGGCCGCGCCGCTGGCCGCCTTCTCGACCAACTCGCGCGCGGCGCGCATCCGCCCGCGCCCCTGGTCGGAGAGAGCGGCGGGCACCCGCTCGATCGCGACCGCCCAGACGTCCTCGACCCGGAGATCGTCGCCGTTCAAGAGCACGGCCGTGGTAACCGCCATCGCGAGCAAGTCTAGAGCGCGGCCGGAGAGCCGCTCATCCGCGCGCGCTCAGTCGTCGAGCAGACGGAGCTCGAGCACCCGCGTCGAATCGAAGCCCTCGATCCTGAGCACCGCCCCCGCCGCGTCGACTGCGGCTCCGGCGGGCATCAGACCCACGAGCTCGCAGCCGACGACCTCCGCGCCTCGGGCGTGGGCCTCGGCGACGATGCGCTCCAAGATTTCGTGCAGCGCCGAGGCTTCCCAGTCGGTCACGTTCATGCTCACCTGGACGAGCCCGGCGCTCGGCAAGTCGAGCCCGAGCGCTCGTACCCCTGGGAACCCCCCGTCGCGCTCCCGCACGATGGCGGCGATCTCGCGTGCGACCTGGGCGTCACGCGCGCGTAGATTGACGTTGAAGGCGATCAGCGGCCGGCGGACGCCGACGAGCACAGCACCGGCGGTCGGGTGGAAACCGGTCGGGCCCCTGTCCGGAGAGAGCTCGCCCTCGTCGACGCGCCGCTGTAGTTCTTCCGGCCCTCCCCGACGATAGAAGGCCGGCTCGCGACCGTCTTCGGTCAGTTTGCCGTAGAAGAAGACCGGCAGCTCGAGCTCCGACGAGATCCGGTCTGCCAGCTCGATCGCGGCCGTCCGCGCATCCGACTCGTGTTCGGGCCGCAGGAAGACGAAGGGGACGACGTCGGCGGCGCCGACGCGGGGATGCGCGCCCTGGTGGCGTCCGAGATCGATGAGCTCCACGGCCCGGCGAATCCCGGCGGCAAGGGTGTCGACGAGCTCCTGGCCCGACCCCACGAGGGTGTAGACGGACCGGTGGTGATCGGCGTCGGCGTGGACGTCGAGGAGCCGCGCCGGCCCGGACATCGCCTCGCGCAGAGCGGCGAGCGTCGCCTCGTCGCGGCCTTCCGACAGATTGGGCACGGACTCGAGCGGAAGCGGCATGGCGCCAGCATAGAAGGGCGAAAGGGGGCCGTAGCTAGACTCGAAGTTGGTGTCCAAGCGGACGACAAAGCACCCTCATCTCAGGATCTTCGCGCGGCTGCTCGGGTTCCTGCGGCCGTACCGCTGGTCCCTGTTCGTCTCGATCGTGCTCGCGGCTGCGTCCCAGGCCGCATCGATCGCGCTCATCCGTCTGACGCAGAGCGTCATCGACGACGCGATCCGCCCGCGAGACCACCGCATGCTCTGGATCCTGGTCGCGATCATCGCGGGGCTCGGGGCAGTGAAGGCACTCCTCATGGTCGGCCGCCGCTTCATCTCGGGAAGGCAGGCGCTCGGCGTCGAGTTCGACATGAGAAACGCCCTCTATGGGCACCTGCTCCGTCTCTCGTTCGGCTTCTACGACCGCCACCAGACCGGGCAGCTGATGTCGCGCGCCACGGTCGACCTCCAGGGCGTGCGCTTCTTCCTCGGCTACGGCCTCATCTTCTTCGCCCAGAACCTCTTCACCATCATCGGCGTGACCGCGATCATGTTCTGGACGGACTGGCGCCTGGCGCTCGTCGCGCTCGCGATCACGCCCATCCTGATCACCCTCGCCTATCGGTACAGCCATGTCTCGCATCCGGTCCTGCGCGACGTCCAGCAGAAGATGGCCGACGTCGCCACGGTGGCCGAGGAGAACATCGTCGGCGTCCACGTCGTCAAGTCGTTCGCGCAGGAGGAGAAGGAGCAGGAGAAGTTCGCGCGCCGCTCGCAGGCCGTCTTCGAGCGGACGATCGACGCGAACCGGCAGCGGTCGCTCTACGTTCCGCTGCTCGCGTTCATCCCGCTCCTCGCGCAGGCGGCCATCCTCCTCGTCGGGGGCTGGATGGTCGTGCACAACCAACTGACCGTCGGCGAGTTCTTTGCCTTCAACCTCTACGTCTCGATGCTGATCATGCCGCTGCGGATGCTCGGCATGTGGATCGGGCAGTCGCAGCGGGCGACCGCTTCCGGCGAGCGCATCTTCCAGGTACTCGACGAGCCCGAGGAGATCTCCGACCGACCGGAGGCGGTCGACCTTCCCCCCGGCGAGGGGCGCATCGTCTTCGAGCGCGTGACATTCGGCTACGACCGTGAACGCCCGGTGCTGGACGGCATCGAGCTCGAGGTCGAGCCGGGCAGCAATGTGGCGGTCATCGGCCACACGGGCTCAGGCAAGACGACTCTGACAGCCCTTGTCCCGCGCTTCTATGACGTCACCGCGGGCCGCCTGACCGTGGACGGCGCCGACGTGCGCGATGTGACGCTGACCTCGCTCCGCCGCGCGATCGCCGTCATCTCGCAGGATCCCTTCCTCTTCTCGACGACGGTGCGCGAGAACATCGCCTTCGGCGCGCCGGCTGCCACGGACGAGGAAGTCAAGCGGGCCGCCCGGCGAGCCCAGGCTCACGAGTTCATCGCCGAGCTCCCGCAGGGCTACGACACAGTGATCGGTGAGCGCGGCATCACGCTCTCCGGTGGCCAGCGCCAGCGAATCGCGATCGCCCGCGCAATCGTCACGAACCCGCGCATCCTCATCCTCGACGACGCCACTGCCTCCGTCGATGCGACGACGGAGGCGAAGATCAGGATCGGCCTCCGCGAGGCGATGGAGGGCCGGACGACGCTGATCATCGCCCACCGGCTCTCCACCATCTCGCTCGCGAACGAGATCGTCGTCCTCGACCACGGCCGGATCGCGGCGCGAGGCACGCGGAGCGAGCTCGCCGAGACCAGCGCGGTGTATCGCGAGATCTACGAGCACGGGATGATCGAGCAGGAGTTCATCGCCCGGCTGGAGGCGACGGCGTGACGGCGCGCTTTTGGCACGAGCGGTGCGCCACGGGCGCGAATTTCGGCGTTAGGCTGACGCCGTCGGGTTGGGGAGGTGGGTTTCCCAGACTCGCGCGCGTAATTCGTGGGGACCGGCCATGAGGGTCTGGCAGCCTGGGAGCCACTTGACGATGCAGCGCGGCGCCGAGGTCGCCGACTGGTCCTGGCGGCGCACGGCCCGCCGCATCTCCACGCTCGCCCGCCTCGCGAGCAGCTACAAGCTGCGCACCGGACTGGCCGTTGCGAGCCTCCTCGCGGCCACGCTCACCGCGCTCGCACCCCCGTACCTCGCCAAACTCGCCCTCGACGACGGAATTCGCGACCAGGACTACCGCACCGTCGTCATCGTGGTCATCGTCTTCCTTGTCGCGGGTCTCCTGAACTGGGTCGCGAGCGCGGCACAGACGTACTTCACGGGCTGGACCGGCGAGCGGATCCTCGCCGACCTGCGCAACACGCTCTTCCGCCATCTCCAGCGCCTCTCGCTGGGCTTCTTCGAGCGGAACCGGGCCGGCGTGATCATCAGCCGGCTCACGAACGACATCGAGGCGCTCGACCAGCTCGTGACGGACGGGGTCACGAGTCTCTTCCAGAACACGCTCATCCTCGGCGGCACCGCCGTGATCCTCTTCGTGCTCGACTGGAGGCTCGCGCTCGCCACGCTGGCCGTCTTCCCGCTGATGGCCGCGGCGACCGCGGTCTTCCGCCTGATCTCGTCACGAG
>WNFV01002658.1_pt1 | contig 23609 bp, 25 predicted proteins | sample 5400101 | NCBI WGS metagenome assembly WNFV01 (sample SAMN13153361, study PRJNA577476) | soil metagenome | isolation source: 115 cm soil or saprolite under grassland replicate 1 | place: USA:California | collected 2016-06-15 | reverse complement strand
CGGGTTGCGCACGCGGCTGCCCTCGCTCGCGACGACCCCGACGCGCTCGACAGCGGCGTCGAGACGTTCGCGGCGTTGGGCGCGATTCTCCTCGGCGCCGAGTCCGCGGCTGCAGCCGCCGCCGCGCACCGACGGGCGGCGGCGAGCCGAAAAGCCCAACGGTCGGGCCGGCGTGCAGCCGCCCTCGTGGAGCTGTGCGAGCGCGTCCGTACTCCGGCCCTGGCGCTTGCCGGGCCCGCCGGCGTCCTCACCCGCCGTGAGCGGGAAGTTGCGACACTCGCGGCAGCTCGCCTCCCGAGCCGCGAGATCGCCGAACGAATGGTCGTCTCCGTGCGCACCGTCGAGAGCCATCTCCAGCGGGCTTACGAGAAGCTCGGCGTGCAACGGCGATCCGACCTCGTCGCCGCGCTCGCCGAGGAGGACGTGGAGACTCCGTAGCAATTACGGACGACATGCAGTCCGGCTCGTGGTCGCCTCGTGATGTGAACGACCTCGAGCAGGTCATCGCCCGCGCCACGACCGATGGTGCGTTCCGGCGGCATCTCGTCGACGACCCTCGAGCTGCGCTCGCGGGCTACGACCTGAGCACGAGTGACCTCCGGATCGTCGCCGACGCGCTGGCCGACGGACCGGCGCGTCACGCCGGCTCGTCGGTGCGGACACTGCTCACGAGGTCCGCCGAGAGCACAGACGAAGGTGCCGTCACATGATCCGGGTCCCCGAAATACGTAGTCATTACTGAGGACAGCTGCACCAACCACCGTTTACGTTGCGCCCAGTGCCCAGCGTGGGGGGACGTGCCATGTGTCCGGGAGTCATGATCCGAAGGTCGGTGCTGGCGGCAGGCACGGCAGGTGCCCTTGCCATTGCCTGGTTGCTGCCGGCGGCGGCGTCAGCGTCGCCCAATCCGCCACCGCTGCCCGTTCCACCCAACCTTCCGCCGCCCGTGGCCGGTTCGCACCACGTCGTGTTCGGCTACACCGGCGCCAGCCAGACCTGGAGGGTTCCGGCCGGGGTCGTGTTCATCAATATCGACGCGTACGGCGCCCAAGGTGGGAGAGGCGGCAAGGGTTGCTCGCCGGCGGGAATCGCCGGCGGTTCTGGCGCCCACGCAACCGCGTCGTTCCACGTGACGCCGAACCAGACGTTCGCTGTCGAGGTGGGCGGCGAAGGCGGCCCGGGAGCGAACTTCCTGGACTCGGGCATCGGTGGCGCCGGCGGGTTCAACGGCGGGGCGAACGGCGGCGACGAGCCGAAGACCGGTCAGATCGTCGGATCGACCGGCGGGGGTGGCGGCGGCGGGTCGGACGTCCGTCCCGCGCCGAACTCATTCCTGCGCATGATCGTGGCCGGTGGTGGCGGTGGTGGCGGCGGCGACGCCGCGGTGGGCGCGCCTGGCACCAGCCCGCCGGAGTGCCTGACCGGCGGCGCGGGTGCCGGCGGCGTCGGTGGCGGCACGCAGGGCGGGACTGGAGGGGATGGTGCGAACACCTCTGCAAACGGGTCTGGCGGCCACGGCGGCACACAGACCGCAGGCGGGGCCGGCGGCGATGGAGGTACGAGCCCGAACGGTGACGGTACCGACGGCACCTTCAGCTTCGGTGGCGCCGGCGGCGTCTACGGCGATTCCGTCTTCCACACCGGGTTCTCGGGCGGTGGGGGCGGAGGTGGCCGCTACGGCGGTGGTGGCGGCGGCGGCGGATTCTCCGGCGCCGGTGGTGGCGGCGGCTCCAGCTTCGGCCGCGGGGCCTCCTTCGAAGACGGAGTGCACGCCGGCAACGGTTCGGTTGTCATCACCTATTGAGCGCCGCTGTAGTCAGCTGCGCTCGACACCGAACGTCCTTACACGAAGGGAGGCAGCGCTCGTCTGGCCGTACGCAGATGCGGCGAAGGATGCGCATCATCGACGGCACACCCGCATGACCTGGCCGGTGTGGAGCGGACGACGGACCTGGCCCTTTACCGTGGGCGCTACTGGTTTCGAACCAGTGACCTCTGCCGTGTGAAGGCGTCCGGGGTTGTCTAAAGGGTGTCAAGCAGTCGCGTTTGGCCTGGTCAGGTCGGTGCAGTCGTCCAGCCGATGTCACCGCGAACAGCCCGTGACAGCCCGTTCATTACCAAATCCATTACCAAATGGGCCTTTGCCCTTTCATTGCCGTCGTGTCCGCTGCCCGACGTCCATGTCAGCATTCACCGATCTGCTTCGTCATACGTTCGACGGCGTGCTTGTAAGGGCGCACAGGGCGTTTCTGAAGGTGCTGGTCAACTGGTCAAAACGCCCGCTGACCTGGGAGAGCGCGTATCCGTGAAGACTGGCGCGTTCCCCTGTGTCGCGGTGTATCACGCACTTGAGACGGACTTGACAGCTCTCGAAGTCCCACCAGGCTCGTCTTGGGGTCTTGCGCCCGGCTGAGGAGAGGTAACCCCGCTTCCAATGTGAGCGCCACTCCGACCGGAGCGAAGCTTCGGCAGCCGAACGATCGCAAGACCGGCCTTGTAGGAACCGAACATAACATCAGCCCTGTGCCACCGGATGCTTCTGACACGCGGCAGAAGCTTCTGGATGCCGCTGCGCGTGCGTTCGCCGAGGACGGTGTCTTCAACGCGTCGCTGATCGAGATCACGCGCCAGGCCGGTCAGCGAAACCGGGGCGCGCTGCACTACCACTTCGGGTCGCGCGATGGCGTACTCTGCGCCGTGATCGACCGTCACGCGGCGTTTCTCGCGCGGCGTGAAGGCGAGCTGCTCGAGATCGCGTCGCAGGATTCGGACGACGACGTCGCCGCAGTGATTGAAGCCATCGTGCGCCCGGCGGCGGAGCTGGCGAAGAGCGGGTGGAGGGGGCGGTGTTGCTTGTTGATCATCGCGGAGCTGGCGGGTGAAGACCCTGCCCAGTACAGCGACGAGCTCCAGGCCGTGTTCGCCCGAACGGGGGGTAACGAGGTGTACGCGCTCCTCGCGACCCGCATGGCCGCCGTCAGCCAGGACGTCCGCATCGAGCGCTTCGCGCTCGTCACCACCTTCATCCTGCGGGCGGTGGCGGATCGGGCCCGCTTGCTCGGCCGGCGCGGCCGCAAGGGCCGCCGCCAGCTGGAGTACGAGCTGTTCGTGCAGAACCTCGTGGCGATGGCGGCCGCCGCAATGTCGGCACCGGGAGAACGATTGACGTAAGTAGAGGTACTTATTACGGTCGCCCTGTCAGCGTCCCGTCACGCATCCCCGGGGGGCGTGCCGTGAAGGCAGTTCGAGTCGTGCGGCATGGCGCGCCCGCCGACGCGCTCGAGGTCCAGGACATCCCGGTCCCCGATATCGGGCCCGGCGAGGTGCGTATCGCCGTCTCGGCCGCATCCCTGAACTTCGGCGACATCGCGCGCTGCCGCGGCACGCTTGCGAGCGTCCAGGGGCAGGTGCCGTTCACGCTCGGCATGGACGTCTGCGGGGTGGTGGACGCATCCGGCGCCGGCGCTGAGGAGTGGCTCGGGCGGCGCGTGGTCGCGATGACCAACCAGTCGTTCGGTGGCGTCGCCGAGGCCGCGCTGTCTTCGACGACGAGCGTTTTCGATGCACCACCCGAGCTCGACGACATAGAAGCCGCCGCGTTCACGCTGCCCTTCCATACGGGCTACCTCGCGCTGCACAGGAGGGCACGGTTGACCGCCGGCGAGACCCTGCTCGTCGTCGGGGGAGCGAGCGCCGTGGGTACCGCGATGATCCAGCTCGGCACCGTGGCCGATGCCCGCGTGATCGCGATCGCCGGCGGTCCCGAGAAGGCTCGACTGTGCGAGGACCTCGGTGGCACCGCGATCGACCACACGGCTGACGACATCTTCGATCGTGTGATGGCGCTCACGGAGAGCCGCGGGGCCGAGGTCGTCGTCGACCTCATCGGCGGTGAGCAGACCGAGACGATCTGGACGTGCGTCGCCCGTGAGGGTCGGTACCTGCCGGTCGGTTACAACAACGATCCCGAGTCCGGGGCGACCGGGCGTCCTCTGCGAAAAGTGTCGATGGGCAACTTCTCGGTGCTCGGCGTGATGCTCGGGTACACCGAGATGCCGATCGAGTTCCGCAAGTTCGGCGTCAACACCTTCCCGCCCGGGGTCGGTCGCGAGGTACACGGCGCATTGCTCGAGCTCGTCGCCGCCGGCGCGATCCGGCCGGTCATCGGACGGCGAATCTCGATGCACGAGGTGGCCGGCGCGCTCGACGACCACGAGCAGCGTCGAACGTCGGGCCGGACCGTCGTCGACGTGTCTCGCGGCTAGCGGCGGGCGGACGGATGCCCGCGCTGCTCCCCGACGACGTCGTCGCCGAAGCGTGCGAGAAGACGGGCTTCGACGACTTCGGCCCCGACGACTTCCGCGACGGGCTCGCGGTCTTGTGCGAGTCGATCAACGGCGAAGCGCGGCTGAACGAGCTCGGCGAGCTGGCGGTCCGAGACACGGTGGTGAACAGCCTCAGCAACCGACTGCGCGTCTTCGATTGGACCCGCCGCCATCCCGAGGTTGCCCGCGAGCGCGTCGAGTCGCCCATCGTCGTGATCGGCATGTTCCGGGCCGGGACAACCTTCCTGAGCCAGCTCCTCGATCAGGATCCCCACAACCGCGCGCTCCTGCGCTGGGAAGCGAGCGACAGCGCTCCCCCGCCGTCACCAGCCAACTTCCGAACCGGACCCCGGGTGGACGCCGCCCGGCTCGCCAACGACATGCTCGAGGAACTCAATCCGGCCATGAAGGCGATCCACCACGAAGACGCCGAAGGCCCGACCGAATGCATCGCGGTCATGAGCCAGGACTTCAAGAGCCTGTCGTGGGAGGCGACCGCCAACGTGCCGTCGTACAGCCGGTGGCTGCTCGCCACCGATCAACGCTCTGCGTACGAGTACCACCGCTCGACCCTGCAGGTCCTGCAGAGCGGCGGAGTCCGGGGCCGGTGGACGCTCAAGAGCCCGCATCATGCGATCGCCCTCGACGCGCTCACCGCCGTGTACCCAGACGTCCGCCTCGTGCTCCTCCATCGCGACCCGGTCGTGCTCAGCGCGTCTGTGTGCAGCCTGATCACCACGCTTTCGGGCACGTTCACCGACGCGGATCACACGGCGTACGTGGCCGAGCACTGGACCGCCATGCTCGAAGAGTCGGTGAAGCGCATCGACGCGTTCCGAGCTGCACATCCCGAGCACCCGATCGTCGACGTGCACTACGCCGACCTCGTGGACGATCCGCTCCGGACGGTCGAGGATCTCTACGCCGCGTGTGGCGCGGAGCTGGATGAAGCGGCGCGGGACGCGATCGCTGCGTATGCGAGCGCCCACCCGAAGGACAAGTTCGGCACCCACGGGTACGACCTGGCGGAGTTCGGGCTCGATCCAGGCGAGCTGGCGGAACGGTTCTCCGAGTACGTCGACCGCTACGACGTAGCGGTCGAATCGCGGCTGAAGTGAAGGCCTGGCGCGTACATACGTTTGGCGAGCCTCGCGATGTGCTCCAGCTCGACGAAGTGCCCGAGCCGACGGGGGCCGATCTCGAGGGCATGACCATGGGCCTCGGCGGCTGGGAGCCGATGTCCGCGGGGCGGGAGCCGTTCACAGATTGGGTGGTACTCGAGATGTCTCATGCCGCGTTGGCGCTGCCCGATGTCACGACCGCGCGCGGCACCTACCCGGTCCCCGTCGCGCGCCCCTACATCGCCGGACAGGAGGGCGTGGGGACGGTCGTCGACGCCGCGCCCGGCCGGCGCGAACTTCTTGGAAAGCGCGTCGCCGCCGTGTGCATCCAACGGTGGGGAAGCCTGGCCCCTGTGTCGGTCGGGGTGTCGACCATCTTCGAGGTGCCTGATGGCATGAGTGATGTGGATGCAGCCGGGTTCCTCATCCCCGGTCACACCGCGTACCACGCAGCGATCCGGCGAGGGGGGATCACGGCCGGCGAGACCGTCGTCGTGTTGGGCGCCGGCGGCGGCGTCGGGTCGGCCATGGTGCAACTCTCGGTCGCTCACGGGGTTCGCGTCATCGCCGTGGTCGGCGGCGCAGAGAAGGTGGCCTTCTGCCAATCGCTGGGGGCCGAGGTAGTCGACCATCAGGCCGTCGATGTGGTCGAAAGCGTACGGGCGCTGACCGACTCGCAGGGCGTCGACGTGGTCCTCGACCCCGTGCAGGGAGAGGTCGCGGGCCGCATCCGGGCCGTGCTCCGGCCCGACGGCCGCCACGTGTTGTGCGGCCACGCCGGCGGGCTCCAAGCCCACGATCCCGACTTCTACCTGTACAACCACACCCTCGTCGGGGCAACGCTCGGCAGCTATCCCCGAGACGAGATGCGGCGCCTCACCACGGAGACCCATGCCGCCCTCGTCGGCCTCGTCGCCGACGGCCGCTACCGATCGACCGTCACCCGCTGCGTCGCGTTCGACCAGGTTCCCGACGCCCTCACCGATCTCGCGGCACGGCGCACGATGGGGCGGGTCGTCGTCGACGTGCGCGGCTGATCAGCCGCCGTCGAGCACGATGAGCTCTCCGTTCAGGTAGGACGACGCGTCGCTGGCGAGGTAGAGCGCGGTCCCCACGATCTCGTCAGGGGATGCGATCCGACCGAGGGCGACGCTCGCGGCCATCTGGGCCTGCATCTCCTCTGACGGCAGTGACGCGTGGAGGCTGTCGGTGTGAAACGTTCCGCAGACGATCGCGTTGACCCGGATGCCGCGCGCTCCCAGCTCCCTGGCCGCCGCCTTGGTGAGCGCGTTCAACCCCGCCTTCGCTGCGGCGTACACCACCGTGAACGACGTGGGGTACAAGGACGCCTTCGAGCTGATGTTGATGACGGCACCGCCCGGGGACATGTGCTCGGCAGCCAGTGCGGTGAGCCGTAACGGTCCCTTGAGGTTCACCGCGATGGTCTTGTCGAAAAGGTCGGCGGTCACCTCGAGGAGAGACGGCGGGACCGGCGCGATGCCGGCGTTGTTGACCAGCACGTCGACTCGGCCGAACTCCGCGACGGTGACGTCGACCAGGGTCGCGCACTGATCCCACTCGCCGACGTGGCACTCCACCGCCAACGCCCGCCGACCCATCGCGCGGACCTCATCGGCCACCTCCTCGCACAGGTTGCGCTTGCGGCTCGCCACGGCCACGTCGGCGCCTGCTTCCGCGAACCCCAGCGCCATGGCGCGACCGAGGCCCTTGCTGCCCCCGGTGACGACCACGACCTTGCCGGACGCGTCGAGGCTCGGGATCGTCACCGACGGCTCCGCTGGCGATTGGGCGCTGACGACTTTCCGCCGCGGGACGCCGCGTCGCTGGCGATTCCTTCGATCACGTAGCGGATGTGGAGGTCGAACAGCGTGTCGGATTCCGCCGCGTCGACCCCTCGCGGATCACCGCCGGGTCGTCTCCCCCGCCGGCTGCGTCTCTGGAGCTGCACGCCGCTCTCGACCGCGGCGAAGCCGACCGTCGCCCAGGTCAGAAGGCGGCACGCCTGCACGGCAGCATCGGCCGCGAACCCGTCGTCGCGGATGGCCGCGATGAGCGGTCGTGACGCCTCGACGTAGGCGTCGCGACCGGGCCAGAGGATGAGTCGGCTGTCCCGTGCCCCGCGCAGCCGGGCACGGAGCTCCCGGGTCCACCGCATCGCGTACGCGTCCCATGGCTCCTCCGCGTTGCCCGGCGGGGCCAGGTCAGCGAGCAGGCGGTCGGCGATCGCGTCGAGGAGTGCGTCCTTGTTGCCGATGCGGCTGTACAGCGGCACCGGCGACACGCCGAGGCGCGACGAGACGCTCCGCATGCTCACGGCATCCAGGCCGGACTCCTGGAGAATCTCCACCGCGGCGGTGATGATCTCGTCGGCGTCCAGATCGAAGTCGGGTTGCTTGGTCACAGGGTCACGGCACCATCACAAGCTTGCCGACCACGCTGCGGTCGGCCATGCGTTGCAGGGCGTTGGGCAGTTCGTCGAACGGGACCTCCGCCGTCACCGCGTTGCGCAGCCGACCGTCAGCCACGAGCTCAGAGAGATCGGCGTGGATGTCGTCGAGCTCCGCGCGTGTGTAGCCGCCGGCGAAGACGCCGACGACGGAAGTGTTGGTGACCACCAGGTTGTGCGTCGCCAAGTTCGGCCACGCGCCGCTCGCGAACCCGACGGCCAGGAGTCGCCCGTCGCGGGCCATCGCGCCGGCGGCGTCCTCGGCGAGCGAACCGCCGACCGGATCGTAGAGCAGGTCGACCCCGTGCCCGCCGGTCACCTCTCGGAGCGCAGGTGCGACCGAGCCGTCGCGGTGATCGAGCGTCGCCTCGGCTCCCAACGAGCGGCAGAACGCCGCCCGCTCCTCGTCGCTCACCACGGCAATGACCCGGGCGCCGAGGGCGCGTCCGAGCTGGACGGCGGCGATGCCGCTTCCACCCGCCGCTCCGAGGACGGCCAGCCAGTCGCCGGCGACCAGACCGCCGCGAAGGACGAGCCCGATCCACCCGGTCAGGTGCGGAATCCAGAACCCCGCCGCCTGTGCGTCTGTGAGGCCCTCGGGCACGGCGAACGCGGAGTCCGCCGATAGGAGACACTCTTCGGCGAACGAGCCGCTGCCTTCGGTGAACGCGGTCACGCACATGATCCGCGTGCCGATCGGGAGGTCGACTCCCTCGCCGACAGCCGTGACCGTGCCGGTGGCTTCCTGGCCCGACGTGAACGGCAACGGAGGGGTGAGCGGATACGTGCCGCGGCACATGAACGCGTCGGGTAATCCGATTCCTGCTGCTGTCACACGGATACGGACCTGGCCCGGCCCTGGTTGCGGAGGTTCGAGCTCGACCTCGTGCAAGACATCGATCGGCTCCCCGGCGCGCCGCACCTGCCAGGCGCGCATCACGCGTGCTCGCCGAGCGAGGTCCAGGGCGTCATGTCGCCTTCTCGTGATCCCTGAGGGTGGTCGCGCTGTCGAGCAGCAGGTCGACTTGCGCGCCGAAGAACTCGTGGATTGGCTTGTCGGAGTATCCGCGGAGGAACTTCGCGTAGCTGCCTTCGAGCACGATGGCCAGCTTCCAGCGGGCGAACACGTCGTACCAGCCGATCGTGGCGGTCGACCGACCCGATCGGGTCGCGTAGCGCTCGACGAGGCTGGCGCGATCGGGGAGGTAGGCCACGTCGAACGTCGGCTCCTTGGACATTCCAAGCGGGATGGTGCCCTCGGGCCCGGGAAGGAAGACGAGCGCCCATGCCAGATCGACGAGTGGATCGCCGATCGCTGCCATCTCCCAGTCGACGACGGCGAGGAGCCGCGGGGGCGCGTCGAGGGCGAACAGCACGTTGTCGAGCTTGTAGTCGCCGTGGCACAGCGCGCTGGGTTGATCGGCAGGTCGGTGCGCTTCCAACCAGTCGGAGATCCGGTGGGCGGCGGGCAGGTCGCGCCCGCCATAGGCGTCGAGCTGGGTCAGCCAGCGCGTGCGCTGCCGCGACAGGTAGTTGCCGGGATGCGCCATGTCTCCCAGGCCGCACGATCGCCAGTCGACGGCGTGGATGGCCACGAGCGCGTCGATGAGCTCCTCGAGCGCCTTCCCGTGCGACTCCGGCGCGGCCGCCCAACGGTCGGGCACGGCTTGGAGGATCGGCCGCCCGTCGATGCGTTCCATCACGTAGAAGGGTGACCCGAACACCTCCGGGTCGTCGCAGGCGACAACGGGCCGCGCGATGGCGACGGATTCGTCCTTGATCGCGTCCAGGATTCGGAACTCACGCAGGACGTCATGGGCGGTGGCAGAGCTGGCGTGGCGGGGCGCGCGCCGCAACACCCAGTGCTCTGGGCCACGGTCGATGGCGAACACCTCGCACGAGCCGCCCCCGACCATGGGCGTCACCGTGATCGCGACATGGTCGCCGAGCGCATCGTCGAGGTAGCACTGCAGCGTGGCGGTCACGCGATGCCTGCGAGCGCGCGCAGCTCGCCCCACTTCGCCTCGGCGGCCGGACGGCGGCTGGGCAGATGCTCGGTCGGCCATCCATCGACGGGCGAGAAGCCCTTCAACAGGGTGCGGGCCAGCACCGACTTGTGCAGCTCGTCGGGGCCGTCTCCGATCGGGCCGAAGCGCGTCGTCCGGTACCACGACTCGATCGGCAGGTCGCTCGAGTACCCGAGGGCGCCACACACCTGGATCGTCCGGTCGAGCACAGCGAGGACGACCTTCGAGACGTGTGCCTTGATCATCCCCAGCTCGGCACGGACTGCGGCCGCGCCGTTTTTGTCCATCTTCCACGCCGTCTGGAAGGTGAGGAGTCGGGCGGACTGGATCTCCATGTGCGAGAGAGCCACGTAGTCCTGGACCATCTGGTGCTCGCCAAGCAGCTTGCCGTGTGAGCGCCGTGACACGGCTCGTTCGCACATGATGTCCAGCGACCGTTGCGCCTGGCCGAGCCAGCGCATCGCGTGGTGGATGCGACCTCCGCCGAGCCGCTGTTGGGCGAGCACGAACCCTTCGCCTGGTTGCCCGATGAGGTGGTCGGACGGTACGCGACAGTTGCGGAACACGAGCTCGGCGTGGTTTCCCGGGCGTCCGTACTCGACGTCGGGGTGGGCCATCGTCCCGATGTCGCGCGCGATCTCCATGCCGGGCGTGCCGGTCGGGACGACGAACACCGAGGCATGCCGGTGCGGGCGGCCCTCGGGGTTGGTCTCCGCGAAGACCAACACGATGTCGGCAACCGACGCGTTCGTGATGAACCACTTCCGGCCTTCGATCACCCACTCGTCGCCGTCCTTGGTGGCCGTCGTGCCGATGACGGTCGGGTCGGCTCCGGCGAAGAACGGTTCCGTGAGGGCGAACGCGCTCGAGATGTCCCCGCGCAGGTTGGGCCAGAGCCACCGCTCCTTCTGCGCGTCCGTGGCTCCGTGGGCGAGGAGCTCCATGTTGCCGCTGTCCGGCGCCTGCACACCGAAGATGGTCATCGACATCATGCAGCGGCCGATGATCTCCGACATCAGCGCCAACTTGAGCTGCCCGAACCCGAGACCACCGAGCTTCGGGTCGAGGAAGGCGCCCCACAGCCCCTGCGCCTTGACCCGGTCCTGTAAGTGGCGCTGGACCACTCGCCACTCGTCGGCTGGTAACCGATCGAAGATCGGCTCGAGCGGTATCAGCTCACGATCAATGAAGGCGCGCATCCATGCGAGCTGCTCCTCGAACTCCGGCTCGGTCTCGAAATCCCAGGCCATGCGCCCCCAGGTCCGTGCTTGGATTACAGCGTAATCTCAAGCCTTCGCCGACCAAGGAGAAGGGGTATGGAGCTGACGGGCGGATCGGTGGCGGTGGTCACGGGTGCTGCCAGCGGCATCGGTGCCGCGCTTGGGCAGTCCTTTGCAGCCGCGGGTTGTGCCGTCGTGCTTGCCGATGTCGATGCCGACGCGCTCGCCGCCGTCGCCGGGGGCATCGATGCAGATGTGCTCGCCGTCGTGACCGACGTGAGCGACGCGGCGGCCGTCGAGCATCTTGCCGACGAAGCGTTCGCCCGCTTCGGTGGGGTCGATGTTCTCTGCAACAACGCCGGCGTGTCGACTTTCAACCCGCTCATCGCCCAGACGTTGGATGATTGGCGCTGGGTGCTCGGCGTCAACTTGTGGGGCGTCATTCACGGCGTCCACACCTTCCTTCCGAGGTTCCTCGCGCAGGGTCGACCGGCGCACATCGTGAACACGTCATCGCTCGCAGGTCTGGCGAGCGGCTTGCCCCAGCTCGGGCCGTACAACGTCAGCAAGGTTGGCGTCGTCGCGCTCTCGGAGACGCTCCGGATGGAGCTCGCGATGTCGGGAGCGCCCATTGGTGTGAGCGTGCTGTGCCCGGGCAGCACGGGAACCCGGATCCTCGAAAGCGAGCGCAACCGGCCCGCCCACCTCGGCCGCGAGGCGCGCCGGGAAGAGGGCGAGGCCTTCCGAGAGGCTGTGCGCTCGAGCTTCGACGGGCCCGCGGCCCGTACTGCCGAGCAGGTGGCCGAAGCTCTGCTCGATGCTGTGCGGGCAAACCGGTTCTGGGTCATCACCAGCGGAGAGATGCAGGGGCTGGTGACATCTCGATATGACGAGATCGCCAATGCCACACCGGCGGTCTAGCGACCCGACGCCTACGTCTGGTCGATCTGGACGGTGGTCACGTTCTTGCTGTCGCAGTTGAGCGTGCCCTTCTCCTTCGGGAAGACGCGGACGTACTTGCCGCCCTTCACCTGGGTGAGCACGAAGCACCCGGTGACCTTCTTGCCACCGACATCCGTTGGGCCCAGCATTCCATCGCCGCCGACCTCGGCCCTGAAGTCGTGAACCTTCCTCGCCTCCTCGAGGAAGCGAGCACGGGTGAGGCCGTTGTTGCCGTGGGCCTTGACGACGTTGTTCACGATGTCGCGGAAGAAGAGGCCGGCCGTCCACGCCTGTGCCCCGAAACCGTCGGCCTTGGAGAGGCCCCCGACGTTCTTCAGGTACGCGTTCACCGACTTGTTCTGCTTCGCCTCCTCGAATGGCACGAAGAACAGCGACGAGTAGTGGCCCTCGACGTCGGCCCCGCCTTCGGTGAGGAACTTGGCGTCGTAGCACTGCAGCGCGCACCCCCACACCTTGACGCTGTTGACGCCCTGGACCTTCGCTTCCTTGCGCAGCTGCACCGAGCTCTTGTAGTCGGAGATGCTCTCGGCGTATGTCGAGTTGTCTTGCTTGATGGACTGCGCGACCGGCGTGTAGTCGCTCTGGGTGGCTAGGGCGGACTTCTGGATGATGTCCTCGTCCGCCTTGATCCCGGCCTTCTGCTCACCCCGCACGACGGGCGTGGTGGACGTGATGGTGGACCGTAGGTCGCTCGGGATCACCCAGACGCCGTGCAGATCCTTGTTCTTCCGCTTGAGGTAGTTGATGTGACCGATGCGAGCTGAGTAAGTCTGCGGCTTCTGGTCTTTCGTCGCGCAGTCGAGCGCGGCGGCAATGACCGCGAACGACACCGGCGAGCACTGGTGCGCGACTTCGGTTTGGAGCACCGGGATGTCGGGGAGCCCGATGGCTTGCCCGGCCTTGTCGACGCACGTCTCGAGCGGTTGGACGGTATTGAGGAAGAGGGCGCTCGTGCCGACGATCGCGAAGTCCTCCTGACACGCCCTAATCACTGCGTTGCGGGCCTCATCCGCGCTCAGCTTCGAGTCGATGAAGTCGACCTCGACGGTGCGGCCCGCCAGCTTGCCTTTGGTGCCGTTCTGGTATTTGGCGAACGCCCGCACCCCCTCGACCGAGCCCTCGAACGCGCCCGGGCGCACCGGAGTGTCGACGTCGGCGATCACCGCGATCCGGATCGTGTCGGCCGTAACGCCGATGTCGCTGTCGGGCGATCCCTGGTCGGGTTGCTGTGCCCCGGACGTCGCTGGCGCCAGCCCCGTGCCGACCCCCAACGCGACGGCGACGAGTGCCCACAGGCTCCGCTTCACCATTCCCCCCTCGGCCAGGTTTCCGCCCCCCGGGACACCCGGTGCGCGGCGAATGACGTCGAGATTACGGTGTTCTTGAAAGCGCGATCAACCCGCCTCGGACTCCACACGTCCATGACAGCTGCGAGATGGTCCGAATACGCGCTGGTCAGGTGCGCCAGTCGAGGACCGCTACTTGATGCGCGTGAGCGTGTTTCGGTCGCGGTGGCAGTACAGATCGTCGGGGAACTCGTCGAACACTGAGAGGTCGACGACGCATGACCAGCTCGTGTTCGGCATCCGTCGGCCGGCTCCGTGTGACAGTGTTCGGCCGTGAGGGCGTGGCGCGTGCACAAGTTCGGCGAGCCGGAGAAGGCCCTGCAGCTCGACCAGGTGTCGGAACCGGTTCCGGGCCCCGGCGAGCTGCTGGTCCGCGTGGCCGCCACGACGCTCAACTTCAACGACGTCGACGGCGTGCGAGGCCGGTATCGCACCGTGCGACCGCCGCTCCCCTACACGCCCGGAATGGAGGTACTCGGCCACGTCGAAGCCGCCGGCACCGGCGCCGAACCTTGGGTGGGCAGGCGAGTCGTGGCGATCCCGACGGGCGCGTTCGGCGGGTACGCGCAGCTGGCCACCGGCCCGATCGCAATGGCATTCGAGATGCCCCCGGAAGGGGAGCTGCCGGACGCTCCGGCCGCCGCGATCTACTTCCCGTTCCACCTGTCGTGGCTCGCCCTGTACGAACGGGCGCGCGTCCAGCAAGGCGAGACCGTGCTCATCCACGCCGCCGCTGGCGGCGTGGGTTCGGCTGCTGTGCAGTTGGCCGGACTCGCGGGCGCCCGGGTGATCACCACGGCCGGCTCATCCGAGAAAGTCGAGCTGTGCCGATCGCTTGGCGCCGACCTAGCCATCAACTACCGCGAGACCGATTTCGCGGACGCCGTGCTCGAAGCCACGGACGGACGTGGCGTCGACGTTGCGTTCGACTCGATCGGCGGCGAGGTGACGACCGCGACGTTCCGGTGCATGGCGTTCAACGGCCGGCACCTGCTCGTCGGGTTCGCGTCCGGCATCGAGGCGGAAGACGCCGGGATCGTCGTGAGGCCGGTCCTGTTCGGCAACTTCTCGCTCTGCGGTGTGTGCCACGCCTACGCCGAAGACCCCCACGAGTTCAAGCGCGCGACCGGATACAACTTTCCCTCCCACGCCGACGGCGAGCGCGTTCACACTCGCATCCTTGAGTTGATCCGGCAAGGACAAGTGCGGCCCGTTATCGGCAGCCAGGTCGCATTCACCGACCTCCCCACCGCCCTCCAGTCCATGGCCGACCGTCGGACCGTCGGCCGGGTCGTGGTGCGCGTTACGCAGTAGCGGCACGAAACGAGAACCTGTTCTACTGCCGCGGCCTGTACCCCGCACTGGTCGCAACGGGAATTCCATGGCCGAGACGATCCACCTCCGCACCTGCTCACTGTGCGAAGCGATGTCCGGCCTCGAGATCAAGGTCGAGCACGGAAAGGTCGGCGTGTTCCGCGCCCACAAGGAAGACGTGTAGTCGAGCCGTCTTGGCACCGGTCGAATGGAGCAGCAGCAGGCGGTAGCCGTCCCACTCGCCGGTGAAGGCGGCACTGGCTTCCTCGACGCGTGCTTGAAGAACGCCGGTTCGTCGGACGTCTCGGTGGGCTTCACATCGCGCGGCTGGCGGCACTCAGCTGGTCACACTCGGTACCCGCGTTCGGTGCGCAGAAGTCGAGTGCGGATCGGCAGTTCGGCGCTGTCGGAACGATGAGCGTTCGGTTTCACTGTGCAAGATGCGACCCATCGGATAGCTCCGTCCCTCGCCGGGCGCGAGCACGAGTGGTCGGCGGTCGGGCGATGCGGTTGCGTCGGTCACGGAGGCCCTAGTCCCGCGGCCGATAGCCACCATTCGGTCCGGGCGTGACATGGATGAGGTAAGTGGGCTCGACTGTTTCGAGGCGGTGCCATACGCCGCGCGGCACGACGTAAGCATCGCCCGACCGCAGCAGAACCTTCGTATGCGCAACATCGATGCCAACGCGCACGTGCTCCCCGGTCCCGAGAGCGTGAACGCCGCCGCCAGTGCAGCTCGTGTGGTGGGCGTACCCCTCACCGAGCTGCGCTCGCACGTCCGTACCGACTTCACCGGCACTTCGACGTGCACACACCTCAACGACGCGTTGCGTGGCTTGGGTGACGTCGCCCCACTCGCTTCGCTCCTTGATACGCAATAGGTGCGATCGCCGCCGCCAATTGGGGGGCGAAGGCGTCGGTCATCGCTAAGCAGCGCTGGCGTTACGTCGGATCGGCCACGGACTTCGAGCGGGCTCACGCATCCGTCGGCGACTCGACAGCCTTCTGACCTGCAGGTTGAGTGGGCGATGCGAGCTCGGACCGGCGATCTCCGCCTCAGGCGAGGCGGAGCTCACGCTTCCTTTGGACGCGACACGAAGATTTCGATCGCGTACGGACCTCAGACGAACTTCGCGATCGACCTCGACGCCGAAGCGCCGAGAAAACGACCGCTGACCAGCCGATTCGTGGTGGGCACTGAGGGACTCGAACCCCCGTCCTCCGTCTTGTAAGGGCGATCGTTGTATGGGGCTGAGCTGCATACCGACGCGAAACTGCTGGTCAGTGTCAGCTTCTCATTGCCGTGCGCGCCCGTCGATGACCGTTGTTGACCGCCCGCTAGGGCACGCGGAGGGCACGCCGAAGTCGCGCAGAAAGCCCGCTCGTGCTGCCCGCGATCCGCCCGTTCGTCCACGCTCAGGGCCGACGAACGTTGGGCGCTGCGCGTTCAAACATCCATCCACGCGGCCTCGTAGGCGAAGGCATGCCCCGGGGGCATCGAGCAACGCCCGGGCTCGCGACCTCAGGCTCCTAGGAGTCGTTCCAGAACGAAGCTCAGGAGCTTGCGTCTGCGTTGTCGCGACAGTCCCTGCGCGTACGCGCCGGTCACCGTCACCCGGAAGCTGTCGACGGCGAGAGGAAGGTGGCCTTCTGAAACGCGCCCACGAAAGGCGTTGGCGAGCATCCGATCCAAGACCTCATCGAGCTGGCGGGCGAAGTCGGCAACGACCGGCGACTCGCGCGCCTGTTCTTGCATCGCCGAATGAAAGGCATAGAGCGGTGCGAACTGGTCGGTCCACCATAGGATCCGCTCGACGACGTCGACCTTGCCCCGGGGTTTGCGGGCGGCGATCCCTTCGAGGATGCGGCGCAGGACGGCCACGAAGAGCTCGGCGCGGGAGGGGAAGTACCAGTAGATCGCGTTCTGGGCCAGTCCCAGATCGCGGGCGATGCCGGCCATCGACAACGCCTCGAACCCGCCCTCCTGCAGGCGTCGCTCGGCGACCTCGAGGATCTCGATGATCTTGTATTCGCGGTTGAGCTCGGGGCGGGTGCGCGGCATAGGCCTTGACAGGGTCTCAAGCGGTTTCCTATGTTAGCCCATGTTGAGACCCCCCCAAGGCACTGCTTGGAGAGGAGGCGAGCGGATGGAGACTGCGGATCAGAGGATCCCGGTCAGCTCGGGCTCGGCGCCGAGCGCGAGCTTGCGTCAGTCGGAGATCGCGCCGATGGGGCTGCGCACCGTGCTGCTTGAGGCCGGGCCGGACAGCGGCGAAGAGGCGGTCGTCTTCCTTCACGGCCACCCGGGCTCGGCCTGGGACTGGCAGCCGTTACTCGAGCGCACCGGACAGTTCGCAAGGGCAATCGCCTTCGACCTTCCCGGCTTCGGCAAGAGCGAGAAGCCCAAGGATTGGGACTACTCGATCGGGACTTACGGCATCTACCTGGCCGCGGCCCTCAACATGCTGCACATCCGGCGAGCCCACCTGGTCATGCACGATCTGGGTGGTGGGGCCGGGCTGGCCTGGGCGGCCGCGCACCCGGCGGATTTTGCCAGCGCAGTGTTGATCGACACAGGCGTCCTAATCGGTTTTGGCTGGCATCCCTTGGCCCGCGCCTTTCGCGTCCCGGGCTTGGGGGGCCTGCTCGTCGCCATGACCAACCGCCCCGGGTATCGCGCAGCGATGCGCTACTACAACCCGCAGCCTCGCAAGCTTCCGCGTTGGTATTTGGACCGCCTCTGGGAGGACTACGACCGTGGCACCCGTCGAGCGGTGATGCGGATGTACCGCTCGGCCCCCCCGACGGGGTTCGAGCGCCTGGTGCCCGTATTTCGCGAGCTCGATCGGCCGGCCCTCGTGCTGTGGGGGCGACACGACCCCGCTTGCCCCGTGGAGCAGGCCGAGTACCAGTTGCGCAGCTTTCCCAACGCCAACGTGGTGGTGCTCGAAGAGAGCGGCCACTGGCCGTTCGTCGACGACCCCGACGCCGTCGCATCTCACGTGATCCCCTTCCTCGAGCAGCAACTGAAGGGGCCGGCCAACGGTGGCTAAATCTCCACCAGTTGCCTTCGCACGCCTCTCAGCCTTGTATAGGCGAGGGTCATTTCAACAGTCCGCGCCCATGTGTCTTCGGGGCAGGCGAACCATGGCGTCATGACGACCCCTCCGCCGCCGTCGCACTCCGCCGTCGCACGCCGCGCCGTCCCAGCGGCCGGCTGCTGTGACATCTCCGTCCCATTTCGCGGGGAGCCCTCCCCTCTCCCCAGCGCGTCGCCCGGACGGCGCCTCCGACAGGCGATTGACATTAGAGATTCCGCTGGCGGAGGCGACCTCAGGTGCACAAGCCACCGACCTTGACTACCTCGTCGCCGACTCGGATGGTGCCGCCTTCGACGACGCTGGCGTTCACGCCCCGCAGCCGGAGGCGCTTGCCGTCCTCGGTGAGAAGGAGCCGGCTCGCGTCGCGTCCGAAGCGCGCCGCGAACTTGGCGCACCCGGTGTGCGGCTCTTCCGAGATGGACAATGTCGCGCCGCCGATCCGCAACCGTGCTCCTGGGGGCAGGTTCTCGACCGAGATGTCGAAGTCGACGTAGAGCTGGTCGCCGGCGAGGGACCACATCGATTTGTCCCCGGAGAACAGTTGGATTGCGGCGGCGCTCATTAGCGTGATCTGGCGCGCCCGCTCGGCTGACCCGTCTGGTGTGTGACGACTCCCGCGGGCATGCCACGTGTCGCCCGCGAGTCCGTATTCGTTGGACAGTGTTGCCTCGCTCAACTCTTCGCGCCGTTCGATGGCAGGCCTGCGAACGATGAGCTGGAGCGCGCCGGCGTTGCGCGGCTGGCGCTGCACGCTCGCGAGCCCGGCCAATAGCTCCTCCGTCGTGCGATGGCGAGCCATCATGTCTGTCACTCCTTTCACTCGGTCGTACACCGTCGTGAGAGGGCGACCAGATCGTATGTGCAATCCAAGATCTTTCACCGCGTTGTTGCGCAGCGTCCCAACAGTGGCGCCAACGGCGTACGCCGCGGTCGTAGACGGTTGCCAATTTTCGGCATAACGGCGCGCCTCATCGCGGACGTCGCCGTCTATCGCACTTGGACAAGAACGTCGACGAGTGACGCTACGCCGGGCTGCGGTGGACCTCCCGCGCGCGCGGCGCGGTCTCCATCCCGCGCCGCCGGAGCACGACGACGCCGGCCCAGGCGAAGGCGATGTCCGCGCCGATCTCGAACAACGCCGTGAACCACGAGAAGGCCGTGACCTCGGAGCCGGTCTGCGAACCCGTGAATGCGTCGCTGAACGCACCCCAATGGGGCAGGAGGTGCGCCGCGGCGAAGCCGACTGCACTCGCGAACCCCACCGCGATCGCCGCAACGGGCGCGAGGCGGTGACCCCGGAACACCAGCGCCACGGCGACCACCGCCAAAACGAACTGGACGGTGCCCGCCACCAACACCTGCGTCGTGACGACGTCGACACCCCGACGCACGTGATCGGCGCCGTGCACGAGTACAGCGGCTAGGAACACCACACTCGTGAACCGCAGGATTCTGTCGCCCATCGGACCTCCATACCGAAAGGGGTGCTTGACATGAACGTTCAGAATATTCTAAACATACGGTAGTATGACTACGTCGGGAGCATTTGACCAGGCCCGGGCGGTCTTCGTCGACGGGATGGGCGCCGCCTCGGCGACATCGGGGGTCTTGTCGCAGCTGCAGGGTCGCATCTTCGCTCTCCTTTATCTTCGGGACCGTCCGGGCTCGCTCGATGAGATCGCCGAGGGCCTGCAGCAGTCCAAGAGCAACGTCTCCACCAACATCCGTGGGCTCGTCGAGTGGCACCTGGTTCGGCGCGTTGCCGTCGCGAATTCGCGCAAGGACCACTACGAGGCCGTCGCCGACCTGTGGCGGGTGATGCAGGAGATCATGGAACGGCGGTTCCGCTGGAACATCCGGCAGGTGATCGCCGCCTGCGACGAGACGCGCCGTGCCGCCGGAGCCGAACCGCGGTGGTCCCGGGAGGCGAAATCGGAACGGGAATTCGTCGAGCAGCGTCTGGACGCATTGCGATCGTTCGCAGCCGCCGTCGACGCGGGCATCGAGGCGTTCTCGCGTGGAGAACCGATGACGCCTCCATCAATCCAGGCGGTCCCGATCCGGTCCGCACGCAGACGATGAGTCGGGACTCCCTTTGTGCTCGACGAGGGACGTCGCAAAGGGATGATGCCTAGCCCCGGTCTATACGCAACCGGAGGGATGGAGGTCCGCGAATGAGGCTCCCGACGCGTGAGCACACCTCCAGGACGTGGCGGATCCACGACCTCACCGGCGACTTCCGCCTCGAAGACGTGTGGGCGCTGCCCGGCATCGGCGCCCCAGATGACTTTCCTCGTCTTGTGCAGCTGCTCGCCTCGTTCGACCCGTCCCAGAGCTCGTCGTGCGCGGTCCGCACCCTTTTTGCGATCCGGTGGAAGCTCGGCGAGTTGCTCGGGTGGGACGGCCCCGACGCAGGCCTCGGCTCCAGGGTGCCGACGCTTCGCGACCGCTTGCCGGCGGATCTGCGCGACGCGTCCGGTCCGCAATTTGACGCGCTCCCCTTCACCTCCCTGTACCTGACCGAGGACGAGTGGGCCGCCGAGATTGCCAACCGGACCATGCACGGTGTGATGCACATAGGTCGCGTCCCGAACGAAAACGGGGGCTTCCGCGCCCAGATGGCCGTCTTGGTGAAACCGAACGGTCTGCTCGGAGCCGCGTACATGGCCGCGATCAGACCGTTCCGGTACCTGATCGTCTATCCCGCGATCCTGCGAGAGGGCGAGCGGGACTGGCGGGCACGGTCGGACGGCACTGGACGGGTGTCGTCATCGAACGACTCAGCAGTACCTGGCTCGCGCGGTGGAGTGTGAGATGGCGGGCAACGCCGTGACCGTTGACCCGTTCGTCATGGAGCACCAGGTGCGGCCGCGCCATTGTGACGCCCAAGCGATGGTGCACGCCGCGCGCTACCACGACTTCTACGAGGACGCCTTTCTCGGATGGCTCGAACACATCGGCACGCCGTACTCGACGCTGCGTGCCAGCGGCGTGGATCTCGTGATCTCGGAGTCGCGCTACTCCTACCGCCGACCCGCGAGACTCGATGATCGGCTGCACATTGCCGTCACCGGCGAGGCGGTGACCGCATTCACGCTCACCGCGCGCTTCGAGGTCAGTCGCGATCAGGACGTGCTCGCGACCGCAGAGATCACCTATGCCGCCGTGCACGGCGACCACCGCGGCACCCTGCCGGCCATCTTGTCGCGCCGCACCGCGCCGCCGCCGGCGGCGTCGCTCCTCGATGCCTTGCACGAAGCCCAGGCGGACCTGTACACCCACGGCGACGCCACCGGCGTCGTGCAACTGCTCGATCCCGACATCGTGTGGCGCGTGCCGGGCAACAACCAGATCGCCGGCACCTACCAAGGCGTCGACGAGGTGGTGGCATATATGCGCCGCCGCCGTGAACTCGCCGACGCAGCATTCCTCATGCACCGCCGCGAAGTGCTCGCCGGGCCGTCCCACTTCGCCGCCCTCACCGACGGCACCGTCGAGCGGGCCGGGATCACCCACCGTTTCTCAACCATCGGTCTGTACCGAGCCCGAGACGACCGGATCATCGAATGCACCCTGATCCCCTTCGATGCGGCGGCATTCGACGCCGCATGGGCCTGAAGCGATGGCCGAATGCCACGACTCGCCGGGCGACCGGGATTTCTTGTCACGCCTGGCGGAGGGTGTGTGTTGAACCTCGCGCCCTTAGGGGAACTCGCCCCTCAGGTCATGGGGTCGACCGACACATCCGTTGCCCTAGCCGACATTGCGGAGCCACGCGGTATTAACGAGCGGGTGGTATCGATGCATAGCGAGTGGGAGGTGGCGATGGGCGAGGGCGCCGACGAGGACGACCGAGTGGCTGACCTCATTGAGTCCCAGCGCGAGTTCTACGACCTCCGGGCACCCGACTTCGGCGACGAGACTGTGCCTGACCGAAGAGTCAGCGGCCATATGGCGAGCGAACTGGCCCGCGCCCTCATCGACGAGTTCGCGCCCACCGGAGACGTGCTTGAGCTCGCATGTGGGAACGGAAAGTTCACCCGCGAGCTTGTCCGACATGCGCGAACTGTGACGGCCATCGACGGGTCTCCTCGGATGCTCGAACGCAACCGCCGGGAGGTGGGCGACAGCAGCGTGACCTACGTCAACGCAGACATCTTTGAATGGCAGCCAGACCGCCGGTGGGACGCCGTCTTCTTCGGCTTTTGGCTGTCCCACGTACCGCCGGTCACCTTCGACGAGTTCTGGGCTCTCGTGCGGTCATCCCTTCGGACTGGCGGCCGCGTCGCATTCGTTGACGAAGACGATCGGGGCACGATGAACGACGACATCCACCTGGTCGAGAACGTGCCCGTCGCGCCACGAACCCTCCGCGACGGGCGAAGGTTCGACATCGTGAAGGTGTATTGGGATCCATCCGAGCTCCAGGACCGGGTCAGCGCGCTCGGCTGGCAGGTGGCGGTTCGTCGAGTCGGCGAGACCTTTCTCTACGGATCCGCTACCTGATCGACGGTCCGAACGCGCGCTCCGGCCCGCTCTTCGGTTTTCGACGAGAAGCACTCCGAACGGCGACCGCCAATCCGCTTCGGTAATGCGGACGCGCACAGAACGACATCTGTGAAGGAGCGGGGCCGTGTCAAGTGAGGCGGGTCGCGAGGTGTTGAGGATGCTGGTGTGGCCATGCGGTTGGTGTCGTGCGCGGGCGCGTGGGAGTCGCTGCTCGATGTCGAGCGGGTGATGGGGAATCGGTTGTTCGCTCGCGTTCGCGCGAGCTGAGAACCGACACTCGACAACGGTGCCCCGCATCCGAGCACCGGGATGGTCGCGCGCGCACGGACCCAGCGACAACGTCGCGTCTCCTCAGCGACTACAAGCGACTCACCAACGCGACCTCTTGACCCGGCCCCGCTCCTTCAGAGATGCCGTTCCGTATCGCTGGGTCGTGCCGAAACGCCTTCATTCGGTCGCGTCGTCCAGTGCTCGGCGACACCGCGCCGAACGCCGATGCGGCCGCGGCAACCCAGGCGACGCAAATGCAACGCCGCTCTGCTCGTGCTCGAGACGCCTTGCCCCGAGTGCAAGCCGACGTTCGAGTACGGCGTCGAGGACAACGAGTCCGCTCTCGAACGTAGCGCCGACGGGTATCGACGCGCCGGCCGCTGGCTGGATGGCGCGTTCGTGGCTGGGGCGCTGGCCCGGTTCGATCCACGATGCGTGAGTCTCGCTCACCCGGTGAAACGTACGACCGCCTGCACTGGACTGGGAGGCGACGGCGACGGCGCAGGCGCTGGCTGCGGGCAGCTGTCGGTGGCGGGATCGAAGCTGATCGTTACCTGACCGTCGCCGGTGCGGCTGCTCGCTCCTGAGGACACGTTGGTTGCGTCCGCGCCGACAAAGGAGGAACCGCCCCCGCCGCCGCCGATAAAGGGAGAAGGACCCGCACCCCCGCCGCCGCCGTAGCCGCCGCCGCCACCGCCGCTGAAGGAGCTGCCGGCGCCGCCGCCGCCGAAGCCGATGCCACCACCGCCCCCACCGGCGCCAGCACCGCCGCCACCATTACCGCCGCTGTCGTTGCCGGCGCCCCCGGCGCCGAAGAGCCCGCTGGGAGTCCCGCCCTGACCGGTTCCGGTGCCTCCATTCCCACCGGGTGTGGCGAACGAGCCGCCGCCGCCGCCGCCGACACCGTTGCTTCCCGAGCCGCCCGCCCCACCCGAGCTCCCTCCGC
>WNFV01005675.1_pt1 | contig 23614 bp, 27 predicted proteins | sample 5400101 | NCBI WGS metagenome assembly WNFV01 (sample SAMN13153361, study PRJNA577476) | soil metagenome | isolation source: 115 cm soil or saprolite under grassland replicate 1 | place: USA:California | collected 2016-06-15 | reverse complement strand
ACAAGATATACGTGCAGGCCAGTGCCGTAAAGAGTGATGTCCTGCGCTATTTGACCAGCGGAATAACCCTGGAGACCTTCGCGCACAGCCGGCCCACGCCGCCGGCCGGCGACCACGCACTGCTGATCGACATCGGCGATCAAACCAGCGACCCGCAAGACCTACGCCAGGCGCTCGGCGATGGTGCCGCGCTGCTTGGCACCGGGCCGATCTCGCCGTTTAGCGGCAAGCCCGAATGGACGATCTACGGGCGCGGCCCCGCGGCAGCCCAGGCTGTCGCGCGCGCTTTGGCGTCCTAACAATCGAGAGGCTAACTATGACCGACTCTCCACTTAGAATCCTGCTGATGGCCGCCGAGATGGTACCCTTCGCGAAAACCGGCGGGCTGGCCGATGTGACTGGCGCGCTGCCCAAGGCCCTCAAGATGCAGGGCCACGATGTGCGCGTGGCAATGCCGCGCTATGGACGGATCGATCGCGAGCGCTTTCAGGTCGGCGAAGCATTGGCATCATACCCGGTGCCGATGGACGACCACAGCGAGGACGCGGCGCTGCTGCATGCGGTCGTCACTTCGGCCGGCGGCGATGTGCCGGTCTACATGATCGACAATGCGCACTACTACGACCGCGACGGCATCTACATGTACGAAGATGACGCCGATCGCTTCATCTTCTTCTGCCGCGCGACACTGGAGGGCATCAAGCGGGTCGGCTGGCAGCCGGACGTGATCCACTGCCACGATTGGCATACCGCGATTGTGCCAAACTGGCTCAAGACGATCTACAAAGACGACCCGTTCTACACCAATACTGCCTGCGTCTATACGATCCATAACCTGGCCTACCAGGGCGTCTTCGGCTACCGCGTGCTGGAGATCGCCGGCGTGGACGAGTTTGGCTTCATCGCCCACCCCGATACGCCAGCGCTGAATGATGTGGTCGATTTCATGGGCCGCGGCATCTACTACGCCGACATCATCAACACCGTCAGCGAAACCTACGCCAATGAAATTCTGATGCCCGAGTTCGGCGAAGGGCTCGACCCGCTGCTGCGCGATCGGCGCGACCGGCTGTATGGCGTGCTGAACGGGATCGATACCGAGATCAATAATCCCGCCACCGATCAGTTTCTTGTCAAGCGCTACGATGCCGGCAACCTGGCCGGCAAAGTCGAATGCAAGCTCGATCTCCAGCGCGAGGCCGGGCTGCCGCAGAGCCGCACGATACCGCTGATCGGCATCATCTCGCGTCTGGCCGACCAGAAAGGCTTCGACCTGATCGACCAGATCATCGAGCCGCTGTTACGCAACAACGATCTCCAGATCGTAATCCTCGGCACCGGCGATCAGCGCTACCACGAGCGGCTGACCAATATGCGCGCGCGGTTCCCCAAGCAGATCGCGACGTTCCTAACCTTCAACGCTCAGATTTCGCAGAAGATCTACGCTGGCTCGGATATGTTTCTCATGCCCTCGCGCTTCGAGCCGAGCGGCCTGAGCCAGATGATCGCCCTGCGCTACGGCTCCATCCCGATCGTGCGCGAAACAGGTGGCCTGGCCGACACAGTGCGCAACTTCGACCCAACCACCGGCGAGGGCAACGGCTTCTCATTCCAGCTCTACGACTCGATGGCGCTGTATGCGGCGATCATCCGCGCGCTCGAGAACTATCATTATCGCAACACCTGGCAACAGCTCATGCTACGAGCCATGTCGGCCGATCACTCCTGGGCGACCTCGGCCCGGCGCTATATCGAGCTGTATCGCCGTGCGATCGCCACGCGCACCGAGCGGCCGCCGCGTGAGACCTATAACAAGGGGGAGTGATAAGGCTGCCGCAGGCAAAATCTGCCTTTTGTGTATGTCGGCGAATCTGTAATCTTAAATCAACCAATGCGACGTGCCAACTTCGCGAGAAATTACGTTGATATCTTCACGAGCCTGTAATTCACGGGCTCAGACTGCGTAATTTACAAGGTGGGCGCGAGGGAGCAGCCATGGAGAATTTCTACAATATCAATGGGCAGGATATCCATGTGGAGGAGGTCGGGCCGGAACACGGGCCGATCGCCATCCTGATCCATGGCTGGTCGAGCTCGTGGTTCACCTGGAAGCCAATCCTGCCCTCGCTCAGCAAGCGCTACCGCTGCATCGCAATCGACCTGCCGGGCTTCGGCAAATCGCCCGCGCCGACCGAGCGGCCCACAATCGCCGGCTATGCCGACCTGGTGGCCAAGCTGATCGAGGAGTTCAGCGATCGCGCGGTGCTGGTGCTGGGCCACTCCATGGGCGGCCAGATCGCCGCCACGCTTGCGCTACGCTTCCCGGTGCTGGTCGAAAAGCTGGTGCTGCTCAACCCTGCCCTCAGCGGCCGGCTCTCCACGCGCGTGAACCTGACGATGAAGCCGCATGTTATGGCCGAACGCTTTCGCTTCGCCGAGTGGCTGCTGTACCAGGCCGCCAAGACCCGGCTTGACTATACCGATCACCTGCTGAAGCCGACCAACTTCGCCGAGCGCGCTCAGATATCCGCGCAGGATTACGCGCGCATTCGCGAAGACGCACGCCGGCGCGGCCAGGGTCGCATGCGCGCCGCCTGCTTTATCGCTATGCAGGAGGGCGATCTGCGTGGCCGCTTGGGCAGCATCGAGCCGCCCTCACTAGTGCTGTGGGGCGCTGAGGACAACATCGTGCCGCTGCGCGACGCCGGCGCGGTGGCGGCTGAGTGGCCGAATGCCGATCTGCGGATCATCCCCAACGCCGGCCACTGGCCGCAGTTCGAGCAGACCGACGCGACGCTCCGGCATATCGCGCACTTTCTGGGGCTACCGCCCGATATCAGCGGCGAGGATTGGAACGTCGATCAGGATCTCGCGCATATTCAAGATACCGCGCACTTCCTGAACAATTCCGAGATTGGCGGCGAGCTCACCGAGTCGCAGCGGCTGCGGCTGGCGGCGCTGGTTCATTCGCATGGCTACAGCGCGGGCGAAAAAATCGCGCTGATGAACAGCGATGGCAGCGAAATGTTCATCGTCAAAGCCGGCACCCTGGAAGTCTGGCTGACGGCCGGCGCTGAGCCGGTGCGGCTGGCGTTCATGCAGGCCGGGCAGGTAGCAGGCGAGCTGGCGCTGCTCGAAGGCAAGGCCCGCAGCGCCGAGCTGCGCGCCGGCCCGCAGGGTGTGCAGCTGCTGGCGCTGACGCAGGCCGCGCTGACGACACTGGCCGAAGAAGACCCATCCATGGGCATGCGTATGATGCAGAACCTCGCGATCTCACTCGGCAAGCGCCTACGCCACCAGAACTGGCGCGCTACCCGCGTGCAAGAGTTCGAAGCGCGGGCGCGGTAGCGCGCTTTCAGCATGGAGCAGTAACCTCATTTCCCATGAGGTTCGAAGAGTTCGATAGGATTGCCTGCCGGGTCGTCGAGCAGGATTTGTTTGCCACCGATTCCGGTAACAATATCATTACGGAAGTGCGCCCCTGCGTTGCGCAGTGTCTCGACTTCGGTGGCAAGGTCGGAGACCTGGAGTTGGATACGGTTCCAGCCACCCGGCTCTGGTTTACGGCCATCCGGCATGGGTTGGGCCGCTCCGCCCGTGCCTGTTGGTGTGTTCAACATCAGGCGGAGGTTGCCACGCGCGAGGCTTGCGAAGCCAGGGGCGGGGTGAAGCACGACGCTGAAACCCAGCAGTTGCGTGTAGAACGCGATTGCCGCCTCAACGTCACCGACGATATACCGGACGCTTACAGTAGTCATTGTTGTCCTCCCTTACGTTCTGAGCCGTGTTCGTTTCAGTGTGCAAAATATGAACCTATTTACCGTAGCAGGTGGGTCGCGAAGCCGACCAGCTCGTCGCCAAGGACGAGCCAGGCCAGCTTCATCGAGCATGATGTGTTCTGTCTTTTGCAGGTTGTCTCCTCAATCTCCTGGTTCTTCGGTTGCGTCATCTGGCGGCTCCGGCAGATGTACCGGCCCGTGTCCTTCTAGTACCTCATCTACCAATTCGCGGATTTTTGGCCGCACTTCCTCAAGCGCCTGGTATCCCGCGTCCGTAATCGTGTAATACTTGCGTACCTTGCCACCAACCACCCGATCCGCACGGGACAGATAGCCCGCCGCTTCCAGACTATGCAGGATCGGGTAGAGCGAGCCGGGGCTGAGATCGTAGCCGTGGCGGTGCAGTTCGGCGATGATTGCCGCACCATACACCGGCTCGTGTGCTGCATGGTGCAGGATATGGATTTTGACAAAGCCGAGGAAAAAAACACGTAGCATAGTATCGTTCTCCGATATCGCTTCCCGATTATACCACCAATCTGGGCATATATCAAGCACGGCGAGAAGTCGGTATGACCTCTACAACCATGCGGTTGGGTGAATGTGACTAGTGCGCTTTCAGCGCGGGTGTTGGGTGTTGGGTGTTGGGCGGGCGGCGTTGCGAAGCCCAACACCCAACACCCAACACCTAAAACCTTGCTTGGAAATGCACTAGGTTAGTGCCAGGCCAGTTCTGACCCTTGCTCGAAGCTATAATATCGTATCTTGATATCGATAGCGGGTCGATTCGCTTGACCAGGTGAATATCGACCACGCGATTATCATTCACCTCCAGCGCGGTGCAGATCGCATCCTGGGCGATCTTGAGCCCGCCATCCAGATCGCGCCGCTGCGGCGTCTCAAAGAAGAAGTCGATGAACAAGGCCAGGTAGCCGCGCCGCGCCGCCGCGCACAGCTCGTCGCTGATCTCGACAAAGCAGAAATCCGTGGGATGCGCTCGGCCTATGCTATAATCCCATAGACGTCGATGCGATCGCCCGTGAGATGGTGGTGGATTCGGGCTACGAGGAATACCACCACGCGCTCGGGCACGGGCTTGGCCGCGCCTGCCACGATGGCGGCACTCTGCTTGGCCCGCGCTGGGAGCGCTACGGCGCTACACCCCAAGGTTTGCACATACGCCCGAGCACAGAAAGAGCGGTCATGTCAAGCAGGTCGCCGCGTCTCTCACCCTACATGACTTTTTCACGCAAGGAATGGGCCAAGCTGCGCGCCGCCGTCCCGCTGCCTTTGTCGGAAGAAGACCTAAGCGCCCTGCGGGGCCTGAACGAGCCGATCTCGCTGGACGAAGTCACGGCGATCTATCTGCCGCTCGCACGACTGCTGCACATGTATGTCGCGGCGTCCCAGTCGCTTTACCAAGTGACTGATACGTTCCTCGGCAACCCATCGCCCAAGGTGGCATACGTGATCGCGATCGCCGGCAGCGTGGCGGTGGGCAAAAGCACAACTGCGCGCGTGCTCAAGGCGCTGCTGGAACAAGGGCCGGGCCATCCTTCGGTCGATCTGATCACCACCGACGGATTTCTGTACCCCAACGCCATACTGGAAGAGCGCGGCCTGATGCAGCGCAAGGGCTTTCCAGAAAGCTACGATGTGCGCCGGCTAGTGCGCTTCATGGCCGATATCAAATCCGGCGTGCCGGAAGTCACCGCGCCGATCTACTCGCATCTCACCTACGACATCGTCCCCAATAGCATGCAGGTGATCCGTCAGCCTGATATTTTGATCGTCGAGGGGCTGAATATGCTCCAGCGCGGCGACAGCAGCCCGGCCAGCGTGATGCGCGTGTTCGTCTCAGATTTCTTCGACTTCTCGATCTATGTGGACGCCGACGAGCAGCACCTGTACGAGTGGTATGTCGAGCGCTTCCTGGGGTTGCGCGAGACGGCGTTTCGTGAGCGCGCATCATACTTCCACCGCTACGCCGACCTGTCGGAGGAACAGGCCCGGCAGGTCGCCACGCGAATCTGGAACGAAATCAACGCCGTCAACCTGCGCGCCAACATCGCGCCCACCCGTGGGCGCGCACGCCTGATTCTCGAGAAGGGCGGCAACCATCTGGTGCAGAGCGTTCGGCTGCGCAAGCTATGACAAGATGACAAGGTGACACAATGCATCACCTTGTCATCTTGTCATCTTGTCAGTGGAGAGGCCAGCATGAGCAAAATCAGCATTCCAAACGTCGCCCACACGCTCGCGATCGCGAGCGGCAAGGGCGGCGTCGGCAAGACGACTGTCAGCGTGAACCTGGCGCTGGCACTGGCAACGGGCGGAGTGCGGGTCGGCCTGTTCGACGCCGATATCTACGGGCCGAATGTGCCGCTTATGCTGGGCGTGCGCCGCACCGTCGCCGCAAACCCGATGGCCACGCTGGCAGTAGCCCGGGCCGGCAATGCCCCGCCGAGCATCTCGCCGCTCGATCGTTTTGGTATCAAGATTATGTCAATCGGATTGATTGTCGGCGAGACCGACACTGTCGTGCCCGACTCACACTTCGCCGGGCGAATCGTGACTCAGACGCTACGCGACGTGCGCTGGGGCGAACTAGACTACTTGATAATCGATCTGCCGCCTGGCACCGGCGAGCCGCAGCAAAGCCTGGTGCAGCAGATCACGCTCGACGGCGCAGTGATCGTGACCACGCCACAAGATCTGTCGCTGCTGGATGCCTCGCGCTCGCTAGGGCTGTTCCGGCAAGCTGGCGTACCTCTGCTTGGGCTGATCGAGAACATGAGCTACCTAACCTGCCCGCACTGCGGCGAGCGGATCGAAGTCTTCCACCACAGCGAGCGACGCTGGGACATTCAGAATGGCGAACTGCCGCTGCTCGGCCAGATCCCGCTAGATGCCGCGATCAGCCGGGGCATTGACGCCGGCCACCCACTGGTGCAGGCCGCGCCGGATTCGACCGACGCGCAGGCGTTTCGTGCTATCGCCGCCGCACTCGTCGCGCGGCTGGGCAGCGGCTGACACAAAGCGCCGCGAAACGCTGAGTCAACCATCGAACAGCATAAAACACCACGCGGCTGTCAAGAAAATTCTTGACAGCCGCGTGGTGTTTGGTGAGCACACGCTCGTGGATAAGTGAAACTGTTCACCCCGGCCGCGCTCGCCGGGCCTATTCTGGCGCCATACCGCGCCGTGCTGCATGATGGCTGGAGATCGTTTGACCAAGATGTGCGCTTCCAAATGCAAGGGCGATCTCTGTCGCTGTTGGGTGGCAGCACCTAATGTCACATGGCGTGCGCATGATCGGCAAGCACTGCTCGGTTATTCCTTTTGGCGCAGCAGCCGCGACGAGTTCGCAAGAATACCAACATCCGGCAGTGATTGGGCGGCGGCGGCGAAAATCGGCGGCAGAAAGCCGAGCGCGGCCAGTGACAGGCCGATGAGATTGTAGACTGCGGTAAATCCGATGTTCATCTTCACCACGCGCATCGTGCGGCGTGCAATTCGAATCGCCGCAGGCACGAGCGTCCAGTCATCACGCATCAGCGCAATATGTGCGGCTTCGATAGCGATATCGGTTCCTGCCGCCCCCATCGCGATGCCGACATTCGCCTGCGCCAGCGCAGGCGCGTCATTGACACCGTCGCCGACCATCACCACGGTATGGCCTTTGGCTTGGTATTCCTTCACGATGGCGATCTTGTCCTCGGGCAAGAGGTTCGCGCGGTAGCCGATACTGAGCGATTGGGCGAGCGTCGCCACCGTTGCCTCGGTATCGCCCGTCAGAATCTCGATCTGTCGGATGCCCTGGGCACGCCCGGCAGCAAACGCAGCAGCGATTTCGGGCCGGATGGTGTCGGCGGCCGCAATGATCCCAGCCAGCTCATCGTCCCGTGTCACGAACAACAGGGTCTTCCCTTGCGCCTCCAATCCATCCGCGGTTGACAGACCAGCCGCCAGCGGAGTCATGCGGCGGTTCCCAACCATGACTTTACCGCCACGTACGCGTGCCCACACCCCCTGCCCCGGCACGGCTTCGAAGTGCTCCGGCTCATACGGTGGCAGGTCACGCTCGCGTGCCGCGATCCGCACGGCCTCGGCCAAGGGATGCTCGGAGTAACGTTCCGCTGATGCTGCAAGCGCCAGTACCTCGTTCGCCGGCATACCGTTGAGCGCTATCACATCGGTAACCTGCGGGCGTCCAAGGGTCAGCGTGCCGGTCTTATCGACCAACAGAACATCCGCGCGCGCCAGAATCTCCAGGTACTTGCCGCCTTTGATCAGCAAGCCGCGCTTCGCGCCGGCGCCGATCGAGGCCAGCATCGCGATCGGGGTCGCGAGCGCGAAGGAGCACGAGCATGCCACGACGAGAACTGCCGCAGTCGCCAGCGGGTCGCGGCGGATCACAAAGGTCAGCGCTGCGATGGTGGCGACGACAGGCAGGTAATAGGCTGAGAACGTATCGGCGATGCGCTGCACATCGGCACGGTGCGCTTCGGCTTCCTCGACCAGCTTGATCACGCGGCCAAAGGTTGTGTCGGCGCCGATGTGGGTGACGCGCACGCGCAGGCTCCCGAGGCGCGCGATCGTTGCGGCGAACACCTTCGCTCCGGGGCCGACCTCGACGGGCATCGACTCGCCGGTGATCGCCGCCTGATCCACCGTGGCCTGCCCGCCGATGACCTCGCCGTCCACCGGGATCTGCTCGCCGGGCCGCACGATCACCAATTCACCAACCTGGACCGCGCCAATCGGCACCTCGTGTTCCGCGCCTTTCACGGCGCGGCGGGCGCGCTCGGTGGTAAAGCGCTCGGCATAGTCGCCCACGCGCATAAAGAACACGACCACCACGGCGGTCGCCCATTGTCCCACCGCCAGGGCTGCCAGCGCACCGATCGACATCAGGGTATGCGAGATGACCTGGCCCTTGAGCATAGCGCGCACGACATTGCCGAAGATCGGATAGCCCGCGATCGCAACGATCGCCAGGCCAATCGGCCATGGCACATGTGTCGTGATGGCCTCGAACAGGCCCAGCCACTCGCCGACGACGACGACGAACAGCACGACGCCGAAGACGATGCCGAACAGCGTCAGCACCTGGCGGGTGAAATTGCCAGGCGCGGATGGCTGCGGGTGGGCAGTGTCCGGTAATCGGACAGAGTACCCCGCGCCCGCGATGGCTTGTTGAATGGTTGGCAGATCGATGTGTGCTGGGTCAAGGCGGATAACCGCCTTCTCTGCTGAGAGGAAGACATCGACCGACTGGACGCCGGGCAGCGCCGCAATGGCGCGCTGAACGTGCTGGGTACATTCAGTACAGTCCATGCCGCCGACGGGGATTTCGAGTGTCTGTAGTTCAGCCATACGCGCCCTCGATTGATGATACCCCGAGTATGAGCACATGTGTGGTTGGTAGCAGCCGCGCACCACGTATTCCCTTACATCACGATAGAAGCGACGTACAGCAGCAAGACAACGATTAAGACGACGAACTACTTGCTTCGGCTTGTTTCGGCGGACACACCGTATTTCCATAGGAGCAGAACACGCAGCAATCGCCCGGTTTCGGGCGGAGGATCGCACCGCACCCCATACAGGTGTAGCGTACTTGGCACGCATCTGCGGGCATGACTTCTTCGCTGGCAAAATGGCATGTCGGGCAGCGGATGAGGGCCGTTCGCTTCAACGCCAGGTTCATGGTTGCCTCGTCGCGACTTCAGCAGCGGCATCGGTATAGCGTGTGCATTCGTAGACACCCTTGGCGACATCGGCCAGCAACTCGTCGGCCAGGCCAAGCAGCGCGGCCACCCGGTCATCGCTCAGCCGATAGCGCACATACCGCCCCTGCTGTTCACGTACCACCAGGCCGCAATCCCACAGGCAGGCGAGATGGTTGGATGCATTCGATTGGCTCAAGCTAGTCGCCTCGATGATCTCGGTGACGGTCAGTGGGCCGGCACGGAGGATATCAAGAATTGACAATCGCGACGGATCAGAAAACCACGAAAAAGCTAGGCTTTCAGGCCAATCGCTTGTGGTTGTGCAGTTGTCAACATGGGCATGATCTCATATATGATTATATCACCATACAATGATATTATATTCGGCATGACCATCTCAGTCTCCATGGCTTTGCCGCGTGGTGGCGCGAAATCCTGGCATAGGTGATCTGCTTCAGCGTTCGGCCGTCGCTCGCTCGCCGGACAACCTATGGGGTAGGCGAAGCAGGGGTCGGCGTGACGACGGACGCTGGGCCACAGGTGGCCAGAATCAACGTCATGATGATCAAGAGACAGCGTTTCCATTATGTAGCTTCTTTCGTGATCGGGCCACGCCGGCCCGGCGACTGAGCTTGACGGAGCCGTTCGCGGGCGGGTGTCGCCGAGTCATCGGATGGGGGAGCGGGTCGGCGCTGGTCGCGTGCGGCCGATGCCGCCACAACCGCCTGCATAGCCTCACGCTACGATCGTTGACGCGCACGCCGCTGGAGCTGTGTCGCCTCAGCTGTCGTCCGACTGACCCAGCCCCGCCTCGAGCGCCAACAGCATGAGCTTCGCGCGATCCGCGACCTGCACCTTCAGGAGCACGTTCGAGATGTTGTTGCTCACCGTCTTCGGGCTGAGTTGGAGCTGTTGCGCGATCTCGGTATGCGTGTGCCCACGGGCGATCAAATCGAGAATCTCGCGCTCACGCTGCGTCAGTTCATAGAAGGCTTGCTTCGCAATGGGCGGTTGCGGCGCCGTCAGATACTGGATGACCCGTTGCGCAATGCCCGCACTAAAAATGACGCCCCCGCCTGCCACCGTCTGGATGGCACGCAGGAGCTCGGTCTGGTCGGCATCTTTCAGCAAATAGCCGCGCGCCCGCCCGGATCGCGGGAAAGACCGAGGTGTCGTCCTCGAACATCGTGAGCACCAGAATGCCGATATGCGGGCTAACCCGATGGATGCGCCGGGTCGCCTCGATGCCGTTGACCATTGGCATCCGCAGGTCCATCAGGATCACATCCGGCTGGAGGTTGGCGGCGAGCTCGACGGCCTCCGCGCCGTTCGCCGCCTCGCCGACGATCTCCAGGTCGGGCACCGACTCGAGCAGGTGGCGCAGGCCCGTGCGCGTAATCATCTGATCGTCGGCAATCACAATCCGGAGTGGCTCCATGGCGCACGTCTCCTATAAAAAGTGTGGGCAGGGCAGGCGCGCGTAGACGCGGGTGCCGCCACCTGCTGCCGGCTCAATCACACACCGCTCGCCCAGCTCGGCCGCCCGTTCCTGCATTGAGCTCAGCCCTAACCCAGCCCCATGCGTCTGAGTCCTGGGTGGTATGCCGCGGCCATTGTCGCTGATGTCCAGCTCCAGGATCGGGACGTCCAGCGCGGTCAGCACCGAGGTGTCATCGACGTCGCGTGGCACGAGCGCCAGCCGCACGATGCATATCTGCAATGACTTGATGCAGCCGCTTTCTACGCTGCCCGGCGTCGCCATTGCCGGCCGGGTGTACGTGCCCAACCTCGGGATCGAGAAAATCATCCGCAACGTCACGGCCAACCCGCGCCTTCGGTTTCTCTTACTCTGTGGCAAGGAGTCACCGGTGTTCCATCCCGGCCAGGCGCTCTAGTCGCTCTTCGCCAATGGGGTCGATGCATAGCACCGGATTATCGGCGCGGTCGGCCATCTGCCAGTCTTGCAGAACATCTCCGCCGCGCGCATCGCCGCCTTCCGACAACAAGTCGAACTGGTTGACGCGACCAGCCAGACTGATCCAGCGGTCATCGCGGCGCAGGTGGCCGCGCTACTCGCGCGCAACCCCCGACCATTCGCGGCGCCGCTGGCGGCGGCGGAGGATCCGGCACCGGCGAACAATGGGGCCGCGGTGCGCTTCGTGCCCATCCGGCCCGGTGGTCAGCGTGCGCCGCTGGTCTACGACCCAAAGGGCTTCTTTGTCATGACGCTGGATCGCGCGACTCGGCAGATTGCGCTGCGACATTATCTGCCGGACAACACGCCAGCACATGAGATGCGCGGCCACACGGCCGAAGCCATGGTGCTCGGCCTGCTCCGCGAAGACCTCGTCTCCCAGATGAGCCACGCCGGCTATCTGGGGGGTGAACTCGCAAAGGCCGAGGCGGCATTGCGCCTGGGATTGGAGTATGAGCAGGATCAACCCCTTCGTCGCGCCGGCGGTTGATCACGGGAGCGACACAGCGGTGAGCACATCACTGCCGTCCTCGATATGACGACGGTCTCCACGGATGGCTTCCTCGCGGGGCGGGTGTTGGAACGCAGATACGCCTGTTGTGATGGGCAAGCCGCACGACCTCATCACGGGCGCGGTGTTCCAGGTCAGTGGGCAGATGGATGCTGCACGCATCCTCAGCGACGATCGGATCGTGATCCTCCGCTGCAGTCGTTCACCTGGTCGCCTCCCGTTGCTATACGGTGTTTTGTGCGCCACCAACTGCGCCAGCCCTGCGCTCGGTTTCCCGTCTTGATGCGCTTGGCTTCTCGCGCCCCGCAGAACCGGTGCCCACATGGTCTTACTGCTTCGCCCACCTGGCCCTAGCAATCTTGCGGTCACGTTTGGCGGCTACTTCTCTATGCGGGATATCTGGTTGGGTCTCGGCGGTGCGTTTCCGCTGTTCGATGCGCACGATAGACGCGGCCTCTTCCGGGCTGCCGAGTTCGATGAGCGCCGCATCAAGGGCGCGGGCCTGCCGGTCGCGCCAGTGACGCACCCGCTGCTTGATGGCCTCGGCATCCTCCCACGGCGCGGCGCGGCTATGCATGCCTTCGTCGATAAAGGCGCGTAGCTTCGCCAGTTGTGGGCCTCCCTCGGCTACGATGCGGGCGATCGGTCTATCCGCATCCTCGGCCTGCGGGTCGAAGTCAAGGTAATCCTTCGCGCCGGTCAGAGCGTCAATTCCTGCCCCTGCTCTGCCGTCCATGCCATATGCAAGTAATGCGCACTTCGGTTTCGGTCACACAGTAGACCACGATGTACGTGGGAAAATCGGCAATCACCAGCTCGCGCGTTCCCACCCGTTGCCCCGGCCAGCCCCGGTGCGGGTAATCGGCGAGCCGTTCGACGGCTTCCGCGATAGCGGCATCCACGCGCTCGGCAGCATCGAGGTCGTCTTTGGCAATGTGGTCATGATACCGCTTCACTATCAGTTGAAAGAGGGCCGGAAGGTTTCACTGAGCCAGGTTGCAGAGAAGGCCAGCGTGGATCGCGGGGCACTCACGCGACTAGAGCAAGGTGGGACAGATTGGAACATCGTGGCGGGGAGGGTGGGATTTGAACCCACGAGGAGTTTTATCCCCTACGGCATTTCCAGTGCCGCGCACTAGGCCACTATGCGACCTCCCCAGTGTAAATAGTTTTTCCCGCGCGTCATTATAGCAAACAACCGCCGTTCGTGCAATGCGCACCTTTTTCCGCCGAATGGCTCAGATCGCTTGTCAATCGTATGTATAGCCTGCGGCAGCATGGTACTGCTTTTTTTGTGTATCGTGGGTGTCGCTCTCCGAGCGACACCCACGATACACAGCAGCGGAATAATGTCTCCTGTCTCCTGTCTCCTGTTCCTACGCACTGGCGTCATCACGCGAGATCCGCTATCATGCCGGCGCTGTATTATTGTATTCGGTGATGTTGTATGACCATCCTCGTCCTTGGCGATGCCAACGCCGACCTGAGCGCCGCCATCCCGCGCTTCCCCGCCGAGGGCGACGACAGCCAGATCGCGGCGCTTGCCTGGGGCAGCGGCGGCGGCGCTACGAATGTCGCGGCCGCGCTAGCGTTGCTTGGCGCGCCTGCTCGCCTGCTCGCCCGCGTCGGGAGCGACCCAGCCGCTGAGATCGCGCTGCGGGTGGCTCGCGCCGCCGGCGCCGACCTCACGGCGGTACAAGTCGACGATTCGCTGGCGACTGGCCTGTGCTTCGCGGCGGTCTCGCCCAGCGGCGAGCGTACCTTCTTCAGCTACCGTGGCGCCAACGTCAGCTTCGAGTTCGGCCCCAACCAGGCCGGCCAGCTCGACGGCGCGCGCTGGCTACATATCTCCGGCTATGCTTTGCTGGAGGGCCGCCAGCGCGCCGCGACACTGGCGCTGATCGATGCGGCCGGCGCGCGCGACATCCCGATATCGCTGGATCTGTGCCTACCACAGCTGCACGCCTGGCGCGATGAGACGATCGTGCTGCTACCGCGCCTGCGCATTCTGTTCACGAATGAACCGGAGCTGGCCGCTCTTATCGCCAAGGGCGTAACGTTGGATGAAGCTGAACTGCCGCCTGGCAATCCTTCCAGCTTGGCGGTCGAGCCACTGCTACAGCAGGGCGTGCGCACCGTCGCAGTCAAGCTCGGCCCACGCGGCTGCCTGATAGCCAGCGCCCACATGCGTCACTACGCGCCGGCCTTCGCGGTCGCTGCGGTCGACACCAATGGCTGCGGCGATGCGTTCGTGGCCGGGTATCTGTTCGCGCATCTGCGCGACACGGCAGTGGAGCACTGCGCGGCGCTGGCAAATGCGATCGGCGCGTTCAAAGCCACCCGCCGTGGCGCGGCCGAGGCGCTGCCAGATCGCGCCACGCTGCGCGCGTTTCTTACAGAACAGCAAAGCTCAGACTGGCTGCTCGCCTGATAGATAGAACACCAATTGCGAAAGGATAAGAAACCATGACCCCTCCCTGGAAACAACATCTGGACTCACTCCAGATCAAGGATCTGAACGAAATATTTCGCACATCCAAGCCGGTGATCGGCATGGTTCACTGCTGGCCACTGCCGGGCGCACCAGGCTACAGCGGGTATGGTATGCAAGCTATCATCGACAACGCGCTGCGTGACACCGAGGCGCTGGCCGAAGGTGGCGTGGATGGGGTAATCGTCGAGAACATGTGGGATATCCCGTTCCGTGCCGGGCCAAACATCCAGCCCGAAAGCATTGCGGCGCATGCGGTCGTCGCGGCCATCATTCGCCGCGCGTTCGGTCTGCCGATGGGTATCAACCTGGTGCATAACGGCGGCGTGGCGCTGCTGGGCATCGCGATTGCCAGCGGCGCCGATTTCATCCGCGTGTGCATGTTCACCGGCGCGGGCGTCTGGGATGCCGGCGAGTGGGATGAGGGCTGTGCGGCCGACCTGATGCGACGCCGCAAGGAACTGCACGCCGAACCGATCAAACTGTTCGCCGATGTCGATAAAAAACACTCGGTACGTTTCCCTGGAATCGATCTGGCGACCCATATCGAGTGGACGCGCTTCTTTGGCGCCGATGCTCTGATTGTCTCCGGGCGCATGACCGGCGACGCGCCCGACATCGGCAAGGTGCGCGATGCCAAGGCGCTGTCCGGCGACCGCCCATTGCTCATCGGCAGCGGCACCGATGAGCGCAATATCGGCGCCTTCATGGCGGTCGCCGATGGAGTGATAGTCGGGTCGAGCATCAAGCAGGATGGGCGCTGCGAGAACCCGGTGGCTCTGGAGCGTGTGCGTCGATTGATCGCGGCGGCGCATAGCGGGCGCTAGCCAACTGGTGAGAATCCACGAAGACCCACGAAGGGACACGAAAAGAGATTATTTCGTGCGTCTTCGTGGGTCTTCTGGATCGTGACTAATAGTCCACCGGCGTTCTAAGACTGGTACTATTGGGCGATGGGTGGTACCGGTTCTGCTTGCCGCTTTCATTTTTCTCATCGCATGTCACAAATCCGTTAAGAATAAAATACAGCATCATAGAGCGATATTCCGATGAGGCCGTAGCCGAATATTAATAGATTGTAAAAATAAGCTAGTACTTTGTCTCCCAGCGGTCATGGTACCTCCGGTAGCACGCTACCCATACCGATGGAGCATTGAGAAATACGCGAACGCATGCTATCCTGTAAACATCAAACGGGCCAACCTCACAACACAACGTTACACGGCCCTAGAACAGAAGCTGTCAGACCCGCTTGTACCGACCGGCCATTTCAGCCGACATCGCAACACCACAGCACCATCGTTTCTACACAATCTAGCAACGTTCTCGCACCATCACAGCACCATCGTCGCACACAATCTGGCATCATCCCAGCACACAACATCGCCAACAACGCAGCCAGCCGGTCGTCCTACTCGCACAACATGGCTCTCACCTAACGAGCGGAACCCTGACTGACAGCCGATCTCCATACCATCCTCGCAAGGCCCTGGCGTATGCCAGGGCCGCTGTCGTTGGCGGCAGCTTTCTCTGGTATCATACGGCTATGCCAGCATGTGGCATTTAATGTTCTTGTGTCAGGACTTACGCACCACACGGATTTTCACTCCTTGTATGTCGTTGTATATCGTTTTTCCGCCCCGCCGGGCGGAAAAACGATATACAAAAGATGGAAAGTACCATATATGAAAGTTCAAGATTCTGAAGAGGAGCACCCATGGCCGACACGACCATCTACCGGCTGGCATTGATCGGGTTTGGATCGGCCGGGCAGGGCCTGGCCCAGATTCTGCGCGACCACGGCGACGCATTGGCGCGACGCTATGGCGTAGAGCTTCGGATCGTAGCCGTGTGCACACATAGCCGCGGCAACCTATATGAAGCGGATGGGTTAGACCCAGCTACGCTGCTCGATGCGATCAAGCACGACGGGCATCTTCGCAACTTTTCGCAGCAGCGTGACTGGGCGCCGCTCGAAATGATCGATCAGGCCGATGCCGACGTGCTGGTCGAATTGAGCCCAACCGATCTGACGACCGGCGAGCCGGCCACCAGCCATATGCGCGCTGCGCTGGGCCGTGGGATGCACGCGATCACCGCCAACAAAGGCCCGATCGCGCTGCACCTGACCGAGCTGCGCCACATGGCGTCTGACGCGCAGCTCTACCTCGGTTACGAGGGCACGGTAATGTCGGGCACGCCCGCGCTGCGGCTCGGCTGGAGCGACCTGGCCGGCTGCGCGGTGCTTGAGCTGCGCGGGATCGTCAATGGCACGACCAACTACATCCTGACTCAAATGGAAGGCGGGATGTCCTACGCCGACGCGCTGGCCGAGGCCCAGCGGCTGGGCTATGCCGAGGCAGACCCAACCGGCGATGTGGAGGGCTACGATGCCGCCGCGAAGGCGGTTATTATGGCCAACGTCTTGATGGACGCGCGACTAGGGCTAGGCGATGTCGAGCGTGCCGGCATCACCACCCTGACGCGCGACACGATCGAGGCAGCGCGAGCATCCGGCGAGCGCTGGAAGCTGATCGCGCGGGTGTGGCGCGATGGCGACAAGGTGCGCGCCAGCGTTCAGCCGACGCGCCTGCCGCTCAGCCACCCGCTTGCCAGCGCTAGCGGAGCCACCAACGCGCTGACGCTCACCACCGACCTGCTCGGCGATGTCACACTGATCGGGCCAGGCGCAGGCGGCGCGGCGACCGGGTTCGCGATTATTTCCGATATCCTGGCGCTGCACCTGTTGTGGGGGCGACAGTAAAAGCAGGTTGGACGCGTCCAGCACCCGAGGATTAGCCTACCGGCTCAGCGACGCCGGCGCAACCTGGAATTTCTTGCAGCCGCGTGAAGACGCGTAGCCCACGCTCGCGCGCGTGCGCAACCATCTGGTCGGCGCCCTGCGATGCGCCGCCGATGCGCAGCACAGCATCGCATCGCGCGAGCAGGCGCTCGGCGATCGGGTGGAAGATTTCATCGAAGGCTGCATCACCGATATGCGTCGATCCCGCCAGATCGACCAGTGGCAGAGCGAGCCACTCGCCGACGATTGGCATATGGCCGGCGCGGAAGAGCGGAAGAGCATAGTCCTCCATGGCGCGTACGTTCGCAGCCAGCTTGGCCGGAACATCGCCAGTGCCCGAGCGATACGGGCCAGCGATCAAGATCATAAGTGATTCCGTCTGTCCTGCCAATTGAGGCACTCCTACTTATTCAATACCAGGCGTCATGCTGTAGCCTGCGGCAGTATCGTACTTTAGCATTTTTTGCATCTTCTTTTTCACCCGGCCGGGTGAAAAAGAAGATGCAAGAAGCAGTTGGGCGAGCAGTGAGTTCGTCGATGGCCGTACCATAGTCATCCTTGACCTCATTCGACCGCGCCCGGCGCAAGCTCTCCCGGTCGTGTTGCGTGTCGAAGCGGTTATCGACCAATCAGGATGAGAATACCCGCAACAATAGCGAGCAGCGCGAGGAGAATACCGATACCGGGAATTGAAATGCTCGCTATTTGCAGGAGGCCGGTCAGGATAAGCCAGATACCCAGCAAGAGCATTCCCACGTTCCGTGTCAGTCGCATGGTGTGTCCCTCCCTTGGGGCGAGTGCTACGACTACTCGCCTATAAACAAGCTGATCATACCGTCAGGACGGCGCCACAGCCTCAGGCTACGCGGACTTCTTCGGCCGACCACCCTTCTTCTTGGCTGGCGCCTGTGGCGCAGAAGCGACAACGGGAGGCGGCTCCTCGACGACAGCTGGGCTCACACCATTCCCATGACTGACCTCGATAATCTTGAAACGAACGAGGTCACCGGAGGTGCGTCGGAAGTCGATACCGATACCACGCCGCGTGGCTGCGGCGCGTAAGCGATTACGCACCGTGAGACGGTTCTCACCCTCATCAAGCGTGCCCTCACCGTACTCACCGATGTCATAGTCAGCAAGGATGGTGTCGTACTGCTCTTCCGTGAGCTTGCGTAATCCTTTACCCTTGTCTACCTGTGCCTTCACCTCTTCAGGGTCGAGTTTACGAAAGTTCGGCATCGCTCGTCTTCTTTCTCGGATAAAACGGTTGAGGGCAGTATAGTACCGCGAATGAATGTAGGAGGCAAATTGTGTCGCTGGTATTAGGTAGTCGCGTTTCCGTATCGATGGTTTTACGCTAGGCGGGAATAATCCTCGGTGCGGTCGTGGCGATAGTGAGGCAAAGCGGATAGACGAAACGTACGTTTTCAAACGCCCGCTTTGGCAGCATTCGTGTATGCTTCCCCCGCTACGAAAGCTGAAAATTCTGCGGATGTCAGTATCTGAATACCATAATATTCTTTACGATCTAACAGGTAGTCGTTACCGCTGATGATAAATGAGCGTTCGATGTCTTCGCAATTGTTTGGAGGTGAGATGATGCCAGATACACCAATGCGGGCTTTCTGGGTTGCGCGGGGCGCCGATCGATTGGGTGAGCTTCATGGTCTTGGGATCGGTGTACTCTCCTTCAAAGTCTCGACCAAGGACAGTTACGGCGCGCTCTTGGTCATTGAGCTGGCTCACCACGAGAAGGGTGGTCCTGCCCGTCACTTGCACTACGAACAGGACGAGTGGTTCTATGTCGTTGAGAGTGAGTACGTCGTTGAAGTGGGATCAGAGCGGTTCCGGCTGAAATCAGGCGATTCCTTGTTTGCACCTCGCAAAGTGCCCCATGCCTGGGCATACGTGGGTGATCAACCTGGACGGATTGTGATTGCCTTAACGCCAGCCGGTCAGCTGGAGGCGTTCCTCCGAGAACTGAGCAAGGCGAACGCGATGGCGCCGCAGGATCCGGCCTTCTGGCGTGCGTACGGAATGGAGTTGGTTGGACCACCGTTAGCAGTGGTTCGAAGCTGACGCCACCGGCGCCATGCAACAGCTCGGCGTCCTCCCCCTGCTAGGGCACGGTGAACGTTAGAAGTTCAGCAAGCAACACTATCGAGCAAGCGCCAGCGAAGCGCATCAGTTTGCCAGCGTGAGCATTAGCCAAAGCGTAGGCTTTGCAACGTAAGGCACGCGCAGTAAACGGGCGCGGGCTAACCCGTGCATCCAGCCGCCGCCGCTACGCTGAGCTTCGCGGCGCGGCTGATGCGCAGGCCGTTGGGCGAACAGTCGATTATCGCAGCACGATTGATACATTCCATCAGTGGCGATTTCGTTGCCACGACCATTGCTGACAAACCACTTATGCCATGCTAACCTGGATGCCTGCGGGTTGAGCAGAAGGAGCTATGGGAGCTCATGCCTGGTGCTGCTGGTGGACGTGAACCCGTATCGCCGCAGTGCGCCTATGCCAAACCTGTGCATGATTTGCTGCCGTATTGCAATGCTGTAGCGTACCGCAACCGAGTATACTGCACACGCGACGGCCTTCATCATGCCTCCTACCCGCTCCGGGCCGCTCCCTGTTGAGCTGCCTGCTATCGCCATGAGGAGTCGTGCCCAATGCTTGCTGTCGAACGCCAACTCGCCTTGCTCTCGCCCTTTCCAGCGGCCATGCATCCCGACGTTGATCGGATGCACCGCCAGACCGCCACATGGGCCGTGCAGTATGAACTGATCACATCCCAGCAGGATCGTCGCCGCCTTGATGCCAGTCACTACACACTGTTAATGGCGCGCGCCTACCCCACCGCCGACCCTGCGGCTTTGCAACTCATCGCCGATTGGAATACATGGACGTTTTTGTTGGACGATTACTTTGATGAGCATGTGATTGGCCGCAATCCCGATGCCATCGAGCACCTGCACCGCCAGATCCTCTCCATCCTGGCCGGCGCCACACCCGCCGCTGGCGATTCGATGCGGATCTGCGCACTCCACAACATTGCGAGTAGATTGCGGCTGCTCGGCGATAGCGAATGGATGACTCGATTCACCACCTGTGTGCGTGAAACCTTGGCGGCGAGCTTATGGGAAGCACGCAACCGCCGTATTCGCGTCGTTCCGACTGCCGATGATTATTGCTATTGGCGGCTCTTTACGAGCGGGGTCTTCTGCTATTTTGCGCTGATTGAGATCGCCGAGCAGATGACTCTCCCCACGTTTGTGTGGGATCATCCCGTGATCCAGCAACTGGCGCGGAGCGCGAATGCGGTGATCTGCTGGTCCAACGATATCTTCTCGTTCGCGAAGGAGGTAGCACACGGCGATGTACATAATTTGGTGTACATTGTGCAGCACGAACGCCAGCTCACGCTCGATGAGGCAATTGAGTATGTTGCCCAGCGGCACGATGATGAAGTGCGTGCGTTTCAACAGCTGCGCGCCGCGTTGCCGCGCTTCGGCGGCTTCGTCGACGACGTCGTGCAGCGCTTTGTGTGCGGCCTCGAGGCATGGATGCGCGCGAATATGGACTGGTCAGTGGCAACCCAGCGCTATCGCCCCACACCTCCCTGACCCAACGCAAAGGACGCGCCATGGTAATGACGGATACGAGTTCAACCCACTTAGCTGCGCTCATTCGTTTGACGAGCATCTTGGTGCTCGGATTTGCCACCGCATTGGGGCTGATTGGGCTGCTGACGCACATCCCCGTCATTGGCGCGAGTACCGGCATCACCCTAATGTTCGCTGGTGCCTTGGGCATTGCGCATCGGTCTATCGCCCGCAATAACCGAACCCTGGCAGCCTACTGGGTTGCTGGCGGGGCGCTGATTGCCGTGGCACTCTTAACCATCGTTGTGCCACGGCTCTATGTTAGTAATGCCGTTGTGCCCTTGCTGGTGGCGACCGTGTTGCTCCAGTATGCACCATATGAGCATAGTCGCCGCTATCTTGGAATCTGCGGGCTGATGACCGTGGGGATTGTCGCCGTGGGTGTGACACTCCCGGATCCGTTGGTTGCGGATAAGCTGCTGATCTATCTGAACGTCAGCCTGCTGATCACCAATGTCGGTCTGGCACTGTTTATGTTATGGCAGTTTCGCATGCGTTTGCAAGAAACGATCATGGAGGTACAGGAGACCAATACGGTGCTCAACGGGCTGAATAACCGCCTCCAGCGGGAACTCCACGAGCATCAACGGACCGAAGTTGCCCTGCGCACCAGTGATCGGCGCATGCGTGCGTTACTGAATGCCATCCCTGACGTGCTGTTTCGATTGAGCGCCGATGGCCGTGTGCTTGACGTGCAACCGATTGAAGCGCTGACCATCGCGCTCGGTGCGGTGCGCATACCCATGGCAGAAATCCAAAGCTTGCTCCCACCACAGGTCTGGATTGAACGGGCGATCACCACGCGCGAACTCCAGCGGTACGAAAGCCAACGAGTGATCAAGAACGAAGTACATGAGTATGAAGGGCGCCTGATGGTGTCCGACGATAACGAGGTCGTTGCGATCGTGCGTGACGTCACCGACGTCAAACGCGTGGAGCGGTTGAAGACGGAGTTTGTCGCCACAGTGAGTCACGAATTGCGGACGCCACTGACCGCGATCCGCGGTTCGCTTGGCCTCATCGCCGGGGGCGTGACGGGTGAACTCACGGCACAAACCGCAGCCTTAGTGAAAATCGCGTACAACAACTGTGAACGCCTCTTGCGACTGATTAATGATCTCCTCGATATCGAGAAGAGTGAAGCAGGAAGGCTGGAATTCGCAATGCAACCACTGGCACTTCTGCCACTGGTGGAGCACGCCATCGAAACAAATCGTCCCTTTGGCGCGCAGTTTGGTGTCACATTTATGTTCGTGCAGCCAGCACCGGATGTGTGGGTCAACGGCGACAGCAATCGGTTGACCCAAGTGCTGACCAACTTGCTCTCCAATGCCGCCAAATTTTCGCCGCCCGACGACCGCGTGACTATTGCGGTGACCGCCCACGATCAGACGATTCGTGTCGCCGTTACGAATCAGGGACCGGCTATCGCCGAATCATTTCGCGATCGAATCTTCATGAAATTTGCCCAAGCCGATACATCCGATACACGCCAGCGAAGCGGAACCGGCCTGGGATTAAGTATTTCCAAAGCCATCATTGAGCGGCTTGGTGGCGTCATCAGCTATGAGACCAGCGACACGACGGGAACCACGTTCTACTTCGATCTCCCGGTGTACCACCCCGCGCCAGCATCGAGGTCATCGTAAGCGTCTTTCCGTGTTCTTATTATAAACCCCGTTGCAATCAAGATCGCCAACCCGGATAGAGCGGCTTAGGCTCTTTAGACTCTTTCTGACAATCCGGTTTTGGTAACGAAGTCGTGCAGGTATTTGAGGTGTAAACAGCATTGGTATGCGATGTCAGTAAACATAGTCAACCTAAAAACATACACGGTTTCGAGTTGTCAAAAAGAGCTTAGGGTATCGTACCAGTCAGCCCAAGCTGCGTAAGCAGGGTGCGCACCTCATCGATTCGAAAGGGCTTCTGAAGAAAGCCAGCGAGCGAAAGCTGCCCGATGTTCGACGCCAGGTGCGCGGGGATTCCGCCACTCATCAGCACAATCGGCAGCTGTGGCACCAACTGCTGGAGGACAATCGCCGCATCAACGCCGCTCATATCAGGCATCTGGATATCCAAAAATGCCGCGGCAAGCTCAAGGGCGTGGTGGCGGGCGGCGGCAATCGCGTCGGCCCCAGTCATGACGACAATCGGCGCGAGCCCAAGTGGTCGCATAATACGGGTAAGCAAAACACCGATGTCGCGATTGTCATCGGCAATCAGCACAACGCGTGGTGCGGGCGGCATGGCCTACTCTCGTGGTAACAGCGCATCCCGGGAATTACCGAAGCGGTATCGCTTGTGTAATGGATGTTGGACCCAGTATAGCCGATGAGTCATACCACACGGGCACCAATTGCCGGGCCGGTTGGCTTCTCCGCGCCATGCTGCCAGGCGCGCCGGATGCGATCCATGCGGCCTTAGCGGTGACACTGCGCTGGATAGACAGCTGCAAGTGCGCCGAGCAGTTCACGCATCAAAAACGGCTTAACCAGGTAGTGCTGGATTCCATAGTCGTCACGGATGGCTTTAGCGCCGTCGCAAGCCATACACAATCCCGGCCTGCAGCGTGCTGCAGGTCACGATCCCTCGCAGGTCGAGGTCCAGCCCAACCAGCGTCTGGGCGACTTCGGGGCGGATGCCGGTCAACACTACCTGTG
>WNFV01002656.1_pt1 | contig 23626 bp, 4 predicted proteins | sample 5400101 | NCBI WGS metagenome assembly WNFV01 (sample SAMN13153361, study PRJNA577476) | soil metagenome | isolation source: 115 cm soil or saprolite under grassland replicate 1 | place: USA:California | collected 2016-06-15 | reverse complement strand
CCGGGGACGCGCTGTGGTACCGGCGCCGGCGTCGACACGGCGGACGGCGCCTCGGTGGCGGCATCTGGTCCGGTTCGCGCGCGTCCGGCGACGACGAGGCCGGCCGTGAAACCGGCCGCCACGGCCACGAGCACGAATGACACGAAGAAACGGCGCGCCACGTCAGCCGACGGTGATGTGGCGAGCCGTGCGGTCGCCGGCTTTCGGAATCGTCACCGTGAGGACTCCGTCTTTCAGGTCTGCTTTGATGCCGTCGACGTCGATCGACTCGGGCAGCGAGAACGCGCGCGAAAAACGGCCGTGGCCGCGCTCGACGCGGTGGAATTGCTCGCATGGAATCTCGCGGCCCGGACCGGCGGCCCGCGCGCCACGAATGACAATGCGGTTGTCGTCGGCGTGAACGTCGATCTGGTCGCGGGTGAGCCCCGGCAGTTCGGCGGTCAGGACGAAGTCGGTTGGCGTTTCGTAGAGATCGACTGGAGGGGTCCAGCCCGGCGCGTCCGTGCCGACAAGGTGACCGATCTGTTCGTGCAGCGCGAGCAGGTCGCGCATCGGATCCCAGCGCGTGAACGCCACGTTTTGCATCGTAGCACGGTTGCCGGCCGTGCTTGCCAGGCCGCAAGCGCAAGCCCGGCTTAGGCGCGGCCGCTTCTGCGGCCGCGCAAAACTATAACGAAGCGTCGTCGTTCCTGAAAATCGGTGTTTGCTCGTCAGTCCTCAGTTGTCGCTTCGTTATGTGCTACGATCGCAAGGATATACGGGTAAAAAATGTCTTCATCTGTTCAAGCCACACGGCTCCGAAAAGGGATGCTGATCAAGGTCGGCAACGACCTGTTCCGCATCCTGGAGCTGCACCATCTCACGCCGGGCAACAAGCGCGCGCACATCCAGGTGCGCATGCGGAACATCCGGACGCTGGCGCTCGCGGATCATAAGTTCCGCGCCGAGGAGGACGTCGAGCGCGCGATGCTCGACGAACGCGAGATGCAGTATCTCTACAACGACAGCGACCACTACTACTTCATGGACACGTCGACGTACGAGCAGATCCACATTTCCACGGAGGCGCTCGGCGACTCGAAGGACTACCTGATTCCCGACTCCACGATCCGGGTCGAGTTCTACGACGTCGAACCGGTCGGCATCGAGCTGCCGCCGACGGTCGATTTGCTCGTCAAGGAGACCGTGCCCGGCATCAAGGGGGCGACGGCGAGCAACCAGGTCAAGCCGGCGACGCTCGAAACGGGGCTGGTCGTCCAGGTGCCGCCGTTCGTGAACGAGGGCGACACGGTGCGGGTGAGCACCGAAACCGGCGAATACCAGTCCCGCGTCTGATTTCACCGTTCCGACCTCGATATCCCTTTCGCCTGCATCCGAAACACGGGATAATGCGCCGGTTCCCGCTATGACGTGTCCGCGGTGTGGGGCGGACCTTCCGCCCGGTGCCAGCCGATGTGTCTCCTGTGGTGCGCCCCGGGAGGTCACCGTTGCGACGGGTGTGCTCACGCCCGTACACGACCTCACGCCGCTGACGGTTGATCTGCCGCCGGACGAAGACATCACAACCTTGAGCCAGGTGACGGTCGCTCCCGACCCTCATCGGCCGGCACCAGGGCCGCCAACCGGGTTCGGATCGAGCACCGGTTCGCTGCACATGCTCGCGCCCGGACAGGCGCTCGGAACCCGGTATACCGTCATTCGTCTGCTCGGCGTCGGCGGCATGGGCGCCGTGTATCACGCCTGGGACGCCGAGCTGGGCGTCGCCGTCGCCCTGAAGATCATTCGCCCCGATGTGACTGCCGATCCCGAAATGGCAGCGGCCGTCGAACGGCGCTTCAAGCGCGAGCTGCTGCTCGCGCGGCAGGTGTCGCACAAGAACGTGGTGCGCATCCACGACCTCGGCGAAGTGAACTCCCTGAAGTACATCACGATGACGTACGTGCAGGGCGCCGACCTGTCGACGATCCTGCGCCAGTCCGGCCGCCTGTCGGTTCAGAAGGCGCTCGCCTACACGCGGCAGATTGTCGACGGCCTCGTGGCCGCTCACGAGGCCGGCGTCGTGCACCGCGATCTCAAACCGGCGAACATCATGATCGACGAGAACGATCAGGCGTTGATCATGGATTTCGGGATCGCACATTCGGTGAAGACCGCGGCCGGCGCGGCGAGCGCGGTGGTTGGCACGCTCGCCTATATGGCGCCCGAGCAGGCGCAGGCGCTGCAGACCGATCAGCGGGCGGATGTGTACGCCATCGGCCGGATGCTATCCGAGATGCTCGTCGGCCGCCGCCATTCGAGCGACGGAGAAGGCGGCGTGGCGGACCTGATGCAACGGATTCGCGAGGCTCCGCCGCGGGTGCGAACGACCGATCCGGCTATTCCCGAGCCGCTCGACGACATCGTCGCGCGGTGCGTGGAACCGGTTCCCGCCAACCGCTTTCAAACCAGCGCCGATCTGGCGCGGGCGCTCGCCGAGCTCGACGAGAACGGTCATCGCCTTCCGGAAGTGGCTCGGACGGTGTCGGCCGCGCGGTGGCGCGTCGCCGCGATTGCCGCGCTGGTCGTAGCAGCGGTTGGAATCGGCAGCGCCCTGATGTTCCGCCGTTCCCTGCCTGTGGCGCCTCCGAAGGCGGCCGCGCCGGTGTCAATCCTCGTGGCCGATTTCGAGAACAAGACCGGCGATTCGGTGTTCGACGGCGCACTCGAGCAGCCGTTGACGATTGCGATGGAAGGCGCGTCGTTCGTCACGGCGTATCCGCGGCGCGACGCGCTCAAGGTGGCCCAGGGCCTCAAGGGTGCCGCGGCGCGACTCGATCACCCGACGGCGCAACTCATTGCGTTCCGTGAGGGCGTCAAGTACACGCTGGCCGGCAGCGTGACGTCCAGCGGACGGAAGTTCGTCTTACAGCTCGACCTGGTCGACCCCGACGGCACAGTGGTCCAATCTGCGGTAGCGGAGGCGTCGAACAAGGGCGATGTCTTGACGACCATTGGCACGCTGGCCGCGCGGATCCGCGCCCGCGTCGGCGACAAAACCGTCGACGCGTCAAGACCCGCCGGCCGCGAAACCTTCACCGCCGCGTCGCTGGACGCCTTTCACGAATACGCGGTCGCCCAGGATCTGGCCATCGGCGGCAAGGACGAGGAGGCGGTGGCGCACTACCGCAAAGCCATCGAATTCGATCCCAACTTCGGCCGCGCGTATTCGGGGCTCGCAGTCAGCAGCCAGCGTCTCGGCCACGGCGACGAAGCGACGACCGCGTCGAACAAGGCGCTGACGCTGATGGATCGCATGAACGACCGCGAGAAGTACCGGACACTCGGGGCGTACTATCTCGGCACCGTTCGCAACTACGAGAAGGCGGTTGAGAACTACGCGGCCCTCGTCACCGCGTATCCGTCCGATTCAGGCGGCTACGGCAACCTCGCGCTCGCCCATTTTTACCTGCACGACTTCGCCAAGGCGCTTCAGGAAGGCCGCCACGCGGTCGAGCTGAGTCCCAAGGCGGTGCTGCAGCAGGCGAATCTCGCGCTGTACGCGATGTACGCCGGCGACTTCGCAGGCGCATCCGCGGCGGCGAGGAAGGTGCTGGCGGAGCAGCGCACCTACGTGAGCGCGTACCTGCCCCTCGCCATGGACGCGGTGATCAACGGCGACCTCGCCGCGGCGGCGAAGGCCTACGACGACATGGCCGACACGGGCGTGCGGGGCAGCTCGCTTGCTGCCATTGGCCGCGCCGATCTTGCCTTGTACGCCGGACGCGCCGCCGACGCGGCCGCGGAACTGCAAAAGGGCATCGCCGCCGATCTGACGGCGCGCAACACGACCGGCGCAGCGCTCAAGGGCGTCGCGTTGGCCGAGGCGTTCATCGCCGACGGCAAGAAGCCGCTTGCAACGAAAGCGGCCTCCGATGCACTGGGGCCGAGCCGTCAGCTCGCGACGCTCGTGCCGGCCGCGCGCGTGGCCATCGCCGCGGGCCGGATCGGCGATGCGAAAGCCATTGCGACCGAGCTCGAAGGCCAGTTGCAGAAGCAGAATCGCGCGTACGGGAAAATCATCCTCGCCGAAATCGCTCTCAGTGAGAAAAGGACCGCCGAGGCCACCGATCTGCTCGCGCAGTCGCAGCAGCTCGCCGACGTCTGGCTTGCGCACTTGCAGCTCGGCATCGCGTACGTGCAGGCGGGCCACTTCGCCGAAGCCGTGTCGGAACTGGAAGCGTGTGAAAAGCGGCGGGGCGAAGCAACCGCGCTGTTCTTCGACGACGTGCCGACGGTGCGGTATCTGGCCACGCTGCCGTACTGGATCGGCCGCGCCCAGGAAGGGCTCGGAATGGCTGCGCCGGCGAAGACGCGCTACGAAGCGTTTCTGAATCTTCGGAAAGACGCGACGGATCCTCTAGCCGAGGATGCCCGCCGCCGCGTCGCCGCCCGCTAATTCACAGACTTCTCTATCGCTGTTCGATGGGCTCGATCGTCACGGTCGTATCGGCCTTAGCCGGCGTCGGCCCACTGGCCGAGCCCGGCCAGAGCTTCGGCGTCGCGGTCCAAGCAATCGATCCGGCACGGATGCCGATGAGCGACCTGGAGTAGGTGAGCTCCCACGTTGAGAATGGCGTCCGCGCGCGCTGCCGGGCGAGCAGCGTCAGCGCCGGATAGCGTGTCCCGTTGCGATCCATCGGCGCTGTCAGCCTGGCGATCGGCGCGGACGGGTCGAACAGCTCGCCGGTTCTGCCTGCCGTTTGGCTCCACCCGAACGTACCGGCCAGCAACACCTTGCCGTTTGCCAGCAGCGTAGCCGTGTGCACGTAGCGTTCGGCGATCATGCTGCCGGCGCTCGTGAAGCCGCTGCCGGGCACGTACCGCTCCATGCTGGCAGCCGGCGGAATTATCGGGCAGCACGGGCCCGTGTCGTCCAGCCCCCCGGCAAGGAGAACGCTGCCATCGTTCAGGAGGGTCGCCGTGTGATCGACGCGCGGCGTCAGCAGCGCGCCCGCATTGCTGAACGTGTTCGTTGCAGCGTCGAACAGCTCGGCGCTGGTCGCTGCCGGCGACCCGGAACCGCCGGCGATCAGGACGTTGCCGTTCTGCAGCAGCGTTGCGGAATGACGCGCTCTGAAGGCAACGGCGGGCTGAGCAATTGCCGTGAAGCTCGAGGTGATCGGGTCAAATACCTCCGCACCGTTGCCGCTGTAACCGCCGACGAGCAGCACACGAAGATCAGCGAGGAGCGTCGCCGTATGCGCGCTTCGCGCGCTCGCCATGTTGGCAATCGCCGTGAATGCACGCGTGGTCTGATCGTAGAGCTCGGCCGACTGACGATTGACGAAGTTTACTCCCGACAGTCCCGAGCCGCCGGTGATCAGCACCTGGCCGTTCGACAGCCTCGTGGCCGTGTGGTCGTACCGCGTTGCGGTCATCGGCGACGCCAGCGCCTCGAACGTGCCCGTATTCGGATGATAGAGCTCCGCCGATGCGAGATAGACGATTGAGTTGTTGCTTCCCGTGAAGTTGTAGCCGCCTGTGATCAGCACTGTGCCGTCGTCGAGCAGCATTGCCTTGTGATGCTGACGCTGCTCGTTCATGTTGCCGGTCTGGCTGAATCCGCCGGTCGCCGGATCGTAGATTTCGGCGGACTGGTCACTTCCGCCGGTCATCAGCACGCGGCCGTCGGCGAGGGTCGTCGCCGTGTGCGTGCCGCGATACCGCACCATCGTGAAGAGTCCGGCGCTGGGCTGCACGATGGTCCTGAAGGGGATGTCATGCCGCCCGTCGAACTGCGCCAGCGTCTGCCACGTTCCGTTGAACACGGACCCTTCGCCGCCGGCATACGAATCGTACGTCGTCGGATACAGCTGGCACGAGGCATCGGCGCTCAGCACCAGAGCGAAGGTCTGTTCGGCAGCGAAGAAAGGCTGCGCCGCGAACAGGATGTTTCCGAAGCTCGATGCGATGGCGCTTCCGGATGTCAGCGTCACGCCGTTTGGCACGCCTCCAACCGTTCCCTGCAGCTCCGCGGTGACCGTTGTGTTGGCCGGACAGATGGCGTTGAACAACTGCACGCCGAGCAGCTGGCCGGAGATCCCGGTGCGGACCTGCTGACCCACTTTGACCCCTAAACCGAAGTTCAGAACGGGTCGCGTCGTGTCGTAACTGCTTTGCTGATCGATGGTGTAGCTCGCCGACAGGAAGAGGGTTCGTTCGACGATTTGTCCCGATGCGTCGGTGACGCGAATCGCGAACGAGACCCCGGTGGCGCTCGTCGGCGTTCCGACGATCGTGTTGCCGACCAGACTGAGTCCGGCCGGCAGCGATCCGATGATCGACCACGAGAGCGGCCCCGTTCCGGTCGCGACGAGCGTGGCGCTGTACGCGATGCCTAGGTACGCCGTTGGCAAGAACGTCGTGGCCAGCGTCAGCTGATCGATCGCGAAGATGAACACGTCCGAGGCGGCATGGCCTTGCGAGTCGGTCACGCTGAACCCGACACGGAACACGCCCGACTGCGTCGGCGTTCCCTGTACGTCGTGCGTATTGGCGCTGTAGACCAGCCCGGTCGGCAGCGTCCCGCTCACTTGGGTGATGGTGTAGGGACCACCGGACCCACCCTGCGGCGTGAGCGTGAAGCCGGCGTAGGGCGCTCCGTTGGATCCTGCCGGAGGCGTCTGCGCCGCGAACGCGGGCGCAGTGGCCGGGTCGTAAATCTCTGCGGTGCGGCCGCCGGTGGCGCTCCATCCGAACGTTCCCGCGATCAACACTTTCCCGCTCGCAAGCAAGGTTGCCGTCGGATAATACCGCGCGACCAGCATGCTCGACGCGCCTGTGAAGCCGGTGCCCGGCACATAACGCTCCGCCGTCGCCTGCGGTTGATTCTGGCCGGAGGATGTGTCGGTTTGGCCGCCGGCGAGCAGGACGCTGCCGTCGACGAGCAACGATGCCGCATGGAAGATGCGGCGCACGTTCATCGGCCCCGTCGACGTGAACGATCCGGCGATCGGATCGAACACTTCCCCGTCACCTGCGGGCTGACCGGTGCTGATCGCGTAGCCGCCTGCCAGTAGAACCCGACCGTCGAGCAGCTTCGTCGCCGTATGGTACGAGCGCGGCGTGGCCATCGGCTGAGCGGTCGCCGTGAACGATGTCGTGATTGGGTCGAACGTTTCGCCGCCCGTTGCAGTTCCGTAGCCGCCAGCCACCAGGACGCGGCCGTCGTTCAAGAGGGTCGACGTATGCGCGTATCGCGTTGCGGTCATCGTGCCCGCGGACGTGAAGGTGCGGCTTGCGCGGTCGTAGATCTCCGCGGTCTGCAGCGTCTGGTTGCTCGCGTAGGAGTAGCCGCCCGTGAGCAACACTCGATCGCCGCTGAGCGCCACCATCGAATGATAGGCGCGACCAGTGACCATGGTGGACGGCAGCAGCTCGAAGATGCCGGTAGTCGGGTGGAACAGCTCGGCCGATGCGAACGATGTGCATGATGTCGGGCACGTGTAGCCTCCCGTCACCAGCACGTCGCCATCTCCAAGGAGCAGAGCCCGCGCGTCGAAGCGGCCGACGTTCATGTTGCCAGTCTGGGTGAACGTCCCTGCAGCCGGATCGTAAATCTCCGCCGTCAGATCGCCGTTGCCGAACATCAGGACGCGACCGTCGTTCAACGTGACGGCCAGGTGGTTGCCCCGGGACCGCGTCATGAACGTGATACCGGCTGACGGCGCGACCAGCGTCTGGAACGACAAGTCGTACCGCGCGTCGATGTCGCGCAGCCGCCACCACGACCCGGCGCTGAAGACGTACGCCTCTCCTGGATCGAAGGTCGTCGGCCTGAAATTACACGTGTTGTCGGCGCTGAAGACCGCCGCGAACGGCGCGTCGGCCGGCAGGAAGATAGGAACCGCCAGCGGAATCGTGAGGGTCACCGACGACGTCGAGGTTGTGACGATGCTCCCGGAGGCGAGGACGCTGCCGTCGGGCGCGCCGGTTCCAGTCACGCCCTGAATTTCGAGCGTCACGGTCGTCCCGGCTGTCGTGCAGACGAAACTCGTCGCGCGAACCGCGCGGAGCATCCCCGAGATGCCGGTCATCACCCGCTCGGCGACCTTCATCGAGCCCGGCGCACCGCCAAAGGACAGGTTGGCCGCGCCGGTGCTCGGGCTGCTCTGGTCGACGACGGACACTACCGCGATCGCGAGCGCCTTCGTGTCCGTTTGGGACGGCGACGCTTGATCGGTCACCTGTACCGTGAAGTTGAACGTGCCCAGACCGTTGACGGTGCCGCTGAAGCAGCCGTTGCTGCCGAACGACACGCCGGTCGGCAGCGTGCCGCTGGTCTTGCTCCACGTCTTCGTGCCGATGCCGCCGGACGTAGACAGACACGTGTTGTAGCCCTCGGGGACGACGCCGTCGCCGAGCGTCGTCGTCGTGATCGCGAGCGGGTTCTGAATGCTGATGCTGAGCGTCTTCAGCGCGACCTGACCGGTTGCGTCAACCGCGCGGACTTCGAAGTTGTAATACCCGAGGGCCGTCGGCGTGCCGGTGATGTGGCCGGTGCTGCCGACTGACAGGCCCGGCGGCAGCGACGACACCGACGCCGGCGCGGCAGACCAGACGATTGGTGCCGTACCGGTGGCGGTGAGCAGCACATCGTAGGCGTGATTCAGGGCGCCATCGATGAGGCGGTACGGGCTCGTGATGACGTTGAGGCTGCCGGACCGGATCGTCAGCGACTGCACGTTCGTCTGACTCGCCGCGTCGGTGACGCGCATGCCGAAGGTGAAGATCCCGGTCGCTGTCGGCGTGCCCGACACCGTGCGGGTTGGCGAGTCGTAGATTAGGCCTGGCGGCAGTGAGCCAGATACCTGATCAATCTGATACGGCGGGCCCGTGCCACCCGACCCCGCGAGCGTCGTGTTCGGGTACACCACGCCCACCTGGCCGTCCGGCAAGGACGTCGGGGTCAGCGCGGGCGTGGAAGTCACGTCATACAGCTCGGCGGTGTTGCCGCTCATCCAGCTCTGACCGGCGCCGCCGGCGATCAACACCGTATCGTTCGGCAACCGTGTGGCGGTGTGCGACGCGCGTCGTGCCTCGGTTCCACCAGCCGCGACGAAACTGTTGGTACCCGGAACATAGCGCTCCATGGTCGCGAGCCCTAATACGTAGCTGTTCGCCCCAACTTCGCTATATCCACCTGCGACGAGCACGCTGCCGTCCGCGAGAAGCGTCAGCGTGTGTTGATGGCGGCGGCTCGCCATGCTGCCGGTGGCGGTGAAGCTGTCGGTCGCCGGATCGTAAACCTCCGCGGTGTTGACGATGTCGCTCGTCTGACCGCCGGAGATGAGCACTCGCCCGTCGGCCAGCCGCGTGGCCGCAGACCAGCCGCGCGCGGCGGTCATGCTGCCCCCGGTCGCAGTAAAGGTGCCGGCCGACGGGTCGTAGAGCTCCGCACTCTTCGCGTTGGATCCGCTGAGGAAGCCGCTGGCGATCAGCACCTTGCCGCTCTGCAACAGCGTGGCGTTGTGGACCTGCCGGGCCGTGGTCATGTTGCCGGCGGAGCTGAACGTCTTGCTCGCCGGGTCGTAGAGCTCCGCCGACTGAAGCGACACGGTTGTCGGGCCGGTGATAATCACGCCGCCGGTGATCAGCACGCGACCATCATTGAGACGCGTCGCGGTATGCACTTCGCGTCCTGTCGTCATCGGCCCGGCGGTGGGACTGAACGTGCCCGCGGACGGATCGTAGATTTCAGCGCTCGCGAGGACGACGCCGCTCGAGATGCCTCCGGCGACGAGCACGGTGCCGTCGGCGAGCAGCGTGGCGGTGTGGTTCTGGCGCGCGATGCTCATGTTGCCAGTGAGCGTCGTCGTCTGGGTCGCCGGGTCGTACAGCTCGGCCGTGTTGTCGCTGCCCGTGAGCAGCACCTTGCCGTTGTTCAGCAGCGTCGCCGCATAGCCCGAGCGGCCTCGGTTCATATACGTCACATTCGCGGCCGGCTGGATCAGCGTACGGAACGGGAGGTCGTAGCGGCCATCCGTGCTGAAGAGCGACACCCAGCCGCTGCCAGAATCAACGTACGCATCCCCGGCCTGATAGTTGTCGGTAGCCGACACGTTGCTAATGGTGCACGCCGCCGGCGAGCTGATCACGAAGGCAAGCCGGTCGTCGACGCCCATTTGCATTGGCGCCACGAGTGCGACGCCGTTGAAGAAGGTGGTCGCCGTGCCGGTCGCGATGGTGTTCCCGTCGGGCAGACCGGCGAGCGTCAGGCGTTGCACATCGATGGTGACGGCACCCGACGAGGCGCAGGCGACCGTTTGCGTGAATCCAAGCCCGTTGAGCGTGCCATTGGCTCCAACCGTCACGACCTGCGCGAACTTCCGGCCGCTAGCGCCACCGAACGAGATTGTCGGCTGCGTCTGCGATCCGCCCTGCTGCTCCCTCGCCGACACTCGAACGGTGAAGGCCTGCGTGACCACCTGCGGCGGAGACGCCTGATCGGTCACCTGCGCAGTGAACGCGAACGTGCCGGTCGCGGTCGGTGCGACGTTGCATCCATTCGTCTGCAGGTTGATGCCCGGCGCCGGCGAGGTGCTCACCACGCTCCATGTCACCGTGCCGATGCCGTTCGACCTCGCCAGACAGAACGTGTTGGCCTCCATCACCGCGCTTTCCGGCAGCGTCGTCGTCGTGATGACGAGCGGGCTGACGATGCTCATCGTGAGCCCTTTGAACGCAATCTGCCCGGTCGCGTCGACGGCGCGGACGACGAACGTGGCGCCGGTCAGCGTTGTGGCGCTGCCGGAAATCACGCCGCTGCTCGTCAAAGTCAGGCCCGCAGGCAACGGGGACGACGCCTGAGGGATCGACCAGACGACGGGCGCGACGCCACCGGTCGACGTCAGTTGAACGCTGTATGGTCGATTTTGCGGGGCGTCCGGCAAACGACCCGGCGTCGTGATGACGAGCGCGCCGACGCGGATTGCCAACGACTGCGTACTCGCATGGCTCGCGCTGTCGGTGACCTTCATGCCGACGACGAACGTGCCCTGTACGCTCGGCGTGCCGGACAGCGTGAACGTTTGCGCGTCATACGTCATGCCCGTCGGCAGTTGACCGGACACCTGCGTAATCTGGTACGGTCCCGTGCCCCCGGCCGCGCTGAAGACAACCGGTGGATACGGCTGATTCAAGCTTCCGTCCGGCACCGATGCGGGGCTCAGGGAGAGCGCGGTAGTCGGATCGTAGGTCTCCGCCGAATCGCCCGACATCCAGCTCTGACTGCTGCCGCCGGCGAGCAGGACCTTGTCGTTCGCGAGCCGCACCGCCGCATGTCCCTGTCTCCGCGCTTCCATCTCGCCTGCCGGCACGAACGTACCGCTTCCCGGCAGCCACCGCTCCATCGTCGCGAGAGGCAGGATGTAGCTTCCGCTCGAATAGGTTTCGAGGCCGCCCGCCACGAGCACGCTGCCGTCGGCGAGCAGGGTCGCCGTCGGGAACCGGCGCGCACTTGCGAGGTTGCCGGTCGCGGTGAACGAGTCGGTCGCCGGGTCGTAGATTTCCGCCGTGTTCAGGACGACGCCCGACTCGCCCGTCGCGAGCAGGACGCGACCGTCCGTCAACAGCGTGGCCGTGTGCCGCCCTCGGAAGGTGACCATGTTGCCCGTCGTCGCCGTGAACGTCCCGGCGATCGGGTCGTAGAGTTCCGCGCTCTTTGTATTCGATCCGCTCGCGAACCCGCCCGCGAGCAGCACCTTGCCCGATGTCAGCAGTGTCGCGGTGAACGTACTGCGACCGGTCGTCATGTTGCCGGCGGAGCTGAAGCTACCCGTGCCCGGGTCGTAGATTTCGACGGACTGTAACGAGCCGATCGATGTGCTGGTGCCGCCGGCAATCAGGACGCGCCCGTCGGCGAGACGTGTCGCGGCGTGAAAATCGCGTTCCGTTGCCATCGATCCGGTCAGGCTGAATGTTCCCGTTGCCGGATCGTAGAGTTCCGCTGTTGCGAGCCTGGTATTGGTCGTGTCTCGTCCGCCGACGATCAGCACTTTGCCGCTGGTGAGCAGCGTCGCCGTGTGGTTGCTTCGTCCAGCGCTCATGCTGCCCGTCGCGGTGACCGTGTTCGTCGCCGGATCGTACAGATCCGCCGTGGCGTCGCTGCCCGGCAGCAGGACCTTACCGTTGTTCAGCAGTGTTGCCGAGAAGGTGCTGCGGGCGCGCGTCAGGTACGCCACGTCCAGCGCCGGCTGGATCAACGTGACGAACGACGGCACGTCGTACCGGCCATCGGTACTGAACAGCGACACCCAGCCGGCGCCTGCGTCGACATACGCGTCGCCGGCGTTGTAGTTGTCGGTGATGGACGCGTTGGTCAGCGTGCACGAGGTCGGCGAGCTGATCAGGAACGCGAACGTCGCGCCGATCGGCAAGTCGATCGACGGCGCTACGGTGATCGCGCTGAAGTTGCTGTTGAAAGAAACACCCGACGCGATCGTCGTGCCGTCGGGCAGGCCCGCGAGGGTCAATCGCTGGACGTCGATGGTGACCGGACCCTGGTTCGGGCACGAGATGTTGCGCAGCCCGATGCCGGTCAACTGGCCCTGCGCACCGACGGTGACGGTCTGTGCGATTCGCCGCCCGCCCAGTCCGCCGAACGAGATCGCCGTCTGCGTCGCCGAGCTGCCCTGCTGATCCTTCGGCGAGACGCGCCACGTAAGGTTCCTGGTGATCGTCTGCGGCGTCACCTGATTCGTGCACGAGGACGACTGGCAGTCCTGCACCTGAACGGTGAAATTGAAGGTGCCGTGACGCGTGGGCGTGCCGGAGAAGCTGCCCGACGAGAGCAGCGTAACCCCCGGCGGCAGCGATCCAGCGGTCAGCGCCGCCGTCTTGGTGCCGTTGCCCCCGACGATAGGCAGCGCCGGCTGGGTCTCGAGCACGACGCCTTCTCTGAGCGCCGTTGGCACGATGTCGAGCGGCCCGGTCACAAACAGCGTCAAGGCGCGCGACCCCTGCTGGTTCAGCGAGTCGGTCGCGGTGACGGTGAACGATGGCGTCGTTCCGTAGTTGGGCGGCGTGCCGCTGAGAACACCACCGCTCGAGATCGACAGCCAGCTGAGGAGCGGGCTGTTGTTCGTATTGAGCGACCAGGTAACGGCACCGGTCGCGCCGCCGACCAGCAGCTGCTGGCTGTACGGCGTGTTGATTGTGGCGTTCGGCAGCCCGGTCGTCGTGATGACGGGCGGTCCGATCGTGAGCGTGAACGTGTGCCTGTCGTCCAGCCCGACAACACTTGCGTTCAACCCGATAACAGTTGAATCCTTCATCTGCACGGTAAACGTGAACGTTCCCGACTGCGTGGGAGTTCCGCTGATCGCACCGGTGACCGTGTTGAGTGTCAGGCCCCCCGGCAGCACCGAGCCGCCGAACAGGCTCCACGAATACGGCGCCGTCCCGCCGGCAACCGCCAGCGTCTGGCTGTACGGTTGTCCGACCTGGGTGTCAGGCAGGGACGCGGTCGTGATGCTCGGGAACGAGAGGATGGTGACGTTGACGGTACCAGTCGTCGACGCGCCCAGCGCATCGGTGGCCGTGTACGTGTAGCTGTCGCTGCCGGTGTATCCGGCGTTGGGCGTGTACGTGACCGTGCCGTCGGCGTTGATGACGACGCTGCCGTGCGCGCCCTGCGTCACGCTGGTCACGGCCGGCGGCAGCGTCCCCGGATCGTCGATGACCATCACGCCCGCTTCGCCGTTGATGTTCGACGCGTAAATGCGCGAGATCGATTCGTCCACGGACAGGACGATCGGCCTCAGCGGCAACTGAATGGTGGCCGCGATGCGCAGCGTCGCCCCGTCGATGATCGTCAGCGTCTGGAGGTAGGCGTTGCCGACGTAGATGCGGTTCGTGGATTCGTTGACCGCGACGCTTGTCGGCCCGTAGTCGACCTGGATCGTCGTCAGCACAGCGTTCGTCGCGCCGTCGACGACGGTGATCGTGCTCTCGTCGAAGTCGGCCACGAAGACCCGGCCGGTCGTGCGGTTCACCGCCAGATAGCTCTGCGTCGTGAGGAAGTCGCTCGGAAATCCGACGTTGAGCGTGGCAATTTCCTGGTCGTTCGCGCCGTCGAGCACGTGGATCTGGTTCTGGCCGTTGCTCGCCGTGCCGCCGACGTAGATCCGGTTCAGGACCGGGTTCACCCGGATGATGTTGATCGGCCCGAGCGACGCGGGCAGCGCGGTAGCGATGTCGGTATTACCGTCGAGCACGCCGATCGTTGTCGGCGATCCGGTCGTGATCCGGAAGTACACCTTGTTGGTCGTCGTGTTCACCGCCATGTCGCGGCCCACAGCAATCAAGCCGCTCACCGTCGAATTCTGCGGGATTTGCGAGATGTTGGCGCTCGACGCCGTATTCGTGGCGCCGTCGATGACCGTGATGCCTCCCGGCACCGTGGTGACGAAGGAATTGCCGACGTAGATCTTGTTGGTGACGTCGTTGACGGCGACCGTGGCGATCGCGCCTGCGGCGGTTCCGGCCGGGATGTTCGCTATCACTGCGTTCGTGGCTCCGTCGATCACCGACACGAACTGCGGGCCGTCGGCGGTGCCCGTCAGGTTCGCGAAGCCGTTCACCGAGTAGAACCTGTTGGTGACCGGGTTCCGGGCCGTGAACACGTACTGGCCGGATCCGTGCGGCAGACCGGCGACCGGACCGACGAGCCCGGTGTCGTCGAACTTGCTGAGCGTCGACGTCGTCCCGAGCACCGGCACGTACGCCACGTGCGTGATTGGGTTGGCGATTGGGAATCCGGAGACGATCGCCGCGGGTATCGTTGCCATCGCCGTGCCTGTCGCGAGATCGATCGCCCCGACGTATTCCGCCATCGACACGTACGCTCGATGGTGCACGGCGTCGATCGCCATGCGGCCGGACGCCTGGTTGTACTGGACGGTTCCGACGATCGCGTTCGTCACCGCATCGATCACACTCACCTGGAAGTCGCTTCGGGACGTCGTGACGACGCGATTCGCCGCTTCGTCGACCAGCGTCAGGCTGCTGTTGGTCTCGTGGCCAAGCACCAGCGACGTGAGAATCGTATTGAACGTGGCGCTCGTGCGATTGCCGTCGACGATGACGAGGCGGCTGTTATTGGGGTACTCGGCGAGCCGCACGTAGACATGGCCTGTGCCTTGGTGGACGGCCAGGCGCGTGTCGATGGCGCCGCCGAATCCGTTGGCTGGCAGTGCGATCGAGGCCATCCGCGTGTTGGTCGCGCCGTCGATTGCATACAGGAGCGGTGAAGGCGACACGATCGTCGTCGTCGCGTACACGAGATTCGCGGCCTCGTTCACGACCAGCGTCTGGGCCGCGTTCGTGGACGCAATCAACGACAGCGTGCGGCTCACCCCGTCCATGACATACACGCCGGTCGTGCCGCTGGTGACCGCGACGTAGATCTTGTTCGTCACGGTATTGACAACGAGGCTCTGCGGCTGACCGGCACCCGGCGATCCCGGAAGCACGACGTCGCCGACCACTTGATGGAACGTGGGATTCGCCGGGTTGACGTCGAGGATCGTGATACGGCCCTGGAACGCCGTGCCGAACGTGCTCGTGAAGGTGCTGACGTACAGCAGGCCGCGCGTCTCGTCGATAGCCATCGACTGAATCGACGCGAGGCTCAACGACAGAATCGCCGTGTTGAACGTCGGGCTCGCGGGCCGGCCGTCGATGGCCGTCAGCATTGTCGCGGAAGCGCTGCGGAAATACACGATCCCGGTCGTCTGATTCACCCGCGCGAGGTTCTGCGCCCCTGGCACGGGCAGCGGAACGATCCCGGTAATCGTGTTCGTGTTCGTGTCGAGGATGCCGATATTCCCCAGCTGTTCGGCGGACAGGTTGCCGCCGCTGAAGTAGGCGAGGCCGGTCGAGTTCACGACGCCGATCTCGTTCGGATTCGCCAGGAACGGCGCGCCGGGGGCCATGGGCCTGTATGTCGCCAGCAGCGAAGCCGATGCCACGTCCGGATCGGTGTCGTTCCCTGTCGGTGCGATCGCCACGGGCTGGCCGGTGAACGTAATGGCCGTGTCGTCGGTGGCGACGGGAGGCTGGTTGCCCGACGTCACCGTGATCGTGAATGTCTGCGCCGCGCTGGTGTCCGTGCCGCCGTTGGCCGTGCCGCCGTTGTCGTGGAGCTGGACCGTGACGGTCGCACCACCGCTCGTGCCCGGCGCCGGCGTGTAGGTCAGCGTGCCGTTGGCAGCGATGGCCGGCTGCGACGAGAACAGCGCGTTGCTGTTGTTCGAGACGATGAAGTCGAGCGCTTGTGCGGACTCGTTCGTCGCGCCTGCGGTGATGTTCGTCGCCCAGGCGGGAATCGTCTGCGGTCCTGCCGTGTTGACCACCGTCTGATTGGCGCCTTTCGTGAAGGTCGGCGCGTCGTTGACTGGCGTCACCGCGATCGTGAACGTCTGCGAGGCGCTCGTGTTCACGCCGCCATTGCTCGTGCCGCCATCGTCCTGAACCTGCACGGTCACCGTGGCTGCTCCGTTCGCGTTCGCGGCGGGCGTGTACGTCAAGGTGCCATTGGCCGCAACGGCCGGCTGCGACGAGAAGAGCGAACCGTTGTCGTTCGAGACGATGAAGGAGACGGTCTGCAACGATTCGTTCGACGGTCCCGCGCTGATGGCGCTCGCCCACCCAGCGACTGCCTGCGGCCCGGCATCTTCGAGCACGGCCTGATTTGCGCCCTTCGTGAAGCTGGGCGCGTCGTTCACCGGCCCGACCGTGATGGACACGGTGGCGGGGGCTGAAACGGCCCCGTTCTCGGCGATTCGCGCAACCTCGGGCGCGGAGAGAGCCCTCGAATAAACCCGCAGGTCGTCGATGACGCCCTTCCACGTCCGATCGAACCCGACGCCTCGGAAGGCGCTGCTGCCGATGGCCCATGTCTGCGCGTCGTAGACGATCGCGGTCGCGAGCGCCACCTGACCTTCGGCGATCCCGTCGACGTACAGGCGCGCCATCGCGCCGTCATACGTGGCGGCGACGTGATGGAACGTGCCGGCAGGGAAGCCGTTCGTCGAAACGAGCGTCGGCGTCGCGCTGTTCACGACGAGGACGAATCGGCCGTCTGACGCGCGCCACCCGAGGGACACCGATCCCGCGCCTCCGCCGGCCAGCGTCCATTTCGCCACGATGTTGTCGCCGAACGTGTCGGCGGTCGTGTTCGGCCCCTGTGGCTTGACCCATGCCGACAACGTCAGCGTCTGCAGTCGGAGGTTTGCCGCATCGGCAACATCGATAAAGCCGCCGGGTGCAAACGTGACACCCTGATTCACCGTAGCAGGCACGAAAGCGATCCCGCTGATGCCCGTCGCGCTGTTGCCGCCCGCGGTATCGTTCGCGTTGGTGTCGAGCGGCCATCGGCTGACCAGTCCGGGCAGCGCGTCGATGCCGCCTGCGTCCGACGCCTGGAACGTAAAGCTGTCGAGTCCTGTGTAATCCGGAGCTGCCGTGTACGTGACGTTCGGCGGCGTACCGGACAGCACGCCGTGAGATGGTCCGCTGGCGATCGAGAGGACGAGCGGATCGCCGTCGGGATCGGAAGCGGTGAGGACGATTGGCTGCGGCACGTCCTCGAGCGCTGGCACTGCCTGAGCATCGGCGACCGGCGCGTGATTGTTCTGTGTGAGGACCGTGATCACGAACGTTTGCGCAGCGCTCGTGTCCGCGCCGCCGTTCGCCACTCCGCCGTTGTCCTGCAGCTGCACGCTGACGATGGCGCTGCCGCTCGTGCTCGATGCCGGTGTGTAGGTGAGCGTGCCATTCGCCGCGACGGCCGGCTGTGTCGAGAACAAGGCGTTGTCGTCGTTCGAGACGATGAAGTTCAGCGCCTGCCCGGCTTCATCCGGCGGCCCCGCGCTTATGGCGCTCGCCCAACCGGCGGCGGTCTGCGCGCCGCTGTCCTCGGCGACGGTTTGATCCGCGCCCTTCACGAAGCTCGGCGCGTCGTTGACGGCCGTCACCGTGATCGTGAACGTCTGCGCGGCGCTCGTGTCGACGCCCCCGTTGGCGGTGCCGCCGTCGTCGTGGATTTGCACGCTGACTGTGGCGCTGCCGTTCGCGTTGGACGCCGACGTGTAGGTGAGCGTGCCGTCGGCAGCAACCGCCGGCTGCGCCGAGAACAGCGCGCTGTTGTCGTTTGACACGATGAAGTCCAGCGCCTGCGCGGACTCGTCCGCGGGCCCCTTGCTGATCGCGGTCGCCCACGCCGGGACGACTTGTAGCCCGGCGTCCTCGTTCACCGACTGATCGGCGCCTTTCGTGAAACTGGGCGCATCGTTGGCCGCGTTGACGACGACGTTGACGGTTCCGGTGGCGGTGCCCGTGTGGCCATCCGAAATTGTGTACGTGAAGCTGTCCCCTCCGCTGTAATTCAGCGCCGGCGTATAGGTGACCGTGTTGTTGAGGTTCTTGACGGCCGTTCCGTGTGCGGGCGCCGAAACAGCCGATACAGTCAGTGGATCGTTTTCTGGATCCGTATCGTTTGCGAGCACGGTTACGACGACGGCCGCGTCCTCATTGGTCGCGACGTTGTCGTTGAGCGCGGTCGGATTCTGATTGGGTGCGACGGTTGTCGTCTGCGACGCCGTGTTGTTGACGGTGTCGTAGTCGAATTCGGAGGCCGTCACCGACGCCGTTACATTGACCGTGCCGGTCTGGTTGATCGCGGTGAAGGTCACGGTGACGGGTAGCGCCGCGCCGTTTGCCATCGCGCCAAGTGCACAGGTAACCACGGCGCCGCCCGTGCACGTTCCCTGTGGACTCGTAAACGACGCGAACGTCAGGCCGCCTGCCGGATAGGCGAACGTCAACGCCACATTCGTCGCGGCCGCCGGGCCACTGTCCTGAACCATCGTGCTGTAGGTCACGTTGGTTCCCACTCGAACTGGATCGGCCGAATCAGTAAGCCCGCCGAGGCTCACATCGGCCGACGTCGGCGGCGGCGGTCCAACGACTACTGTCACTGTGCCGGGCCCGCTGGTCAGGCTCCCGTCATTGGCGGTGAAGGTGAAGCTGTCGTTTCCGCTGAAGTTCGCCTTCGGGGTGTACGTAACGTTTGGCGGCGCTCCGGACAACGTTCCGTGCGGCGGCTGACTCGACAAACTGAATGTCAACGGATCGTTATCCGCGTCCGTTCCGGTCAACACGATCCCGATCGGCGTGTTCAAGGCGGTGTTGACGGTTTGCGGCGTCGCGACCGGGGCGTCGTTGACTGATGTCACCGTGATCGAAACCGTCGCCGGCGCCGACGTCAGAGCGCCCTGGGTGACTGTGAAGGCGAAGCTGTCGCCGCTTGTGAAGTTCGACGCCGGGGTGTAGGTGACGCTTTGTCCAGAGCCCGAGAGCGTGCCATGAGCCGGCGGTGACGAGATCGTGAACGTGAACGAGGACGCAGGCGCGCCGACGCCGGCCAGCGTGATCGGTACCGGCGTGTCCTCCAAGGTCGCCACGTTCTGTGAAACGGCGGCCGGCGTGATGTCGAGCGTCAAGATCACCGATCGGATTTGCGACGGCGCCGCCGAATCGCCGACCGATGCGGTGAATGTGAACGAACCGGACTGGGTCGGTGTGCCGCTCAGAACACCCGTGAGAGCTAGCGTGACGCCGGCAGGCAGCGAACCGCCGCTTACGAACCATCCGTACGACGGGAGTCCACCGGCCGCAACAATCAATGTCGAGTAGGGTTGATTGACAACGCCACGGGGGATCGACACCGTGCCAACAACGATGGGGTCAAAGATTCGCAGCGTAACGTCCGTGGCCGACGCCGTCAGGTCTGCATCCTGTACCTGGACAGTGAATGTGAATGTGCCCGCCGCCGTCGGCACTCCCGACACCACTCCCGTGGCGCCATCCAACGTGAGGCCGGGCGGAAACGTCGCGGGCGTCAGAATCGACAGCGTGCGCGGCGCCGTACCTCCGACGCTTTGAATGGTGCCCGTGTACGACGTTGTCCGTACGCCGTCGGGCAGGCTTGTCGTCACGACCAACGGGATCGACGCGTCGATTTTCGGCGTCTGGATGCCCGCGTTGGCGTCGGCGGTGTCCACCGCCTGCGCCGAGCTGGCCATCGCCACTTTGGCGAGATCGGCAAGCAAACCGCCGAGTCCCTGCGCGACCGCGGATGTCTCAGCCGCGCTTGGTCCGCCGTTCCCTTGGCTGGCCAGCGCATCGTCGTTGTTCGCTGACGACAAGGTCTTTTGGGGATTGAGCACGCGAAGCGTGACCTTGCCGGTCTCGCCCGGGGCCAGCGCAAGCGTCGCGTTGGTGATGTCCGGGTTGGTGATGTCCGGGTTGACGATCGTCGAAAACTGCGCGGGATCGGTTGGATCGACGAATACGTCCGGTTGCGTCACGCTGGCCGCGCTGGTGATGTTTGCGACGAGCAGATTCTGTTGCGGCTTTGCCAGATTGCAGCCGACGCCGATGGGAGCTGCCGTGAGCTTGCGGACGACGAGCTGGAATTTGAAGCCGTTCTGCAGCAGGTCCCGCTTGACGGCGTCTCGAAGTAGCAACTTCACCTGATACGACGTGGCCGTGTTGCCCTTGTTCTCGACTGTCCAGGTAATGTCGGTCAGAGAGCCGTTGGTGATGTCGGGATTGGTGATGTCGGGATTCGTGATATCCGGGTTGGTGATGTCGGGGTTCGTGATGTCGGGATTGGTGATGTCGGGATTGGTGATCTCGGGATTGGTGATGTCCGGATTCGTAATGTCCGGGTTGGTGATGTCGGGATTCGTGATGTCCGGGTTGGTGATATCCGGGTTGGTGATGTCCGGGTTCGTGATGTCCGGATTGGAAACCGTCAGCGCGTGAGCTTCGGCGTTCGTGATGTCTGGATTGGTGGGATCGGGGTTCGTGATGTCCGGATTGGTGATGTCCGGGTTCGTGATGTCCGGGTTGAGCAGCAGGCTTCCGGCGATTGTCGTCGACGCGCCGCTCGTGACCGTGACCAGCACCGCGGCGTGCTTGTCTGACGAGGTGACATAGATCTCGCGCGAAATCGTCGACTTCGGCGCGATGTCGACCGCCAGGTCGATCAGCGGCTTGAACTGCAGGAACGACGCCTGTCCGCCCGGAGGCTGCGACGCGATGTGCAGACCGACGGATTGTTTTACCGATTCCGGATTCGTGACGAAGACCACGAACGTGCGCTGAATCAATCGGGGCGTTCCGTTCGGGTTCGTGCCCACATACCCGAGCGGCTTGTTGTTGCCCAACGTGCCGAGGACCAGGCCCGATGTCAGCCGCGCGCTGTAGATGTTCTGGTTCCGCATTCCCTCTTGATTCGCTTCGCACTTGATGAGGGGCTGGGAGGGATCGAACAGGCTGCTGCCGTTGGATCCGGCGAAAGTCGGCGGCGTGTAATCCGCCCAGGTGTGAGGCGGCCGCGGGGCGCGCACGTCACGGTTGTCCGCCCAGACCGCCATGTAGGCGGACGGATCGGACGGTCGCGTGTTGTAGCGCCACGTGCCGTCGACGTTGACAATGAACGGCGGGGTCGCTCCGACGTCGAGATAATCGCCAATGAACGGGGTCGTGCCCTTCGCAAAGAGCGGCAGGTTCGCAGGATTGAACTGGAGCTGCTGAGTCGGCCCGGGACCAGCCGCCTTGTGTCGGCTTCCAGTCAGATACTGTGAGATCTGCACCGACGGGCCGAAGGCGGGTGGGTCGCCCGGCAGCCCTTGCACGCCACGCACGTCGACGGTGTGACGCGTTCGCGTATCGTTGGGATGGGCAGCATTCCACTTGGTGACGTCCGCCTCGTCCACAAACGTGTTGAACAGGCCGGATAAGTCCTTTCGAAAATCGAAGTAGACCAGCTGGAGTCGCCCTGCCGAGAACGTCAGCGTGGGCATGACCTGATGGCCGCGCCACGAGGCGAGATCGACGGCGCCCGCGTCTGGTGACGGCCACAGCGTGTTGTCGACGGCGACAGGCGCCGACCACTTGACGCCGTCGGTTGAGCTCGAGATCACGATGCGCGCGTCACCCAGCGGACCGACACCGCGCTGGGACCACGCGACGTAGGCGCGGCCCGGTCCGGTGCCGGCGCCGGCATCGACCGCAATCGTGGGATACGCATTGGTGCGGAACGACGTGAAGGTACTGCCTTGATCGAATGGCGAAATCGAGGACAGGCGCGTAGGCTTTGTAAACGTCTTGCCGCCATCGTTCGACCGGACGACGAGAATCGAGTCGGGGGAACTCTTGCTTTTGAACTCGCGCCACGCGATGTACAGCGTTCCCGTGTTCGGATCGATCGCCGCCGCCGAACCCTGGTTGATGGCGTACCGGTCGCTCACGACCGTCGGCGGACTGAATGTGACGCCGCAGTCCAGCGATCGCGTCAGGACAATCTTGGTGTGCCCCTCAGCCGGCGATCCCACCGGCCGATTCTCGTCCGCCTCGCCATGTTCGTTGTCGAGGAAGATGGAGTAGATGACGTAGACCGCGCCGGCCGGCACGGTCTGGGTCGGGCCAGCCGGACCTTGCGAGATCGTGCAGGCCGGACCGGTAATCGCCTTGCGTCCGCCTTGCATCCCCCTCGGGGCGTCGACGACCATCGACGGTTTGTCGACGAACTTCGACGACGAGCCAATGTCGACGACCGTCGTACCAAGGTAGGCGATCGTGTCGCCGTGCTCCTTGTTGTTGTTGTCGATATAGCGCGCGACGAATATCTTGCTGCCGATGCCCGTACCGCGGTTGAACGCGATCCCCGCGTAGTAGAGGAGGCCGTTCGATCCGGAGCGCACAACGGGATCCGCCGCGGCCTGAAGGCCTTTGAGTGGCGACGCCAGACCCTCGGGTGTGGTGTCCTGCGGATAGCCGGGCAGCAGCGTGCTTTGCCACGTGCCGCCGCCGTCGAACGACTTGAACACGCCGAGCCACGCGTCGCCTGTGATCTCGTTGGGAAGACCGGGGAGATCGACCGTTCGGTAATCGTTGGCGCCGGCCAACAGGTGGAGCGCGTTGCGAGTGGAAGCGGCGACCGAAGGTTCGTCCTGTCGCTGCAGAAACGGATCGCCGTCCGGGAAGTTCGTTCCCGACACCATGTTGACGTTGCGGCCCGGCAGCGGCACGGGTACGGCTTGGCCTGCGGAGCCGGATTGACCTTGGGCCGCGAGGTTGACGAGGGCGCACGCGGCGCTTAGCGTAAACGCCGCGACTAGGCGCGTCCTCAGGCTACCGACCCAGGAGTGCGAGCGACGGCTGTTCAGCATAGGGTAGCCGTGAAAAGACGCATTGCGTACGGATTGCGTCGGTTGAGACGGACGCAGCCCTTCGATTCCGCTGACGAGCTTATTGTTGAGCCGGCTGGATTATGCCTTGGAAGGAACTCTATATACAACGAGAGAGTACTGAATCTTGGGACGGCTCAAGTTAGACCATAAAGTCATATAAACGTAAATCATCGCCGCCTTACAATGGCTTTGCCCATGAACGCCCTCCTGCCCAAATAGTCGACGGCCTGCCCAAAATATTCTCGGTCTCACTTGGTGCTCGGAAACGGTTCGCCGTCCGCGAGCTTTTGCCGCGCGAGCAGAATCACGCCTTTTAGCCGTTC
>WNFV01002655.1_pt1 | contig 23635 bp, 20 predicted proteins | sample 5400101 | NCBI WGS metagenome assembly WNFV01 (sample SAMN13153361, study PRJNA577476) | soil metagenome | isolation source: 115 cm soil or saprolite under grassland replicate 1 | place: USA:California | collected 2016-06-15 | reverse complement strand
GATCGCCTTCACTGCGCAGCCGACACGCTACGACGCAGCCGACCTCCAGATCGTGGAGATCAGGAGCGGAAGAGTCCGCCAGATGACGAGGATCCTCAACTTCGGGAACAATGTCTTCAGCCCGCAGTGGTCGCCCGACGGGGAAAGAATTCTCTTCACGCAGGCGAAGCAGAGCGAGCTCTTCCCGGAGGACGGCCCGACCGTCTTGACAGTAAGCCCCGATGGCCGCGACATGTTCCGCGTGGCGACGAACGCCTATGGGCTCGGCTGGTCGCCCGACGGTCGCCAGATCCTCTTCCTCGACAACTACGTTGACGACGGCCAGCCGTTCTCGCTCTCGCTCATCCGGGCCGACGGCAACGCGAGGCGGGCCCTGGTTGTCCTCGACCGGGCGTTCGACGGCCTCACCCAGGCGCCGCCGAGCTGGCGCAAGCCGACGGCGCACCCCAGCACATGAACGTCCTAGGCTGGCGGATCGTGGCCGCCCACCAATCCACGCGATTGGCCCGGTGGTCGGCCATGGTGACGTAGGCGTGGGCCGTCTACATCGCCAGAATCTGCTTGCTCGCCGGGGAGCCGCCTTCACGCTCACACACGCTTCAAACCAGTCGACCCAATTCGACGATCCGAGCGCCTCGAGAACGCGAGCTGACCTACCGAAATAGGCTCCTAGTCCGGCAGCCAGACGAGGCAGGTTGCGCGCTCGCGGATCTTCTTCGCGACTTTGCGGAAGACCCGCGGCTTGAGCTGCGAGCGGTCGGGCCCGAAGACAAACAGGCCCGGCGCTCGTTCGGCCACGAGCTCGAGGAGCGCGTCGATCGGGTGCGGGCTGCGCACGCGCAGCCGCTCGACCTCGACGCCGAGAGTGTGCGCGAGCTCCGCCGGGGCCCGGAACCTCGCTGCCTCGTCCTCAGGAGGCTCGAGGTCGCCGTAGCCCATCAGCACGCACATCGGGCCGAGTGGCATCTCCACGACAGCCGCCACGATGAGCGGCTGGCCGCACTCGACCGCCGCGTCGACGGCGAATGCGGCGGCTGCCTCGTCGAACGGAACCTCCAGCGTCGCCAGCAGGACGGGACGCCCGCCGGCCGGGAGGAACGAGACGTCCTCACGCGGGCCGCTGCGCCGGAGGGTCAGCATCGCGCTATTCGGGGTGAAGCTCCCAGCGGGGGGCGTTCCTCGCCGCACGGCGGACCTTGCGCCGCCACATCGGCAGGTAGAGGAACAGCCACACGGCCGCCACCATCGGAGTCAGGAAGATGAAGGTCGCGTTCACCGCGACGATGAGCGGAACGAGGATCGCCGCGAGAACCCCGGCCACGGCGAGTGCCTCGAGCCGAACACGCCTCATCGTCCGGAGAAGGCCGTCGTACTCGGCTGCGGGAATCTGCCGGGTGTCCCAGGACCGGTTGCACTGCTCACACCGCCAGCGTTCGCCGTAGGCGAGCTCCCTCGTTTCGCCGCACTCGCACTTGACCGTGATCGGCGGCTTGCGCATCTCATTCGATTGTAGGGCGCATTGAAACTGTCTGAGCCAGGTGTTACCGTCGCTCCGCGGTCCACAGCGGCCCGCGATCTCACCGGCCAAGACATGGAGGTAGAGCGTGGCTGAGGCAGTCGTCGAGGAACGTCAGCTCCTCAAGACATTGCGCTGGTACGACGGGTTTGTGATAGCGCTCGCGAACCCGGGTTTCCTGCTCGGATCGCTCGGCTGGACGGTGCTCGACCTGGGCGGTTGGGGCGCGGTGCTCCTCTGGGGAGTCACCGCGGCGCTGATCGTTCCGGTGATGGTGCTCTACTCGGAGCTTGCGGCGATGTTCCCGCACAAGTCCGGGGGCTTCCCCCTCTACGCGAACGAGGGGTGGCGGAAGTACACGACCCTCGTCGGTCCGGTCGCGACGTTCGGCTACTGGATCGGCTGGTCGGTCGTCCTCTCGTTCCTCGGGTTGTTCTGCGGCTTCATCGCGCAGGCGGCATGGTTCCCCGGCCAACCGTACGGCACGTACGCGTTCGGCGGCGCGAAGCTCGACGACGGGTACTTCAGCACCGGCAGCGTCAACATCGGGCTTCAGCACCTGATCGCGATCGGGATCATCCTCGCCGTCTGGGCGTTCAACGTCTTCGGCACGCGCATAGGCGTGGCGTTCAACTACCTGGCGGGGCTCCTGCTGATGATCCCGCTCTTCTGCTTCATGTTCCTGCCGTTCCTGAACGGCGACTTCGACTCCGCCAACCTGACGTACAAGCTGAACGACGCAGGCCTCGCCTGGGGAGGTTGGCAGCTCACCCTTGTCTGGATCTGGATCATGATCTGGTCGGCCGGGGGCGTCGACACGTGTGCGACGTTTGCGCCCGAGTACAAGGACACCGTCCGCGACACGAGGAAGGCGCTCCTCTCGGCTGCGGTCTTCTCGCTGATCGTCTACACGGTCCTTCCACTCGGTCTCACCGGCGGCGTCGGCACCAAGACCGTCGAGGCCTTCGACTACGTCGGCGCGCTCAACAAGCTCGTCGGCTCCGGAGCGACAGACTTCTTTGTCGTCATCATCCTCGCGAGCTTCGTCATCTCGATGAACACGGCGACGGCGGACGGCAGCCGCGCGTTATACGGCATCTCCAGAGACGGGCTGACGATCAAGGAGCTCGGGCGACTGAACCGTTGGAACGTTCCAGGAAACGCGATGTCGCTCGACTCGGTCATCAACATCCTGTTCGTCCTCTTCGTCGGCAACCTCTTCGGCATCCTCGTGGCGAGCAACATCGGCTACGTGCTCGCGCACGTCTTTGCCCTCTCCGGGTACGTCCTCCTGCGCAGGGACCGACCTCGCTGGCCGCGCCCGATCAGGCTGCCCACCTACTGGACGGGGATCGCGGCGATTCTCTGTGCGCTCTTCGTCCTCTTCACCGTCGTCGGCGTCGGCTGGTTCCAGATTGCCGGCGGCGGGGCTGTCTACGGGGGCGACAAGGAGAAGGTCATCGGCTTCAGCGTCCTCGTCGCTTCGTTGCTGCTCTTCCTGTTCCGGCGGATCGTTCAGGACCGGGAACGGCCGCACTGGCGGGAGGTGGTTCCGATGATGCCCGACGAGGTGCCGGCAGACACGCGCGCAACCGTCGTCTAGCAGAGCACGCTCGAGGGGGCGGAGCGGCCAACCGCTCCGCCCCCTCCTCTCCTTGACCATGCACGAGCGGTCACGACGAGGAAGAATCTCCTCGTTGGTGACCATGCACGAGCGGTCACGACGAGGAAGAATCTCCTCGTTGGTCGCTTTGCAAAGGAGGGTATGAGATGGCCCGCGATCCCAAGTACGACCCGCTCTTCGAGCCGATTCAGATCGGGCCGAAGACGATGAAGAACCGCTTCTACCAGATCCCTCACTGCAACGGGTTCGGCTCCGAGAAGCCCCTTAGCCAGGCCCACTTCAGGGCGATGAAGGCGGAGGGAGGGTACGGCGCGTGCTGCACGGAGTACTGCTCGATCTCACCCGAGTCCGATGACTGCCACCGTGTCTCGGCGCGCCTCTGGGACGACGACGACATCAGCAATCTCTCGGTGATGTGCGACATGCTCCACGAGCACGGCGCACTCGCCGCCTGTGAGCTCTGGTACGGCGGGCCGCACGCCCCCTGCATGGAGTCGCGCGCGGTGCCCCGTGGGCCGTCGCAGATCCCGAGCGACTTCGAGCACCTCACCTACTGCAAGGAGATGGACAAGGACGACATCCGCGACGTGCAGCAGATGTACGTCGACGCCGCGATCCGCGCGCGCAGCGCGGGCTTCGACATCGTCTACGTCTACGGCTCACACTCGTATCTGCCGCAGCAGTTCCTGACGCCGTACTACAACAAGCGCACCGACGAGTACGGCGGCTCGATCGAGAACCGCGCCCGGTTCTGGAGGGAGACGATCGAACAGGTGAAGGAGGCGGTCGGCAACGACACCGCGATCGCCGTGCGCATGTCGACGGACATGTTCATGGGCGAGGCGGGCACGCAGCTCGAGCGCGACTGCCTGCCGTTCGTCGAGATGGTCGACGACCTCGTCGACGTCTGGGACATCAACGTCTCCGGGATCTCGGAATGGGGCGAGGACGCGACGCCCTCCCGCTTCTATGCGTCGGGGCGGATGCTGCCCTGGCAAGAGGCCGTCAAGAAGGTCTCCAAGAAGCCGGTGCTCGGCGTCGGCCGGTTCACGAGCCCGGACCTGATGGTCGAGGCGCTCAACAAGGGCATGCTCGACATCATCGCCACCTGCCGCCCGTCGATCTCGGATCCGTTCCTGCCCAAGAAGATCGACGAGGGACGGCTCGACGACATCCGCGAGTGCATCGGCTGCAACGTCTGCATCTCGCGCTGGGAGATCGGCGGTCCGCCCCTGATCTGCACGCAGAACGCGACCGCCGGGGAGGAGTACCGGCGCGGCTGGCACCCGGAGAAGTTCGACCCGGCCGAGAACGCGGACAACGACGTGCTCGTCGTCGGCGCCGGGCCGGCCGGGATGGAGTGCGCGATGGTGCTCGGCAAGCGCGGCATGCGGCGCGTCCATCTCGTCGAGGCCGAGAGCGACATGGGCGGGATCATGAGCTGGATCCCACAGCTGCCGGGGCTCGGCGAGTGGGCGAGGGTCGTCAACTACCGGAAGATCCAGCTGGACAAGCTCAAGAACGTCGAGTTCGTGCCGGGGACACGGCTCGACGCGCAGGGCGTCAAGGAGTACGGCGCGGAGATCGTGATCGTCGCGACCGGCGCCTACTGGGCGACCGACGGCCTGAACGGCTGCACGCACGACCCGATTCCCGGCGCCGACGCGTCTCAGCCGTACTGCCTGACGCCGGAGCAGATCATGGTCGAGAACAAGCAGGTGCCTGGCGAGCGCGTCGTGATCGTCGACAACGACGGCTACTTCATGGGCGTCTCGCTGGCCGAGAAGCTCGCGAGCGAGGGTAAGAAAGTGACGCTCATGACCCATCTGGGTCATATCGCGCCCTACATGCACTTCACGCTCGAGGCGCCGAACCAGCACCGCAAGCTGCACAAGCTGGGCGTCGAGATCGTCACCTACCACATCCCGTCCCGGATCGAGCCCGGCGCGGTCGTCGCCACCCACGTCTACGACGAGGACGGGCACGAGCACACCTGGGAGGTGGACGGTGTCGTCCTCGTCACCCAGCGCCGCTCGAACGAGGCGCTCTACCGCGAGTTGAAGGACGTCGTCGGCTTCGACGCGCTGGGCGAGGAGGGAGTGACGGGCTGCTACCGGATCGGCGACTGCGTCGCGCCGCGGCTGATCGCCGACTGCGTGTTCGACGGCCATCGGCTCGCGCGGGAGATCGACTCGGAGAACCCGGAGGTGCCGAAGCCGTTCATCCGCGAGCGGAGGGTGATCGAGCGAGAGCCGGTCGCAGTTTGAAGGTCGTCGTCTGCGTCAAGCAAGTCGCCGTCCTCGGCGACGAAATCGAGTTCACCCCGGACGAGCGGAACGTCGATCCGGACTACGTCGACCATGCGTTGAACGAGTGGGATGCGGCCGCGACCGAGGAGGCGCTCCAGATCCGCGAGCGGCTCGGCGAGGGCGAAGTCGTCGTCGTCTCGGCCGGCGAGGGCGAGGCCGAACCGGCGCTGCGCCGCTGCCTCGCCATGGGAGCCGACCGAGCCGTCCGCGTGGCCGGGCGCTTCGAGGACCCCTTCAGCGTCGCCCGTGCCCTCGCCGAAGCTGTGCGCGCCGAGGAACCGGGTCTCGTCCTCTGCGGCGTCCAGTCGAGCGACTCGGTGCAGGCGGCCACCGGGACTGCCCTCGCAGAGCTGCTCGGACTCGCACGGGTGGCGGTCGTCACGAAGGTCGAGCTCGCGGACGGCCGCGCGGCGGTGAACCGCGAGCTCGAGGGCGGGCTCGTCGACATCGTCGACGTCGACCTGCCTGCGCTGCTGACGATCCAGACGGGAATCAACCAGCCGCGCTACGCAAACCTGCGGGCGATCAAGCAGGCCGAGCAGCAGGAGGTCGCAATCGTCGAGCCGGCCGGCGGGGGCGAGCCCGCCTACCGCGTGCGCGGCATGTTCTCCCCGCCCAGAGGCGAGGGCGCGGAGATCCTGAGCGGCGGCCCGGCGGAGATCGCCCGGCGGATCGCCGACCTGGTCCAGGAGCGCCTGAGATGAGTGTTCTGGTCGTGGCGGAGCAGCTGCGAGGCCAACTGCGCGACGTCACGCGCGAGCTGGTGACGGCCGCGCGGGAGCTCGAGGGGCCGGTCACGCTCGCCGTCATCGCCCGCGAGCCGGCCCGGATCGATGCGGGCATCGCGGGTGTCGACGAGATCGTCCAGGTCGACGTCGAGGCCGACGAGTTCGAGAACGACGTCTACCAGGAGGCGGTCGAGGCGCTGATCCGCGAGCGGAAGCCGGGGGTCGTGCTCGCAGGCTTCACGGTCAACGCGATGGGCTTCGCAGCTGCGGTGGCCGTCAAGCTCGGCCTCGGCTTCGCGAGCGACGTCCATGGACTGCGGGTCGAGGAGGGCGAGCTCGTCGCCACCCGCTCCTTCTACGGCGCGAAGGTGGACGGCGACCTCGACTTTCCGGGCAAGGAGACGGTGCTGCTGCTGTTGCGCCCGACCGCCTGGCCGCCCGCGGAACCGGCCGGCGGGCAGACCGTCGCCAAGCTCCAGGTGCCGGCCTCCTCATCGCGGGCCCGCCATCGCGAGTTCGTCGAGGCTGCCGCAGGCGACGTCGACATCACCACCGCCGACTTCCTGCTCTCGATCGGCCGCGGCATCGGTGACAAGGATGCGATCCCGCAGTTCGAGCAGCTCGCAGAGAAGATGGGAGCCGTGCTCTCGGTCTCGCGCCCGCTCGTCGACGCCGGCTGGATGTCGAACGCGCGCCAGGTCGGTCAGTCCGGCAAGACGGTAAAGGCGAAGGTCTACCTCGCGCTGGGCATCTCCGGGGCCGTGCAGCACCTCGCCGGCATGAAGACGTGTGGCACGATCATCGCCGTCAACACCGACCCGGAGGCGGCGATCTTCAACGTGGCTCACTACGGGGTCGTGGCCGACCTGTTCGACGTGGCGGAGGAGCTCGAGAAACTGTTTTGAGCGCAACCCGGCCGGTCTTCCAGAACCTCGCCGATTGGGAGATCGCCCTCTGGTACTGCCTGGTCGGCGTCTCGACGGCAATCTTCCTCGTCGGCGTCTTCCTGCTCGTGCGCAAGTACCGGCGGGGCCGCACGGCGACGGTCCGCACGGACTGGTCGCTGCGGCGCCTCGGCCGGGTCGTCTGGATCGTCCTCAGCCACGCGTGGATCAAGCGGCGCGACGGTGTCGCCGGGCTGGCGCACGCGGCGATCTTCTACGGCTTCCTCGTGCTCTTCATCGGGACGGCGATCCTGGCCTTCAACGACGACTTCACGAGGCCGGCGTTCGGCTTCGACTTCTGGCGCGGCGGCTTTTACAAGGGCTATTCGCTCTTCCTGGACGTCTTCGGGGCGGCGCTGATCCTCGGCCTGCTGGTGATGGGCGCGAAGCGGCTCCGGAAGCCCTTCCGGCTCGACTACCGGCGTCCCGATCGCAAGGAAGGCGAGTACGACCGGACGCCGTACGTCGTCGGCGACTGGCTCTTCCTCGGGCTGCTGCTCTTCCTGGGCTCGACGGGCTTCCTGCTCGAGGCCTTCCGCGTGGCGGAGCTGAATCCGTCCTTCGAGACCTGGTCGCCGATCGGGTGGCTCGTCGGGCACGGCTTCCGCCGGGCGGGTCTGACCGGCGACGCGGCGCAGACCGCTCACCTCGCGCAGTGGTGGGTACACGGCGTCGCCGCCCTTGGGTTCGTCGCCTCGATCCCGTTCACCAAGGCCGTCCACATGCTGATGAGCCCAGCGAACGTGGCCGTTCGGGACGACCGTGCCGGGAAGCGCCTGCCGCCGCTGCCCGCGAACGCGAAGCCCGAGCAGGTCGGCTACGGCCGCATCACCGACCTGAGCTGGCAGCACCTCGTCTCGCTGGATGCCTGCACGAAGTGCGGCAAATGCCATGCCGCGTGCCCGGCGACGGCGGGCGGCTATCCGCTCTCACCGCGTGACCTGATCCTCGACCTGCGCGAGGCGGCTGAGGGCTCGATCGGGATCCGCGCGATTGCCGGCGTGCCGCCGCTGTACGAGGAGCGCGGATCGATCCTCGGCGACCCGATCCGTCCGGAGACCCTCTGGTCGTGCATGCAGTGCATGGCCTGCGTCGAGATCTGCCCGGTCGGGATCGAGCACGTGCCGATCATCAACCAGATGCGCCGCCAGCTCGTCGAGCGGGGCGACCTCGACCCGATGCTGCAGCAGACCTTCGAGACGATCTACGAGACGGGCAACTCGTTCGGCGAGCCGAAGCGGAAGCGCGCCCGGTGGGCGAGAGAGCTCGGCTTCGAGGTGAAGGACATCCGCAAGGAGCCGGCCGAGCTGCTCTGGTTCGTCGGCGACTACGCCTCCTTCGACCCGCGCAACCAGCGGGCGACCAAGGCGCTCGCGCGGGTGCTGCACGAGGCGGGCGTCGACTTCGGCATCCTCTGGGACGCCGAGCGCACCGGGGGCTGCGACGTCCGTCGCGCGGGCGAGGAAGGGCTGTGGCTCTCGCTGGCCGAGGAGAACGTGAAGACGATCTCCGGCTGCGACTTCGAGCGGATCTTCTCCTCCGACCCGCACACGTTCCATACGCTCCGCAACGAGTACCCGGACCTGGGCGGCGACTGGACCGTGCTGCACCACTCCCAGCTGCTACACGAGTTGATCGAGGCGGGGCGCCTTATCCCTTCGAAGCAGCTTGGCCACCGCGTCACCTACCACGACCCGTGCACCCTCGGGCGCTATAACGGCGTCTACGACGAGCCGCGCCGCGTGCTCGCCGCGATCGGCGTCGAGCTGCGGGAGATGGGGCGCAACCGCGACAACTCGTTCTGCTGCGGGGCAGGGGGCGGCCGGATCTGGATGAAGGAGCTCTCGAGGGAGGGATCACGGCGCCCGAGCGAGCAGCGGATCGACGAGGCCGTCGGGCTCGGCGAGCTCGACTACTTCGTCGTTGCCTGCCCGAAGGACGTGACGATGTACGAGGATGCGATCAAGACGTCGGGTCATCAGGGCGAGATCGAGCTGCGCGAGCTCTCGGAGCTCGTGCTCGAGTCGCTGGAGCTGCCGCCGCTGACCGTCGCGGCGGCCGAGGCCGAGGAGGTCGCAGGAACATGAGCCGTAGGCTTGACGGAGGCGACAAAGGAGCGCAGGTGCCGGCTTTGCCGGCGCCGGAGCGGGCATGAGCAAGGAAACAGCCTTCTACGCGCGCCTGCAGGCGCTCACCGACCAGTGGATGGACCTCTTCGGCTACCTCGCCCCGCTGGTCGTCACCGACGTGCTCGAGGAGTACCGGGCGGTGCGCGAGTGGGCGGGGCTGATGGACTTCACGATGCTGCGCAAGCTCGACATCGACGGCCAGGGCGCGCTCGAGCTCGTCAACACGGTCGTCACGCGCGACGTCTCGAAGCTCACTCCCGGCAAGATCGCCTACGGCGCGCTCGCCGACGAGGACGGGAAGATGGTCGACGACTGCACCGTCATGATGCGGGCGGCCGACCGGGTGCGCTTCTGCGGCGCCAACGACCGCGACCACTCGATCTTCTCGGAGAAGGCGGCCGGCACCGCGATCACCGTGCGCGAGTTCACCGACGCCATGCCGCACCTCTGCCTCCAGGGCCCGGAGAGCAGGGAGATGCTGCAGGGGCTGACCAGCGCGGACCTCTCGAACGAAGTGTTCCCCTACTACTCGTTCCGCGAGGACGTCGAGATCGCCGGCGTGCCGATCTTCATGACGCGGATGGGCTACACGGCCGAGCTCGGGTACGAGCTGTGGGTCGAGCGCGAGCGGGCGCTCGAGCTCTGGGACCGACTCGTGGAGGCGCTCGAGCCTCAGGGGATGAAGGTGATCGGGATGACGGCGCTCGACCTCTTCCGGATCGAGGGTGGCTTCATCATCGGCGGGATCGAGTACGACCCGACGGTGTCGCCGTACGAGTGCAGCCTGGGCTGGTCGGTCGACCTCGACAAGGGCGAGTTCCAGGGCCGGGAGGGGCTGGCGCGCGACAAGGACGCGACCGAGCTACGGCTGACGAGCGTGACACTCGAGTCGGGCGGCGACGCGGCGAGCGGCGCGCCGATCCAGGTCGGCGGCGACGAGGTCGGGCTCGTGACCCAGGCGGTCGAGTCGCCATTCCTGGACGGCAAGACACTCGGGCTGGCAAAGATCCGCCAGGACCTCAAGGAGCCCGGCACCCGCATCGAAGCCAAGGTCGACGGGACGCTCGTCGCCGGCGAAGTCGTCCGCCACCCCGTCTACGAGCCGGATCGTCAGCGCGTCCGGAGCTGACGGCCCCTCCGTGCAAAACAGTCCCGACCTGAGCTGAGTGGCCTTCCTCGCCCTGCTCGGGCTGGCCGCGCTCGACGCCGCCGGCTACAGCGTGATCGCGCCCGTCGTGCCGGAGATCGCCCGCTCGACCGGCGCCGGGCCCGCCGTGGTCGGGGCGCTCGTGACGAGCTTCGCGGTCGGCCAGCTGGCCGGCTACCCGCTCGCAGGCCGCGGCATCAGGCGGCGCCATGCGGCGTTCGTGCTCGGCGTGGCGCTCGTGCTGATCGTGGTCGGCGACCTCGGCTTCATCCTCGGCGACAGCCTCCCGGTTTACTTCGTCAGCCGCTTCCTGCAGGGGGTCGGCGCCGGCGGGCTCTGGATCGGCGTTACCTTCGCCGTGCTCGAGCGCTATCCCGACGATGCCTACCGCCGCTTCACAGCGGTGCTTGCCGCCTATTCGATCGGCGGCGTCGCCGGCCCCGCTCTCGGGGGGATCGGGGGCATCCGCGGGCCGTTCATCGCCCACCTCGCGCTGGTCGCGGCGGGAGCGGTCGCGGTCTGGCGCATGGGGACGCCGGCGAGGCCGGCCGGCTTCGGCTCCGACCGGAGGGCGCTGCGCGAGCCCGGCTTCTTGCTTGCCTCGGCCGGGATTCTGCTCGTCGCGCTCTCGCTCGGCACGCTCGAAGGCCCGCTGGCGCTCCACTTCGGCACGCAGCTGAGCCAGCGCGAGCTCAGCGCCCTCTACGTGGGTATCTCGGTGGTCGTCGGGGCGAGCGCCGTGTGGGCAGGCCGGCTGCGCCCGAAGCCTGCGCTCGCGGCGGGCGCCGTTCTGCTCTCGGTCGGCGTCCCGATTGCCGCCGCCACGACCACGGTCATCGTCTGGCTTGTCGCCGGGCTGCTCTTCGGGATCGGCTTCGGTGTGGCCGAGTCCGGGGCGCTCGGCGTTCTGCTCCAGACCGTCGGGACGAGCCGGATGGTGCTCGCGATGGTGGTCTGGTCGCAGCTCTGGGGAATCGGCTATCTGGTGGCACCGGCGGCCGGCGGCGGCCTCGCTCAGGCACTCGGCGCGTCGGCGATCGGGCTCGTCTCGCTCGTCGGCGCCCTGCTCGTCGTCGCCGCGTTCGTCGCGTCGCGGGCCGAAGCCGCCGGCGGGGCAGGTCGGTGAGCTCTGTCGGTTTGTGCAGGTTGGCACGATCTATGCGATACTTCGTGGTGGCGATCGAGCCCGATCCGGACCACCTGCCGCTCCTTCGGGCGAACATCGCGCTGAACAAGCTCGATGACAGAGTGACTGTGGTCGAAGCCGCAATCTGGGACACGTGCCGGCTTCGGCAACCGTTCATCCAGGGCAGCCGAAGGAGTGGCGTCTCCCGCTGGATGATGGGACGTGTCTCCGAGGAGCCGCCGCCGGACGCAATCGCGGTCGAACCCTCAGCCCCGACGCCTTGGTCGAAACCGGTGTCCTGAACGCGTCGGCGACCGGCGTGCTCTGGTTCGACTGCTCGAGCTGCTCCGAGACAGGTACGAGCACGTGATCGATCTCCGCAGCCCAAGGCTGGCGGATCCCCTTTCAGCCTGAACGCCCACGTTCAGACCCCTCGACGATCTCCTCACGCTCCCCGAGGCCAAGAAGGTCACGGACGTGCTGGTCTTCTGATAGCTGAAGCCGGAATTCGAGGCCGACAAAGGCAAGGAACGAGCGCGACGGCAGCAGCGGGCGAGCAAACAGTGGAACCACGTCAGCTGCTAGACGATTGATCGACGATTTTCCGATCAATCGTCTAGTGGTCGGGCGGCTCCCAGCCCTCGAGCACCGGCGGCTGCCAGTCGGCGCCGACGGTGCGGGAGCCCTCGACCCAGGGGCCGAGCTCCGGCTGCGGGAACTTGGCGTGCTTCTCCTTGAGCCGGATCCCGTAGGAGTTGCCCGACTGCAGATGCTTGATCAGCACCTTCCGCGCGATCTCGTTCTCGCGGCCCGCGGGGATGGGGAAGTAGATCTTCAGGAACGAGTTCGAGTAGCGGTCGAAGACGGCCGGAACTCCGTCCTCCTGGAGGAGCGCGATGTCCTCGAGCCAGTTGATGTCCTCTCCGGGCGTCGCCGCGAGCAAGTCGACGTCGTCGAGGAGGCCGATGTCCTCCTGGTACGGGAAGCGGTGCCCAGCGAGCTCCTCGGCATCGAGCTGGACGCGCTTGATCGGCTCAGACATCGGCTCGGACATATATCGCCTCCTAGTCCATCGCCGTGGGCAGCGGCTCGAGCTGCGCCCGGTCGCGGAACGCTTCCTCCTCGTGCTTGCGCTCGAGGAGCTGCCTGATCTCCGCCAGCGTCTCGTGCTCGGTAACGCCGGGGATGTAGTTCGTGCCCGCCAGCGGCACCTTCGCCATCGCCGCGGCCTCCACCGTGAGCGCGCAAAGGTCCTCCGGCTCGAGCGAGTGGACGTTCGTCTTGCCGCACGCGCGCGCGAGCATCTGCACCTCGAGCGTCAGCGTGTGCAGGAAGTTGTAGACGCGCTCGGCGGCCTCTTCGACGACGAGCCGTTTGCGCAGCTCCGGGTCCTGCGTGGTGATGCCGACGGGGCAGCGGCCGGTGTGGCAGTGATAGCACTTGCCCGCCGGCACGCCGACGGTGCCCTCGTAGTCGGTCACGCCTGGGATCTCCTTGTTGCAGTTGAGCGCCATCAGCGCCGAGTGGCCGATCGCGACCGCCTTCGCCCCGAGCGCCAGGCACTTCGCGACGTCGCCGCCGTTGCGGATCCCGCCGGCGACGACGAGGTCGATCTCGTCGGCCAGCCCGACGTCCTCGAGCGCGCGTCGCGCCTCGGGAATCGCGGCCATCAGCGGGATCCCCGTCTCCTCCGTGGCGATGTGCGGCCCGGCGCCCGTGCTCCCTTCCGCGCCGTCCAGGTAGATCGTGTCCGGCCCGCACTTCGCGGCCATGCGCACGTCGTCGTACACGCGGGCCGCGCCGAGCTTGAGCTGGATCGGGATCTGGTAGTCGGTTGCCTCCCGCACTTCCTGGATCTTCAGCGAGAGGTCGTCCGGGCCCAGCCAGTCGGGATGCCGGGCCGGAGAGCGCTGGTCGATGCCCGCCGGGAGCGAGCGCATCTCGGCCACCTGCTCAGTCACCTTCTGGCCCATCAGGTGCCCGCCGAGCCCCACCTTGCAGCCCTGGCCGATGAAGAACTCGCACCCGTCGGCCAGCATCAGGTGATGGGGATTGAACCCGTACCGGCTCTGGATGCACTGGTAGAACCACTTCGTCGACAGATCGCGCTCGGGCGGGGTCATGCCGCCCTCTCCGGAGCAGGTGGCGGTCCCCGCCATCGAAGCGCCCTTCGCGAGCGCCATCTTCGCTTCCAGCGACAGCGCGCCGAAGCTCATCCCGGTGATGTAGATCGGGATGTCGAGCTCGAGCGGCTTCTTCGCGAAGCGGGCGCCGAGGACGGTCTTCGTCACGCACTTCTCGCGGTAGCCCTCGATCACGAACCGCGTCAGCGTCCCCGGGAGGAACATCAACTCGTCCCAGTGCGGGATCGGCTTGAACAGCGAGAAGCCCCGCATCCGGTACCGGCCGAGCTCGGCTTTGATGTGGATGTCGTTGATCACCTCGGGCGTGAAGATGTTGCTGTGCCCGAGGACGTTGCGCTGGCTCGGTGCCGTCTCGTCGGCCATCACCGGTGCTCCTTCAAGTGATGTTCCCCCGCCTCCGGAGGCTGGAAAGCAAGCGATGGAAGGACGCAGGGAGCGCTCATACCTGGAAGGTATGGGCGCGACTGAGGACGCCCCAGCGCGCCGTCTTTCCGGCCGCCGGAGGTGATGGCGGATATCCCTTGAAGGGGCACCTACAACACCAGCTTTCTCTCGGAGGGCTCGAGGTTGTCGTAGTTGTAGAGCTTCTTGCCGCAGACGAACTTCTGGAGCTCGGGCGGCGCGCCCAGCTCGTAGATGCGGAACTTGCGCTCGATCAGCTCCGTGTCGTCCTCGGTCCACTCGCCGGGGACGCAGTCGATGCCGAGCGACTTGACCTTGCCGCCGACGTAGATCGTCCCGTCGTACATGGAGTCGCCCAAACCGGCACCGACGTTGCCGCAGATGATCTGCCGGCCGCGCTGCATCATGAAGCCGGTCATCGAGCCCGCGTCGCCGAGAGTGACCACGGTGCCGCCCTTCTGGTCGATGCCCGTGCGCGCGCCGACGCGGCCCTTGATGATGACGTCGCCGCCGCGAATCGCCGCGGCGGTGAGTGAGCCGGCGTTGGCGTCGATCACGACGACGCCGGACATCATGTTCTCGCACGCCGACCAGCCGACGCGCCCCTTGACGTGGATCTCGGGCCCGTCGATCACGCCCAGGCCGAAGTAGCCGAGACTCCCGTCGAAGGTGATCCGGCAGCGGGTCAGGATGCCCACGCCGAGGGAGTGCTTGGCGCCCGGGTTGAGGACGGTGACGTCGTTGACCCCTTGCTCGTAGAGGAGCCAGCGTAGCTCGAGGTTGATCTGGCGGGTCGTCAGGTCGCGTGCGTCGAACGTGGCCCGCCCGTCCTCGATCTCCGAGACCTTCGGGATCCGGGCGTTGGGCTCCATCAGCCCGCGCGCGTCGTACGAGATGCTTCGCTCGCCTAACGCTTCCATACCAGGACCTCGCTCTCGTACGGGTCGTACGTGTAGATCTCGTGATCGATGATCGCCCTGATCGCGATCTCCTCGGAGGCGAGCGCGACGAGGTCATCCGATTCGTAGAGCACGAGCGGCTTGGCGGCCATCTCGTCCTTGGCCACGCCGAGTGCGTCACCGGTCACGCAGATGTAGGTGAAGACGCCGTCGAGGTCTTCGAGGCTCTGTTTCATTGCCTCCTCGAGCGTCATCCCGCCCTGCAGCTTCTCGGCGATATAGACGGCGATGATCTCGGAGTCGCACATCGACTGGAAGCGATGGCCCGAGCGCTCGAGCCGGCGCTTCCACTGCCAGTAGTTCGTCAGCTGGCCGTTGTGCACGACGGCAACGTCGGGGAACGGGTACGCCCAGTAGGGGTGCGCGCCGGATATATCGACATCGGACTCAGTCGCCATCCGGACGTGGCCGATCGCGTGCGTGCCGCGCACCTCGCCGAGGCCGTACTGGGCCGCGACCTCGTTGGCATCGCCGAGATCCTTGACGATCTCGAGCGAATTCCCCAGCGAAAGCACCTCGCAGCCCGGTACGTCCTCGAGGTAGTCGGCGAGCTCCTTCAGGTCTCCGTCGTAGTGGAGCTTCGCGTGGAACGCGTACTCGTTGTCGGCCTCCAGCTCCTCGATGTCCGCGCCGAGATCGCCGAGCCGTGCCTGCACCTCGCGCCGCTTGCGGGCGAGCCGCTCGACGAACTCGAAGTCGCGCTTGTCGTTCGCGTCAGCGAGCTTGTAGCGGAGCCGCAGATCCCCGTTCCCGTTCGACGGGTGGTAGAGGGCGTAGCCGGTCGAGTCCGGGCCCCGGTGCTTCATCGACTGAAGCATCCGGGCGATGTCCTGCCCGATGTCGTGCTCGGCGGCGTCCCGGTAGATGATCCCTGCGATCCCGCACATTTCGCGATCCTCCCGCCCTAGGGCAGCACGTCCAGGTAGCGCTCCCGTTCCCAGTCCGTCACGGCGGCGAGGAAGCGCTCCCACTCGTCGCGCTTGTAGTGCATGTACACATCGTAGAGGCGGCCGGGCAGCGCGCTCCGGACGACCTCGTCGGCCTCGAGCGCGTCGAGTGCGTCGCCGAGGTGATCGGGGACGCGCGGGATCTCGACGCCCTCGGCGAGCACGTCGTAGACGTTGCGCTGCTGAGGCGGGCCGGGATCGAGCTTCCGCTTGACGCCGTCGAGGCCTGCCTTGAGGAGCGCCGCCTGCGTGAGGTATGGGTTGCAGGCCGAGTCGACCGCGCGGAACTCGAAACGACCGCCGCTCGCCACGCGGACGAGGGTCGTCCGGTTCTGCCAGCCGTAGTCCTTGTAGATCGGCGCCCAGAAGCCGAAGTCCCAGAAGCGCTTGTACGAGTTGACGGTCGACGCCGTGATCCCGCACAGGCCTCGGTAGTGGTCGAGGATCCCGCCCATGAACTGCAGCCCGATCTGGGAGAGCTTGGCCGGGCCGTCGGCGTCGTAGAAGACGTTGTTGCCCTCCTGGTCGACCAGCGTGAAGTGGTGGTGGGCGCCGTTCGCCGAGACGCCCGTGAAGGGCTTCGGCATGAAGGTCGCGGTCACCCCGTGCTTGCGCGCGACCGCGGCGCAGATCTGCCGGTAGGTGGAGAGGTTGTCCGCCGTCCGCACCGCCCGGTCGAAGAGGAAGTTCAGCTCGAGCTGCCCGGGCGAGTCCTCGTGGTCGCCGTAGGTCGGGCTGATCCCGAGCCGGTCGCCGTAGTCGATGACGTCGAGGATGATCTCGCGCAGCTCCTCGAACTGGTTGATGTGGTAGCACCAGGGCTTGGTCAGCCCCTCGGCCTGGTTGGGGTCGTCCGTCTTCTTGAGCCACATCATCTCCGGCTCGATCCCGCACAGGAACGTGTAGCCGAGCTCGGCCTCGACCTCGTTGACGATCCGCTTCAGGTTCTGGCGCGGATCGGAATCGAGCAGCTGTCCCGTTTCCGTGTCGTAGCAGTCGCAGTAGACGCGCGCGACCCGGGGGTCCCAGGGAAGCTGGCGGAACGTGTCGAGATCGGCGATCGCCGCCAGCTCCGACTCCTCGGGGCCGAAGCCGATGTAGTGGTCGCGGGCGTCGACGAACAGGTCGGCCGTAGCGCCGTAGACGAGCTGGTAGCCGTCCTCGGCGACCCTTTCCCAGACCGTCGCCGAGACGCCCTTGCCGTTGACGTGCCCCGAGACCGAGACCTGCTGGAAGAAGATGTACTTGATCCCGAGCTCGTTGATCTGCTTGCGGATCGCCTGGATTTGGGCAAGCCGGCCGGGGTCGCTCCGTGCTGCGTCGAGCGTCGGGAACGGATCGGGGATCGGTCCCTTCGCCAGCACCTGCTGCACCTGGGTTGAACTTGAGTCGACAACAGCCATCTACGGCTCCTTTGCGCTCTCGGGGTTCGCTCGACCCTATCGCGGCCAACCGGCCTAGAACAGCCCGACTGTCCTCCCGTTCTCGTCGATGTCGACGTCGAATGCGGCCGGTCTTGCGCTCAGCCCCGGCATCGTCTGCATGGTCCCGCACAGCGGCACGAGCCAGCCTGCACCGGTGTACGCGCGCACGTCGCGGACGGTGACGGTAAAGCCCGTCGGCGCATTGAGGAGCTCCGGATCGTGCGAGAGCGAGAGGTGCGTCTTCGCCATGCAGATGGGCAGCCTGTCGAGGCCCTGCGCCGTGAAGCGGGCGATCGCGTCCTTCGCCGTCTGGAGCAGGTAGATGCCGTCGGCGCCGTAGACCTTGCGCGCCACCGCCTCGATCTTGGCCTCGATCGGCGCGTCGTCCGGGTAGGCGTACTCGAACGACTGCGGGCTGTTGGCCGCGTCGACGACCGCTTCGGCGAGCGCCGCCGCTCCCTCGCCGCCGCGCTCGAAGGCCTCGTTCAGCTCGGCCGCGTGCGCGCCGAAGTCGAGGGCGAGCTGGCGGACCGCCTCCAGCTCCTGTTCGGTGTCGGTGGGGAAGCGGTTGATCGCAACGACGGCCTTGAGCCCGAAGCCGTTGATGTTCTGGAGGTGGCGCTGCATGTTCGCGGCGCCGCGCTCGACCGCCTCGAAGCCGCCGTCGGGGTCGCCGCCGTGGTGCTTGAGCGCCCGCACCGTCGTGACGAGCACGATCGCGCTCGGACGGAGGTCTCCGACGCGGCAGACGATGTCGAGGAACTTCTCCATGCCCATATCCGAGCCGAAGCCACTCTCGGTCACGACGTAGTCGCCGAGCTTGAGTGCGACCAGGTCGGCGACGAGCGAGTTGTTGCCGTGCGCGATGTTTGCGAAGGGGCCGCAGTGGACGAACGCCGGCTGGCCCTCGAGCGTCTGGACGAGGTTGGGCTTGAGCGCGTCCTTGAGCAGGACGGCCATCGCCCCGGCCGCCTTCAGCTGCTCGGCGGTGACGGGCTCGCCGTCGAAGGTGTAGCCCACCGTGATCGCGCCGAGCCGCCGACGGAGGTCCTGCAAGTCGCGCGCCACCGCGACCATCGCCATCACCTCGGAGGCCGCGGTGATGTCGAAGCCGGACTCGCGCACGTACCCGTTTGCCCGGCCGCCCAGGCCGAGCACGATGTTGCGCAGCGCCCGGTCGTTGATGTCCACGCAGCGCCGCCAGGTCACAGAGAGCGGGTCGATCTGAAGCTGGTTGCCGTGCAGGATGTGCGCCTCGAGCATCGCCGCCAGCAGGTTGTTGGCCGCCCCGACCGCGTGGATGTCGCCCGTGAAGTGGAGGTTGAGGTCCTCCATCGGCACCACCTGCGCGTAGCCCCCGCCGGCCGCGCCGCCCTTGATCCCAAAAACCGGGCCCAGCGAGGCTTCGCGGAGGCAGAGCACAGGACTCTTGCCGATCGTCCCGAGCCCCTGGGTCAGTGAGACCGAGGTGGTCGTTTTCCCCTCGCCGGCCTTCGTCGGTGTGATCGCCGTGACGCAGATCAGCTTCGCATCCGGCCGGTCGCGCAGTCGCTCCAGGACGCCCAGGTCGACCTTGGCCTTGTAGCGGCCGTAGAGCTCGACCTCGTCGTCCTCGAGCCCGATCCCTTCGGCCAGCTCGACGATCGGCCGCAGCTTCGCAGTCTGCGCGATCTCGAGGCTGGACGGCGGTTTCTGCGTGGCCATCAGTGCGACACGGCCGCGGCGGCCAGCTCGGAGACGAGAGAGTCGGTGTAGAAGCGCTCGAGGGCGAAGGGTGCGATCAACGTCGGTGTCCTCCTTGTCGCGATCTGTTCGGCGAGCGTCGTCCCCACGATCGGCGCCGCCTTGAAGCCGTACGTGCCCCAGCCGGCGGAGACGAGGAAGCCGCCGACCTCGGTCTCGCCGAGGATCGGGCTGTAGTCGGGCGAGAGGTCGCAGAGTCCCGTCCACTGCCGCAGCACGTTCACGCTCTCGAGCTGCGGGAACAGCTCGAGCGTGTGGCGGGCCGAGTACTCGAGGAACGGGAAGGTGCTCGTCATGCGGTAGGTCGTGTACGGCTCGATCTCGGCGCCGATCAGGAACTCGCCGCGGTCGGTCTGGGAGATGTACACGTGCATCTGGGCGGAGACGATGATCACGTCGAGGAACGGTTTCAGCGGCTCCGTGACGAAGGCCTGGAGGATGTGGGTGGTAATCGGGAGCGGCACCCCTGCGAGGTCGCAGACGAGAGTCGACCAGCCGGCCGTCGCGCTGACGACGGTGTCGCAGGCGATGTCGCCTCGCGTCGTCCGCACGCCGGTTACGCGGCCGTTCTCGCGCTGGATCCCGGTCACTTCCGTGTTGGGATGGATCTCGACGCCTCGGCGGTCGGCGCCGCGGGCGAGGCCCCAGACCACGGCGTCGTGGCGAATGATCCCGCCCGGCGGGTGGTAGAGGGCGCCGAGGATCGGCCAGGTGACCTCTCGCGAGAGATCGAGCTCCGGGCAGAGCCTCGCAATCTCGGCGGTGTCGATCACGCGGCTGTCGACACCGAGGAGCTGGTTCACCTCGGCCCGCTCGGTCATGGTGATCATCGCCCGGTCCGAATGGGCGAGGGTCAGATGCCCCTGCTGAGAGAAGAGCAGGTTGAAGTCGAGGTCGGCGCCGAGTCCCTCGTAGAGCTTGACGCTAGCCGCGTAGAAGGCGGCGCCCTCGGGCGTCCGGTAGTTCGAGCGGACGATCGTCGTGTTGCGGCCGGCGGCGCCCGAGCCGATGTAGCTCTTTTCGAGCACGGCCACGTTCGTGATCCCGTGGTTCTTGGCGAGGTAGTACGCCGTCGCGAGGCCGTGGGAGCCGGCGCCGACGATGACGACGTCGTAGCTCGGCTTGAGCTTCCCACGGGGGCGCCACATCCGTCGGACCCGGAAGACGTCCTTCACGCGAGGCCCTCGGCCGCGTCGACGACGACCTCGGCCAGGTAGTCGGAGTACTCCTGCGGGAACCAGATCCGGTAGCGGTCGGCGCCGGCCGGAGCAACGAGGGCGCGCACGTGGGCGACAGCCCCGACCGCCGGCAGCGCGTCGAGGCGCAGGTCGGTGAGTCGTCGCAGCAGCGTCTCGACCCTTGGCCCTTCGAGCTCGATTCCGGCCAGCCCCGCCGCCGGTCCGAGCGCGGCCTCCTCGTCCACGCCGACGAGAGCGCTGACGTCGCGAATTCCTGCGGGGCCGTGCTCGAGCGCACGACGGAGCGGCGAACGCCAGGCCGGGGCGGCGGGATCGACGACCAGGAACTCAGGAAGGGTCACGAGCGCAGATTGCTCCCGTCCGGGTCGTAGAACGGGCTCAGGCGCACGCTCGCTCGCTCCAGCCGCCCGTCGACCTTGATCTCGAGGGTCGTTCCCTCCTCGGCGAGCTCGGTCGGGACCCAGGCGAGCCCGATCGCGCCGCCGACCTCCTCGCTCCAGCGGGCGCTCGTCACCCGTCCGCCGGGCCGGCCGTCGACCACGATCTGGCCGCCTTCCGCCGGAACCGTGCCGTTCCGCATCTGGAAGCCGACGAGCCGCTCGCGGAAGCCGCGCTGCTCGACCTGCTCGAGCGACCACTTGCCGACGAAGTCGTCCTTGTCGAACTTGACGATCCAGGGCATTCCGGCCTCGAGCGGATTCGACTCGGAGTCGGTGTCCTGGCCGACGATGACGTGCATCTTCTCCAGCCGAAGGACGCGCTGGGGCTCGAGCCCGAACGGCTTGACGCCGAGGTCGGCACCCGCCTCGAGGATCGCGTCCCACAGGCTCTCGCCGTAGGGACTGGGAACGTGGATCTCGTAACCCAGCTCGCCGACGAAGCCGATCCGCAGCAGCAGAGCCGGCACGCCGGCGACAGGTGCCTGCTTGGCGTCGAGGTAGGTAAAGGCGTCGGCCGAGGCGTCGAGGTCGGTGAGCCGGCCGAGCAGGTCTCGCGCCCGCGGTCCCGCGACGTTGACGGCGGCGAGCGCGCCGGTCGCATCGACGATCTCGACGTCGAGCTGCCAGACCGCGTTCCACCACTCGAACCACTCGAAGACCGCCTCCGCGCCGGTCGAGGTCGTCGTCACGTAGAACTCGTCGTCACCGATGCGGGCGACCGTCCCGTCGTCCATGATCCGGCCCGCGTCGGTGCCGAGCACCGCGTAGCGGATCCGCCCGAGCTTCAGATCGGCGAACCGGTTCGGATAGAGCCGCTCGAGGAAGACGACGGCATCGGGGCCGCGGACGACCAGCTTCCCCAGCGTCGAGACGTCGATCACGCCGACCGCCTCGTGGACGGCCCGTACTTCGGCAGCGGGGTCGCCGTAGGCGTAGGGCCGGCGCCAGGCACCCGTCCACATCATCTTTCCCCCGAGCTCCTTGTGCCTGTGGTGGAGGGCCGTCCGCCGGGCCGGCTCGTGTCCGCGCCCCGCGAGCAGCCCCAGCGGTACCGGCGACCACGGGGGCCGCGCAGTCGTCGTCCCGATTGCCGCCTCGCTCGTCCCGGTCGCGTGCGCGTAGTAGCGAATCGAGGGAAGGTGGCAGAGCCGGCCCTGGCAGGGGCCCATCGTCACCGTCGTGTAGCGCTTGGCGAGCTCGATCGAGTCGAAGCCTTCCGCGATCGCGCGTTTCATGTCCTTCGTCGTCACGTCCTCGCAGAGACAGACAAAACACTTGCCTTCGCCCTCGTACGAGGGCAAAGGCACGGGTCGGGCGGTGGTGGTGCCTGCGACGGAACCGACGGCTTCGACGTTGGGCGGAAGGTCGGTGGGGACGAAGATTCCCTGCGCCGCGTCATATTCGATCCGCGCGCCGGCCTGGGCGAGCAGCGAGTAGGCCGGTTGCGCGCCGCCGTTGACGACGACGAGGTCGCAGGGGATTCGTCTGTCGTCCACTGTGAGGGATCGCACGCAGCCACGCCGGCCGCGGGCCTCGAGCCGGGTCGGAGCCCGCTCGCGCAAGTCGACGACCTCGGTGACCTCGACGCCCGCACCTTCCAGGTCGGCGACCACCTCGGGCTCGCCGGCGCTCACGACCACAGCACGATCACCGGGCTTGAGAGCGAAATCCCGCACGAGACGGCGAACGCCGTCTGGCAGCATCACACCGACGAGGTCGTTGCCGGGAAAGACCAGCGGCTGCTCGACCGTCCCCGTGGCGACCACGATCCGCTCGGCACGGAAGCGATAGAGGATGTCGCCCGCGTCGACCGGGACGAGGCCGCCCTCGTAGATCCCGATTGCGCGTGCCGGGGCGATGGTCTCGAACGCCCCATCCTCAGAGGGCGAACGGCCGTCGTGGACGAGCACGACGTGGCGGCCCTCGGCGGCCGCCTGACGCGCGGCCTCGACACCGGAGTCGCCACCGCCGATCACCAGGACCTCGGCGTGGCGGTGCTCGGTGTCGAACCGGCGCGACCGTCGCGCGTGCTTGTTGACTCTGCCGAGCCCGGCGACGTTGCGCAGGAATCGCTCGTAGACCGGCCAGGCCCGGCGCGGCCTGATCATCGTCCGGTAGTAGAACCCGACCGGCGTGAACGGCCCGCCGACCTTGTCGACGATGGAGAGCAGGTCCCACTCGAGCGTCGGCAGCACGTTCTGCGCACGGACGACAGCGTCCTGGCGGGCCGGCTCGACGCACACGCGCACGTTCGGGACGCCGTCGACCTCCATGAGGCAGTTCGGGCAGGCGCCCGAGCAGCAGTAGAGGCCGCGCGGGCGGTGGTACTTGAAGCTGCGCGAGAAGACCCGTCGGCCGTCCGCGAAGAGCGCCGAGCCGATCGTGTCGCCCTCGAGCGCCTCGATCGTCGCGTCGTCGAAGGAGAACGTGAGCGCGCGGCTGCGGTTGATCAGCTCGCCCGGTTGAGCAGGCAGCCTCATGCCGTTGAGACCCGGGTGCTCAGCACCTCGTTCGTTCGGGTGTCGCGCTCGGCCTGGAACCAGCGCTGGCAGCCGAGCCGGTGGCACCACCACTCGCGCTGAATGCCGGCCACGTTGCGGCGGAAGTAGAGGTAGGACGAAAGCTCCCGGCGGGACGGGGAGCCCTTCGGCCTGACGGTCACTTCGCCCGCGTACGCGAACTCGTTCACGTCACGCGGGCCGCAGTTCGGGCAGGCGAGCAGGAACGACATCAGGAGGCGAGCGTCTCCCGGCTGCGCTCGGAGTCTTCGAGCAGCGTCTTCAGCTGCTCGAGCACCCACAGCAGCGCGTCGCGGGTCGAGCGCTCGGCGGCGTCGCCGTCGCGCCGGCGGCAG
>WNFV01002650.1_pt1 | contig 23646 bp, 21 predicted proteins | sample 5400101 | NCBI WGS metagenome assembly WNFV01 (sample SAMN13153361, study PRJNA577476) | soil metagenome | isolation source: 115 cm soil or saprolite under grassland replicate 1 | place: USA:California | collected 2016-06-15 | reverse complement strand
GTCTTCGTCCCGGCTGGGAACGGAGACGGCAAGTTCATCCAGCGGCAGGTACGGCTGGGCTCGCCCATCGGCGACAACTACTCCGTTCTGAGTGGCGTGAAGCTTGGCGAGACCGTCGTTATCGAGGGGAGCTTCTTTCTACGCGCCGAAGTCCTCCGTAACGCCCCGGGTGGGTGATCGGCGAATTTACGACGTACGATGAGATCGGCCGCACAGCCCCGCCGGGAGGGCTCCTGAGGGGCCAGAAGCCATGACGACCGGCAGATCACGGACATCATCGGCACATGCTATTGACCGCCCGGCGATGCCCGCAGGGTTCGACACACGGGAACGGCGGGCGATCGCCCGCAGAGGCCGGCTACTCCAGTACGTCACCATAGCCTGGAACTCCGCCGAGTGCGTGGTGGCGCTCGCCGCGGGGTTCATGGCCGGGAGCATTGCGCTCGTCGGATTCGGCCTCGACTCGGCCATCGAGGTGACGAGTAGTGTCGCGGCCCTGTGGCGGCTCCGGCGCGATGCTGACGAGGTCGGGAGAGCGAGCGCCGAGCAGCGGACCATGCGGATCATTGGAGGCTGCTTTCTCTTGCTCGCGGCCTACGTCGGCTACGAGGCCGTCCATGCGCTTGTCGAGAGAAAGAGCCCTGACCACTCGACCGTGGGGATCGTGCTTGCCATCCTCTCCCTGGTCGTCATGCCTACGCTTGCTCATTTCAAGCGACGCATTGCCTCCGAGCTGACCAGCGGAGCGTTAGAGGCCGAGGCCCGGCAGACCGAGGTCTGCGCCTGGCTCTCGGCCGTCCTTCTCGCGGGCCTCGGGCTCAACGCGTGGCTCGGCTGGTGGTGGGCGGACCCGATTGCCGCTCTGGGCATGACCCCCCTCATTGCGTGGGAGGGCTGGCAGGCGGTGCGCGGCCGAACGTGCTGCGCGGACTAGGTACCGGAGGCTGAGCCGCGAGCAGGCTTGAGCAACTCGATGAAGGCGCGGGCACTCGCGCTCAATGTACGGGCCTCGTTGTGGATGATATGGAAGTGCCGCTGGATTCGCAGCCCGCGGAGCCGTAGCGCATGCAACCGGCCGGCCGCTAGCTCGCCCCGAATGGCGTGGCGCGACACGAAGGCGACTCCCAGCCCCGCCATGACCGCCTGCTTGATCGCTTCCGTGTGGCCGAGTTCCATGGATGCGTTGACGCGCCCACCGGCTCGCTGCAGAGCGCGCTCGGTGACTTGACGGGTGGCTGAGCCTTGTTCACGGACGAGGAGCCGCTGGCCTCCGATCAAGGCTGGCTGAATCTCTCGCCGCCTCGCCCACGGGTGCTTGGGCTGCACGATCAGGACCAGTTCGTCGAGGAGTCCGGCTGTCACGCACTCCTCACCGGGCCGAAGCGGGTGCCCGCCGACTACCCCGAGGTCCACCTCGTTCCGGCGAATCCGCTCCTCGATGAGGGCGGAGTTGTCGATGCGCAGGCTCAATGCCACTCGGGGGTAACTTTCCTGGAAGGCCGCAATGATGCCGGGGAGCACATAGATCCCAGGCGTCGTGCTGGCGCCGATGACCAGGGAGCCGCGCTTGAGCTCGCTGAGATCGGCCACGGCCTCGCGGGCACTCGTCACGGACGCGAACAGTCGAAGGGCGTGCTCCTCGAGGATCCGGCCGGCTTCAGTCAGGGCCACCTTCCGTCCGAGGCGGTCGAACAGGCGCGCACCCAGCTCGCGCTCCATCTCGGACACATGCTGGGAAAGCGCGGGTTGACTCAGATGCATGGCCTCGGCGGCGACACGGAAACTCCCTGCCTTGGCCACGGCGAGGAACACTTCAAACTGCCGAAGCGTCGGCTGCATAAGTTCCACCTTATCAGAGGGATAACAACATCGAATTGGAGCTTATGCAAGGGAACCCATACGCTCGGGCCTGTGGATGTCGTGAGGTCCGAACCCGGCATCAGGCTGGTGGTGTTTGTCACCGCCTTCCTTCTCCTGGCGGCCGGAGAGGCGCTGATCCCCCGGCGTGCACGATCGGTCGTCCGTCGATGGCGATGGCCGACCAATATGACCCTGGTCGTGCTCAACAGCCTCGTCATCCGCACGGTGCTTCCCCTGACGGCGGTAGGCATGGCCGTGATCGCCGAGCAACGGGGCTGGGGTCTGCTCCATGCCGTCGGCCCGATTCCGGCCGTGCTGGCCGTCGCCATCGCCATCGTGCTGTTGGACTTCGCCATCTACCTGCAGCATGTCCTGTTTCACGCCGTGCCCGTTCTGTGGCGCGTGCACCGCGTGCATCATGCCGACCTCGACGTGGACGTCACGACGGGGTCTCGGTTCCATCCGATCGAAATCTTCCTCTCGCTGCTCATCAAGTTCACCGCCATCAGCGCCCTCGGGCCGCCGCCGATGGCGGTGCTCCTGTTCGAGGTGCTCCTGAATGCAGGCTCCCTGTTCAACCACGCCAATCTCCGCCTCCTCCCGTGGCTTGATCGTGTCCTGCGGCTCGTGGTCGTCACCCCGGACATGCACCGGGTGCATCATTCAGCGTGGGCGGTCGAGACGAACACGAACTTCAGTTTCACGTTCCCCTGGTGGGACCACCTCTGTGGGACGTACCGGGCCGAGCCCGCGGCGGGGCATGAGGCCATGACGGTGGGACTCACATGCTTCAGGGATTCGAAGTATCTGCGTCTCGACACAACACTGCTCCAACCACTCTTGGACGGCAACGGAAGCCAGGCGTCAGTGAGCGACCACCCTCAGAACCAGCCACCTATGCGATCGCTGACGCAGCGAGACTGACCGTGAGCCGAGAAGACACAGAGCAGCTAGCCGAGATCTATTCGTCACACGCGCGGGGCTATGCGAATAGCTGGGGACCGGTGATCCGGCCCATCGGCGAGCGCTTGCTTCAGGCCCTTCCCTGGGAAGGGGTGCGCCGCGTCATCGACCTCGGCACAGGAGCCGGCACGCACCTGCCGGAGATCCGCCGCTTGGCCCGAGGCGCGTGTGTCGTGGGCGTGGATCGCGCTCCGGGGATGCTCGAGCTGGCACGGCAGCAGGGCGTCCCCCTTGTGCAGATGGACGGCGTCGACCTCGGCTTCCGTGACAGTGCCGCTGACGTCGTGGTGATGGCCTTCGTGCTCTTCCACCTGGATGACGCGGTAGTTGCCCTGAGGGAAGCCCGCCGGGTGCTCCGTCCCGGCGGCGTGGTCGGCGCGGTCACGTGGGCGGAGGACCCTGAGATTGAGGCGTCGCGGGCGTGGGAGCAGGAGCTCGACGGCCACGGAGCCTGGGACCCCATGCCGGCCCGGCCAAGAAGGGAAGAGCAGATGAACACTCCTGAGAAGGTGAGCGCACTGTTTTCTCTTGCGGATCTCCAGCCTGGGCGGGTCTGGGTCGAGCGATTTGTGCATCAGTGGGACCTGGAGAGTCTTTCTCTCATGCACAGCACGTTTGGCAAGTCGAAACGCAAACTGGAGTCCCTGGATCCGCCAACTCGTGTGGCTTTTCTGGAGCATCTCCACGAACGGCTCCTCCGCCTCCCGCCTGAAGCTTTCATCTACCGTGCCGCCGTCGTCTGCGGTCTGGCCTGTCGGCCGGCTTGAGTTCGAGGCGAGCTGACCCGTGAAAGTCGCCGAAATCGAGGCGAAGTCCATCCTCGTGCGATCCAAGCTGCCGGACACCGAGTACGTGGTGAATCCATACACGGGCTGCGCGTTCGGCTGTCACTACTGTTACGCGAGCTTCGCCGGGCGTTTCGTCGGCGAGCCGATCGGCAACTGGGGGAACTACGTCTACGCCAAGATCAACGCGGTCCCACTGTTCGAGACGGAGCTGGCGAAGCTGCGCCGGGCAAGGCGCGCTCCGTCGATCCTGCTCAGCTCGGTCACCGACGCCTATCAGGGCGCCGAGAAGAAGTATCGACTCACACGCGGGATCCTGGAGGCGCTCGCGCGTGAGCCGTACCCCGGCGTCGTCGGCATCCTCACCAAATCACCGCTCGTCCTGCGCGACATCGATCTGCTTGCCGCGATTCCGCGCGCGCGCGTCGGTCTGACGGTCACCACGACCGACGATCGTCTGAGCCGCTTTCTCGAGGTGCGCGCGCCGCTGGGGAGCCGGCGGCTGGAGGCCCTCGCGGCGCTCGCCGCGCGGGGCATCGAGACCTACGCGTTCGTCGGGCCTCTGCTGCCGCACTTCCGGTACGACCGCGAGGCGCTCGATGCGCTGTTCGCCGGCCTTGCGCACGCCGGCGTGCGCTCGCTGTACGTCGAGCACATCAGTCTCCGTCCGTACATTCAGCAGCGCATGCAGCGCGCGCTGCGATCGGCGTCGCCCGAGGTACAGGCCGTCTACCGCGATGCGCGTACCGACGAGCACCGCCGCGCCCTCGACGCGATCCTCGCGGAGCTCCTCACCAAGCATGGCCTGACGCTCCGGCTCAGCCGCGTGCTCTACCACCAGGAGCTCTAGCGAGGTTCCCCATGATCGGCACAGGGCCGACCCATCGCCGCGCTAGCCCCGGACGAGAACGATGACACCGGCCACCACCAACAGCGCACCGGCGGCGCGACTGACGGCCGGCCCGCCGGGAAGTACGCGCTCGGCGAGGACGAGGACCGTGAGGCCGGCAACCCACAGCAGGTTCATCACGCCGACAACGAAGAGCAGGGCCATCAGCGCCCAGCAGCACGCTACGCAGTACGCGCCGTGTCGGATGCCCATGACCAATGCGCCGGTCGGGCCCTCGCGCCATTCGGTCATGAGGAAGGAGAGCGGTGAGCGGCACTTGGCGAGGCACGCTTGCTTGAGCGACGTCCACTGGAAGACACCCGCAACGAGGAGCAACACCCCACCCAGCCATGCGCTCGCGCTCGCCATTGCGGTGGAGAGAAGGTCGGCCTCGTGGAGGCGCTACTGCGCGAGAGCTGCCCCTGCGTCATACGCGGTCCAGACGGCCACGTAACCGAGCAGAAAGAGCGCGGTCGGGATACTCGCCCGATCTCGCTCTCGCCGCTTCCGCTGCACCGTAGCGAACGTCAGGATCATGGGCGCGGCCGCGGGCACCATCATGGCGATCATCATGACTGTCCACATGACGAAGAGCAGCATCACCTCTACGACGGCCCAGGCGTGATTGCGTGACATCACCATCGACGGCATGTCGGCCATGTTCATGTCCGGCATCGCCCCGGAACGATGGAAGAGATATAGCCACGCGAGGAGGACAGTCGCCACGAGGGCAGAGCCAGCGATGACACGGTCGCGCCGGAGCAGCGTGTCGAGCGCAGACACGCTGCTCAGTTGGCCCAGTCGAACTCGTAGAGGATCCAGTTGGTTTTCTCGGCGCCGACCGACACGCCCGCCGCGGAGGCACGGAAGGTTCCCTGGCCGCATTCGCCCTTCTTCCAGATGAACCCTGTCGGCAGGTGCACTTGCGCGAAATGGTCCTCGCCTGTCACAGGATTCTTGAAGGCCTCGCCACGCCCTTCCCCGATGCCCTCGACGCGAAATGTGCTCGTCTGCCCGCTTCCCTCGATTGTGATCTTGGCTTTCACCAGACCCGCGACTGCCGCCGTGGGTCCGAGCACTTCCCATGGCATACCGCCGAGGGCACCCGTGAAGATCTGCCCGAGCGCTTCGACCTGCTTCTCGGTGGTCGCTGGATCCACAACGAAGGCGACTTTACCGTTACCCTCGTGAATGGCCTTCGGCCAGTCGTAGATACCGGCGCACTTCACGCCGGAGAGGTCTACGTCGCCGCATTTGCCCCGAGTGATATTCAGGCCCACCAAGGCTCGACAGCTGCCGTCCTTGGAATTCGGGAACCCCCCGAAATTGCAGCCGCAGCCGAAGTCACAATTGCAGAATTCGTACCCCTGGCCCGTGAGCGTCCATTTCGCCTGGGTCGCGGTAGCGGTCGCCATGGCTTGCCCTCCAGTGACGATTAGGAGTTCCACGCCGCCGTCGTACACGGCGACTGTCAAGCTCGGATCAGCGCATAAGTGAACCGGTGGACGCGTCCGCCGTTGAGATCGCTGTACGTGCGTCCGCCACCCCGGAAGCTGAGTGAGCCGGGAGCGACGACGGCCAGACGGCCAAGTCCACTTGGAGGAAATACTGACCCCAGAAGGACGGCGCCGTCAAGAAGCCTAGAAAGCCCGACATGCCCGGGGAACACCGGCAATCCTGAACGCCGGGAAAACTGGCATAGGCACAATGCGATTGGGGATCGATTCAGTGCCTACCGCGAACGAGCGTTCTGCAGGTCGAGGCAGTTCTATAGACGAAGGTCCCTCAAGAGCGAAGGCGTTTGAAACACCGGTTTCCTGCCTGGTCGTGGTGACGGTTCAGCCGGGTCCGATACCGCGTACGCGTGAACTGGCGGTGGCAATAGGAGCATTCGAGGACGTAGACGACGCGCGAGCGCTCACGCACGCCACCAATTCGGTGGCCCTGGCGGGGACGAGCCTCCGGGCAGCCACTGGAGGGAGATCGGCGAATCCACCCCGTTGATCCAGGGATCTGAAGGGTCGAGGATGGACGCTCTCGGATGCCGCAATGACTCGGGCCCATGCGCTCACCGGAGAACACCGTCCCGAGGGGGTTTGGTCCAGCTCCTGATGTTCGGTGGCCCGAGGTGAACCAAGTGGCTGAGACCCTTTCGCGCGCCCTCGGACGATCTGTGCGATATGTCGATCGCACCGACGAACAGCTGAAGGCCGGGCTGCTGGCGAGTGGTCAGCGTGACTGGCAGGCGACGGCCTTGGTCGAGTTGAATACCTACGCGAGGCAGGGCCATGGGTCGGTCGTCACCGACACGGTCGAGCGCGTCGGTGGTCGGGCCGCCCGAACGTTGGAACAGTGGGCGCAGGATCACGCGGCGGCATTTCGGTAGCCGCATTGGGTGACGGGCTCGGTTAGGGAATCAGACGGCAACGCACGCACGGTCGAAGCGTGAAAGTGGAGCTCGGTCACAGAGAAGGAGGAGACGATCATGAGCACCGCGCTCGAGACGACTCAGCCCGGACGTCGGCATTCCTCTATCGACCCGCGGCGTGAGTATGCTGGCATGGTGACGCTGCTTGCCCTGATCGGAGCGATATGGCTGTTGGCGATCGTTGTTGCGGGAGCGTCGGGAATGTTTGAAGCCGGCCGCGGGCGGCCGCCGTTGGCGCTGCTGGCGGCGCTCGTCGTACCGCCGGCACTGTTCCTGCTCGCCTATCGTGTCTCAGCGGAGTTCCGGCGCTTCGTGCTTGGCCTCGATCTGAGGCTGCTCACCGCCGTCCAGATCTGGCGCGTGCTCGGCGGCACGTTCCTGTTTCTCTACGCGTTCAACTTGCGCCCGGCCTTGTTTGCCTTCTCGGCGGGGCTGGGCGACCTGGCGGTCGGCGTCGCGGCGGTATTCGTGCTGCTTGCCATGATCGACGGTCACCCGAATTGGCGCCGGCGCGTGCTGCTGCTCAACCTGGGCGGGCTGCTCGATTTCGCCGGCGCGGTCGCGACCGGCGTGCTGACCAGCAATTCCTCGCTCGGGTTCTTCGCTCCGGCGACGCCGATGCCGTCGATGGGGATGCTGCCGCTGAGCCTGGTCCCGACCTTCATGGTCCCGCTGTGGATCATCATCCATTGCGCGTCGCTGCTCCAGCTCCGGCAGGCGCGCGGCGAGCCCATTTCGCCAGCCAACCAGAGGGCGTGATGACGCCATCGTAGCCGGAACCGGAGAAGGCCGTTGTCGCCAGCAACCGATCTGGACTTCTCACCGGAGACAGCACCAGCACAGGTCTGGGCAAAACCCAAGGTCATCTGCTCCCGTTTTGCTCCCATACCACCGTGAAACATCCTCGAAAGAGAGGCACGTTGGTCATGCAAGACGGGCGGACACCTCATCCGGCATGCCCGGTACTTCGTCCTCCAGCTGGCCGAAAGTCACTTGACCGGGAGCCTCTTTCGCCAGATGCTCGGGCGCATCGAGCGACTCGCGTGGCATCCGACGTGATCGCGGGCCCCACAGCAGGAGGGGGCTCAATGACCATCGCAGTCGAAGCGGAGGAGATGTCTCTGAACAGCAGGGTCCAAACGGCCAAACTTACAAGGACGGGGCCGCGAACGCGCGAGGCGCCGCGAGAATGACGCCCGTCAGCGTGCCGGAAACGATGAACGAGCTGACCGACGGGACGGTTGGCTCGGTGGGCGCCGCCACGGGGCGGCGAGCGGTCCATATTGGGAATCGGGTTCGACTACATCGAAGGGTGGTACGCTCCGCGGCGACGCCACTCGGCGCTCTGGCACCACCCGTCTCATCGACCGTGGTTGAGCATGAGCCGTCGGTGTTCATCGTCTACGGTGCACACCTCAAGCGTCCACCATCCACCAAATCGGGGCAACTCTACTAGGCCTTCAGCCTGGGTGGGGGAGTGATCCTGACGGAGGACAGAGGCCAGTTCGCTTTTCAGGTAGAATTTGAGGATTCCAACTGCCGCTCCTGCTGCGCCGCACGAGGGCAAGAACGGCCGGGGGTTGACATGAGCGTGCCACAGCGCAGGAAGCGTCCCAGATTTGAGATCATCGTGCTCGTCCCTGCGCTCCTGGCCTTTTCCGGATGCATGATCGGACCGGACTTCGTGCGCCCCAAGACCACGGTCTCACCAAACTGGCTGGATGCGGGCGATCAGCGGGTCAAGACAGGGCCGTCAGAATACCGCAACTGGTGGACGGCCTTCAACGATCCCGCCCTGGACCGTCTCATCGAGCGAGCCTACCGGGGAAACCTCTCGCTGCGAAGCGCGGGCGTGCGGGTCCTGCAAGCCCGCGCCCAACTGGGCATCGCCATCGGCGACTTCTTCCCGCAGACGCAGCAGGGTATCGGGTCCGTTCAATACATCCGAACAAGCGATCGAGGCGCAATAGCCGCCGGCTTCGGCGGCATCGACTACTGGCAATCCCAGCTCGGTCTTCAGGCCAGCTGGGAATTGGATTTCTGGGGGAAGTTCCGGCGGACGATCCAATCGGCCGACGCCAGCCTGCTTTCGAGCCTGGCGGACTACGACAACACGCTGGTGACGCTTACGGCGGATGTGGCGAACTCCTACATCACGATCCGGACCGCTGAAGAACGCATCCGCATCGCCCGCGAGAATGTGGGGACCCAGGAAGAGAGCCTGAAAATCGCCGAAGCCCGGTTCAAGTACGGCACGGTGACGCAGTTGGATGTCGAGCAGGCCCGGACGTCGCTCTTGAACACCAAGGCCACCATTCCGCCTCTGGAGACGCAACTCCGCCAGGCCCGGGATGCTCTCAGCGTTCTGCTGGGCATGCCACCGAGCGATCTCAGCGACCTGTTGGGAGGCTCTTCGGCAATACCCGTTTCACCACCTCAGATCATCGTAGGCATCCCGACCGACCTGCTGCGCCGCAGACCGGATATCCGGAGCGCCGAGCTTCAGGCGGCCGCTCAATCCGCCCAGATCGGAGTGGCCAAGGCGGATCTTTTCCCGGCCTTCTCCCTCACCGGCAATTTCGTTTTCCTCTCGACGAACCTGGGCAGCTTCAGCCTCAGCGATATGTTCAGGTGGGGAAGCCGCTCGGTCCAGGTCGGTCCAACCGTCCAGTGGAACATCTTCAACTATGGGCAGATCACAAATAACGTCCGCGTGCAGGACGCCAAGCTCCAGGCGCTACTGCTCACCTATCAGAATGCAGTCCTGTCGGCCCAGCAGAATGTGGAGGACAATCTGGCCGCCTTCCTGCGCGCTCAGGATCGGGCGCAGTTCTTGGCCCAGAGCGTCACGTCCGCCCAAACCGCCGTCACTCTCGCCATTCGGCAGTACAGGGAGGGCGTGACGGACTTCACGACGGTCCTGACCGCCCAGCAGGCTCTGCTGAATCAACAGGACAGCCTGGCCAGTACCCTGGGCACCATTTCCACAAGCCTCGTTGGCGTGTACCGCGCGCTGGGGGGTGGCTGGGAGATCCGAGAGGGCCAGGATTTAGTACCTCCTGAAATCAGGGCCGAAATGGAAAAGCGCACGAATTGGGGCCATTTGCTGGCCCCGGTTACCTACAATCTGCCAGTCTCCCGTGAGCCCAAATCTGCTCCGCGGCTTCCGGATTGGTAGCCGGAACTTGATGGCCTCCCGAAAAAAAACCGCTCACTGGCTACGCCAGGCCTGGCTCATGGTTCCCGTGCTGTTCCTCACCCTATCGGGCTGCAAGGAAAAACCCAAGCAGCAGCCCCCGCCTCCCCCCAAGGTGACGGTCGCACAGCCGGTGCAGCGGGTGGTGACCGATGATCTGGAGCTCACCGGCAACACCCAGGCCATCTACACGGTACAACTTGTCGCCCGAGTCGCTGGCTATCTGGAAAAAGTTCTCTTTCAGGATGGGCAAATCGTCAAGAAGGGCCAGCCGCTCTTTCTCATCCAGCAAAACACTTATCAGGACAACTTGCGGCAGGCTGAAGCAGCCATCTTGCAGTACCGGGCGCAGCTGGCGTATGCCGAAGCCCAATTCACTCGCTACTCCAACTTGGTTCTGGAGAAGGCCGGTTCGCAGTCCGACGTCGACAACTGGCACTTCCAGAGGGACAACGCTCAGGCCAACCTCCACTCGGCCGAGGCACAGCGTGATCTGGCCCAACTCAATCTGAGCTACACGGATGTCCGGGCTCCGTTCGATGGACGAATGGACCGTAGATTGAAGGATCCCGGCAACCTCGTTGGGGCAGGGGAAAACACGGTCCTGGCCCAGATCAACCAGATCGATCCGATGTATGTCTACTTCAACATCAGCGACGTTGACTTGGCCCGCCTCCTCAAAAGCAGACGCGGGATCCCCGGACCCACCGATGCTCAGAAGTGGCCGGTCTTCTTGGGCCTGCCCAGTGAAAAAGGTTACCCTCACCGGGGGTACCTCGACTTTGCCGCCATCAGTCTGACGACCACCACGGGCACCCTGCTCATGCGGGGCGTCTTCTCCAACCCGGACGGACAGATCCTGTCAGGCTTGTATGCCCGCGTACGGGTGCCCGTCGAGCAGAAAGCTGCGTTCCTGGTCCCCGACGTGGCGATCGGTCATGACCAGCAGGGCCCCTATGTGTTCGTGGTGAACGAGAAGAACGTCGTGGAGCGCCGCGGTGTCAAGACCGGCCCCGCGGTGGACAGCCTCCAAGCCATCGATGAGGGCCTCAAAGGGACGGAGTGGGTGATCGTCAAGGGTCTCCTGAGGGCCGCTCCCGGACGCCAAGTGACTCCTGAGCAGGAAGGGAGCGCACGCCTGCCGGAGCAAGGCGCGTCTCCATCGCTTCCACCGCGGAAGGTCGGGCCGTGATCTCCGAGTTCTTCATCGAGCGGCCGATCTTCGCCAACGTCATCGCCCTCATCACCATCATTATCGGGGTCGTGTTCTTCTATCGTCTCCCCGTGGCCCAGTATCCCGAGATCGTCCCGCCGACCATCCAGGTGAGCACGCGTTACCCCGGGGCGAGCGCCGAGGTCGTCGCGGCGACGATCGGGGTGCCGCTCGAGCAGGCGATCAACGGCGTGGAAGGTGCCATCTACATGTCCTCCACCAGCGCCAGCGACGGCTCCTATACCCTGACCGTCACCTTCGACGTGGGGACGGACATCGACACGTCTCTGGCCTTGGTCCAGAACTTCGCCAACACCGCATTGTCCCAGCTTCCGGGGGGCGTTCAGGTGCAGGGCGTCACGGTCCGGAAGGTCTCCCCCAACATCCTGCTGGTGGCCAGTCTCTACTCCGATGATGACCGGTTCGAGGAGATCTTCCTCTCCAACTACGCCATCATCAACCTGCAGAACCCCCTGGCCCGGCTTCCGGGTGTCGGCCAGGTGAGGGTCTTCGGGGCAGGTCCCTACAGCATGAGGGTCTGGCTGGACCCGAAGCGGCTGCAGACTTTTGGGCTCTCGACTGCGGATGTCCTGGCCGCCGTTCAGGGGCAAAACGTCCAGGTGGTCGCCGGGGCGCTCGGCGCGCCGCCGGTGCCGGAGGATCAGCCCTTCCAGTTCACCATCAACGCTCTTGGCCGGCTATCGGATGCGCGCCAGTTCGAAGAGATCATCATCAAGGCCACAACCGGTACGGCCCCGCAGATCGTGCGGCTGCGCGATATCGCCCGGGTGGACCTGAGCCAGCAGAGCTTCAGCAACTATTCGCTATTCACCGGTCACAAATCGACCCAGATCTTGGTGTTCGCCCTGCCGGGAGCCAACGCCATCGCCGTTGCCGATCGTTTGTATCAGGCCATGGCGGAGATGAGCCGGCACTTTCCCGAGGGCATGAAATACGCCATCCGATACGACACCACCCTGTTTGTCCGGGAAGCCATCTCCGGCGTGTACCTGACTCTCCTCATCGCCGGCATCCTGGTGCTCATCGTGATCCTGCTCTTCCTGCAGAACTTCCGAGGGATGCTGGTTCCGGCCACCACCGTTCCCGTCACCATCATCGGCGCTTTCATTGCCATGGCCGGGCTCGGCTTCACCATAAACCTCATGACCCTGTTTGCCCTGATCCTGGCCATCGGCATCGTGGTGGACGACGCCATCATCATCGTGGAGAACAGCTCCTACTACATCGAGAGGGGAATGCCCCCCAAAGAGGCGACCATCAAAGCGATGCAGGAGCTGACCGGGCCGGTGATGGGGATCACCTTGGCCCTGGTGTCCGTTTTCCTGCCCGCCGCCTTCCTGCCGGGAATCACCGGACAGATCTTTCGACAATTCGCGCTCGTCATCGCCGCCACCGCCGTTATCAGCGCCCTCAACGCGCTCACCTTGAAGCCGGTCCAGTGCGCGTTATGGTTGAGACCGCGTGGGGAGGGACCTCCCAACTGGTTTTACCGAGGATTCAACCGGCTCTTCGAGGCGACAACCAATGTCTACATAGGCGTCGTCCGCCGGATGGTGAGGCGGCCGGTCATCATGTTCCTCGTGTTTGTCATCATCATCGGCGTGACCGTCTGGGAATTCGCGCGCCGGCCCACGGGCTTTCTCCCCACCGAAGATCAAGGCTATGCCATTCTGGTGTCCGTCCTGCCCGAAGGCGCCTCCCAGCCTCGATCTATGGAGGTTGCGGGGAAGGTCAACGCCATCCTGCAGAGAACCGAGGGGATCTCGGGCTGGGTCCACATCGGGGGCTTCTCGGTGCTGGATTTCGCCAACGTCCCCAATATCTCCACGACGTTTGTCGTTTACAAGAGCTGGAAAGAACGGGGCAAAACTCTTAATCAGGACCGGATCGTCTCCGGCCTCAACCGCGAGCTGGCCGGGATTCAGGAAGCCCTGGCCTTTGTCGTCATCCCGCCGCCGATCCGAGGCCTGGGCCAGACGGGCGGCTTCCAGATGATGGTGGAAGACCGCGCAAGCCTCGGTCTGGCGGAACTCCAGCGCAACGCGGACGAGCTCGTCCAAAAGGGGAATTCCCATCCCAATCTGCAGCGGCTGGCCACCACCTTCAGCGCCCACAGCCCCCAGATCTACCTGAACATCGACCGGACCAAGGCGGAGTCGCTGCAAGTGCTTCCCTCGAGCGTGTTCGACACACTCCAAGGCTATCTGGGTTCGTCGTTTGTCAACCTGTTCAACAGATTCAATCAGATCTTCCAGGTGTATATCCAGGCCGACAGCCGCTACCGTCTCCAAGCCAAGGACATGAGAAATCTCTATGCGCGAAACCAGAACGGGGAGATGGTCCCCCTGAACGCCTTGCTCGAGGTCAAGCGGATCCAGGGCTCGGAGTTGGTCACCCGCTACAATCTCTACCCGGCGGCGCCCATTTTCGGCTCCGCCGCTCCGGGGTTCAGCTCCGGAGAGGCCCTCAGCCTCATGGAGCAGTTGGCCGCCGAAACGTTGCCCGAGGGCATGGCCTATGACTGGACCTCAACGAGCTACCAGGAGAAACAGGTTGGCTATCAGGCTTACCTCATCTATGCCCTCTCCATCATCCTCGTCTACATGGTGCTGGCCGCGCTGTACGAGAGCTGGACCTCTCCCGGCGCCGTCATCCTGGTCGTCCCCTTGGCCCTGGTAGGGGTCCTCCTGGCGCTCATGAGCCGCGGCTACGACAGCAACCTGTACACTCAGGTAGGTCTGGTATTGATGATCGCCCTGGCGAGCAAGAACGCCATTCTCATCGTGGAATTCGCCCGCGATCTGCACCGGGAAGGCATGTCCATAACGGAGGCCGCCGTCGAAGCCACCCGCCGCCGATTCCGCCCCATCGTGATGACGTCGTTCGCCTTCATCCTGGGAGTGGTGCCGCTGGTGGTCGCCTTCGGGGCGGGCGCCGCCAGCCAGCAGGCCATCGGCACGGTGGTCTTCGGCGGGATGCTCGCCTCGACCCTTCTGGCTATTCCATTTGTGCCGGTGTTCTATGTGCTCTTGGAACGCATGAGCGAACGATCCAGGAAGGGCAAGGGTTCTCAGCCGCCAGCACCACATGGGGAGCACGGTGTTACCCGTACCTGACTCTCTGTCACGAAAGGCTGGCACTTCGCGGTTGGGCGTACGGAGGCGCGCCCATGATGAAGGGCCACCCTAGGTCGACGTGACCGCGAAGAGCCGCCAGTCGCCGGGCACACCCTTCAGCACGTGGCTCCCGCGGTCGTCGAACCGGATGCCTGAGCCTGCCACGAGGTCCCTGACGGTCGCCGACGCCAAGACCTCTTGGGGCCGCGCCGCCGCAGCGATTCGCGCGCCGGTATGTACAGCGATGCCGCTGACCCTTGATCCCGCAACCTCGCATTCCCCGGTGTGAAGCCCCGCCCGAACCTCGAGGCCGAGCTGATGGACCGCGTCGCGGATGGCGCAGGCGCAGCGAACCGCTCGCGCGGGGCCGTCGAAGATGGCGAAGAGACCGTCGCCCGCCACGTCGACCTCCCGCCCGCGGAACCGTTCGAGCTGCCGGCGGGCGACGCCGACATAACCGTCGAGAAATTCCCGCCAGCGTCGGTCACCGACCGCGGCCGCCCGCTCGGTCGAGCTCACAATGTCAGTGAACATCACGGTGACGAGCACGCGATCCGGATCGGGGCCCGATCGCGCGCCAGTGACGAACTCTTCGATCTCGCCGATCAGCAGATCCAGAGTCTCCTGATCGAAGGCTTGGAGCAGATGGTCGTCACCCGGAAGCTCGACATACTTGGCGCCGCGGATGTGCTGCGCCAGGTAGCGTCCGGCCTCGACGGGGACGGCCCTGTCCCCGACGCGATGGAGGATCAGCGTCGGCGCCTGAATGGCTGGCAGAACGTGCCGGACATCGATCCCGTAGTTGGCCCGCATCAATGCAAGGATGGCCCCAGGGCTGGCCGAGGCGCGCTCCAGCCGGCCAAACCACTGAACGAACGCCTCATCGTCTCGACGGCTCGGTGCGTTGATCGGGACGAGCACGCCCTGGCCCCACTGGATCTCGATCTGGCGAAGGAATTGGTCCCATCGCTCCTGGCTCACGGCCCACGGCTCGGCCGTGATGCTGGCGAAACTGCCGCACAGCACGAGAGCCGATGTCCGCTCTGGGTAGGTGGCGGAGAACATCAGCGACATCGGCCCGCCTTCCGACCAGCCAAAGATCGTTGCACGGGGGAGCCGGCCGCGTCCATCAAGGCCCGCACATCGCCGATGCGCTCTTCGACGGTCTGCTCGCCGACACGATCGGAGAGGCCTTGGCCACGCTTGTCGAAGACGATGACGCGCGCGAAGGATGTGAGTCTCTTCAGCAGGTACTGGTTGATGGGGAACTCCCAGTAGAGTTCGGCGTGGGAAAGAGTTCCTGGGATGAGAACGAGATCGCGCGGCCCGTCGCCAAAGACTCGGTAGGCGATGTGGACGTCGCCACTCCTAGCGTATTTGATGTCGTTCCTCATGGGCGGTATCTCTCCCAAATCCCGCGAACGAGTGCGGCAGGCTCATCATCCCACGCCCGGACGGCGCAGCATAGCCCGGCGAGGCCCTCGTCGGGCCAGGAAAACATGGACGACGGTTGGGGGTGCGGCGGGCGGGCGAGTACACATGCTGAGCCGGAGAATCGCGATTGCGCTCTGGCCAGGAACGCGCATCATGCCCACAGGTCGGTGCGTGGGCGAACGAGGCGAACTCGGACGAGCGCGATGCTTTTGCTCCTGCCCGCCGGGTGCTAATCGATACCGGCGCCTCGGGTGCCGGGCACGATTGGGCGCGACACAATGACCGAAATGGTTACGAAATAGGATCAATCCAGAACGTATCCGGCCCCGTGTAGCATTCATGATTGCGGTCCCCCGCAACCAAGGAAACGGGGGCTACGGAGAATCCCTCCGAAGCCCTTGCTGCTTTGGAGGACTACCGCGATGTGAAGATCAAGGGGGTGTGGTAGCAGGTAGACTTGGATGCCGCCTGAGCCTCCACGAAGGCCATTCCCCGACTTCGGGATGGAGCAATGCGTCTAGCCGCGGGAACTTGACCGCAGTACTCTTTTGATCCCCCGAGCCTTTCGGAGGGATGGTCGACGGGCCCTGGAAGCTCAAGGAGGAGTAGCCATGCCCGCATATGAGTATTACTGTGACAGGTGCCGAGGCGATGTGACGGTGACCCTCTCGATCAGCGAGCACGACAAGGCCAAGGTCGCATGCCCGCAGTGCGGCAGCACTGCGTTGCGGCCAGTGGTGAGCACGTTCTTCTCGCAGACGTCGCGCAAATCCTGACCGCCGACGGTCCGAGCGGGCTCGGGGAATGCGCAGATCCACGGGAGCCCTGCTGGTCCAGCCCGCCGGGAAAAGGCGAGGGAGGGTACTCAAATGAAGAAGCGTGTAGTCGGGAGCAAGGCAAAGGCAAAGCACGAGAAGGCGCCGGTGGCCGGTAGGCCCAAGCCGGCGAGCGGGCGTGCGACGGGGCATCGGCCGATCAAGAATGCCCGGCACCACGAGGTGGGAGGCGTGACGATCGAGGTGGTCGCCGCGGCCAACGGTCAGGTCAAGCGCGTCGTGTACCCGCCCGGATTCCGCTGGTCCACCCATATGAAGCCGGTCGTCGGCACTGCGCTGTGCATGCACGGGCACGTGGGCTTCCTGAGCTCAGGGCATGTGCGGGGCCAGTACGGAGACGGCTGCGCCTTCGAGTTCACGGCGCCGGAGGTTGTCGTGCTCGAGCCTGGTCACGATGCCTGGGTGGTGGGTCGCGAGCCGGCAGTGCTCATCCAGTTCGACGCCGCGGGAGAGACGGCCCAGCGCTTCGGGCTTCCGTCCGAGCATCGCCACTGATCGGGATCTCCGGACCCCACCGGGATCGTCAGGCCGAGGGCGTTGGCCGCCTTCAAATTGATCACCAGCTCGAACTTCGTGGGCTGCTCGACGGGAAGATCCGCGGGCTTTGCCCCCTTGAAGATTTTGTCTGCGAAGCTCGCGGCGAGGCGAACTGCTCCGGGTAGTGCACGCCGTAGACGATCAACCCCCCGGCAAACTCCGTGGATGCGTACATCGCGGGTAGCCGATGCTTTGCCGCAAGGTCGACGATGGTCTGTTGGCTCGCTAGCGTGAGAGTCTCAAGCCGGAATGGCAGGGTTGCTCATATGGAAGAGGGCCGCGATTCGCGCAACCCGTGGAGCCAAGTCTCGGAGGAGCTGGACCCTTTTTCGCGTATAGCTCCGTCACGACGGCGCTCAGCCCCGTGACATTGCCGCCGGGACGGGCAAGGCTGGCGACGATCCCCTGTCCGACAGGATCGCCAACCCCGATGATGACCACGGGAATCGTTCCGGTGGCATTCTTGCCGGGCCGCTTCCCTTCTTCCCCCGTCAACGGTTAGAATGCGCGGGGCAGGCCGCGCGGACCGCGGGTCCAGGAAGGTGGGAATTTCAAGATGAGCGTTCACGCTTCGCCATTGTCGGTCACGGCGTCAAAGCTTCCATATGAGCGGGAGCGACTCGAAGACATTGGCTTCATGACCTGTATGGCTCTCACGCTGCTCGGCAACTATGCCCAGACCGGGCATTTCGGCGGCCCGCTGGCCTATACGCCGTTCAACGTCGCCGCGCATCTCGCCGGGCCCGATCTGGGCGGACTCCGTTACGATTACCGGCGCCCCAAGCATCCGTATGGCGACAAGCTCATGCTGGCGGCGGGCCACTGCGCGCCCACCTGCTATGCGTTGTGGATGATCCTGGGCCAGGCACTCTACCGCAAGTATCAGGCGACGGGTGACCGTCGTTACTACGTCGCGCCCGACGTCGCGATGCTGCCGGTCGATGCCCTGGGATTCCGCCGCGGCGCCGGGGCGCTCAAAACGCTCCTCGCGGATCAGGGTCTGTCGGATCATCCGCTGTTTGCTCAGGCCAAGGGACGTGGCATCCGCTCCCTTGCCGGGCACATCGAATCGACCGACGTTACCAACGACGTCAACGGCGGCCCGTCGGGCGTGGGGATCGCGTCGGCGGCGGGGAAGGCCGCATTCTGGGACATCGTGGGCGCTCCCATGGGTACGCCGAAGATCATCGCGCTCGAGGGCGAGTTCGCCATGACCGAGGGGCACGCCCAGGAGGTCAAGACCCAGGCGATCGCACTTCAGGTTGGCAAGCGGCTCCGGATCTTCCTGTCCGACAACAACGCCGGCATCGACGATTCGCTCATCGGTGGCGTCGTTCACAAGAAGTTCGACGGCTACCGGTTGATCGATCAGTGGACCTCCTATGGGTGGAACGTGTTCCATCTTCCGGATGGCCACGACTACGACCAGATCGTGGGTGCGCTCAAGACCATGGAGGAATGGGACCCGGGGGATCGCCGTCCGATGATCGTGATCGGCACGACCATCAAGGGGTACTGGCCCGCCGCGGCGAACGGGAAGATCCCCGGAGCGGGTGATCAAGTGGTGGGCTATCCGAGCCATCCGTACGCCATGAAGATGAACTCGGAGTATTTTGTCGCCCTCGCCCGAACCTTCGAGGAACGTTACGGCGTGGAGTTCTCAGGTATCCGACAGGGACCGGTAACCGACGCACGCGAGCGGCTGGTGCAGTTCAAGACGAATATCGACGTTGCCATGTCCGTGCTCGATCGAAATGGCCTGGGGGACTGGCTGGCCGATCGCCTGGTGGAGATCGGAGATTCAGTCGCGGAGAACCTCCCGCTTCGCATCGACGTGAAGCACGATCCATTCCTGGACGATCGGCTCCGCGTCGCCAATCTCCCCGAGGAACCGCAGGCGCTCACGGTAAGGAATTCGGCCTCGGGCGCGGAAAAACAGCTGAAGCTCGCGTTGTTCCGCAAGGCCGGCGAGGTGGCGGGTGCCCGTCGGGCCGTGTCCGAAATCGTCAAGTGGCTGAACTACGTCACGGACAATCGCGTGCTGACGCTGGCCGCGGATCTGTCGGAATCGGTCAACCTCGAGCATGGCAGTATCTGGGGACACTATGATCCCGAGAGCAATCCGCTGGGGACGCGGCTCAAGGCCGCGATCCAGGAAGCGGGTAACGCCTCCAGCGCCATCGGCCTGGTAGGCCAGAACGCGTCACTGGACCCTGACCATTTCGCTGGGGTGTGGGCGTTCAGCGGAACGTACGGCGCCTTCACGCCGTTGATGTACCTCCCCGCGCGCGTCTGGAGCCAGCAAAACCAGGACAGCAAGTTTCGTACGGGCGTCCTGCACATCCTCGCGGGGCATTCCGGCCCCGAAACGGCCGCCGACGCGCGCACGCACTTCGGGATCTTCTCGCCGCAGGTGTGGAAGCTGTTTCCGCGTGATCAGGTCATCAATCTGAGTTTCTGGGACTACAACGACGTGGCCCCCGGCTACTTTGCCGCGGCGGAGATCGCCGCGCGCGAGAAGAAGGTGGGGATCATCATCATCGAAGTGGCGCGTCCCGACTTTCGCGTGGCCGATCGCAGCACGTTCGCCGACACGGATCTCCGGGCCGCCGCCAAGGGCCTGTACGTCATTCGCGACTTCGCGCCCGGCAAGCCGAGGCACGGCTACGTGGTGGCGCAGGGATCGAGCTCGACGTTCAATGTGGTGACAGTGCTGCCGCGACTGGAGCAGGCCGGCATCAACGTGAAGGTGATCGCGGCGATCAGCGAAGAGTTGTTCGACCGCCAGCCGGAAGCCTATCGGAGCTCCGTGCTGCCGCCCGAGGCACGCCAGGACCTCATGTTCGTCAGCAGCGGCACGCGGCGCATGTGGCCGCTGCGCAACGTGGGTTCGCTGACCGACGCCTATTCGCTTACCGCCGACTGGGACAATCAATGGCTCACCGGCGGACTGGAAGCGGATGTCATTGCCGAAGCGCACCTGGACCCGGAGTCGATCTTCGCCGGTGTGCGGCGTTTCGCTCAGGAACGTGCGAAGCGCCTGGATCGCCAGCGCTCGCTGCTGGATGCGCTGAAGTAGGTGGGCCAGCCGCGAGACGGATAGCCCGCGAAAGGACTCACATCATGAGGACTCGTCAGATCAGCGTTGGCCTGACCGCATAGGAGCCTCTCCACGGGGAACTGACGTGGAGAGAACCCTACGTTCCGGTGCCCAAAGGTCGTCGGTTCAAATCCGGCCCCCGCAACCATTGCTCCGGAGAGATGGCCCCGGGGCGACTAATTTAGCGGCAGGAACGCCGTGCCGCAGGCGACACGCCCGCGCGCTCCTCTAGATCACAAAAGCTCCTTTGGGTTCTTGCTTTTCATGACTCGCTGAACCATTCTCCGCGCTCGCATTTTATCCCAGAGCCTGATCCCGACATAAACCAGATACCCCGATAGCACGAGGATCAGGAGAAAGACTAAAACCTCTCCCGCGCCCACTATGAACTTGATCATGCATCATTTCCCCTGTTCGAGCCGGATAAATGGAACGCTGCCGCTACCCAGATAAGTTGGAAGCTTCCCATCCCACTTGTCCAGCGCCTTCATTTGGAGCACTTCGGGTGAACTCTTGAGCGATTCTTGAAGTAGCTTATTGGCTTTTGCTTGTCCTTCAGCTAAGGCGAGCTGTGTCTCCCCTTTCTTGATGGCCTGTTGTCGAACAAATTCTTCCTTTTGGACGTTCTGTTCTTCGACTTGTTTCTGCTCAATGGCATGACTAAAGTCAGGAGAGAACGTAATATTGGTAATCGACACGGCCTGCACCGTGATCCAATATGGTGACAGCCTCGCTTTCAATCCATCTTCGATTTCTTTCTTCAACTTCGGGCGTTCCTGGATGACCTTCTCGACCGGAAACAGTGCCGTCGAGGCTTTCGTCACCTCTTCCACGGCGGGGAGGATAATCTGCTGGGCAAAGTTCGCCCCGACGTTCTTGATCAGTTCATGGCATTTGGCGCCATCAATGGAGAAGTTCACCACAATCGTCGTATGGACGTTCTGCAAATCTCGACTGGACGCATCTGCTTTGACTTCAAATTTCTGAACCTTCACGTCAACATGGTAGATCGAGGTGGTGAAGGGGTTGTATACGTAAAACCCGGCTGGGTAGCATTTCGGATCGACATCCCCGAATCGAGAAAACACGACGGCTTCGCCAGGGGACGTCGAGGTAAACCCACAGCCAGCCACAAGGAATGCAATCACACCCAATAGAAGGAGTAGCTGTACCATCAGATCTCCCTTGACCCTTGGCACTCCTTGATCGTCTCGTCCGGAGAGGTAGACGCGATCCGCGTCGGCATCATGAAGGGCACGTTGCCTGACGGCTTCCCCAGCGCGTCGAGCACGGGGCGAAGCACTCGGCGAGCTCGCTCGTGAACGTCTTTTGGTCGACGGGCGCAAGCTTCCCCGTGTGCATCACGAGGAGCTGGACGACCCGACCGCGCTTCGGCGCGTGGACCGACGGCGCGCCCAGCGTCACGGCGGCAGCCGTTACGGCCGCGCCTCCTAGGACCGGTCGGCGACTCAGGCGGTGCATCTGACAGCCCTTGCCTCCAAACGCGGGGCGGGTCAGTTGGAAGGCCAGACAACACGACAGCATAGAGCACTGGAGGAGTCAAGCGCTGGAACGATTACTGAACGCGAATCGGCCTGGGCGAAGCGAAAGCTCTGAGGCTGCGCTTCCGCGACGTGGATCGACAAGCCCCCGCGCCCGAGGCCGGGATGGGGACGTTGGCCGAGCGGCCGGGAGGGGGCCTTCACTGCCTCGAATCGGGCATGACTCGTGAGTGCGGCTAACAAATTTCTGAGGCCGCCACTGTCTCATCCCAAGTTGACAACTTCCGCGCGGCCACAACTGGGCCGGGGCCGGCCCCGCGGAAACCCAGTCCGATTCCCATTTCCCCACGAGATTCCCACGTCGATTCCCACGCGGTTCCCATGTCTTGAGGCCCGCGGAGAGACTCTCGGGTCAGATCGAGGGGGATCGGGCGATCAGACGAACCCCGCAACCACCGATGGCGAGGGGTTATCGGACGTCACGACCGCTAACCCCTTTTGTTTACCAAGGAATTGGCTCGCTTGAGTCCGGGCCCCGCGGGGGAGTCCCCAGGCTGGGAAACCTGCGAACCTGGCCAGCCCAGGAGCCGTAGCCTGATCGAAGTCCTTCGACTAACTGCGCCGCCGGGCAAGCCTACGCCCAACGCCTGCTCGGGGACATCGCCGGCAGCGCCGAGGAACCGGACGTCCCGGCGGCGCAGTCGGCGTACCGGGAGGTCATTGGCCCCACCGAGGGCCTCGGCCGCTTGTCAACCACTATCAGGTGGGACTCGGGACGCTGGGCTGCCGCACGGGAAGACCGGACGAGGCCAGGGAGTACCTCACCGTTGCCGCGACGAGTAGCCACTCGGGTGAGCAAGCGCGCCTGCTTCAGCAAGACGCGAGGCGCGGCTCGATACCCTCCCACATGAGCTCCGCCCACCGGGCATACCCGGCATCGGACGGGTGATACCCGTCCGTCCACAGGAGCATGGGTTGTCGGGGTACTTCCTCCCGGCTCGGGAGGTAAAGGTCAACGAGTGTGACGTCGTGTTCGAGCCCCTTCCGGGTAAGCACCTCGTTGAACTTCAGAGTCTGGCGGCCGGCGACGTCGGCTTGGGGACCGTTGGCAAATCGGGGCGTCACCGCGAGGTCGGGTAGGAGGTTTACGACGATCAACGCGGCTGTCTCACGTCTCAGCCGGCCAAGGATGCCGTCTAGGTTTTGCTCGTACTGGGCGACGGGTATGCCACGGGTGATATCGTTCGGCCCTATCGAAAGCGTGACGACGTCCGGCCGGAGCTTGATCGCGCGATCGAGCTGTCGGGCAATAACGTCCGCCGAGGTGGCTCCGCCGACTCCTAGGTTCGTCACGCGCGCCTTCGGATACAGCGCACGCAGCCTTGCATGGAGCCGACTCACGTAGTTGAGATCGGGATGACTCGCGCCGATGCCCTCCACCGTGCTGTCGCCCAGCGCGACGTAGTGGATCGGCGCGCGGCAGTCGTCCAGCGAGAAGACGGCCCGACTCAGACGCTCCAGACTACAGGCCGCCGCGAGGATGACGGCCAGCGCAACAACGGGGCCGTGAGCGGTCATGACGATTCCCCCCGGGCGAGGCTCGGCACCAGCCCGCTCTCTACAGCGTCGGACATTGAGAGCACCACGATAGACATTGTTGTCGTGGCATACTTGGCTGGCCCGGCCCAGGAAGACAGGCTCAATCTCATGCACCGGCCTCCCTTGGCTGACTCGTGCGCTGCCTCCCGAACCGCCTCGTGGCCGGG
>WNFV01007473.1_pt1 | contig 23651 bp, 18 predicted proteins | sample 5400101 | NCBI WGS metagenome assembly WNFV01 (sample SAMN13153361, study PRJNA577476) | soil metagenome | isolation source: 115 cm soil or saprolite under grassland replicate 1 | place: USA:California | collected 2016-06-15 | reverse complement strand
CGCTTGGCCTTGAAGCCGCCGTGCGTGAGGTACCGGTGGAACCCGACCGTCACGCCCAGCCCGGACACCATGTAGAACACGAACGACAGCACCACGTCGTGCCAGCCCAGTCCCCAGCCCCACATGGCCGGGACCGCCGCCAGCAGCGCGACGAACGGTGCGATCACCAGCACGTACAGGATCGCCTGCTCCCACCCCGGCCTGACGCCGTCGAGGATGGGCTTGGGTCCGGACGTGCCGTCGTTGCGGGTCGGAGCATCAGTGGCTGTCGTCATGTGTTCCTCACGGGTCGCTCGGGGCCGGGCGGCCTGGACACTTTCCTACGCCACCGTAACCTACGGTTCCGTAACCCGCGACCTGTGGGAGCCGAATCACCTCCCGGACTCACCTCCCGGACCGGTTCCGCCGCGTTCGCGTAGGCTGACCCTCACTGTGGGGGATGGGGTAATCGGCAGCCCGCAGGCCTTTGGAGCCTTGCAGTCTCGGTTCGAGTCCGAGTCCCCCAGCGGCCGGCAGCCACGCTTGACGGTGGCCCTGCCGTCTGGGGCGCGCGTACTCGAGCTTCTGGCGGCATGTCGTCGGAGAAATGTCGGTGCGGTTGGCTAGCTTCTCCACATGCAACGGGAAGTCCTGGTTGACCTCGATCCGACCGGTCTTGCGGAGGCGGTTGGGCCGCAGGCGCACGCCCGCGGCGTCCAGTACGTACGGCAGGACGCAGTCGAACGCGCCCTCTGGAGCCCCTCGGCGGGCGCCCTGCTCGGCACGGTGCGCGGCAGCGGTGGCGACCTCTACGCGACCACGGCGCGCTTCACCTGCGATGGCCGCTCGGCCCGGCAGTTCGAGTGGGGTGATTGCAGCTGCCCGGTCGGGTTCAACTGCAAGCACGTCGTGGCGCTGGTGCTGAGCGCGACCGGTCCTGAGGGGGCACCGAACGGGTCGGGCTCGGGCGAGCGGGTCGAGCCGTGGGAGCGGTCGCTGGAGTCGCTGCTGGAGTCCCGGCCGGCCGGACCCGCGGGGATGCCGGGAGGGACGCCGCTGGCGATCGAGCTCACGCTGTCCGCGGAGCCACGCCCGGCGATGACCCGCCCGGCGATGACCCGTCCGGCGCGGTTCGATCCAACGCCGCCGAAGTTGCTGGCTCGATTGGTGCGCCCGGGAAGGAACGGCTGGGTCGCCGGCGGACTGAGCTGGACCAAGCTGGGCACCTTGCACCACTACAGCGAGTACCTCGCTGCGCACGTTCGGCTGCTGCAGGAGCTGTACGCCCTCCACCGGTCTCGCGAGAGTCGCGCCGTCTACTACTCCTACGGCGATGAGAAGACGGTCGACCTGTCGGTGTTCGAGTCCGGCCAGCTCTGGGCGCTGCTCGATGAGGCCGAGGCGATCGGCCTGCGTCTGGTGCACGCGCGGAAGTGGCTCGGCGACCTGGACCGGTACGGCTCCGCTGAGCTGTGTCTGGACATCACCCGCAGCGAGGGATCGGGGTCGCTCGGGATCAGCCCGGTCATCCTCGTCGAGGGGGCACCCACCGACGCGGTGCCGATCCTGTTCATCGGGACGCAGGGCCACGGCGTGGTGTGTGTCGACCGTGCGGACATGGTCCGAAGCGCCGACCGCAGCGAGTGGCGCCTCCGGTTGGCCAGGCTCGCCAGGCCCGCACACCAGCGCCTGCAGCGACTGGCGCTGGACCAGCAGCACGTGGATGTTCCCGTTGCCGACCATTCACACTTCCGCGAGGGCTACTACCCACGGCTGCGGCAGATGGCCACGGTGATCTCCTCCGATGGGTCCTTCACGCCACCGGCGATCTCGGATCCCACCCTGGTGGTGCGCGCGACCTACGGCGAGGGCCACGATCTCGATCTCACCTGGGAGTGGGCGTACGAGGTCGGCGACTCGCGACTGCGCGTACCGCTGAGTCCTGCGGACGACGCCGGATACCGGGACTCGGATGCCGAGCGCAGGCTACTGGCCGACCTCGAGGTCCAACTCGCGCAGTCCGGGCTGCGCGGGGCGAATCCGGAACAGGCCCTGACGCCGCGGACCAGGCTCAGCGGGGCCGACACCATGCGGTTCAGCACGGAGGTGCTGCCGCTGCTTGACGGCCAGCCCGGGGTGGTCGTCGAGGTCACTGGCGAGCCCGCCGACTACCGGGAGGTCGGCGACTCGCTGCGGATCGGTGTATCGACCGACGATGTCCCGAGCGACACGGACTGGTTCGACCTCGGGGTCACGATCACCGTCGAGGGACGCGAGGTTCCGTTCACCGAGGTGTTCGTGGCGCTGAGCAGGAACGAATCGCACCTGTTGCTTGCCGACGGCGCCTACTTCTCGCTGGAGAAGCCGGAGCTGCAGGCGCTGCGGCGGCTGATCGACGAGGCGCGGGGGCTGCAGGACCAGCCCGGTGGCCCGTTGCGGATCAGCCGGTTCCAGGCCGGGCTGTGGGACGAGCTCGCCGAGCTCGGCGTCATCGACCGTCAGGCGCGGGCATGGCAGCGGCAGGTCGATGGCCTGCTGGCGCTGCAGTCCGTCGAGCCGAAGCCACCGCCCGCGACGCTCGCGGCGCGGTTGCGGCCCTACCAGGCCGACGGGTTCGGCTGGCTGGCGTTCCTGTGGGAGAACCGACTCGGCGGGATCCTCGCCGACGACATGGGGCTGGGCAAGACGCTGCAGTCGCTGGCGCTGATCTGCCATGCCAGGCAGACCGATCCGGGCATCGCGCCGTTCCTCATCGTCGCGCCGACGAGTGTCGTGGCGAACTGGACGTCCGAGGCCGCCCGGTTCGCGCCGGAGCTGACGGTGGTTCCGATCTCGGACACACTGCGCAGGCGCGGCCAGGACCTCGACGAGCTCGTGGCCGGCGCCGATGTGGTGGTCACCTCGTACACGCTGTTCCGGCTCGACTTCGACAGCTACTCGGCGCTGGACTGGTCGGGGCTGCTGCTCGACGAGGCCCAGTTCGTCAAGAACCACCAGTCGAAGGCGTACCAGTGCGCCCGGCGGCTGCCGGCGGCGTTCAAGCTCGCGCTTACCGGTACGCCGATGGAGAACAACCTGATGGAGCTGTGGGCGCTGCTGTCGATCGGCGCGCCCGGGCTGTTCCCGAACCCGAACCGGTTCCGCGACTACTACGCGCGCCCGATCGAGAAGGGCAGCGACGGCGAACTGCTCGCGCAGCTCCGGCGGCGCATCAAACCCCTGGTCAAGCGCCGCACCAAGGAGCAGGTGGAGGCCGACCTGCCCGCCAAGCAGGAACAGACGCTCGAGTTGGAGTTGCATCCACGGCACCGCACGATCTACCAACGGCACTTGCAACGGGAGCGGCAGAAGGTCCTCGGCCTGATCGACGACATGAACCGGAACAGGTTCACCATCCTGCGGTCGCTGACTCTACTGCGCCAGCTGAGCCTGCACGCCGGGCTTATCGACGACCTGCACCATGACGTGCCGAGCGTCAAGATCGACGCGTTGCTCGAGCAGTTGCAGGATGTCACCGGTGGGGGCCACCGCGCACTGGTGTTCAGCCAGTTCACCGGCTTCCTCGACACGGTACGGCTGAGCCTGGACGCGGCGGGTGTCGACTACTGCTACCTCGACGGCAGGACGAGAGACAGGGCCAGGGTGATCAACGGGTTCAAGGACGGTTCGGCCCCGGTGTTCCTGATCAGCCTCAAGGCCGGCGGGTTCGGCCTGAACCTCACCGAGGCGGACTACTGCTTCCTGCTCGACCCGTGGTGGAACCCCGCGACGGAGGCGCAGGCGGTGGACCGCACCCACCGCATCGGCCAGACCCGCAACGTCATGGTGTACCGGCTCATCGCCAAGGACACGATCGAGGAGAAGGTGATGGCGCTCAAGGCGCGCAAGGCCGAACTGTTCGCCAGCGTCATGGACGACGGCAACGCATTCGGCACGAGCCTCGACGCCGACGACATCCGCGGTCTGTTCGCATGATTTCGGCGCATCCGGCCGGACCGTCCCGGTCGATGTCCACCGTCTCGACCCGCAGGATTCGCCGCTGTCGATCCGCCGAGGTCCTCGCCTGAGCCCGGATATGCCGAGCGGATCTTGAGTGATCGCCGGCCACAGGCACGCCGCGGGGTAATACCGGTCAGTGCGGGCGGCGCGGCGCGAACATCAGCAGAGCCAGGTGCGCCGTGCCGCCGAGCCAGGCAAGTAGGAATGCGACCAGCCCGATGCCGCTCCACAGCGTCAACGGCGCGTCCGGGTCGGGGGCGTCGATGCCGATCAGCCATACCACGGTGAGCGCAAGGTACGCCGCCGCGAGGTACCCCGGCCGGCGCTGACGGAACCATGCCGCCAGCCAGCCGAAGACCAGCCAGGTGGCCAGGCCGAGGGTGAGCAGCGGCACCAGCACCGCGATGGTGCGGGCGGTCCGGGACCGCCAGCGGGGCGGCTCGGCGGCCGGCTTGGCCATAGCTGGCTGCGACGGTGACGGCGCGGGCCCCGGCGGCTGGGTCCCCACCGGCGGCGGCGCGGTCCACACCGGCCGGGTCCACACCGGCTGGGTCCACACCGGCCGGTTCCCTACCGGCGATGGTGCGGTCCCCCCGGGGGCGGCCCAACGCGGCTCGAGCGCCTCCTGGGCCGTCCCCATCGGCGCGGCGTAGTCCGGGGCCGTGCCGGGACCGGACAGCGCAGGCCCGGCCGGATCCGGGCCGGAGGGCCAGCCGGGGATGGCCCCGTTGGCCTGAGGTGCGCCGTGTCCGGACTTCGTCGGGGCGGCGGGGGTAGGGGCGGCCAGGGCAGGGTCGGAGCGGAGGATCTGGGTGTGTAGGCGCCGGAGCGGCTCACCTGGCTCGACCGCGAACTCCTCCACCAGCCGCCGGCGGGCGTCGGTGTAGGCGGCCAGTGCCTCGGCCTGCCGGCCGCAGCGGTACAGCGCGAGCATGTGCAGGTAGCGGATCCGCTCCCGGAGCGGGAACTCCTCGACCAGGCGGACCAGTTCGGGCAGCAGATCCGCGTGCCGGCCGGACTGCAGCAGCACCTCCGCCCGCAGCACCTGCGTGGCGAAGGCGTCCGCGTCCAGCCGGCCCGGCTCGACGGCGAGCTGGTACCCGGCCGGCTGCAACGTGAGCAACCGGCTCGGCGTCCGCGGTGACCGGTGCGGCTCGAGCACCCGGCGCAGCCCGGCCACGTACTTCTGTACCACGTTGGCGCCGTTGCCCGGTGGCTCGACGCCCCACACGGCGTCCACGATGCGCGCCGGGGGTACCGGGCGGTTGGCCTCGAGTAGGAGCACCGCGAGCACCGCCCGCTGCTTGGCCGGACCGAGATCCACCTCGCGGTCGCCGCGTCGGGCCCGTACCGACCCGAGGATGTCGAAGTCCAGCGGCGCCGCACCGGTCGGTGCCCGCCCGCCTTCGCGCCCGGCGTCGCGCTCGCCCGCGGTGGCGACCGCCGGCCCGGCCGTGGTGGGTTCCGGGGTCACCAGGCCTCCTCCCCGTCGCGCACGGCGCCATCGGCACGCCGGCAGGCGGATCGCGTCGGTGGCGCGACAGCCGGACGGCAGCGGTACGTCAGTGCGGCGGCAGTCCAACCGTAGTGTGCCGCACCACGCTCGGCCCGGTAAGACGCCCGATCCGAGTGGAGGCGAGTACCCAGTGTGTCCAGTTCGTCTTGCCCCAGCGGCCGCGGCGGTGTGCGCGGCGACGGTCCTGGTGACCGGCTGCACCACGACCGAGACTCCTGCCAGCCCGGCCACCTCGACCAGCGCGACAGCCCCGCGCGACAACGGCATCGCCGGCCTCTCCGCGGCGGAGTTGCTGGCCAGGGTGAACAAGGCGCTCGCGGGTGCGCGGTCGGTCCGGGTCACCGCGGACGTCCGGGTCGAGGGGCACCGCGTCGAGATCGACGAACGCATCCGCTCAGACCAGGGCGCCACCGGTACGTTGCGGCTTGACGGCGCCTCGCTCGGGTTCGTGCGGATCGGCACCACGTTCTACGTGCACGCCGACGCGGCGAGCTGGCGCAAGCTGGGCGTCGAAGCGGACGCGGTTGCCGTGCTGGTGGGCAAGTGGGTGCGGCTGCCGTCCACCGATCCCGACTTCGCCGACTTCGCAAAGCTCACCACCATTCGGGAGCTGGCCCGGCTGTTCATTCCGACCGATGAGCCCGGGAATGTGAAGGGACCGTGGCCGCGCACCACGCTGCGCGGGCAGCCGGTGGTGCGGGTCGGTGAGGACCGCTTCGGCGCGCTGTACGTGGCGGCCACCGGCACGCCGTACCCGGTCCGCGCCGTGGTGACCAGCGGCGCCGAGCCCGGGCGGGTCGACTTCCTCGCCTACAACCAGCCGGTGACCCTCAAGCCGCCGCCGGCCGCGCAGGTCATCACCCCGCCGGGCTCCTGAGCGGTGGGTGACCGCCGGTGCGACGCCGCCCGACCGGGCACCGACGCCGCCCCCCACCGGGCGCCGACCCGGTGCCGCCCCGACCCGGCCGGCCAGCGGCGAGCCGCCGGAGCTGCCTCGCGTCCAGCAGGGGAGGGCCCTGACTAGGCCGGCTGGACACCCCCCGGCATCCCGCTCGTTAGCATGAGGCTGACCCGGTTGCCGGAGTGTGGAGTGACCCTTGACTGAGGTGCGTGCGGACGCGGTCGTGGTGCTCGCCGCCGGCGAGGGCACCCGGATGAGATCCGCCGTCCCGAAGGTCCTGCACCACCTACTCGGCCGGTCGCTGCTGGCCCACGTGCTCGCCGCCTGCGAACCGCTCGGCGGCCGGACGCTGGTCGTGGTCGGCCACGGCCGCGATCAGGTCACCAACGCACTGCCCGCGGGCGCTCAACCCGTGGTACAGGCCGAGCAGCGCGGCACCGGGCACGCCGTGCGGGTCGCGCTCGAGGCGGCGCCCGACCTCGACGGCACCGTCCTGGTGGTCCCCGCGGACGTCCCGCTGCTGGGCACCGAGACCCTGCGCGGGCTGGTCGAGGAGCACCGGCGGGTCGGCGCGACGGCCACCCTGCTCACCGCCATGGCCGACGACCCCACCGGCTACGGCCGGGTGCTCCGGGCCCGGGACGGCGGCGTGGCCCGGGTGGTGGAGCACAGGGACGCCACCGCGGCCGAGCGGGCCGTCCGGGAGGTCAACACCAGCGTGTACGCCTTCGAGGTGGGCCCGCTGCGCGAGGCGCTGGGCAAGCTGTCCACCGACAACGTGCAGGGCGAGGAGTACCTGCCGGAGGTGATCGGGATGTACGTCGAGCACGGGCAGCCGGTCGCCGCGGTCGCCGCCGACCCGGTCGAGACCGGCGGCGTGAACGACCGGGTGCAGCTCGCCGCCGCCGGGCGGGCGCTGCGCGACCGGATCCTGACCGGATGGATGCGTGCGGGCGTCACCATGGTCGACCCGGCCACCGTCTGGATCGACGTGGACGCCCGCCTCGACGCCGACGTGACGCTGCTGCCGAACGTGCAGTTGCACGGCGCCACCCGGATCGCCGCCGGCGCCGTCGTCGGGCCGGACTGCACGCTGATCGACACCGTGGTCGGCGCGGACGCCCGGGTGGTCCGGGCGCACTGGCTACCTGCGCCCGGGCGCCCGGCTGGCCCGCGGGGCCAAGGCGGGTACGTACGTGGAGATCAAGGCGGCGGACATCGGCGAGGGCACGAAGGTGCCGCACCTGACCTATGTCGGCGACGCCACCATCGGCGAGCACACCAACATCGGCGCGGCCAGCGTGTTCGTGAACTACGACGGGGTGGCCAAGCACCGCACGGTGATCGGCAGCCACGCCCGTACCGGGGCGGACAACATGTTCGTAGCGCCGGTGACGGTGGGTGACGGCGCGTACACCGCCGCCGGCTCGGTGATCACCGACGACGTGCCTGCGGGCGCCATGGGGGTCGGCCGGGCCAGGCAGCGCAACATCGAGGGCTGGGTGGAGCGGCGCCGTCCCGGCACAGCCGCCGCCGAGGCCGCGGCCCGGGCACGGGCGGCGGCACCGCAGGGCGACGACGACACGGGGACGGGAACATGAGCGCAATCCAGGCGCCGAACCGCAAGAGCATGATGCTCTTCACCGGGCGGGCGCACGACGGGCTGGCGAAGGAGATCGCCCGCGACCTCGACTCGGTGCTCACACCGACGTCGCTGTATGAGTTCCCGCGCGGCGAGATCTACGTCCGGTACGAGGAGTCGGTGCGGGGCTCCGACGCGTTCGTCATCCAGAGCTACCCGGCACCGGTCAACACGTGGGTGATGGAGCAGCTCATCATGGTGGACGCGCTGAAGCGTGCGTCCGCCAAGCGGATCACCGCGGTCATGCCGCTGTACCCGTACGCCCAGCAGGACAAGAAGCACCGCGGCCGGGAGCCGATCTCGGCGCGGCTGGTCGCGGACCTGTTCAAGACCGCGGGTGCCGACCGGATCATGACGGTGGACCTGCACACAGCGCAGATCCAGGGCTTCTTCGACGGGCCGGTGGACCACCTGTTCTCGCTGCCGCTGCTGGCCGAGTACGTGGAGCGCAAGTACGGCGGCCGGGACCTGGCGGTGGTCGCGCCCGACTCCGGCCGGGTGCGGCTGACCGAGCGGTGGACCGACCGGCTGGGCGGCCGCCCGCTGGCCTTCATCCACAAGACCCGCGACACCCTGGTGCCGAACCAGGTGGTGGCCAACCGGGTGGTCGGCGAGGTCGAGGGCCGTACCTGCATCCTGGTGGACGACATCATCGACACCGCCGGCACGATCTCGAAGGCGGCCGACGCGTTGTTCGACGCGGGGGCTGCCGACGTGGTGGTGGCGGCCACCCACGCGATGCTCTCCGACCCGGCCACCGAGCGGCTGAAGAACAGCCGGATCAGCGAGGTGGTGCTGACCAACACGCTGCCGATCTCGCCCGACAAGCTGCTCGACAAGTACACCGTCCTGTCCATCGCACCGCTGATCGCGCTGGCCATCCGCGAGGTGTTCGAGGACGGCTCGGTGACCAGCCTCTTCGACGGCAACGCCAGCTAGGGCGTGTCCCGTAGATCTTGACAAAAAGGCACCGGATCCGGCGCGGTAGCGTCGGTTTCGTCAAGATTGGCAACGGAGCGGGGCATCGACTTCGACCGTTGTCCGTGCAGCCGGTAAGCTGGCGAGGTTGCCCGGCGAGGGAGCGTGACTCCGTGATCGACGGCGGTTGCTGGTCGCGCTCGCCCTCGTGTGGCAGCAGCAGTTGAGGTACCCCCGACCCCGCCCCGCCGTTTCGAGGAGAGCATCGCCGTGTCCGAGGTCCGAATCGCCGCCGAGCCGCGCACCGAGTTCGGCAAGGGCGCCGCGCGCCGCACCCGCCGGGCGGGGAAGATCCCGGCGGTCCTGTACGGCCACGGGCAGGATCCGCGGCACATCTCGCTGCCGGCCCGCGAGTTCGCGCACGCCATGCGTGCCGGCGGCAACACCCTGCTGTCGGTGGACCTGAACGGCGCCAGGGAGCTGGCACTGCCCCGCCAGATCCAGCGCGACCCGGTGCGCGGCAGCATCGAACACGTCGACCTGCTGCTGGTGCGCCACGGCGAGAAGGTCACCGTCTCGGTCGCGGTGCTGCTCACCGGCGAGGTGGTGATGGACGGCCTGGTCAACCACGAGCTCAACAGCCTCGAGGTGCAGGCCGACGCGACCAAGATCCCGGAGAGCATCGAGGTCAGCATCGGCGGCCTGCCGATCGGCGCCCAGGTGACCGCCGGCGAGGTCGTGCTGCCGTCCGGCGTCATCCTCGTGACCGATCCGGAGCACACGGTGGTCTCGGTGCTGGCCGCGCCGACCGCCGCCCAGATGGAGGCGGACCTGGCCGAGGCCGAGGCGGAGGCCGGGATCGAGCACGCGGCTCCTGCGGCGGCGGAGGTCGAGGCCCCGGAGCCCGCCGAGGTGTCCTGATCCGGGAAGGGCCATGGACGAGCGGTACCTGGTGGTCGGGCTGGGCAACCCCGGCCCGACCTACGCACTGAACCGGCACAACGCCGGCTACATGGTGCTGGACCTGCTCGCCGAGCGGATCGGTGCGAAGTTCAAGTCGCACCGGACCCGCAGCGACGTGCTGGAGACCAGGGTCGCCGGTCAGCCGGTGATCCTGGCCAAGCCGCGGTCGTACATGAACGACTCCGGCGGCGCGGTCAAGGCGCTCTGCGACTTCTACAAGGTCGGCCCCGACCGGCTGGTGGTGGTGCACGACGAGCTGGACCTGCCCTACGGCGTGCTCCGGCTGAAGTTCGGCGGCGGCGACAACGGCCACAACGGCCTGAAGTCGGTGTCCCGGGTGCTCGGCACCCGCGACTACTACCGGGTCCGGCTCGGCGTCGGTCGGCCGCCCGGACGGCAGGACCCGGCCGTGTACGTACTGCGGGACTTCTCACCGACCGAGCGCAAGGAGTTGGCGCTGAACGTGGAGCGCGCCGCGGACGCCGTGCAGGATCTGCTCGTCCACGGCCTGGAGAGCACGCAGAACACCTACCACGCAACCAGCCCGGCGCGCTGACCCACCGGCCGGCGCGCAGCCCGGCGCGCTGACCCACCGGCCGGCGCGCGGACCCACCCGGTACGGCGCAGCCCGGCGCGCTGACCTATCCCGTGTTGCGCAGCCCGGCGGCGATGCCGTTCACGGTGAGCAGCAGGGCGCGGCGTAGCTGAGGGTCGTCGTCGCCGGCGCGCAGCCGGCCGAGCAGCGCGACCTGCAGGTAGGACAGCGGGTCGAGGTACGCGTCCCGGGTGGCCAGCGTGCGTTTGAGCACCGGCTGCGAGTCCAGCAGCTCCGGCTCGCCGGTCAGCGCCAGCACCTGCTCGGCGGTCCGGTCGTGCTCGGCCCGGACGTCGTCGAAGAACCGCCGCAGCTCCGCCGGCACCAGCGACTCCACGTAGTGCGCCGCGATGCCGAGGTCGGTCTTGGCCAGCGTCATCTCCACGTTGGAGACGAACGTACGGAAGAAGTGCCACTCCGCGTACATCTCGGCGAGCACCGACCCCAGCCCGGCGGCGCGCGCGGCGGCCAGCCCGGTGCCGACGCCGTACCAGCCGGGAACGATCTGCCGCGACTGCGTCCAGCCGAACACCCATGGGATGGCCCGCAGCCCGGACAGCCCCGCCCCGCTGTCCGGCCGGCGGGACGGCCGGGAGCCGATGTTGAGCTGGCCGAGTTGCTCCACCGGGGTGGAGGCGAAGAAGTACGCCGGCAGGTCCGGGTCCTCCACCAGGGCGCGGTACGCCGCGAACGCGGCCGACGACACCTGCTCCATGCAGCCGTCCCACTGCGCGAGCTGGGCCGCGGGCTGGCGGGGCTGCCGGTGCAGCACCGATGCGCGCAGCACCGCGGCCACCGTCAGCTCCAGGTTCTCCCGGGCCAGCGCCGGCAGCGCGTACTTGTCCGAGATCACCTCGCCCTGCTCGGTCAGCTTGATCTCGCCGTCCAGCGTCCCGTAGGGCTGGGCCATGATCGAGTCGTACGTCGGTCCGCCGCCGCGCCCGACCGTGCCGCCGCGCCCGTGGAACAGCCGCAGCCGGACGCCGTGCGCCGCGGCCACGTCGCGCAGCCGGCGCTGCGCCTTGTGGATTTCCCACTGCGACGTGGTGATGCCGGACTCCTTGTTCGAGTCGGAGTACCCGAGCATCACCTCCTGCAGCCCACCGCGGACCCGGACCAGCTCCCGGTACGACGGGTCGTCGAGCAGTTCGGTGAGCACCACGTCGGCGCGGCGCAGCTCCTCGATGGTCTCCAGCAGCGGCACGAACCCGATCCGGGCCAGCCGGCCGTGCACGTCGACCAGCCCGGCCTCCCGGGCCAGCACCGCGGCGGCCAGGACGTCGTCGGCGCCCCGGGTCATGGACACGATGTAGCTCTCCGCGATGTCCGGCCCGAACCGGTCCAGTGCCGCCCGCAGCGTGCCGAACACCGCGAACGTCTGCCGGCCGTCCTCGTCCAGGTCGGGCCGCCCCGCGGTGAGCGGCCGGCGGCTGGCCAGCTCGCGGGACAGCACCGCCCGCCGGCTGGCCCGGTCCAGGTCGGCGTAGGGGCGGCCCAGCTCGCCGACCCGGTCGATGAGCTGGCCGACCGCCTGGTGGTGCTTGTCCGCGTGCTCGCGGATGTCCATTGTGGACAGGTGCAGGCCGAATGCGATGACGGTGCGCTCGACCCTGGCCAGCACGCCGTCCGCGACGAGCTCGCCGCGGTACGCGCGCAGCGAGTTGCCCATGAGCCGCAGGTCGGCCAGCAGCTCGGCGCTGCCGAGGTAGTCGCGGCCGGGCCGGTGCGGCGCGCCGGCCGCCAGCCGGTCGCGGGTGTTGGCAAGCTTCGCCCGGATGCACGTCGCCTTCAGCCGGTACGGCTCCTGCGCGTTCAGCCGGCGCAGCCGCGGTTCCACCTCGAGTACCGCCAGGTCACTGTCCACACTGGACTGCAGCTCGGTGGAGACGCCGGCCAGCCGGGCCGAGTTGGACAGCTCCTCGATCAGCTCGTCCACCACACCGAGCAGGATGCGGATCGCGTGCCCGTGCTGCAGCAGCAGCACCTCGGTGGTGACCCGGGCAGTGACGTTGGGGTTGCCGTCCCGGTCGCCACCGATCCAGGTGCCGAACGCCAGCGGCCTGCGGTCGGCGGCCAGCGCGGCCCCGTACTCGCACATCTCGGCGGCCAGGTCGTCCAGCAGCGCCGGTACCGTGTCGGCGAACAGGTCGTCCAGGTAGTAGGCCGCGTTGCGGGCCTCATCGACCGGTGACGGCCGGTCCAGCCGCAGCTCGTCGGTCTGCCAGATCAGGTCCACCACCTCGGCCAGCCGGCGGTCCTGCCGGCGGCGGGCCGGGGTATCCGGCTCGGTGTGCGCGGCCAGCAGGTCGGCGACGGTACGCAGCTTGGCCAGGATGGAGCGCCGGCTGGCCTCCGTCGGGTGCGCGGTGAAGACCGGGCGCACCGCGAGCAGGCGCACAGCGTCGGTGAGCGCGGCGGCGCCGACCGCGGCGGCCACGTCCCGCACCGCGCTGGCCAGCCAGCCGTCCTCGGCGGGCCGCTCCCGCAGCCGCCGGACCCGGTCCACCTGCTCGGCGATGTTCGCGAGGTGGAAGTACGCCGAGAACGCGCGGACCAGATGGATGGCCGTGGGCAGTGGCGTCGTGCCCAGCAGCTTGCGGACCTCGGCGCCGGCCGCGGCGTCGCCTGCCTGCGCCGCCTTGGTCAACGCACGGACCTGCTCCACCAGCTCGAGCAGGTCCTGACCCACCTGGCGGACCAGTGACTCGCCGAGTAGCCTACCCACCCGGCGGACGTCGGCACGCAGTGCTGCGTCATCGGAGATCACCCCCACATCCTCCACCCGGGGGTCTTCTCACCCGGTCGAGGTACCGGCCGCCGCCCGGTCCCGGACGGGGCGGCCGCTTCCTGTCACGACCGCGGTGGCCATTGCCCCGTAATGGTGAGATCCGAAACATCTGTCCGTCACACAGAGTCACATCCGGTTAGCCTTAACGGGCACGGCGCAGGGTTTCCCGGAAGGTTTACCCGAAAGTACTCACACAGCGTGACGGCAGCCGCTAATGTCCTGGACGTCGCCGGCCCACGGGTGTCGCTGCTCGAGCAACGGGGGTGTCCACGCCCGGCGGGCCGCTGGCTTGAACGACGTCGGGGGGCGTCGTCACTTTTGGGGGGCTACATATGAGCGTTGCCACGATCCTGCGATCGGGCAGCGGCACGGTGGCACAGCGCCCGGGCTTAGGCCGGCGTTGGCTGCGTCGCTACGGAGCGGTCCTGATCGGGCTGGACGCCGTGGCAGGCGTCTGCGCCGCGGTGGCCGCCTACCTGCTGCGTTTCACCGACGAACCGCTGACGGCGGCCGGCCTGGTGGTTGCCCAGCCGGCCCGGGCGACCCCGGGATACCTCTGGTACAGCCTGGCCCTGCCGGCCTGCTGGGTCGGCGCGGTGGCGCTGGCCCGCGCCTACGAGGGCCGGTTCCTGGGCAGCGGCAGCGAGGAGTTCCAGCGGGTGTTCCACGCGTTCGTCGGGCTGACCGCCGCGGTGGCGTTGGCGTCGTACGCGACCAAGGCGGAGGTGGCCCGCGGGTACGTGGTGCTCGCGCTGCCGCTGGCCGCGGCGCTGTCCCTGGTCGGCCGGTACGCGGTGCGCAAGCGGGTGCACCACCTGCGCCGGTCCGGCCACTACATGCTGGACCTGGTCGTGGTCGGCGGCGAGTACTCGGTGGCGGACCTGGTCACCCAGTTGCGCGGCGAGCCGCACAACGGGCTGCGCGTGATCGGTGCCTGCCTTCCGCCCGAGTGCACCGGAGAACTGCTCGAACCGCTGGGTGTTCCGGTGCTCGGCGGCGTCGATGACACGGCCACGGTCGCACGCGAGTCCGGTGTCGACACCGTCGCCGTGACGTCCTGCCCGGAGATGTACGGCGCACGGCTGCGCCGGCTCGCCTGGGACCTGGAGGGCACCGACATCGACCTGGTGGTGGCGCCCGGCCTGATCGAGGTGGCCGGCCCCCGGCTGCACATCCGCCCGGTGTCCGGGCTGCCCCTGCTGCACGTGGAGGAGCCGGAGTTCGCCGGTGCCCGCCGGGTGATCAAGGCCGCGGTGGACCGGACCCTGGCCGGGTTGCTTGCGCTGCTGATCTCCCCGGTGCTGCTGGCGATCGGGCTGGCGATCCGGCTGACCAGCCGCGGCCCGGCGTTCTTCCGGCAGACCCGGATCGGCAAGGACGGCCGCGAGTTCACCATGGTCAAGTTCCGTACCATGGTGGTGGACGCGGAAGCCCGGCGGGCCGCGCTGGTCACCCAGAACGAGCGCGCCGAGGGTCTGCTCTTCAAGATCCGGAACGATCCCCGGGTGACCCCCGTCGGGCGGATCCTGCGCAAGTACTCCCTCGACGAGCTGCCCCAGATCATCAACGTGCTGACCGGCCGCATGTCGCTGGTCGGGCCGCGGCCCCCGCTGCCCGAGGAGGTCGCCCGGTACGGTGACGACGTGCGCCGCCGGCTGCTGGTCAAGCCCGGGGTCACCGGGCTGTGGCAGATCAGCGGCCGCAGCGATCTCACCTGGGACGAGTCGGTCCGGCTGGACCTGCGCTACGTCGAGAACTGGTCGTTGACGCTGGACCTGATGATCCTCTGGAAGACCGCGTTCGCCGTTGTCCGCGGGGCAGGGGCCTACTGACCGGTGCCGAACTAGTCCGAACGGGCCAGATCTGCGGCAACTCGAAGTATTCGCGCCGTCGCCGGGAGAGACTGGGCGGCGGGGAGCATCGTGTACCAGGGGGGATCCACTTCCATGACATCTATCGGCATTGCCGTGGTCGGCGCCGGGTACTGGGGCCCGAACCTCGTCCGCAATGCGCAGGCCACACCAGGGCTCCGGGTGGAGTACGTCTGTGACCTGGACCGGGACCGGGCACGTCGGGTGCTCGGCGGGTACAGCACGGTACGGGTGTCCGGCTCGTTGACGGACGTGCTGGCCGACCCGGACGTCCACGCGGTCGCGGTCGCCACACCCGCCGCCACCCACTACGACGTGGCCTGCGCCGCACTCGAGGCAGGCAAGCACGTGCTGGTGGAGAAGCCGTTGGCCTCGTCCTTCGCCGACGGTTCGAAGCTGGTCACGCTCGCCGCTGAGCGCGGCCTGGTGTTGATGCTGGATCACACGTACTGCTACACCCCGGCGGTGCAGCGGCTGCGCGAGATCGTCCGCAGCGGGCAGTTGGGCGAGTTGCAGTACATCGACTCGGTGCGGATCAACCTCGGCCTGGTGCAGCCGGACATCGACGTGCTGTGGGACCTGGCCCCGCACGACCTGTCGATCCTGGACGCGATCCTGCCGGACGACGTGGTGCCGGTCTCGGTGGCCGCGCACGGGTCCGACCCGATCGGCGCCGGCCAGGTGTGCGTGGCGTACGTGTCGGTGCAGCTTTCCAACGGCGCGATGGCGCACGCCCACGTGAACTGGTTGTCACCCACCAAGATCCGGACCACCATCGTCGGCGGCTCGCAGCGCACCGTGGTGTGGGATGACCTGAACCCGTCGCAGCGGCTGGCCGTCTACGACCGCGGGGTGAACCGCGACCACCCGGAGCAGCTTGACGACGCCGACAGGAAGCGGGCCCAGGTGTCCTACCGGATCGGCGACATGGTGGCGCCGGCGCTGCCCGAGGGGGAGGCGCTGCGCGGCGTGCTGGCCGAGTTCGCCGACGCGATCGCGACCGCCCGGGCACCGTTGACCGACGGGCGGTCCGGCCTGCGGGTGCTGGCGCTGCTCGAAGCGGCGACGGAGAGCCTGTACTCCGGCGGGTCGTTCGTGCCGGTATATCTCGAAGAGATCGCGGCTGAGGGGGACGGATGGGCGTCGGTGCGGGGCGGGAGCACGCGGTGAGCGCAGCGCAACCCCTGTCCGGTCAACGGATCCTGGTCACCGGCGGGGCCGGCACGATCGGCTCGCACGTGGTGGACCGGCTGGTCGCGGCGGGCGCGGCCGACATCATCGTGCTGGACAACTTCGTCCGGGGCCGGCTGGAGAACCTCTCCTGGGCACTGCGGCAGGGCCAGGACCGGATCATGGTCGTGGACGGCGACATCACCGACCGGGACACGGTGCGGCGGCTGGTCGCCGGCACCGACGTGGTGTTCCACCTGGCCGCCATCCGGATAACCCAGTGTGCCGAGGAACCGCGGCTGGCGCTGGAGTGCCTGGTGGACGGCACGTTCAACATCATCGAGGCGGCGGCGGACTACGGCGTGCGCAAGGTGATCGCATCCTCCTCGGCGTCGGTCTACGGGCAGGCCGAGGCGTTCCCCACCGCGGAGAACCACCACCCGTACGCCAACGACACCTTCTACGGCGCGGCCAAGGCGTTCAACGAGGGCATGCTGCGCAGCTTCAAGGCGATGCGAGGGCTGGACTACGTGGCGTTGCGGTACTTCAACGTCTACGGCCCCCGCATGGACGCACACGGCAGGTACACCGAGGTGCTGATCCGCTGGATGGAGCGCATCGAGGCCGGAGACCGGCCGGTCATCTTCGGCGACGGCGCGCAGACGATGGACTTCGTGCACGTCTCCGACATCGCCCGGGCGAACATCCTGGCCGCCCGCGCCGACGTCACCGACGAGGTGTTCAACATCGCCACCGGCGTGGAGACGTCGCTGCGGGAACTGGCCGAGGTGCTGCTGGCCGCGATGGACTCCGTGCCCGGAGTCGAGTACGGGCCGGAGCGGCCGGTCAACGGGGTGACCCGCCGGCTGGCCGACATCTCCGCGGCCGCCGACCGGTTGGGCTGGAAGCCGGAGATCTTCCTGGCGGAAGGGCTGCGCGACCTCGTCTCCTGGTGGCGCGCGGAGTCGGCGTAGATGCCGCTGGTGGTGTTCTGCGCGGGCACGTCGTGGGACGGGTTGGCCGGGTCGGACCGGCACCTGGCCACGGCGCTCATGGCCCACACCCGGCTGCTGTGGGTGGATCCTCCGGTCTCGGCACTGACCCCGGCCAGGTACCGCGGCGGCGCCGGCCGGCGGCTCGTCCCCCGACTGTCCGTTGTGGACACCGGGATGACCAGGCTGACCCCGGTCGCGCCGCCCGGTTGGACCCGGCCCGGCGTGTTGCTGGTCACCTGGCCGTTGGTCCGGGCGCAGGTGCGGTGGGCGCTGCGTCGCATCGGCGCACCGCTGCCGCGCGCCGTCGTGGCCTGCTCGCTGGACGACGTACTGTCCGGCTGGCCGCGTTCGGTCCGGACAGTGCTCTACGGCACCGACGACTACGTGGCCGGCGCTGGGCTGATGAGGCTCGGCGAGCGGTCCCTGGTGCGCAGCGAACGGCGGCAACTCGCCGCGGCCGACCTGGTGGTCGCCGTGTCCCCGGTGCTGGCCCAGCGGTGGACCGCCAGGGGTGCGCGGCGGGTCGCGCTGCTGCCCAACGGCTGTGACGCGGCGGCGGGCGCCCAGGTGGACAGTGCGCCCGCTCCGGTCGGCCTGCCGCTCGGCCTGCCGCTCGGCCTGCCGGTTGGCCTGCCGGGCGATCGACCGGGCGATCGACCGGTCGTCGGCCTGGTCGGGCAACTGTCCGACCGCATCGACATCGAACTGCTGGCCGCGGTGGCCGCGCTGGACTGCACCCTGCTCATCGTCGGTCCGTACCGGGCGGGCTGGGAGGCTGAGCGGTTCGCCGCGCTGGTGTCCCGGCCGAACGTGATCCATGTCGGAGCGGTGCCCGCCACGGCGCTCCCCTCATACCTCGGGGCGATCGACGTCGGGCTGACGCCCTACCGGGACACGCCCTTCAACCGGGCGTCGTTCCCGCTGAAGACGCTCGAGTACCTGGCCGCCGGCCGGCCCGTGGTCAGCACCGACCTGCCTGCCACGCGGTGGCTGTCGACTGACCTGGTGAGCACGGCACGGACCCCGGCCGAGTTCGCCGCCGCCGTCCGGCACACGCTGCCGGGTGCCCGGGACCCGCGCCTGGTGGCCCGGCGCAGGTCGTTTGCCGGGCAGCACTCGTGGCCGCGGCGGGCCGCGGAGTTCGCCCGCCTGATCGGACTGTCCGAGACGAGCACGGAGGATGCGCTGTGATCCCGGTGATGCGCCCCTGGCTGGGTGAGGACGAGGCGGCAGCGGCGGCCCGGACGGTGGTCTCGGGCTGGGTCGCCCAGGGCCCGCGGGTGGCGGCGTTCGAGCAGGCGTTCGCGGCGCACGTCGGCGCCGCGAACGGGGTGGCCGTGTCGAGCTGCACGACCGGGCTGCACCTGCTGCTGCACGTACTGGACATCGGGCCCGGCGACGAGGTCGTGGTGCCGTCGTTCTCCTTCATCGCGACGGCGAACGCGGTCCGGTACACCGGCGCGACCCCGGTGTTCGCCGACGTGTCGGAGCAGACCGGCAACCTCACCGCCGAGACGGTGGCACCGGTGCTGACCGGCCGGACCCGGGCCGTGATGGCGGTGCACCAGTGCGGCGTGCCCGCCGACGTGGTGGCCCTGCGGGCGCTGTGCGAGCCGCGCGGCATCCCGGTGGTGGAGGACGCCGCGTGCGCGGCCGGCTCCACCTACGCCGGCCGGCCGGTGGGCGCCGGCGCGCTGCTGGCCGCGTGGTCCTACCACCCGCGCAAGCTGCTCACCACCGGCGAGGGCGGCATGGTGACCACCGACAGTCCACAGTGGACTGAAAGGATGCGGCGGCTGCGGGAGCACGGGATGACGGTGTCCGCCGCGGACCGGCACGCGGCCGGCGGGGTGGTCCTGGAGGAGTACGCCGAGGTCGGCTTCAACTACCGGATGACCGACGTGCAGGCGGCCATCGGGCTGGTGCAGCTCGGCAAGCTGGACGCGATGGTGGCCCGCCGCCGGGAGCTGGCGGCCCGCTACCAGACCGCACTGTCCAAGGTGGACGGTCTGCGCTGCGTGCAGGACCCGGACTACGGCACCACGAACTACCAGTCGTTCTGGGTGCTGCTGCCGGACGACCACCCCGGCTCGCGCAACGGCGTGCTGGCCGCGCTGGCCGGGCGCGGCATCTCGGGGCGCCGCGGCGTCATGGCGTCGCACCTGGAGCCGGCGTACCGCGACCACCCGCACGTACCGCTGCCGGTGACCGAGAAGCTGACCGAGCGGTGTCTGATCCTGCCGCTGTACCACCAGCTCACCGAGGACGAGCAGGACACCGTGGTCGAGGCGCTGACCGACGTGCTGCTCGGCGACGGGGGGCGCTGACGTGTCGCGGCCACTGCTGCTGGTCGGTGCCGGCGGGCTGGCCAGGGAGACGCTGGCCGCCGTCCGGTCCCACCACCGTCCACAGTGGAGGCCACTCGGCTTCCTCGACGACAACCCGGCCCGGCACGGCGACACCATGGACGGGCTGCCGGTGCTCGGCCCGCTCGACGTGGTGGCCGACCACCCGAAGGCCGCGGTGGTGCTGTGTACCGGCTCCACGCGGGATCAGGGCAGCCGGAAACGGATCGCCGACCGGCTGGATCTGCCGCCGTACCGGTACGCCACCGTGGTGCACGCCGCCGCCAGCCTGGCCAGGGGCACCGAGGTCGGCCCGGGCAGCGTGCTGCTGGCCGGCGTGGTGGTGACGGCGCCGCAGCGCATCGGCGCGCACGTGGTGGCGATGCCGACCGTCGGCGAGGGCGCCTACCTCGGCGCCGGCGCGCTGGTCCGCGAGGCGCTGACCGTGGGCCGGTGGTCCCTGGTCGGGATGGGGGCGGTCGTGCTCTCCGACGTGCCGCCGTTCGAGGTGTGGGTGGGCAACCCGGCCCGCCGGCTCCGCCACGTCGAGCTCGTAACCGACGGGGTCCGCGGATGACGGGTTGCCGCGGCCGGGACGGCACCACAACGGTGCCGGGTGATCTCGATGACGTAACCGGGAGGAAGTAGTGGTGGATCCGATCCCGCTGGTGGACCTGGCCGCGCAGCATGCCCAGGTCGCCGAGGAGGTGCAGGCGGGGTGGGCCGAGGTGCTGGCCCGCACGGCCTTCGTCGGCGGCCCGCAGGTTGCCGCGTTCGAGGCGGAGTACGCGGCCTACGTCGGGGCGGCGCACTGCGTCGGGGTCGGCAACGGCACCGACGCGATCGAGCTGGCCCTGCGGGCCTGCGGCATCGGGGCGGGCGATGAGTGCGTGCTGCCCGCGAACACCTTCATCGCCACCGCGGAGGCGGTCGTGCGCGCCGGTGCCACGCCCGTGCTGGTGGACTGCGACCCGCACACCTACCTCGTCGACCCGGACGCGGTGGCCGCCGCGATCACGCCCCGTACCAGGGCGATCCTGCCGGTGCACCTGTACGGGCAGCTCGCCGAGACCGAGCGGCTCGCCCCGCTGGCGGCGCGGGCCGGCGCGGTACTGGTCGAGGACGCCGCGCAGGCGCAGGGAGCGCGCCGGCACGGCGCCGGGATGGGCGGCGTGGGCCGGGTCGCCGCGACCAGCTTCTATCCGGGCAAGAACCTCGGCGCGTACGGCGACGCCGGCGCCGTGGTCACCGGGGATGCCGAGCTGGCCGGGCGGGTCCGGCTGCTGGGGGAACACGGCTCGCCGCGCAAGTACGAGCACAGCACGGTGGGCTTCAACAGCCGGATGGATACGCTGCAGGCGGTGGTGCTGTCGGCGAAGCTGCGCCGGCTGGAAGGCTGGAACGCCGCGCGCCGGGTCGCGGCACGCCGCTACGACGCACTGCTGTCGGAGGTGGCCGGCGTGATCCGGCCGGCCACGTTGGAGGGCAACGAGCACGTCTGGCACCTGTACGTGGTGCGGGTTTCCGAGCGGGACCTGGTGCTCAAGCGGCTGCACGAGGCGGGGATCGGTGCCGGCGTCCACTACCCCGTCCCGGTGCACCTGACCGCGGCGTTCGCTTCGCTGGGATACCCCGAGGGGGCGTTCCCGCAGGCGGAGGAGGCGGCCGGGCAGATCCTGTCGCTGCCGCTGTTCGCCGAGATCACCGCGCCGCAGCAGGAGCGGGTCGTGTCGGTGCTCGCCGAGGCGTTGGCGTGACCGGACCGGCCGGCCCACCAGGTGCGCCCGGCGTCTTCGTGCACCCGCAGGGGCTGTGCGAGTCGGTGGACGTGGGGGCGGGCACCAGGGTGTGGGCGTTCGCCCACGTGCTGGCCGGCGCGAAGGTCGGCAGCGGCTGCAACATCTGCGACGGCGCCTACGTCGAGGGTGGTGCGGTGCTGGGCGACAACGTGACGGTGAAGAACCACACGCTCGTGTTCGACGGTGTGACCTGCGAGGACGACGTGTTCCTCGGGCCGAACGTGGTCTTCACCAACGACCTGCGGCCGCGTGCCGCGATGAAACGCGGCCGCGAGGAGTTCGGCTCGACCCTGGTACGCCGGGGCGCCAGCCTGGGCGCCGGCACCGTCGTGGTGTGCGGGACCACGATCGGCGAGAACGCGTTCGCCGGCGCCGGGTCGGTGATCACCCGGGACGTGCCGGCGCACGCGTTCGTCGCCGGGAACCCGGCACGACAGAAGGGTTGGGTGTGCTCGTGCGGACAACGGCTGCCGGAAAGCCTGTGCTGCCCGGACTGCGGCACCAGGTACCGCCTGGACGACCCGGTCACCGGCCTCTTGAGCTGACCCGATCAGGGCCGCGGCACCTCGTCGAGCTTGAGGTCGAACTGCAGCCGGTTGTTGGCGGTCCCGGTCACGGTGACCAGCGCGGTCATCGCCCGGCCCGCCTTGGTCGTGATCGAGCAGCGCGTCTGGGCGCCCTTCTCCGCCTTCAGCCGGTCGGGGCAGGACACGTTCTTGACCTCGAACCGTCCGCTGGCCTGATCCTGCAGCGAGTGCTGGATCTGCGCCTCCAACTGGGCCCGGTCCACGTCCGACTTGCCGCATGCGGACAGCACGGCCGCCAGGGCCAGCACCGCCACGGCGCCTCGCCGCATCATGGTTCCATGGTCCAGCATCCCGCGCCGCGCTACGAACGGGCACTCCGGTCGCCGGTGACGGGTCGGGGCCGGGCCGTCCGGGCGGGACGTGGGATTCGCCCCGGCGCGGGCGCCGGCCGGCCCATACTCGCCTCATGACCGGGCCAACCTGCAGCGTCATCGTGCCGGCGCACAACGAGGAGGCGGTGCTCGGGCGGCTGCTGTCGCGGCTGTTGGAGTCGGCCCGGCCGGGCGAGTTCGACATCGTGGTCGTCGCCAACGGCTGCACGGACGGTACCGCGGAGGTCGCCGCCACATTCGGCCCACAGGTGCGGGTCGTCCGTTCGGAGATCCCGTCGAAGCGGGAAGCGCTGCGGCTGGGCGATCGGGAGGCCCGCTGGTTCCCGCGGCTGTACGTGGACGCGGACGTCGAGCTTGGCACCGAGGACGCCCGCCGGCTGTACCGGGCCGTGGCCACACAAGGCGTGCTGGCGGCGGCTCCGCAGCGCGATCTGGACCTGACCGGTCGCGGCTGGGCGGTGCGTTCCTACTACGAGGTGTGGACGCGGCTGCCGGAGGTCCGGCGTGGCCTGTTCGGTCGTGGTGTTCTCGCGGTCAGCGAAGCCGGGCACGGCCGCGTCGCGGCGCTTCCCCCGGTCATGGCCGACGACCTGGCCGCGTCGCTGGCTTTCGCGCCCGCCGAGCGGGCCGTTGTGCCGGATGCCAGGGTCCTCATCCACCCCCCGCGCACGCTGGCCGACCTGTTGCGCCGCCGGGTGCGGGCCGAGACCGGTACCAGCCAACTCGAGCGACAGGCCGTCGTCCCCGATGCCAGCGCCCGCACCCGCCCACGGGATCTCATCCGGCTGGTCCGCCGGGAACCGCCGCTGGCTGTCTCGATGCCGGTGTTCCTGGCGGTCGCGCTGCTGGCCCGGGCGGGCTCCCGCCGGGCCGTGCGCCGCGGCGACTATGCCACCTGGCTACGGGACGAGAGCAGCCGCCGCGGCTAGCCAACCGCCTGGGCCAACCGCGTTGCCTGGTGGTCGTGGTGGCCACGATGAGGCGGCGCCCTGCGGTAAGGGGTGGTTGTCGCTGGTGCTGAGATGTCAATGGTTGGGCCAGCCATACAGTCGATCGAGGGTTCGGTGTCGGAGGTGGAGGGCCGTGGCGGGGTTCGACGTGGTCCGGTTGGTGACGGGCTGGCAGTTGCGGCCGGGTGTGGCGGCTGCGCTGGTGTTCGCGTCGGCGGGTTATGTGGCGGCTGCTGGTCGGGTCCGGCGGGTGGGCGGGTCGTGGCCGTGGTGGCGGACGGCGGCGTTCCTGGGCGGGCTG